>Ga0224547_1000033_pt1 | contig 33362 bp, 32 predicted proteins | sample 714P21014metaG_FD_179908 | JGI IMG/M metagenome (GOLD analysis project Ga0224547, IMG submission 179908) | Peat soil microbial communities from Stordalen Mire, Sweden - 717 P2 10-14 | ecosystem: Environmental > Terrestrial > Soil > Wetlands > Peat | place: Sweden: Norrbotten County, Stordalen...
TGAAAATCACATTGCCTTGACGGTCGACCAAGAAAGTTTCCGGCGCGGCGTAAACTCCCCAGTCGATGGCCGCGCGGCCCTCCTTGTCAAAGGCGACTTGGCTGTAAGGATTACCCAGCCTTTCCAGCCATTGTTTCGCTTTTTCGCGCTCGCCCGGACCATGATCGACTGACCAGTCGATTCCAATGATTGGCACCACATGCTGTCGCGAGATCGCGAGTAGTTCCTCGTGCTCCACTCGGCACTCGACGCACCACGTACCCCATACATTCACTACATACACCCGCCCCTTCAGGGTCGCGTTACTGACCGTGCGCGATGCGTCCAGCACATCGCTCAGCGCGAATTCCGGCGCAGGCTTGCCGATCAGCGGCGAGGGCAATGCATGAATATCGCGTTTGGGATTGAGGCCAAACGCGAACAACACGACGAGCGCGACAAAAGCCGCAAATGGCAGCAGGAACTTCCACATCAGGCGGAGCCCAGTTCCGCGCGCGGATTGGGCGGGGAGACGACACCGGGTGAGGCAACCGGAACCTTGATCCGATAGCGCCGATCCGTCGCCGCAATCAGTCCACCGAGCGCCATGACGATGGCACCGAGCCAGATGTAACGCACGAAAGGCTTGTATTGAATGCGCATGCTCCAGGCGTTGTCGCCCAAAGGGTCGCCCATGGCGACGAACAAATCGCGGGCCCAGTTCACCGAGATGGCCGCCTTGCTGTTGTCGGTCTGCTGCACCCGGAAATGGCGCTTCTGCGGCAACAGAACGGTGACCGGCTTGCCGCCGCGAGTCACTTCGATCCGGCCTTGCACGGCATCGTAGTTCGGCCCGCGCACATCAGTGGCGTTCACGAACTTGAAATCATATCCGGCGATTGTATAACTGCCGCCCAGTTTCATGGCCACGTCTTTCTCGATCTTGTAGCTCTCGACGCCGCTGGCGCCGATCGCGAACATGCCCACCCCTAAGTGGGCAATGGACATTCCGAGAAGCGCTGCGGTGAGCGTTTGCTTCTGACGCAATCGTCGCAGCGGCTCGAGCACCGCGGAGAAGATGATCCAAAAACCAAAGCTGAAGCCGAGCAGACCCACAGGGTGAAACTCTTTGAAAACCAATCCCTGGATCGCGATCGACAACAGTGCCGCCGCGCCCAGCAGCCACCAGAGCGGTTTCGCGGTGACGGTGAGCTTGCCGCGGCGCCATGCCGAATGCATGCCGATTGCCAGAAACACCATCAGCGGGAGGACGGGGACCAAGAACATCAGCGCGAACACCGGTGGTCCCACGGAGATCTTGCCAATCCCGAGAACCTCGTAGAGCAGCGGCGAGAGCGTGCCCCACAACACCAGCGCGGCCACGCTTACCAGAATGACATTGTTCACCAACAGGAAAAACTCGCGTGAAAATAATTCGAATCCACCCGGCGCATACAGCTTCGGCGCCCGCCAGGCATACAAAGTAAGTGAACCGCCGATGGTCAGCACCAGGAACGCGAGGATGTAAAGACCTCGCGTCGGGTCGGTGGCGAAGGAATGCACCGAGACCAACACGCCGGAGCGCACCAGGAAAGTTCCCACCAGGCTCAAGGAGAAGGCGAATATGGCCAGCAGCAGCGTCCAGCTTTTGAAGATGCCGCGCTTCTCCGTGACGCTCAAAGAATGAATCAGCGCCGTTCCCACGAGCCACGGCATGAATGAGGCATTCTCCACCGGATCCCAAAACCACCATCCACCCCAGCCCAATTCGTAGTAAGCCCACCAGCTGCCGAGCGCGATGCCGATGGTTTGAAACAGCCACGCGAAAATGGTCCAAGGCCGCGTCCATTTGGCCCAAGTCTGATCGAGCCGGCCTTCCAGCATTGCAGCGCAAGCGAATGCGAAGGCCACCGAGAATCCGACGTATCCCGTGTAGAGCATCGGCGGGTGAATGGCGAGCGCAAAATCTTGCAGCACCGGGTTCAAATCCGCGCCGTCCTCGGCGGCGGGAATCAGGCGCAGAAAGGGACTCGACGTCCACAGCGTAAATAGCATGAATCCTGAGCTGATCAGGCCCATCACACCGAGCACGCGGCTGGAAAAGCTCAATGGCAGCCCGCGGCTGAAGGCCGCGACGGCGACGCTCCAGATCGACAGAATCAAGATCCACAGCAGCAGCGAGCCCTCGTGCGCGCCCCACAGCGCGGCAACCTTGTAGAACAGCGGCAATTGAGAATTCGAGTTGCGCGCCACATACAGCACCGAGAAATCATCGTTCACGAAGCAATAGACCAGGCAGGAAAATGCCATGACGACGAAGACGAATTGCCCCGTCACCGCGGGCCGCGCCACCCCCATCCAAATCGGCTTAACTTTCCATGCGCCCATCAGCCCAAAGAAGGCCTGGGACAGGCTCAAGACGAAGGCCAGGATCAGCGCGAATATGCCTAATTCAGCAGCCATGGCAGCGATATTTCCTATGTACTCGGCCGGCCTGCGACAGGAGCCGCAGCCTGCTTGTTCTTCAGCGACGCCGCAACCTCAGGAGGCATGTACTTCTCGTCATGCTTGGCCAGTACCTCGTCAGCGACGAAGGCGCCGCTGGCATTCATGGTGCCGTGCGCGATGATGCCCTGGCCCTCACGAAACAAGTCGGGCAGCACGCCGGTGTATTCCACGGGCACTTGATGTGCGAAATCGGTCAGTACGAAGCGAACCTGAAGATCGCCGGGCTTGCGCTCCACGCTGCCTTTCACCACCATGCCGCCGATGCGAAAGCGCTTCGCGAGCGGCGCCTTGCCCTCGACAACCTGGCTGGGATCGAAATAGAACATGATGTTTTCGCGTGACGCCATGACCGCGAGCGACACCGATGCGGCAACGCCGCCCAAGATGCCGAGCACGACGAACAGGCGTTTACGCCGCGGCGTCATCGCGCCTCACTCGAGGCCATCGCCAGCGCCCGGGCCGCTCGAAGCTTCGCCGCGGCGAGATAGCGGCGTGCCGCCCAGAGGTTCCAGGCCAGCACCACGCCTGCAATGCCATAACACGGCCATACATAGCGCGCGTAGCCGCCCATGGACCAAAAATCGCTCGTCATGAATTGATTGCCTCCCGCACCCAGCTCGCCTGGCGCTCCCGATTGAGCACTTCAGCTTGCAGGCGCATACACAGCACCGCGCCGAAAAACAGCATGAATCCCAGCCACATCGACAGCAGCGGCCAAAGCATGCTGCCCGGCATTTTGGGTGCGCCTATTCTAACAATCGTCGCGCCCTGATGCAGCGAGTTCCACCAAACGACGGAGAAATGCACAATGGGCACATTCACGACGCCCACCACGGCCAGCAACGCCGCGGCGCGATCGCCACGCAGCGGGTCTTCGAATGCCGATCGCAGCGACATCACGCCCACATAGAGAAACAACAAGATGAGTTCAGAGGTCAGGCGTGGGTCCCAGGCCCAGTACGTGCCCCACATGGGCTTGCCCCACAGCGATCCGGTAATGAGCGCCAAAATGGCGAATGAGGCACCGATGGGAGCGGATGCTGCGGCGACGGCATGCCCCACTTTGATGCGCCAAATGAGCGCGATGCCGCTGGCCACCGCCATGACGGTATACACGGTCAAGGACAGCAGTGCGCTCGGCACATGCACATAAATCATCCGAAACGCTTCTCCCTGTTGGTAATCGGGAGGCGCGATGCCTAAACCGGCAACCAGCCCGTAGCCGATGGTCAGCGCTGCGACCCCCAAGAGCCATGGCACGAACGCAGCAGCAACCCCGTAGACATACGGCGGGGATGCGAGTTTATAGAACCAAGTCCACATGATTGACCGTTATTCCAGCGTGATGCGCAATGCCGCCGTTGCCGCCCAAGGCGCCAGGGTGCAGGTGAACACGCACAAAGCCGCCAAAAAATACAATGCTCCTGCCGTGCTCGTCCCTGAAATCGCCCGATCTGTCGCCGCGGCGCCAAAAATCAATAGCGGCGTCGCCAGCGGCAGAACGATCAATGAGAGCAGCACATTGCCCCGGCGCAGACCGATGGTCAGGCCCGCGCCAATGGCCCCGAGCCAACTCAAGGTGAGCGTACCCAAGGCCAGACTCAGCATCATTATCGCAAATGCGCTCGTGGGAATGCTCAGTGCAGTCGCCACAATGGGCGAAACGATGACCAGGGCCAGCCCGGTGACCAGCCAATGCGCGCCGGTTTTTGCCACCACGATGAGGGTTAGACCCTGCCCGCTCAAGGCAAGTTGCTCCAAAGTACCGTCATCGGCATCGCTTTTGAATAAAGAATCCAGCGACAGCAGCGACGATAGCAGCGCCGCCACCCAAAGCACACCCGGCGCGATGTCTCGCAGCGCGGCCAATTGCAGGCTCAATCCGAGCGGAAACAGGGTGGTGACGATGAGGAAGAACACCAGCGGCTGGAATAGTTGCTCCGGCCGCCGGAAGCTGAGAGAGAGTTCGCGGTGGACCACGAGGAAAAACGCCTCCCAGGCGCCGACCGTCACGAATTGAGCTGCAAGCGCCGCACACTGCAACGCAGCGCCAGATCGCGATGCGCGACGACGATGGCCAAGCCACCCTCCTCAACGTGCGCTTGCAGCAGCTCCGACACCAACTCCGAACCCGCGGCGTCCAGATTGGCATAGGGTTCATCGAGCAGCCAAATGGAAGCGCGCATGGCCAATACCCGCGCCAAGCTCACCCGGCGGCGCTGACCGGCGGACAACACCCGGGCCGGCAACTCCGCGCAGCGGGCGACGCCCGCGCGATCAAGGGCGGCGCGCAGCTCCGCGACCGTGGTACGGCGCTTCAGTCCCACCGAAAAATGCAGGTTTTCCAGCGCCGTCAGATCGCCCTTGAGCGCGGGTTCATGTGCGGCGTAGGCCAGTGCCGCTTGGTATTCGGTCCGCTGTCGCACGATCGATTGCCCGCGCCAGCTGACAGAGCCCTGTTCCGGCCGCAGCAAGCCGCTCATGACCCGCAGCAGCGTGGTCTTTCCGGTGCCGTTTGGGCCGGAAACGTGCAGCAGCTCGTGGTGGTGCACTTCGATGCTGACGCCTTGAAGCACATGACGATCACCACGCCACACGTGAACCTTCTCAACTTTGAGACCGTCGGGAGCGATATTCATACAGCGGCGAGCTTAGCGAAATCAAAGAGTTGAAGCCACCTTTTCACTCATTTTTTATGATTAGGGCGTCTTTGTGGGGCTGCGGCGGCCGACTAAATTATCGCGGTGCATCCCAACCAAACGTCCGCGCAGTGGTACTTACGATGGTACTTTTTGGCTGCGCGAATCGAACTGGAGGGTAGATTGTCCGCACAAGCCTTCGCGATCGATTCGGCCGGTGACTTGTCCCTGCATCGGCTGCCGTTGGTAACGCTTTATTTGACCGAGCGCTGCAACTCGCGCTGCGTCACGTGCGATTACTGGCGCCACGGCCGCGCCGACATGAGCGTGAACGCCGTCAAGCGGCTGACGCCAAGCCTTGCGCGTCTGGGAACACAAGTGGCCCTGCTCTCGGGCGGAGAACCCCTGCTCAATCCGGATTGGGCACCCATCGCCGAGCTGCTGCGCGAGCAGGGCTTTAAGGTGTGGCTGCTGACATCAGGCTTATCGTTAGCAAAACACGCTCGGCGGGCCGGCGCGTTATTCCAAGCCATCACCGTATCATTGGACGGCACCGATCGGGAAACCTATCAGGCGATTCGCGGCCTCGATGCGCTCGACAATGTCTGCGACGGCATCCGTGCGGCAGCGGCGCACGGAGTTGCCCCGAGCCTGCGAGTCACGGTGCAACGCGCCAACTTCAAGCAGCTGCCGAAGTTTGTCGCCCTGGCGAAACAGCTTGGCGCCCGCCAGATTTCCTTTCTGGCGGTGGACGTCGCGAATCCGCACGCCTTTGGGCGCACGGATGACTTCAAGAGCGACCTGGCGCTGCTGCCGGCGGACCTGCCGGTGTTTGACCAGATCTTAAGCACCATGGAACTCGAGCACGCTGAAGATTTTCAATCGGGTTTCATCGCGGAGAGCCCGAAAAAGCTGCTTAGGATACGGGAGTACTTCGCGGCCATTCACGGACTAGGTACCTATCCATCGGTGCGCTGCAACGCGCCGGAGTTTTCCGCCGTGATTGGCGCGACCGGCCGCGTGCAGCCCTGCTTCTTTATATCGGGACCCGCGGACATCGCGGCGGCGAGCAGCGGGATCGAGGATTTATCCGCGGCGTTGAACAGCCATCCTATGGCAACGCTGCGTGCAAATATTCGAGCTGGCAAGCGCTTGGAATGCAAGACATGCGTGTGCACCATGTGGCGTGATCCTGCAAGATTTGGGTCGGAGGCTTCGGTGTGACTGCGACGTCTCCATCGCTCACCCGTCCCGCCCAGTCGCCACAAAAGCGGCTGAAGGTCGTGCTTTACAATCCGCAGGCCGTGTTTTTCACCATGCCGCTTGCCCTGCTCGCCATCGGCTCCGAACTCGACCCGAATATCTATGAAGTCGTGATGATCGACGCGCGTCTGGATCCTGACGCGGAACAGACCATTCTCGCGCATGTCGGCGAAGCGTTGTGCCTCGGGATCACTGTACTCACAGGCGCACCGATTTCGGATGCGCTGCATATATCGCGTTCCGCAAAGCGCGCGCGGCCCGATCTACCCGTTGTTTGGGGAGGCTGGCATCCGTCCATGTTTTCTCGCGAGTGCTTGCTGGAGCAGTCGGTCGATGTGACGGTGCGCGGCCAAGTAGAGGAGACTTTTGCCGAGATCGTCGATCGCCTCGCGCACGGCCGCCCTCTGGATAATTGCGCCGGATGCACGGTCAGGCTGAGCGATGGCACGATTCAAGAAAACCCGGCGCGGACGTTAGCGCAGGTCGATAATTTTCGGGCCCATGACTATGGTCTGATTCCCGTCGAGCGCTATTTCCAACTCAAGGGAAAGCGTCAGCTCGACTACATCTCATCCCAAGGCTGCAATTTTCGCTGCGCGTTCTGTTCCGACCCGTTTGTGTACGGCCGTAAGTGGGTGGGTCTGGAACCGGTGCGTATGGCGATGCGCTTGAAGGAGCTGTGGGATCGTTATCATTTCGATGACGTCAATTTTCAAGACGAAACTTTTTTCACCAAAGCCGGCCGTGTCGAGGCCATGGCCGATCGGATCGTGGAATCCGGTATGAAGATAACCTGGGCTGCGACCATGCGCGCCGACCAAGGAATTAGGCTCCCCGACCATGTGTGGGTGCGATGCAAGCAATCGGGACTACGCAGGCTGCTTGTCGGTGTCGAATCCGGGTCCAACGAAGTGCTCAAGCGTATCCGCAAGGACATCAAGATCGAGCAAGTGTACGAAGTTGCAGAAAAGATGCGCAAGTTCGGCATCGCCGGCCACTTCCCCTTCATTGTGGGATTCCCGGACGAAACCGATGCGCATATCCAGGCCACGTTGGATTGCGCCAAGAAACTGCGCTCCATGAGTCCGGATTTCTTGACGCCGATCTACTACTTCAAGCCCTATCCGGGCAGTGCGCTGGTCATTGAAGCCGTGGCGCGCGGATTTCGACTGCCGGAATCACTCGAGGATTGGGCGAAATTCGATTATGTAGCCGGAGAACCGGGGCCCTGGGTCTCAGCCGAAAAATTCGAGCTCATCGAGCGCTTCAAATTTTTCCATGAACTAGCCTGGAAAAGAGTGTCTCGCGGCAAACGGGTACTGCAGCAACTCGCGCGCTATCGCTGCGACAAAGACGACTACCGATGGCCGGTCGAGATGCTATTCACCCGTTGGCTGGTGCCCGTGCAGACGCTGTCATGATCGGTCCCGCGCCATCGACTGAAGATTTGCTCAAAGTAGCCCGAGCTCCGCTGATCACGCGACTCATCGGCAAGGCGATGGCTTTGGGCTACAGACTCGCGGGGAAGCATCGCTACGACGATTTTCGAGTGGAGCGTGTGCATGGCGTGCCCTTCCTCGTCACACCAAGCGTTTTCAATCCGAAAGTGCCTCGCACCGGCGAATTCCTCGCGTCACTGCTTGATTCGAACCTGGTTGGCCGCGACCACGAAGTTTTGGACATGGGCACGGGATCCGGTGTCTGCGCGGTATTCGCCGCCAAATATGCGCGCCGCGTCGTGGCGGTAGACATCAACCCCGCCGCGGTTCGCTGCGCCGGCGTCAATGCCCTGTTAAACGGCGTGGAGCGCGACATCGATGTGCGGCAGGGGGATTTATTCGTGCCCGTGCGCGGTGAACAGTTTGATCTCATACTATTCAACCCGCCCTTCCTGCGAGGAAGCCCGCGTGACGATCGCGATAAGGCATGGCGATCAAGCGACGTGGCCGAGCGTTTTGCCGACGGTCTGGTTGCCCACCTCAAGCCACGGGGCTCGGCGCTAGTGCTGCTATCTACGTTTGGTAATGGCAGTCATTTCCTCGAAGAATTTTCCAAGCGGGGGCTGCAAATTTCAGTTCTCGCCGAGCGCCGATTCGTGAATGAGCGGCTGACCGTATTTAGACTTGTAGGCTCGGAATTTACATGCCGGGATGTCCCGGCTCAGAGGTGATGATGACGGTTTTGCATCGTGTCCTGCTCATCAATCCGACGATCACGTCGCATCGCCACGCGCGGTTTCCTCTCGCGATATTAAGCTTATCGGCGGCACTTGATGGCAGGTACGAATCGACCATCATCGACGGCAACGTCGATCGGGACTACGTCTCCACCGCCTTGCGCGCGATCGCGGATGGCTCCGTCGCCGCGGTAGGCGTCACCGTGATGGGAGGGCCGCAGCTATGCTCGGCAATCGCCGTCTCCAAAGCCCTTCGCGAGAAAATGCCTGCTTTGCCTATAATCTGGGGTGGCGCATTCCCGACTGTGTGTCCCGACGCGACGCTGAACGCAGCGTACGTAGACTATGCGGTAAGGTCGCAGGGCGAAGAAACGCTCGTGGAGCTATTGGCGGCCCTCGCTGAACGCCGCAAGGAGGCGTTGGCGTCAATAGCCGGCCTGTCTTGGCGGCTGCGCGGCGAAGTTGTGCACAATAAGGATCGTAAATTCTCCGCTGCCAGCCTCAATAAGATGCTGCCTTACGAAAAATTGGAAAATCCGCGCCAATACTTGACCAGAACCTATCTCGGGCGCCGCACGATCGGCTATCAAGCCGCCTTGGGCTGCCGGTTTCGCTGCACGTTTTGCGGTGTCGCAAAGATGTTCCAGGGCAAGATGGCCTTGCCGCCCGCCGCACGCCTGGAACAAGATCTTCAATTCATGAAAGATCGGTTCGGCGTCGACGCGATCCAGTTCTACGACCACAACTTCTTCGATCGAGAAGTCGATATGGTGCCGCTATTGGAAGTGCTCGCGAAATTCCAAATGCCGTGGTGGTGCTTCGCTCGCTCGGACGCTCTCGTGAATTTATCGGAGCGATCCTGGGCGCTTGTCAAAAAGAGCCGGCTGCGCATGACCTATATCGGAGCCGAATCTCCGAGCGACTGGCTGCTGCACGATATCCGTAAAGGCACTAGCCGGGATCAAACCCTGGAAGCGGTGGAAAAATGCCGCAGCCACGGCGTGATTCCCGAACTCTCCTTTATGCTGGCGCCGCCGCAGGATCCTGAGGGGGAAACCGAGAAAACGTTTGAGTTCATCCGCCTCATCAAGCGGTTGCACCCTGCAACGGAAGTGATGATATACATCTATACGCCCCTGCCACGGCGGCAGGATGACAGGAACCCGGCCTCGATGCGCGCGGAGAGCGCGCTTCGCGATTGCGACGGCAATCCGGTGGTATTTCCAAAGAGCGCGGACGAATGGGCCGAGCCGCAATGGGTGGATTACTGGTGCCATCAAAGCGCGCCATGGCTCAGCGAGCGGCTGCGGCGGCGTATCGTCGATTTCACGACCGTTTTGGGCTGCCGATATCCGACCGTCATGGACGTCCGTGCCTCCGAATGGGGAAAGTCCGCCTTGCGCGCGCTGGCCTCGTGGCGCTATCGATTTCAGCGATATGATGACCCTTGGGAGCTTCGCGTTTCGCGCAAACTCATCCGTCATTGGGACCCGCGTGTCATGAGCCTGTGACGATCATGCCGAGCCCATTGCACGCCGTACAGATCAGCTTCTTCAGTGACCCGCAACAACGGCCGCCGGAGCAGCTCCTGGATGCGTGGCCTGCTCTCGTCGACGTCGCGGAAGCCGCGTCCCGATCCGCTATTCGAGTGTCGGTGGTTCAAGCGTGCCCGCATTCGAAGCAGATAGTGCGCAATGGGGTGCGCTACTGTTTCCTGCCGTTCGGCGATGCGCCATCGTCGAGGGAAAATGTCGCAGGATTCCGTGAATTGATCGGTCGTTTGGCCCCGGACGTGCTTCACGTCCACGGTCTCGGCTTTCCCCGGCATGTGTTGTCAATGGCCGCGCACGCACCGGGCATTCCAATCATCTTGCAAGATCATGCGGACCGACCGCCGCGAATCTGGAGACGGGCTCTTTGGCACCGTGCAATGATGCAGGCGGCCGCAGTTACATTCTGCACCCTGGAGCATGCACGGCCCTTTGTCACTGCCGGCCTCTTGAGTCCCACGGCACACGTCTACCAGATACCTGAAACCACAAGTCGCTTCTCGCGTGGAGACTGGCAGCATGCGCGCTGCGTTACGCAGATCGAGGGCGATCCGGCCGTGTTGTGGGTTGGGCATCTGGATGAAAACAAAGATCCACTCACTGTGCTCGCAGGCATCAGTGAGGCGGCGCGCACGCTGCCGGGCTTGCGTTTATGGTGTTGTTTCGGGACAGCCCCCCTGATGCGCAAGGTCCAAAGGCGAATCTCAGACGACCCCATGCTACTCGGCCGAGTTCACTTGCTCGGCCGCGTCCCGCATGAGCGAGTGGAGCATCTCATGCGGGCTGCCGACATCTTTGTGCTTGGCAGTCATCATGAAAGCACCGGTTTTTCCTTGATCGAGGCTATGGCCTGTGGTCTGCCCCCGGTGGTCACAGACATCCCTTCTTTTCGCTCGCTCACGGGAGCGGGGTCGGCGGGAATGCTTTGGCCGTGCAACGATGCCAGCGCTCTGAGTGAAGCAGTCCGGTCGGTTGCGCACCGGTTGAATTCGGAATTGCGTGCGGCGGTGCGCGCGCACTTCGAACGCGAGCTGTCCTTTGATTCGCTCGGCTTGAAGCTCGCCGCGATGTACCAACAGGTATTCGATCGCACGCGCGGGGCGATGAGCGGGGCGAGGCGCCGTGATGAGCGCGCTTCGATGCTGACGTTTTGACAAACTCTCGAGGAGGAACCGCCATCTCCCCAGCCGTGTCCATTATTCTGCCGACATTCAACCGCCGGGAGTTTCTGGTGCCTGCGATCGAATCGGTATTTGCCCAGACCTTGACGGACTGGGAACTGATCATCGCGGACGACGGGTCGGAGGCTGATACGAAGGCTTATTTGCGAGCTATCGAGAATCTCCCGCGCCTGCGGGTGCTCTACTTGCCGCATACGGGAAGGCCTGCAGCGGTGCGCAACGCAGCGCTCCGCGAAGCGCACGGCGAGTTTGTCGCTTTTCTGGACTCCGACGATATCTGGCTTCCGATGAAATTGCATACGCAGATTGCGTCGCTGCGCCGCCATCCGAGCCGCAATTGGAGCTATACGAGATTTGTCCTTGTCGATGCATCCGCCAACCCGACAGCCTGGGCGCGACGTACCGGCGGCTGGCCGGTCCCGGGCGGTTGGATTCTGGACAAGTTGGTGACGGGGAAGACGGCTCTTGCGTTACCAAGCATCGTGGTCCGGCGCGACCTGCTCTCACGGATCGGAGACTTCGACGAGGATCTGGTCGGGAGCGAAGATTATGAGCTGTACCTGCGTTTGGCGGCGCAGGGCGAAGTTGACGCAATCGACACAGCGCTGACTCTTGTCCGCAGGCACACACAGCATTTCTCGGGACAAGGACTCATTCCGTTCGAGAGCAATGTTCGAATCATCGAAAAGCTGCTGCGCTCGGGAGCTGTCGAGCACCTCCGCCCGCTCCTGCTCAAGCAACGCGCTGAACTCGTCACCGGACTGGCGAGAACCCTCGCGGGCTCCGGCAAACGTATCGCCGCGCTGCGTACTCTCTTATCCAGCGCCCCATACTCCTGGCGATATCGCCGCTGGTGGTCCGCGGCACTGGGAGCGACGGCTTGGGCACTGACTCCGGAGCCGGTACAGAAACTCGCCCGCAGATGTCGCAGCCACTGGAGGGTACTAGCGTGAACTGGACCGCCGTGCCCACCATTTCGATCGTTCTGCCGACATTCAACCGGCGGGAGTTTCTGCCGTCCGCGATCGAATCAGTATTTGCCCAGACCCTGACGGATTGGGAATTGATCATTGCCGACGATGGCTCGGGGGCCGACACGAGGACTTATCTGCGAAGTCTAGAAGATCCGCCGCGCGTGCAGGTGCTCTACCTGCCGCACACTGGCAGGCCGGCGGCCGTACGCAATGTGGCGCTCCGCCAAGCGCGCGGCGAGTATGTCGCGTTTCTGGACTCTGACGACATCTGGCCACCCATGAAATTGGAGGCCCAAATCGCATCGCTGCGCCGTCACCCAACCCGCAAGTGGAGCTACACGAGGTTTGGATTGGTGGACGCAGCGGGGAATCCGACCGGCTCGACTCACCCCAGAGGCAGACCGGCTCCTGCCGGATGGATACTGGAAAGGCTCTTGAAAGGCGAGACCGTGGTCGCCTTGTCAAGCGTGGTCGTCGTTCGGCAGCTGCTGGAGCAGCTGGGTCCGTTCGACGAGCAATTGCTCATGTGCGAGGACGACGAGCTCTACTTTCGTCTGGCCGCCGAGAGTGAAATCGACGTCATCGACGAAACGCTCACATTGAAACGCCGCCATCGACAGCATTTCGGGGAAGATGTTACTGCCTGGCGAGACCGCCGACGCGTGTTCGAAAAGATGTTGAGCACGGACGGGGACGGGCGCTTCGGCTCCATACTGCGCAGACTGCGCGCCGAGATGGCTGCGGGCTTGGCAAGCAGCCAAGTCTCTTCCGGAAAGCGCCTGAGTGCCGTCGGCACCCTTGTTTCGAGCGCGAAGTACTCCTGGCCGTATCGGGAATGGTGGCGCAGCGCTGCGCGCACACTCGCTCCGCCAGCGGTCCGCAATTTCGTCCGCCGTCACCGGCGCAGACACGGCGGCGCGGCAGGTTTGTGAGCCAACATGCCTCGGCCCAGGCTAAACAAACTGTGAATCTGCTGTCCGACATCTGGAGCATCCTCACGCCAGCGCAAAGGCGTCAGGTACTTGCGGCGCAAGCCATTTCACTGGCGATGGCCATCTCTACCGTCACCGGGATCGCGGCGATCACGCCGTTTTTCTCCGTACTCGGCAATCCGCGGTTTATCGAGCAGCAACGTTGGCTGCATTGGCTGTATATTCACGGCGGTTTTCTCTCGGAGCACACCTTTGTGGTGTCTCTCGGCATCTTATTTGTCGGTGTGGTGGTGTTTGCCAACTTCATCAACGCGGTTGGTGCGCTGGCCATGAATCGCGTGGCCCTGGATATTGGCCATCAGTTACAAACTGCACTGTTCGACGAGTATCTCACCAGGCCTTATCTTTTTCATACCGGCACGAATACCTCGACACTGTTCAACAACGTCATCTACGAGGTTGGGCGAATCAACAACGGGATCTTGCAGAATGCTTTCATACTGATCACCAGCATTGCCACCGGTGCATTGATCATTCTTTCCGTACTGATGCTCAATCCGGCAATCTCCATCGTGCTTCTGCTGGGCCTCGCCGGCGGCTACCTCGTGATTTACCTGTCGGTGCGCAGGCGGCTGCTGCATCTTGGGCAGGCTCACTCGCGGGCCTGGTCTGACCGTGCGAGGATCGTCAGCGAAAGTTTCGGCGCCATCAGGGAGATCCTCCTGCTGCAGAATCGTCGCCTCTTCAGCGAGGGCTTCGAACGGACGACACGCGACGTCTCGGAAACCACTGCGCATATTTTCGCGGTCGGGCAGATTCCCAAACACGTCATCGAGTGCACGGCAGTGTCTGTTCTCGTCGGCGCAGCTCTTGTGACGGACGCGCAAGGCGCGGGAATGGGTTCCTGGCTCGGCGAGCTGACGTTCGTCGCGTTTGCAGCGTACCGGCTGCTACCGATACTGCAACAGGTATTTGCTGCCACCGTGAGAATCCGCGCCGATCGAGGTGCTTTCGATCTGATCGCGCCCGATCTACGGCGTACACGAGCCGTAAGGAGCAACGTTGTCGCAAAGGGGGTTGGTCGCTTGCCGGATTCCTGGTGGCAACAGCGTCCTCGCGATGAGATCCGGTTCAGGGACGTCTCATTTCAATATGCAGCGGAGCGGCGATGGGCCCTCGAGAGCATCGACTTGCGGATTGCCGCGCGGAGCATGGTGGGTTTTGTCGGAGCAAACGGCTCCGGCAAGACTACTCTGATGGATTTGTTGGCGGGCCTGTTGTTGCCGACGAAAGGTGAGATGCAGATTGATGGCGTCGCGTTAAACGTCGCCGATCGTGCGGCCTGGCACGCCAGGATCGCGTACGTACCGCAGAATATATTCCTGTTGGATTCCAGCATTGCTGAAAACATCGCATTCGGGATCTTGCAGAATGCGATCGATTGGGGCCGAATGGTTCAGGCGGCGCGCTTGGCGCAACTTGAGGATTTCATCGCAAGCTTGCCTGAGGGCTACGAGCACCGTGTGGGCGAACGCGGGATACGTTTGAGCGGCGGCCAGCGGCAGAGGATCGGCATTGCGCGCGCGTTGTACAGGGAGGCTTCGGTACTTCTGATGGATGAGGCAACCAGCGCACTCGATGGATTGACGGAGGCGGAACTGCTGGCGGCGCTAGGCGGGCTGCGCGACCGATGCACTATCGTTCTGATTGCGCAGAGAATGACTGCGGTGCGCTGCTGCGATGTCATCTTTCAGATCGAGAACGGAAGAATTACCGGCTGCGGAAGCTATGATGAGCTGTCCCGGAAGTCGGAGCGGTTCGAGCGGATGTTAGGAGCTTAGAATTCCTGCTCATGGCGCAATACCTATGCCCGCAAGTATCGTACATCTTGAACAACAGCTCGATCGATACCTATCTCGGCCCCGCGTCACCGCGGATGATGCGCGCGCGTTGCCGGGCGCGGCCGCTCGGTGGGCTGCGGCCGTATGGGCTGCAGCCAGCGCGGCGACCCCGCTCGAGCTTGGGAGGGATGAAGTCGCGTCAGGGTTTGACGTGGCGCGGCGTCCCGTATTCATATGCGGCGCGCATCGAAGCGGGACGACTCTCGTTCGGGACATGCTCGACAATCATCCGGCTCTGGCCGTGTTGCCTGCCGAGGGGACGTTCTTCACCAACCTCAAATCGCGATTGCAGCGACAGCTGCCGATACAGCGGCTAGAGTTTCTCGGATGTGAATGGTTGCGCCGTCTGGCGAATCCAATCCACCAGGAGCCGTACTGGCTGCTCGGTCCGTCTTCAGCAGAGCGGTCGCCGTATGTCGAATTCGCGCGAGCGTTGATGGCGTGGTGGCCGCTCGCGGAACAGCGAATGCGCCACATTGCCTCATGGCCACTCGTTGCCGTTGCGCTGGCTTACGCACATTGCACCAACGGCTACCACGCGAATTCCCTCCTTCAAAGGTGGGTGGAGAAGACGCCGACTAACGAACGGTTCCTGGAACGACTGCGATCAGAGTTTCCGGATGCCAAAGTGATCCACGTCGTGCGGCACCCCTTTGCCGTGTACGCGTCTCACAAATACGAGAAGCAGCAGCAGGGCAAAATGTTTCGGAATGCCAGGCGGGTGCTTCGCGACCTCGGGCTGTCCTATCGAGTCGCACTGGAGCAAAGCTGCAACCACCAATCAGATGACTACCTGCTGATTCGCTATGAGGATTTGCTCGAAAGTACGCACACTACCGTCGAGAAGCTTGCTGACTTCCTGAACATCGAACCGCTTCCGATCCTTCTGCAGCCCACGGCCGCTGGACTCCCGGTGCCCAGCAATAGCTCGTTCACATCTGATGCGGTGCCTGGGTGCCTTAATTCGGACCATCACCGGTGGACAACCACGCTGACGCGTTCTGACCGCGAGCGCGTCGCGGCACTGGTAGAGGAATCCGCCACTTCGCTCGGGTACGACCTCCCTGCTGTTGCTCCCTGGCGTGCACGCCTGTTCCGCTTAGCGGCGCGGATCAGCCAGGATGTCCCATGAGTTCCTTCGCCCCGATACCTGTTGGCAGACGAGACCGCCGATGAAGATCGCCCTGGTCGTGCCGGGAGGTGTCGACCGCTCCGGAGAGTACCGCGTCATCCCCGCGTTGTTGGCGCTGATAGCTCGTCTGTCTCTTCAACACGAAATCCATGTGTTTGCCCTGGCGCAGGAGGATCGGCCCGACCATTGGGATCTGGCGGGGGCGCGCATCCACAACATCGGCACTGGGTGCACGCACCTACGGGCCGTTCGGGCGATCTGCGCTGAGCATCGATCGTCCGCGTTTCAGGCGGTCCAGTCCATCTGGTCCGGCTCCCCAGGTCTTGTCGCTGTGTCAGCAAGCAAGGTATTGGGTATCCCAAGCTTCGTGCACGTCGCTGGCGGAGAGCTCGTTGCGCTACCGCAGATACCTTATGGGGGCCGCCTCACTTGGAGTGGGCGCGCGCGCGAAGCGGCGGTCCTGCGGGCCGCGACCCAAATCACTGCGGCGAGTGCGGCCATGATCGAAACGCTTGCGGCGATCGGAATCACCGCGAAGCGACTCCCGCTGGGCGTTGATCTGAAGGTTTGGCAACCGCGGGAGCCCGTGCGCCGTGACCTCAGCAAGCCCGCCAGATTAATTCATACGGCGAGCCTGAATCGAATCAAGGACCAGCCGACCCTGTTGCGTGCTTTGGCGTCGCTCGCCGAGTCTGGACTGGAATTCCAGATGGACATCGTCGGCGAGGACACGCTGAAAGGTGAAATACAGCAGATGTCGCGCCGCTTGGGCTTATCCAGACGGGTGAGATTCCTTGGATTTCTGCCCCAGCGCGACGTTCTTGCGCTCGTGGAAGCGGCGCATCTGATGATCATTTCCTCGCTTCACGAGGCCGGCCCCTTGGCGGTTCTCGAGGCGGGTACCCTCGGCGTACCTACCGTCGGGACTGCAGTCGGGCACATCAAAGAATGGGCACCTCATGCGGCCGTTTCGGTGCCTGTCGCAGACCCGACCGCTTTGGCCCGTGCGACGGCCGCCTTGCTCGGTGACGAGGATCAGCGTCTTCGCATGGGCCGCGAAGCGATGCGCCGGGCTACCCAGGAAGACGCAGACTACACTGCACGAGCTTTTCAAACGATGTACGCGGATCTCGCCGGATGAATCACGACTCACCCGCGGGCCTGTTGACGGATAAAATCCTGGAGGCGCCACGAGTCGCCGTGCGGTCTGCGTCCGCCCGCGAGTCCGCGCTGCCGTACCGGCCCGATATCGACGGGCTACGTGCCGTTGCGGTCGGACTGGTCGTCGCCTATCACGCCTTTCCGAAATTCTTAACGGGTGGTTTCATCGGCGTCGATGTCTTCTTCGTCATCTCCGGTTATCTGATCACCCAGCTGGTTCTGACCAGTCTGCAAGCAGGGACGTTCAGCCTGAGTGCGTTCTATCGGCGCCGCGTGCGGCGCATCGTGCCTGCTCTGCTGGTGGTCATGTCAGCTTGTTGCCTCATCGGCTGGCTGTTTCTGCTGCCCAGCGAGCTACAGTCGCTTGGCAAATCGATGTCGTGGAGCGCCCCGTTCCTTGCCAACTTGTATTTCGCGAGAAATGGCGGTTACTTTGACAAAGCTGCGGAATTGAGTCCGCTTCTGCACCTATGGTCCTTGGGGGTGGAGGAGCAATTTTATCTGATCTGGCCGGTTCTACTGATGCTGGCGGTAAGGCGCCGCATGACGCTCGGCCTTCTGGTCGGGGTGATGGCAACATCGTTGGGCATCAGCATCTGGGGTGCCTGGCACGCGCCAAGACCTAGCTTTTATCTTCCGGCGCCGAGAATGTGGGAGTTGGCCCTCGGCGGCATTTTGGCCGTCTGGCAATTGCGTGTACCTCGCACGAGCGCCTCGAGCGTCCGATCGATCCCCTCCCGGTTCTGGTCCCGCGCGCATGTGTGCTCGGTGGCGGGACTGTCACTGATCGCTGCAAGCGCGGTGTTCCTGACCGCACGCCTCGCGATTCCGGGTATATGGAGTGCCATCCCGACTGTCGGCGCCGCGCTGCTCATCGGAGCGGGTCCTTTCACGCCGGTGAGCCTGCTGTTGCTCGGAAACCGTCCAATGATATTTGTCGGGCGGTTGAGCTACTCTCTGTATCTGTGGCACTGGCCGCTGTTCTCGTTCGCGCGAATCATTCTTGGGCACGCCCCGGCGCCGGTGATGGCGACAGGTCTGATCCTCGTCGCAATGGTCGCCGCCTATGCCACCTACCGCCTCGTGGAGGTGCCGATACGTTACAGCGCCTTCGGGCGCAGGACGGTTGCCAGTTTGCTCGCAGCGCTTGGGAGTCTCGCACTGGTCGGAGCTGCCGCAGCTGCGCTCTGGATTCCCGGCCGATTATCCGGGGCGCCCTTCGCCGCCTGGGATGCCGCGGCCGGCGACTGGTACTATCCTGCCGAATCCAATGTCGACAGACGATCCAGATTTGGGTCGGTGGTCGTCACGAGTCACCGTGACCTGAAAGCCGTTTTCATCGGCGACTCGCACATCGAACAATACTGGCCCCGCGCAAGGCGTGTCATCGACACACAACCCGACTCCGCACGATCGGCTGTATTTGCGGCCAATCCGGGGTGTCCTCCGCTGCCCGGTATCAACAGCACTTGGCGCGGAAAAGATTGCAGGAGCTTTTTCGATCATGCCATGAAACTGGCTCTCCAACCCGATGTTGACACCGTGGTGTTCGGCGCGTTCTGGGAGAACTACTTCATCGGTGAGTACTCGGAGGACGAGTCCTCGCAACAGGCTGCTGGCGTGCCGCCGCTGGAGCTCGACTCTGCCGATACGCGTGCAGCCTTCGAGCAATTCCGGAGGATCGTCGCGACGCTGGTGTCGGGCGGGCGGCGAGTCTTCATCTTGCTCTCGAATCCCACGTCACGGCTGTTCGTACCGGCTTTTCCAACCGAGGTCAGACTGTCGCTGCATCCTCCCCGGCGTCTTGCCGCCAATGGGCCGCGTGTTGATGTCAGGCCGTTCGAGTCGTTCGTGGCGCCGCTGACCGACCGATTGCGGAACATCGCGGCGCAGACAGGGGCGATAGCGGTCGATCCTCGCGTCACGCTGTGTGATGGACTGATCTGTCCATCAACCGGTCTCGATGGACTGCCGCTGTATGTGGACTCGAATCACCTCCGGAGCTCCTTTGCTCGCCAGCGGGCCTCGTTCGTGGATGAGATGCTGCTCGGCCCGGAGTCTCAATCACGCGTTGCGCTGCTGCCCTGATTTGCTCTTCTCGAACAGCAGGAACATGAACAGGCATCTGATCGTGCACAGCCACGCATAGCGGGCGCCCCGACTCGCAACAACGCCGCTGGAGTTGCGTGCCCAGATCGGCGGCAGTCCCGGAAAGACCCGCTTCAACGTAAAGTAGGGCGCGCTGTGCGCCTCGAACTCGGCGAGCCGCCGGCGGACGATTGGGCCTTGGCTGCCTTGCACTGAATAGTGACCCTCGCGGCGGAGCCGAAAGGCGTTCTTCCACCACCAACCATACTTCATGTCGCCGACGAAGTACGGGTTCAGAACGCTGACCAGCACCTTGCCGTCCGGTCCGGTGAGAGCATGGAATTTCGCAAACAGCTCCCGCAGGTCAGCGATCAGATTGAGCGGCGCGAAATTTGACGTGACCAGATCGACATCGAGACCGTCCGCGGGGTTCTTGCGAGCTAGGAATTCTCGATAGCCGCCGCAGTCGAGCGTGACTCGCCCGGCTTTGATGAAGTCCCGGCAATAGTCGCTGAAGAACTCGCACATGTTTGAATCGACGTCGTACGCCGCAACGTTCAAGCCGTGTTCGGCATAGAACCGCGCGTCCATCCCGGTTCCCGCGCCGAAGTCGAACAAGGTTCCGCCCGGCGGCGCAATGCTCAGAACGAGTGTCTGGAAAGCCGAGCGAGTACGGCGGTCGGATTCCATCGCGGTGATCTGCTTGGCGTACTCGAGTCCGGTAACCGCGTCACGAGCGGCGCTAGCGGGCATTTGGGCTCCATTCCATCGGGTAGCTCACGTCAACATCGATGTCGGGACAGCACGGTAGAGGCGCAGATAATCGGCAAGGGGCAATGCATGGAAAGCTTCCGCGAATTGGCCTGTCTTGCCTCCCAGCGCCAGCGACCGATGCGCGTTCAATCCGATTGCCGCGTGCACATAGTCCGTGTCGGTCAACTGGCTGCGATAACAGGCCAGCGCGCGCCTCTTCAACTCTAAGGTAACATCAATATTGACAATGCAATTCGGAAAGAGGGGTGTCCATACCTCATAGCCGCGGCACTCGAATTCGAGCCGCGTCCCCGCCACCGCGGCAAGCAGCACGCTATTGGCGGCGCGGTGGTCTCGGTGCTGATCGAGGAAATACGGTAAATAAACGCAGTGCGGCTGCTCCCGTCCCAGAATCTCTCGCAGCAACTTCGGCACGCGCCGGTCCGCACTCAGCCGTGTGTCCTCCGCGTCGAGAAACTTGAGCGACTGAACGCCGAGAATCTCGCCGGCGCACCGCGCCTCCTGCTTTCTAACGCCAATGATCTCTTCTAGCTTGCGGTTTCGTTCAGGTTCCGTCATCCCAGCATAAGATCCGCCGCCATACCGCCCGTCCGTCAGGAAAATGACAGTGACTTGCGCACCCGCCTTCACGTGTCTGGCGATCGTTCCGCCGCAGCCGAGAGTTTCATCGTCCATGTGCGGCGCCAGAACCACGATCTTACCGCCCCCGGGCTCACAGACTTCCGTCTGTTGGGTAAAAATAGACGAGTTGCGCATAAAGGTACGCAAGCTTTGCGCTCGTCTCCGGCCGACCACCTTGCTTAGAAGCCTCTTGATCACTATTTTCACACCACCTAAACGTTCCCGGACCGCAATCCTCGCCGGTGGTTCGTCAACGCCTTGTCATCACCATCAGAAAGTGGTCACCGACCTCGCGCAATACCGGCCAGCCGGCCACGCGTCGGTCGATGTGCCACAGCCATTCGTACCACCGCGAATGCCTTTCGCGAATCCCTGTCAGATACGGCGGCGGCGCAAACACGCACAGTCCGCGATAGTGCGCGAGAGCGAAGTGCTCCTCGAAAGCGCGATAGAATTCGTGTGGCCCGTAATATCGAGTCCAGACGGTGTGTTTGTTCATGCCCACGGGCACGGAGCTGCGGGCAAAACGCACTTTGGCTCGCGCCCATTGCCGCCGCCGCAGGTAGTGCGCAATCTCCCATGGACAGATGCGGCCGATCACCGTGAACACAAGCGCTCCATCCGGTCGCAGCAAGCGGGCACATTCGCGCGCAACCTCGCGAAGGTCGGGCACGCAATTGAGCGGACCGAGATTGGAGTACGCGCCATCATAGACGCCTGGCCCGTCCAACCGATGAAGCTCTTGAGCCCCCACGGGGAGGACCTGCACACGATCCGTCAATCGTTCGCTTGCCGCGCGGTCGCTGGTCCGTTGCGCCATCTGCGGCGACCAATCGGTTGCCGTCACATGATGCCCCAACCGCGCCATGCGGATGGCGTCGAGTCCCGTGCCGCAACCGATATCGACCAATCGGCTGCCCGGAGCAAATGTGCTGTCCAGCCAGCGCCACATTTCGCAGCGCATGTCTTGAATCAAGTCATTGTTGCCGCGGGGCCCGTCGTAGTCCGCTGCGACACTGTCGAATGCATCCCGAGTGTCGAGGAGCTGCGGCCGCGTCGGCACCTGGGACGCCGTGCTCGAATCCACTGACTTATTCATGCGGTACGGAGATAAAACACTTCAGCACTACCATATCATTGGCGATAGGGTACCAACACATATGAGTACCAAGAAACGCCGGGTGGATCCCGACATTGAATCCGATCCTTATGCCGAGCGCACCCCGTCGCCGGTCCGTGAGGGACTGAACCTTTTGGGGGGACGCTTCCATTTCGAGAGCAATAGTGAGGAACTGCTCGCGCTGGTCGATGCGGCCTATGCAGGGTTGCCGAGTCACCTCTTTTCGCCCACGCCGAAGACTTTTCGTATGAAGCTCATGCTCACACCAAAGCCGACCCCAGGTTCGCTGCGGCGCGCTGCGCGACGAGCGGAGCCCCCGCCCATATCCATGTTCAACGGCGCCGGTTTTCTCGGCAGCGCTACGCCGTCGTCGTCTTTTGTCGTGCTTTGTCCCAAGAAACGCACCGGTCTCGTGTCCATATCCCGAGAGATGCTGCGCTTTCCTTATCACGTCCGCTACGAATTGCTGGAATTTGCCGTGTTTACGCTTGCGTGCCGCGCTCAAGGGCTGGTACCCCTGCATGCGGCATGCGTTGGCCTCGACGGTCGCGGAATTCTTCTGATGGGGCCGAGCGGAGCCGGCAAGTCGACGGTTGCCCTGCAATGCTTGCTGGACGGCTTCGATTTCCTCTCCGAGGACAGCGTCTTTGTCGCGCCGAAATCGATGGGGGCCACAGGTACCGCCAACTTTCTGCACGTTCGCGAAGACTCGCTGTGCTGGCTCGGTCGATCGCGCGCCCGCTCGATGATCCGCAACTCACCGATCATTAGGCGCCGTAGCGGCGTGGAGAAATTCGAAGTGGATCTGCGCCGCGGGGGATTTAAGCTGGCGAAGGCGCCCCTCAAAATCATCGGCGTCGCGTTTCTCTCGTCGCGGCCGGCCGGCACAGGTCCCCTGCTGCGGTCACTTTCGACTTCCGAGACGCTGGCCAGGCTGAAGCGCGAGCAAGCGTACGGCGCCAGCCTGCCGCAATGGCGAACCTTCAGCCGGACCCTGTTGCAGTTGGGAGGCTTCGAGGTCCTTCGGGGCTCCCATCCTGCGGCGAGCGTAGAGATGCTGCGGTCGTTACTCCTGCGGGGCGGCATCAAATCTCACCGCTCGCCAGCGTGAAGGATTGCAAGAAATGAAAATCGCGCCGCCGCAGTGCATAGTCTGCATGCTGCGGATTGCACAGCTGCGTAAGATTCCGATGGTCGTCGGCGGATAAGTAGGGGCGCAGACGATCTCCCCAGGTATCGCGGAAGATCGTCTCACTGAGGTAGGCTTCCGTCGCCTCGTCCAGCGGCCACAGACGTTCGATTATCGCCGTTCGCACCGTAATGTTTCGCAGCCCTGCCTGCCGCAAAATTCCCACGAGCTCCCTCACCGCCCTAAGATCACGTTCATCGACATGGTAGCGATCTTGATAGTATCGCCGCACAGCTTCATCGGTCACCCGCTCGAGCCTGGCGTCCCAGGCAAAATACATATCCGGAAGGAGTGAACTTTGTCCGAGCGCCACACGGCCCCCATGACGCAACAGCGTCGCGAGGTGGATTACCCCTGCGACCGGATCTATCAGGTGATTGATGGTATTTACGCACCAGATGAGATCGAAGCTCGCCGGTTCGAACAGGGCATCGAATAGGTTCGCCTGGTGAATTTGTATTTCCGGTGGCACCCGAAGTCTCGCGGCAGCGATATGCGCCGCCGCAAGATCGACGCCGACTACTTGCTCTGATGGCATGACCTCGCTCAGCAACCAATTGAGCGCATCGCCGGTCCCGCATCCTGCATCCAGAACACGCATCCCCGGCCGGAGATCCAGTCCCTTTATCAGCCGGCGCAGTTCCGGCTTCGCAAAGGTATTGAACCTGGATAACTTGTCCGCATAGTCGCGTGTGGTGGTATCGCCCAGCAAGCCGGTGAGCGGCTTGCCGATGTCCACGCGCACCTCAGTCATTCTAGGTGCGCGAAGGCCGCGGAGATGGCGTGCATGACTGTTGGGCGTGTCTGGCGCGAGGCCAGCCAACGGAATATGCGGCGGCCTTGAGAAGCCATCGCGCGCGCGCTCATTTACGCGCTGGCCGCCGAGTCTTCACCGGACGAACGATATTTAAACTCGTTGCTCATTAATTCCTGCCAGCGCAGTTCAATCGCATCGGCGGCCCTCCCGTGTTCGGGAAGGAGCGGCGCTTCAGCAGTTTGCAATGCGACCTGATCGTGCAATAAGTTGCGCACCGCGCGATAGAAATCCGACGTGTAAGTTCCCTGGAACATCATGTCTAAGTCATTGCTTTCCTGCCAATGCGTTTTGGCGCGTAGCTGTGCCTTCACCAGATCGTAGAATTTTGTGCCCGGTAAGGGATAGGACACGCTGACGCCGATCTCGTCGGGCTGCGCGGACGCCAGTAAATCCCGGGTAGCCAGGATATCTTCGAGCTGCTCATCGATGTATCCCAGCTGAATGAAAAAGCCCACGCGAATTCCGACCGCCTTCAGGCGCGCACGCGCGGTCAGGATTTCAGTCACCGTCGTGCCCTTGTTCATGGCATCCAAAACCTTTTGACTGCCGCTTTCCGCGCCGATCCACGCTTCTTTGCAGCCGGCATCGCGCAGCGCAAGCGCCATTCGTTCACTGAGCAGATCGGCTCGTGTTTGAATATTGAACGGAATCTGCGCATCAGCCGCTCGCGTGGCAGCGGCGAATTGAGTCACCCAATCAACACGAAATCCGAATATATCGTCCGCGAACCAAATGTGATCGGGATTGAATGTGCGCTTGAGGTGTGCCATTTCAGCAGCGACTTCCAGCGGATTGCGCTGCAGGTACTGATTCCCCCAAATGGGCTTGGCGCACCAGGTGCAGCGGAAAGAGCATCCGCGGGAGGCCGCCATGTTCAGGCTGAAGTAGCCATGGGCCTTCATCCATACCGAGCGATAACGATCCATGTCGACGAGATCCCAGGCCGCAAGACCCCCATCGCGGGCCAGCGCCAATCCGTTGGTGCCGCTTGCCTTGACAACTTTGCCACCGCTAAAGCAGGCAATGCCCGAAAGCCCACGTATGAGATCTTCGCTGTTGAGGTTCAGTTGTGCATCGAACCTCGGCAGCAGTTCGAGGAGAGTCGATATGCCCTCGCCGACCAAAGCCAGATCGGCACCCGCGCGAAGATAGGGTCCGGGAGCATCGCTGACATCGGGGCCGGCTGCGATGACTCTGGCCCCGGCACGCCGTGCTGAACCGATCATGTCGCAGGCTGCCCGGCGCATGGTCGCCAGACACATCTTGCTCAAGAAATTGAAATTGTCCTCGTAGAACAGGACCAGCTGAGGTGCATCCGCCTCGAGCAACCGGTCGTACTCCTCGATCCCCTCGGCCAGCATGGCGTCGAAAAAGGAGACCTGGTGGCCGGCCTCGCGCAGCAGGGACACCAGCTGCAGCGTGGCCAGCGGCGGGTACGGCTTGGCGCGTGCGATCTGTTTTTGGTCCAGCCGCAAAAAATAGGAGTGGCAAACCAAGATCGAAAGCATCATTTCTCCGAGCGCACGCAGGGACGCAGCGACGATAAAGAGCGCGCTATATCGAGTGAGTGCCTAGGGCCCGGCTGAAGGTTTAACCGAGGGCCGGATTCTGGTATTTTCTTCGCGCGGCCTGCCACACAGAGGCCGTTGATCCGGAAGAAGCACAAAAAGACAGGAGTCGACCATGCCATTGACCAGGAAGCTGGCCGCGGAGCTCATTGGAACGTTTTGGCTCGTGCTCGGGGGGTGCGGAAGCGCCGCGCTTGCCGCTCAATTGGCGACGTGTCGGGCTGTCATTTGAACGCTGCGGTGACGTTTGGCGTGGGTCCCGTATGCGGACCTCACCGTTCAGTCAATTCGACGGTTCGCGCGCTGACCTGAGCGCCCTCGACGATGAGTTCACCCACCGAAATGGGCAGCTTAAATCGCCTGGGTCCGCAACTTCCAGGGTTGACGTACAAAATGCCATCCCGTTTTTCGACCAGAGGTTTGTGCGAGTGGCCCGAAACAATCACCTGCACACCTGCGGCATGCGGCTCGATGTCGAGCTGCGCAAGATCGTGGATGACGTAGACGAACGCGCTTCCGACTCGAATCATCTCAGTTTCCGGCAAATGGGCTGCCCAAGCCTGCGTGTCGTTATTGCCTCTGACGGCAATGAGCGGCGCCAAGGCGCCAAGCTCGTCGAGAATCTCGGCCGACCCGATATCTCCACCATGAATGATGTAATCGCAGCCGACCGCGAATGCCCGCGCGTCAGCCCTCATGAGCCCGTGCGTGTCTGACAGCAGAGCGACGCGCAATGTGTTTTTCACGAAACTTCACATAGCTTTACGCTGCGCAGGCTCAACTCGCCTTGGCGTACCCAGTAAAATTCCAGCGCAATGATCGATCTCATCAGGAGGTTACCCTATGATTCGTCTGCCAAAGATTAACGCCCTGCTTCCTGCACTCGCGCTCGTCTTGTTCACGGGCGCGACAATGCAAGTTTCAGCCGTTGCGGCCGCCGATGAACCGCCCCCGCCCCCGACGACGCCGTCTCCGGACAACGGTGCTGGACGGCGCCACAATCCGGCATTTGCCGCATGCAAGAAGCAAGCTGACGATCAGAAGCTCGCAGCCGGCGAAGCGCGACGGAACTTTGTGAAGAACTGTATGAAATCTGCGCAGGCCGCGCCGCCACCTTCGGCCTGACCTAAAAAGAATTGCGGCGCGTTTTACCGCGCCGCAATGCTAATCAACCGATCAATGGGAAACTCAGCGCTCCCAATGACCTGGTTCGTGGTGCCAATGCGGTCCGCGTTGCTCCCAACGGTCAGGAACATAGTGATACCCGTGGCGCTCACCGACCCAACGGCCCCTCACCCACACATGATCGTGGCCGCGATAGTCCCAATAGCCCGGCGCCCAAACGAAGCCGGCGCGCGGCGGCGGCACCGTTTCAACGCGCAGCGGCGGTGGTGCGATATCGATATCAATGGCAACTCCGGCCGATGCAATCGTCGGGACCGTCACCGCACCCGCGGCCATGCACAAACCCAGCAATAACGCCTTACGAGAAGCTTTCATTCAGCACTCCTTTTTGATGTCGTTCGGCTACCAGGCAGCCAAACCTATTGGCCTAAACGGCACCGGCGTATGGTCCGTTGACCGCCCTGCCGCGTATGTAGGACTGTACCGCATTTTTCCAGCCGCTCCTCGGCTTAAGTCATTGAGAATCAGAAGAATAGGGGGTCACGGCCTCAGCCTTAAGAGTTGGTAATGTTTTCACGCTGCGAATCACCGGCAGCCGCCAAGCGATGCAAGCCAACGCCACCGCCGTGACACCGGAAAAACCGAGCGCCGCGCGCAACCCCACGTGCTCGCCCAGCCAACCACCGAGCAGAGCCCCGGGTCCCGCGGGTAGCAATATCAGCCAGCGCATGGTGCTCGTCATCCGTCCGAGCATGGGCGCCGGCGTGACCGACTGGCGCAGTGACAGGAAATTAATGAAAATGAAAATCGCGCCGACACCGAACATCATCAGCATGATTGCATAGGCGAAAACGCCGAACATATTGGCCGGCGCGACGGCAAGCAGCAGCCAGCCGGTGCCGGAAACCGCAAACCCTAAAACCAGTGTCGGACCGGGACCGAAGCGCCGGACCACCCGATGTCCATTCGCACTGGCGAACACCGTGCCGACACCGAGCGCAACATAGCTCAAGCCGACGCCGCGCTCGGAGAGCCCAAGCTCGTGAATGGCGAACAGGATCTGCACGACCGTGGCCGCCTGACTGCACATTTGCCAAATGCCGACGCACGCGGCCATCGTCACCAGAAGCTTGTGGCCGCGCACGAAATCCAAGCCCTCGCGCATGGCCGGCCAGAACGCCGTGTGCACCCTATTGGGCGTCTCCCTGACCGGCACGCCGCGCAGAATGGACGCCGATATCAACAACAAGCCCGCATCCGCAAGCAGCGCGATGGGCGCACCCGTCAGTTTGATCAATGCACCGGCGGCGGCAGGCCCTGTCACCTCGGCCGTCGCCGACGCGAGCGCGTTCTTGGCGTGCGCCTCCACCAAACGGTGCCGGGGAACAATTTGCGTCAATACGATTTGCGCCGCGCTGCCGGCGGTGGTATTTACCGCACCGATCAGAAACCCGACGATGTAAAGCCAGGGCATCGATAGCCATCCAAGCCACCACGCTACCGGCACCGTCGCGACGCCCAAGGCGATCGACAGTTCACCGATGATATACACCGGCAATTTTCTCACTCGATCCAGCACCACGCCCGTCGGCAGTGAGAACAATACGAAGGGCAGAATTTCCATCGCCGTCAACAGACCCATTTGCGTCGGCGCGGCATGCATCAGCACGGCCGCGGTCAGCGGCACGGCGAGCAAAGTTACTTGGCCGCCGAAGGAGGAAATAAGTATGGAAGTCCAGAGCCGGCGATAGGTTCGATCGCGCAGAAGATCAGTCGGCGAGAGCGAGAATCGGTTCAGCCACCAAACCGGCAGCCATGCGCGAAGCGTTCCTCTATTCACTTGCAAGCACATCTTACTAGAACAGCCAATGGAGTGCAGGAAGGCCTCACTCACCTATCATTTTGGCCGTAAGCCTCAATAGCGATCGGCTCCTCGGAGTCCTCCGTCTCGCCGAGAAATCCGCCGCTTTGATGCGCCCAGAGCCGCGCCGCACCTTGAGGGTAGGGTGAAACCAGTTTTTCAAAGAAACGAAACATCGAGCGCCCCGGCAACGTCTTGGCAGCCCGGTACGCTATCGCGAATACCCCCGCTCTGCGGGACCGGCGGGCGCACGCACTGGCGCCGCCCGTCAGCAAATGCCTACTTTAAATTGCGAATGGGCAGCCTATCCAGCCCGCTGCTTTTACGTAGACTTCTTTGTTGGTTACCAATAACTGAAGGGAAGAATTATGAAACCTCGTAATTTATCGGCGGCCGCGAGTTTCGCAGCCGTGGCTTTGCTCTTGAGTACAGTATCTTTCGCTGCCACCAAAGACCAGATCGATGAGCGGGTGCACGTCACGATGCAGCAGTTTTACCAGCTCAATCCAGCGCATCGAGACTTGGTCGGCAGGGCCAAGGGAGTTCTGGTATTTCCGCGCATCACCAAAGGCGGCGTCGGCGTCGGCGGTCAATTTGGAGAGGGCGCATTGCGTATCGATGGCAAGAATGTTGCTTATTACAGCATCACGTCTGCCTCGGTCGGCTTGACGCTCGGCTTGGCAAAACATAGGGAAATCATTCTGTTCATGACGCAGGAAGCGTTGGATAAATTCACCAACAGCCATGGCTGGACCATCGGCGCCGATACCGGCGTTGCCGTGTTGTCCAAGGGTGCAGGCGGAGATTACGACACCCATACATTACAAAGACCGATTCTGGGTTTCGTGTTCGGCGAGAAGGGTCTGATCGGCGACATTTCGTTCGATGGTTCAAAGGTCAGCAAGCTGGACCGATAGCGCTTTGGTGCGCGGAGCCTTAAGGCTTATGGCTCCGCGCACAGTTCAGCAGCATCTCGCCGCGGGCGGGCGATCCTAAGGTACACTGGCGCGCTTGCCCCGATGGCGAAATTGGTAGACGCAACGGACTTAAAACAATTGAGCGGCAGTCGCGGAAACGCCCTGTCGGATCCCGTCAAAGTCGGCGAACCCCCTGGGATACCCCGAGGCAACGCCGAGCCAATCCGGACTGTGCAGAGCGGCCGGCAGGTGTAGAGAGTGGACGGTGGGGACCTAAAGGCAGTTTTAACGAACTCTCATGGTCGTGGCGCACTCCAGACCCCAAACGCGCGATTGCGCGGCGACGAAAGTCGTGGCGGGTACGAAAATCCGTTGGCCGCAAGGTCATGCCGGTTCGACCCCGGCTCGGGGCACCAACTTCTATGGAGTGTTACGCGCTAGGCGCTGAGGTGCCGGCACACACCAGATGTCGATGGGTCCACGACGGCCACGCAACTCGAATTGTGGCAACTGCAGGAACGAAGTCGATCCCGCGTCTCCATTGGTATGCGGCGAAATACTCAGGGCCGCGGCGACCGTGCAGGAGAATAGCACCTCGCCGGCGCGCGCCCGGCTGCAGAGTCTCGCGGCAACATTTACGGTGTCCCCAACCAATGTTGTCGTTTTGCGTTTTGCAGGACCCAAAATGCCAAACGCGACTTCGCCAAAATGCAGTCCTATTCCAATACCCGCATCAATGGACAGTTCTTTGCGCCAGCGCTGCGCAACCGGAGCGAAACCTTCCAGCATGGCGTGGCCGGCAGCCAGCGCATCGGCCGCGCCGCCGCCGCTTTTGGCAGTCATGCCGAATCCGGCCATGATTCCATCGCCGGCCATGTGATACACCTCGCCGCCGAATTGAGTCACCCCAGTGCCAAGAACTTGGAAGAATTCGTCCAAGAGCGGGACGACCCGCGCCGCCGGCAAGCTCTCCACCATGCCGGTGTAGCCTCTCAAGTCGGCAAACAGCACCGTAACATCGGCGGTGCGTATTTCAGCGGGCTGACGAACTCGGGTAACGAGGATGGAACCTGCCGGCCGCACGCCCGGACTTCGAGAATCAGTCATGCAACCGATTATGCACTAAAATGGGTAGTTGAGTCCGGTGAACACGGCGGGGCCGTCGCGGCCGTAGCCAACGTCGACATAGCCCACCACAAAGGGTCTCGCGATCCCGCGAAATCCCACCCCCATGACCGGATGTAAATGATCGAGAGGATCGGTGCTGGTACGCGAATAGACGCGGCCGAGATCGACGAAGGGCGCGACCTCAATGTCGAGCTTGGTCGTAACGGCATCGAAGGTAAGCACTCTATGGCGCAGCTCGACGGTGGTTGAAAACGAATCTCGGTCGTAGAAGCGGCCGGCGCCGAAGCCACGAAGCGGCTGCTCGCCGCCGATCACACTCTCGCCGCCTCCAATACTGCTCAAGGCCCAGAACGGCACGTCGTGCGTCGTGGGCAAATAGCGCAACGCCAGATGCCCGGCCAGCAGCGTGTCGGGAGTCAGCGGCCAAAATCCACGGCCGTCAACTCCAGTTTCGCTGTACGAAGAATCGTTGATCAATCCTCCCCTGGCGGCAGTACCGACATATGCGACCCATTCCATGCCGCGCGTGGGTATGGACAAATCATCGCGCGTGTCATAGACCAAGGATATGCGATTGAGCAGTTGTTGATCGGTGCCCAAGGATCCAGGGAATCGCGTTTGAATCGAAGGAACACCGCCCAACGTGCCGGGCAGCACGTCCACTACCTGCAAATGTACGGTGTAGAGAATCTGCCAGGTATGATTCAAGTTCAGGCCGACCTGTACCTGCCCGAAATCCTGCTGGTCGGTGTAGTTGGTTTGCGCACGCGGTCGCGTCAGATTTCCGATGCCGAAAAATCTGGTGGTGCCGTCGCGGTCGTATATCAGGCTATAGCTGATGGTCCACCGATCCTCGCGCGAGCGCCCGATTTGATATTCGCCGTCAAATTCGCGTTCCACTCTTTCCTTGATGCCCGCCACCATCGACCATTGTTCATCGGCGGAAGAAAACGAGAAAATGCGGGCGTGTACGCCAAATCCGAAATTGGGGTTATACAGAACATCCGGCGCGACGATGCGGCTCACATCGTGATGGTCATCGGTCGTCACCCAAGTGGGAATCAGCCCGAGCGTCAATCCGCTGTTGGGATCGGTCGAGATCAACGGCACCGGAATGAACGGTGCGGTATCCGGATTGAACCACTTCGTCCAAGCCGGAGTCGGCGCGGGCGGCGTGGCCGGAATGGGCTCCCCCAGCACTTGCGCGCCGGGTTCCGTGGGAGGATTGTCTGACCAGCAAGGCGCAGCCGGCGCCATGCAGGCGGCGGCCGCACCCGCGATCAGCAGACCTCTCACCGGGGCAACCGCGCGTGATTATCTCCCGATAGGGGCATAAGCCGTGGCAGCACGTCGCGAGCCGCACGCACCACATCGTTGGGGAAATCGATTTCGATCCACGGTAATCCCGTGACATCGGCAACTTCGAGCACTTGGCTTCGCTCTCTGAGAAGATCGCGCACAGCTTCCTCGTGCGGCATGTGCGCGCGCCCAGAGTCGACGTAGTCCGCGACCAAGACCGCCAGACGCCGCGCAGCGGCTTGGTCGAAGCGAAAAAACCCGACTGACTCGCCAATGGTGTCGAATTCCAGGTCGGCTGCCAACTGCTTGCGCAGCTCGATCGGCACGCCGGCCCGCACGCACAGCTTGACTGGCTCATCACCGGGCTCGAAATCGCGATCGATCAGCAGACGGTTCACCGGGCGGCTCCCCGCCACCAGCGCACCTAAGATACGTTCGTCATACAGCACATCCGCGTCCATCAACAAAATATCACCGCCACGAGTTACGGCATGGGCGGCCGTATGCACCGTAAGAACGCTGCCGAGCTCAAACTGCATGTTGATCACGATCTCCGGACGGGGTTCCCACTCCAAACGCGTCAGTTCAGCCTCCACCAGCTCGTGGCGAAAACCAACTGCGATCGCAACGACCGCGACGCCGGCGCTTTTGAGCATGCGCAAATGCCGCTCGAGCAGTGTCATGCCGTCGAAGCGCAACAAACATTTCGGCAGCTGGCTGTCCTCCGGTAGTTGCAGACGGACACCGCGCCCGGCGGCCAAAATGATCGCGCGCATCGAAATCCTTCCATAAATCAAGCGCTAGGGATAGTAACTCAAGGCGGAGCTGCACCGACGGCGGCGGCGCCTGAGCGCGATGAGAATCGCAAGTACAGCAGCCCGGGCAAGCCTAGCAGCAATTCACGTGCGCGCTTTGCCAGCGACAATGCCAACGCCGCATCTGGCGGCAGGCCTGCCAGCGGTCCGAGCAGCAAATATCCGCCCTCTTGCACGCCTAAGGCTCCGGGAATCGCGAAGCCGGCGCCGCGAATCGCCTGCCCCAGACTTTCGAGCAGAAATGCTTCGCGCCAGCTAATCGGCCAACCTAAGAACAGAGCAATCAGGTAGACCTCGCCCGTGCCGACAATCCATCCGACCAAGCTGAAAAAGAAGCTCGTCGTGATGTCACCGTTGCGCCGATACGTGCCCTCCACGGCAAGGTCGATGGCTTGCGCCTGGGTGACCCACCGGGACCAGTCTCGCCTGCCCGAAAAGCGTCGCACCGCACGCATGAGCTTGCTGAACAGTCCGCGGCGCTGAATGAGATAAAACCCACCCACCTGCACCGCCAGAAAGGCGCCGGCAATCAGCACGGAGGTGCGCAGCGCCCCGAGTAAGATCACGCCCATCAGCGCGAATGTGATCTGTGCGAAGGTCTGCAAGGTTGTGCTGACGGTGATCGCGGCGGCGGCGGCGTCCGT
>Ga0224547_1000034_pt1 | contig 33316 bp, 26 predicted proteins | sample 714P21014metaG_FD_179908 | JGI IMG/M metagenome (GOLD analysis project Ga0224547, IMG submission 179908) | Peat soil microbial communities from Stordalen Mire, Sweden - 717 P2 10-14 | ecosystem: Environmental > Terrestrial > Soil > Wetlands > Peat | place: Sweden: Norrbotten County, Stordalen...
AAGGGCCAGTGGCAGGGCGCAGAAATTGTCGGCATCAGGCTCAATTTTTCGAAGCGCTACATCACGCTCGCGCCGATCGCCACCGTGATCGGATTGGCTTTCCGCCTCTACGATCCCGAGCATCTCATGGGCGACAAGGCGGACTTAGGCATCACCTGTGCTCTGATTCCGCGCGACACACCCGGCGTTACCATCGGACGGCGGCACTTTCCTTTGAATATCCCGTTTCAAAACGGTCCGATTCAAGGACGCGATGTTTTCGTGCCGATCGACGCCATTATTGGCGGCTTTGCGACCGCCGGGCAGTGCTGGCGCATGCTGGTCGAACAACTGTCGGTGGGCCGCTGCATTTCACTGCCCTCCAGCGCCACCGGCGGCGCGCAGGCGGCGGTGTATGCATCGGGCGCCTATGCGCGCATCCGCCGTCAGTTCAACACGCCGATCGGCAGCTTCGAGGGCATCGAACAGGTTTTGGCGCGGATGGCGGCGCGCACCTACATCATCGACGCGGCACGTTCCGTCACCGCCGGCGCCATCGACGGCGGGGAAAAGCCCTCCGTGCCTTCGGCCATGCTCAAGTATCACGCCACCGAAATCGGCCGCATGATCGCCAATGACGCCATGGATGTTCATGGCGGCAAGGGAATATGCCTGGGACCTAAGAACTATTTGGGACGCGGCTACCAGATCGTTCCGGTCGCGATCACCGTCGAGGGTGCCAATATCCTGACGCGCAATTTGATCATCTTCGGTCAGGGCGCCGTGCGTTGCCATCCTTTCGTCCTGAAGGAAATGAACGCGGCGAAGAATCCCAACCGCGAAGTGGGGGTGCGCGAATTCGATGACGCCGTCTTCGGCCACGTGGGGTTTGCGATCTCCAATGCGGTTCGCTCTCTTATCCTCGGCTTGACCTCGGCGCGATTCACGAAAGTGCCGGACACCGGCGCGACCGCGCGCTACTTCCAGCACGTCAACCGTTACAGCGCGTCATTCGCCTTGGCGACGGACGTTGCCATGCTTGCGCTCGGCGGATATCTCAAGAAGAAGGAGACCCTGTCCGCGCGTTTAGGAGACGTGCTGTCGTCGATGTACTTGGCCTCGATGGTGCTCAAGCATCACCAGAATCAAGGCAGCGAGCCGGCAGATCTTCCGCTGGTCGAATGGGCCTGCCGCAGCCTCATGTACCAGGCGCAGGAGCAGCTGCATCTTTTCCTGCGCAATTTTCCGAATCGTCCTTTGGCGCTGTTCATGCGGATGGTCATCTTCCCGCGCGGACTTAGCTATTCGCAGCCCAGCGATCGCCTAGGCCATGCCATCGGCGATCTGATCATGAATCCAACGGCAACCCGCGAGCGCTTGAGCGCCTATATTTATAAGACTCAAGAATCGCACAATCCATTGGGCCAGCTGCAGGAGGCGTTGATTCTGTCCACCATGGCCGAACCGCTGGAAAAGCGCATTCGGGTCGACGGCGTCAAGACCGGCCGGGTCACCGCACTGGATCTGCCCGGTCAGATCTCCCAAGCGTTCAACCTCGGCATCATCAGCGAGGCCGAAGCCGAGGTACTGCGCACTTACGATGCCAAGGTCATGGATCTCATCAATGTCGATGACTTCGCGCCGCAGGAATTGGGCATGGGCGCCGGCACCGAATCATGAAGCCGATCGAACCCCTCTCGCCCGCCACTTCGGCACTCCCCGAGCCGGCGCCGATGGACCGCGCGCCCATGGAGCCGGCGCCGCTCGAGGCAGCGCCGGCCCCGCCCGCGCGCTGCAAGAATTGCAACACGGTGCTCCTCGGACGGTTCTGCGTGAATTGCAGCCAGGCCGCCGACGTGCACGTGCCGAGCACCGCAGAACTTATACATGAGATGCTGGAGGGACTGACCCACTCGGATTCCCGGCTGTGGCGCACATTGACGCTGTTGTGGTTCAAGCCGGGAAAGCTCACTCAAGAATTCGTCGCCGGCCGGCGGGTCGCCTACCTGCCGCCGTTTCGGCTGTACCTGATCTTGAGCATCGTTTTCTTCCTGATCGCCTCCTTCACGGATATGCGCGTCGAAGTCATTCGATTTGACGATGCCACGAAACCGGCTGCTGCAGCGAGCGCCCCGCGGTTGACCAGCTGCCAGGACATCAACTCCCTTGAATTCAAGAGTCATGCGGAGTGGAAGCAGCGGTTCCAGCACGCCTGCGAGGCGATCGTGCGTGACAACGGAAACAATCTGGTGCATGTCGCCGTCGCCACGATGTCGAAGGCGATGTTCATCTTTCTGCCGCTGATCGCGTTCCTGCACATGCTGCTGTATTGGCGCCCACGCTACCGCTACGCCGAGCACCTGCTGTTTTTTATTCATCTCCATGCCTTTTATTTTTCCGTGGCGATCGTGATGATTTGCGCCATCAACGCCGCCCACGCCTGGCCGAGGCTTGCGGGCGTGTCGGATATTCTCGAAACGCTGTTGGGCTGGTGCGTGGCGATTTACACGCTTATTGCAATGCGGCGGGTATTCGGCCGAAGCTGGGGAGGCACGCTGTTCAAAGCGGTGCTGCTTTTCTTTGTCTACAGCATCGTGTTCGCCCTCACCTTGGCCGGCGTATTCGTCTATGCCGGTCTGCAGCTGTAAACTGTGTGTTTAACAAGGAGAGCCGCATGAATCGTCTCGTTCTCGCACTAACTATCGGTCTGCTGGCGGCGTTCGCGGTGGCAGCGGATCGCCTCGCCGCGCCCGCGGGTGCGGAGGTGTACATCATTGCGCCGCACGATGGCGCGAAAGTGCACAGCCCCTTTACGGTCAGCTTTGGATTGAAAGGCATGGGAATTGCGCCGGCGGGAATCAAATTCGACAACACCGGGCACCATCATCTGTTGGTCGACACCGATTTGAGCGAGGTGAAACTCGATGCGCCGATGCCGGCAACGGACAAAATATTGCATTTCGGCAAAGGTCAAACCGAGACGTCACTGACATTGCCCCCCGGCAAGCACACCCTGCAACTCGTGTTCGCGGACTCCTTGCATCAGTCCTTCGATCCGCCGCTGCCTTCGAAGAAAATCACCGTCACCGTGGAATGATCCGATGCGGCGCTGCGTCGTCCGCGCGATCCTGCATATCGACATGGATGCGTTTTACGCGTCCGTGGAGGAGCAGGACCGCCCGGAATTGAAGGGCAAGCCGCTCATCGTCGGTGGCACCGGCGGGCGCGGCGTCGTCGCCGCCGCCAGTTACGCGGTACGGCGCTTCGGCGTGCGCTCGGCCATGCCCATGCGGGAAGCGCTGCGCCGCTGCCCCGAAGCCATTGTCGTGCACCCGCGGATGGCCCGATACCAGGAGATATCGCAGCAAGTATTCGCGATTTTTCATGCATTCACGCCGCTGGTGGAAGGGCTGTCTCTGGATGAGGCGTTTCTCGACGTGACGGCCAGCCAGCAATTGCTCGGCGGACCGGAGGTGATCGGCGCGGAAATTCGCCGGCGGATTGCCATGCAAACCGGACTCACCGCGTCAGTGGGAATTGCTTCAAATAAGCTGGTGGCGAAGATTGCGTCGGAATTGAACAAGCCGGATGGGATGTGCCGCATCGATGCCGGCAATCTTCGAGAAATGTTGGATCCGCTGCCGATTCACAAACTGTTCGGCGTAGGCCAGAAGACATTGCCGGCGGTTCTCGAGGCCGGTATTCGGACCTTTGGCGATGCGCGCGTCGCCACCGATGAGATGTTGTGGCGTGCCTTCGGCAAACACGGCAAGGCCATGCGCGATCGCGCCAGCGGGCTCGATGATCGGCCGGTGGAACCGGATCGCGAAGAGAAGTCGATCAGCGCGGAGGAGACGTATGACACGGACATCCGCGCGGCTGCTAAGCTTCAGGCGCAGCTGGTACATTTGGCGGATCGCAGCGCCTCCCGCTTGAGGGCACAGAAGCTCCTTGCCGGCCGGGTGAGCGTCAAGATTCGGCGCGGCGACTTCACGACCTATACCCGCCAGCGTGCGCTGGAGCCTCCGACTCAAGATACGGCCATCGTGTCGGCGGCCGCACAAGCACTGCTCGGGGCCTGGCTGGCCTCACAACCCCGTGCCGCGGTGCGGCTGCTGGGCGTGGGCCTCAGCGATTTGCAGTCGCTGAGGCAATCGGACCTGTTTTCAGACCCGCTGCCCGATCCAGGATCCCGGCTCGATTCGGCCGTGGACGGCATCCGCGACCGATTCGGGGAGGCGCTCTTGACCCGTGCCAGCCGCTTGGCCCGCGGCAGCCGCCCCGGAAACTAATGGCGCCTTGGTATTATCCTAGTAAGCCATGTACACCAGTTTCTTTGGGCTCAGCGAAAAGCCCTTCGCCATCACCCCGGACCCCCGCTATCTCTATTTGAGCGAGCGGCATGCTGAGGCATTGGCGCATCTCTTGTACGGCATCAATGAGTCCGGTGGATTCATCCAGTTAACCGGGGAAGTAGGGACGGGTAAAACCACGGTGGTGCGCACGCTGCTCTCGCGCGTGCCGCATCATGCCGATGTCGCGGTGATTTTGAATCCGCGCGTCACACCGGTGGAATTTCTTCTCACGATTTGCGAAGAGCTGGGATTGGGAATCGCCGAGGCCGATCGCGACAGCGTCAAACAAATGGTTGACGCGCTGAATCGACGGCTGCTGAGCGCCCACGCGGAAGGCAGACGCATCATCGTGCTGGTGGATGAGGCGCAGAACCTCTCCATCGACGTGCTGGAACAGGTCCGCCTGCTGACCAATCTCGAGACGCCCACTCAGAAGCTGCTGCAAATCATATTGATCGGCCAGCCTGAACTTCGGGAATTGCTGGACCGAACCGACCTGCGGCAACTGGCCCAGCGAATTACCGGTCGATACCACTTAAAGCCCCTGTCGCGTGAGGAAACCAAGGGGTATGTGCGGCATCGGCTGCGCGTTGCCGGCGCAACGGAGGACATTTTCACGCCCGCGGCCCTGGTGGAATTGCATCGGCTGTCTCAAGGAATCCCGCGAGTCATTAATGTTGCCTGCGATCGTGCCCTGTTGGGCGCGTACACGCAGGAAACCAAGAAAATCAACGCCGGTTTGGTGCGCCGTGCAGCAGGGGAAGTCTATGGCCGCCGATTCCTGCCCACCTGGTTGGGCTGGGTCGTGGGCTCCTTGGGGCTTGTGGCGCTTGCCGGCAGCCTCTTTCTCGGCTGGCAATTCTGGCTCCAGTCGAGTCCCATTTTTAGCGCCTCCCGCACGCCGAAAAGCGCAACCGCGGCACATCCCGCGACGACGGCTGCTACGACGCCTGCGGCGCTGCCGGTCGTCCCACCTCCGGCAGCGCCGGTCCCTGCGCCCAAATTGGCCTCAGTCAATGCGCTTCTCGCGGCCAATGAGGCCAACACCACGGACGCGGCCGCTTTCCGCCGCCTGCTGTCATTGTGGGGAACCGCGCTGTCGGACGACCGGGATCCGTGCGGTCAGGCCGCTAAAGCGGGCCTCTCGTGTTTGGAGCAGCGCGGCTCCTGGACTCAAGTCAGAATGCTGAATCGGCCCGCCATCTTGACGCTGACCGATGAGCGGGGTCAGCGGCATCGCGTGGTACTGTCGAGTTTGGACGACAAGACCGCGACGTTGAACTTAGGCGAGCATAACGAGAAAGTATCAATCGATGATCTTTCGCGGGATTGGTTCGGGGAATTTACCGTCGTCTGGAAACCGAAGACTTCCCGCACCCGATCACTGTCGTTGGGAATGCAGGGGGATGAGGTTCGCTGGCTTCGCCGCAGCCTGAATGCCTTGGCGGGCGGTGCTTCGGATCCGGAACACGCCGACGTGTACGATCAAGCGTTGGCGATCGCGGTGCAGAATTTCCAGCGTGAGCATCGGTTGAATGTCGATGGAATTGCCGGAGTGCAAACCCAAGTCGTGCTCGACACCGCGTTGGCCGATCCCAGTTCACCCTTGCTGTCCAACGCGCTTCGCGGCGGTTAGGAATTTCCATGTCCTTCATTCTCGATGCATTGAAGAAATCTGAAATCGAACGGCAACGCCAATCCCAGCCGGGATTGATGGACACGCCGACGGCACAGCGGCGCGGCCGCCTGCCCCTATGGGCGATATTGCTGGGTGCGCTGTTGGCCATTAACGTCGTCGTGCTCGCCGTGATGTTGTTGCGAAGCGGCGCTCCGGCGGCAACATCGACCCCCAAAAAACACCCGGCCGCGGCGGTTGCCGAGGACAAGGCGCCCGCGGTAGCGGATCACTTCAGTCCCTTGGGACAGACTCCGGTATACGCCCCCGAAATTCCCGTGACGGCCGCTGCCGAAGTTTCGACAGGGACCAGCGCTGCGTCGCAGGTCGCGCCTCTCGTTGCACCTCTCGCCGCGCCGCTCGGCACCCCACATTCCATTGCACAGCGTTCCGCTCCGCGACCCGCACTGCGCCGGCCAGATCCGGTGCTGATCGATGAGGATACCAAAGCCGACAACGAAGAAGTGCTGCCGTCGATCAACGAAATCAACCTAACGGGTGCGCAAGCGTTGCCCGAACTGCACTTGGACGTGCACGTGTACGCGACCAAGGCGAGCGAACGTTTCGTGTACATCAACATGCGCAAATATCATGAAGGCAACTCCCTGCCGGAAGGACCTGTCGTCGAGCACATTCGGCGCGACGGCGTGGTACTGAACTATCAGGGCTTGCGCTTCATATTGCCGCGGCAATCATAATTTGCGATTGTCAGCCAGGCGCCGCAGCGCGTCACCCGCCATCCGGTAGTTGACCCAAGCCGCATCCGCCTGCGCGCCTAAACGTTCATAGAAATCGCGCGAGGGCCGGTTCCAGTCGAGAACCTGCCATTGAAAGCGGCCGCAATCGCGCTCCAGCGCGAGCGCCGCCAGATAGCTCAAGAGTGACTTGCCGATGGCGCGGCCGCGATACGCCGGGCGCACAAAAAGATCCTCCAGGTACAGCCCGGGTTTCCCGAGAAAAGTCGAAAAATTATGAAAGAACAGGGCAAAGCCGGCCGGCTCACCGTCGAAGCGGGCGATCACTGCCTCGGCTCCCGGCTTCGGTCCGAAGAGCGCTTTGTCTATCGATGCCTCGGTGGCGACGCTCTCGTGCCGCAGTCTCTCGTAGTCGGCGAGCTCATTGATCAGGGAGAGAATCAGCGGCACATCCGAGGATTTGGCCGGTGAGATGTCAAGACCGGACGGTTGCGTCATGGAAGCTCAAGCCCTGTGGGCGCGTCAGGCCCGATCATGCGATGATAATCCCATGCGCAAGATTTTAACGCTGACCATGAGCGGTTTGGTGACCGTGTTGCCGTTGGCCTTGACCGTGTATGTGATTTGGTGGCTGGTGCATACGGTCGAGAATTGGCTGCGGCGTGCGTTGATCGCATTGGGCATCGTCAGCCCCGAGCATTATTGGCCGGGCTTGGGTTTGATCGCGGGCTTCCTGATGCTGCTGTTCGTCGGCAGTGTGGTGAACGCCTACGCGGGCAAAATCCTGCTCAAGTACTGGAATGATTTCTTGGGCCGGATTCCGTTTGTGAAGACCCTGTACGGCGGATTTCGCGATGTCGTGAGCTTGTTGCCTTCCGGCAGCGGCGAGAAGCGCGACCTGCAGCGGGTGGTGCTGGCCCGGTTTGCCGACGTGCACGCGATCGGCTTCGTCACCCGCGAAGATGTGCCCACCGTGTTGTTGGCGCACGGCGGCCAGGATTGGGTGACCGTTTACTTTCCGATGAGTTATGCCTTTGGCGGCTATACCATCTATCTGCCGCGGGACCGCGTTCAGCCGCTGGACATTTCGGTCGAGGATGCCATGCGCCTGGCGATCACCGCAGGCTTGACGGCTGCCGGCAATCGCAGCCATCTTTAGTGGTTGGTTTGACGCATGGTCAAACACAGTCTGAAATTTCTGATTCTGGGGTTTGCGGTGTTGCACGCCGGCGCAGCATTGCCAAGCACCGCGCCTTCAGTGAATCCCAAATCGGAAGCCTACAAATTCCAAGTCTGGCGCAGCGATGCCGTGGCGGCGCTCGCGGCTCGGCCTGACGCGAATTCCCTGGCAACCGCGGCCGCGTTGGGTTTTACCAATAGCTACGCCGTTCCGTCGGCGGCGCCCGCGGCGCTGCAGCTCATCGCCCGCGCCAGCGAGTTGGCGCCGCAGAATGCGGCCATCGGCTGGCTGCATCTGCAGTTGTGCGCCGCCGCTCCCGGCTGCGATAGCCGCGAGGTCGCAATCGTCCTGCGTTGGGTTGACCCGGACAACGGCGCGGCCTGGCTGTCTCAATTGTCGACCGCGCACAAGGACAAGGACACGATTGAAGTCGATCGGGTGCTGGCCGACATGGCGCGCGGTACGCGCTTCGATCTGTACTACAACCAACTCATGGTGCTGATGTTCGATGCGCTGAGTGGTGTGCGCCGTGAGTTGCCCGGCGGCGTGGTCGCGTCCGATACCGCGAAATTGACCGCGCTCGCCGGCGTGGCCAATGCCGAGATCATTCCGCCTCTCTCGCCGCTGATCGATTCCTGCCGGGAGTCGACGAATTTCAGCGAGCGGCGCGATGATTGCTTGAGGCTGGCAAAAATCATGCAAAGGGGCGACACGGTGATCGTGCAGATGGTGGGTTTCGGCATCGAGAAGCGCTTGGTGCCGCCGGACAGCAAGGAGGCTAAAAGCCTCGCTGAGCGCAGGCGCCTGCTGGAATGGCGCTTGGGCGCGGCAGGCAAATTGGATTCTTCCATTCTGCCCTGGACGCAAAATGCGCGGGCGCGAACACGGCTTGCGGAAATGCGCTTGAGGCCGCGCGAAGAAGATGTTTGCATAGCCTTGCTGCGGGAACACAAAATGGCGCTCGAGCCGGCGGAGAATCACCGATGATCGATTTGTACTACTGGCCGACCCCGAACGGCCACAAGATCACTATGTTTTTAGAAGAGATGGCCATGCCGTACACCATCGTGCCGGTGAACATCGGCAAGGGCGAGCAGTTCAAGCCGGAATTCCTCGCCATCTCGCCGAACAATCGCATGCCGGCGATCATCGATCATTCGCCGCTGGAGCGTGGAGCGCCGATCTGCGTATTCGAATCCGGCGCAATTTTGTTGTACCTGGCGGAGAAGAGCGAGAAATTCATTCCGAACGAGTCGCGCGGCAGGGTCGAGGTGCTGCAGTGGCTGTTCTGGCAGGTGGGCGGACTTGGACCGATGCTCGGACAAAATCATCATTTCACGAGGTATGCGCCCGAGCAGATTCCCTACGCCATCGATCGCTACGTCAAGGAGACCAATCGCCTGTATGGCGTGTTGAACAAGCGGCTTGCCGACCGGGAATTTGTGGCAGGCCCCTACTCCATCGCCGACATGGCGTGTTATCCGTGGATCGTGCCCTATGAAGCGCAGGGGCAAAAGCTCGAGGACTTTCCGCATCTGAAACGCTGGTTCGAGGCCATCAAGGCGCGCCCCGCCACGTTGCGCGCGTATGAAAAAGGCGCGGCCATCAGCAGCAACGCCACCATGACCGAAGAGGCCAAAAAAATCCTATTCGGTCAAACGGCACAGACGAAGGCTTAAGGCGATTTCACATCGTGCGACTTGAACCACGCCAGCACGTAAGCCGTCTTATCGATGAGCAGGCTCGGGCGGGCGGAAATATCGTGCGAGGCGTTGGGAACCCGTACCAGCGCGGTATCGACTTTGCGGAGTTTCAGCGCTTGATAGAATTGTTCAGCCTCGCTTGACGGCGTGCGGTAGTCCACCTCGCCCGTCATCAACATGGTCGGCGTCTTCACATTGCCGACATAGGCGAGCGGCGATCGCTTCCAATAGGCCTGCATGTCGTCCCAGGGGAACTCGCCGAACCAGTAGCGATAGAAGTAGTTGTTCATATCGCCGGTCAGCACGAAACTGGTCCAATTGATCACGGGCTTGACGACCACGGCAGCTCGAAAGCGATCCGTGTGCCCGACGATCCACGCCGTGAGCACACCGCCGCCGCTGCCGCCGGTGACGAACAACCGTTGTGTGTCGACGTAGCCGCGCCCGACCACTGCATCGACGCCCGACATCAAGTCGTCGTAGTCCTTGTTGGGATAATCATGATGAATGAGATTGGCGAATTCCTCGCCGTAGCCCGTGCTGCCGCGCGGATTCATATACAGCACGACGTAACCCGCCGAGGCGTATAGCTGAATTTCCGCGGCAAAGATCGGTGCATACATGGCGAATGGGCCGCCATGAATTTCCAGTACGAAGGGATATTTCTTCGCGGGATCGAAGCCAGGCGGCTTGACGATCCAGCCTTGCATGCGCCGGTGATCGGCGGAGGAGTCGAAGGTAATTTCCTCGAGCGCACCGATGGTGCGCTGTCCCAGCAGATTGTCGCTCAGGGGCTTGAGCGTTGTGATATCGCGCATCGATGTGCCGGTGGCCAGCACCGCGGGAGCGGTCGCGCTGGCCCTGGTAAAGCTAAATCGGCCGTTCGCAGAGATCGAAAACGAACCTCCCGAGTAGGGACGCGTAACATCGTTGCCTCCCACCCCATCAGCCAGGGTGCGCATCTTGCCCAGAAGATCGATGGCGGCAATCTTGGTCGAGCCGTGGTCGTCATATTGGAAAACCAATTGTTTGCTGTCGCCCAGCCATCTCGGCGACGCCGCATCGCGGTCGAGCGAAGCGGTGAGCGAGTGCGAATGACTGCCGTCGCTGTCCATGACATAGAGCTGCGTCGCCTGATAGCCTAATTGCTTGTCATCGAAGCCTAGATAGGCGATGTGCTTGCCGTCCGGCGAGGGCACGGGATGACGGTCCGGACCGCGCCGATCGGTCAGCGCGTGGATGGAACCGTCCGCCAGGTCGACGCGGTAAATTTCGCTGTCCAGAGGTTCGTAGTCGGCATCGGCGCGGCGATTTGCGCCGACCAGTACGCCGCTGCCATCGGCCGTGAAGGCCGGCGGACCTTGATGGTCGAAGTCGCCTCGCGTCAATTGGCGTGCAGCGCCGCCGTCCGCGGACACGATAAAGACCTGGCTGAATGAGCTCGGCAAATAGCCCTCGCCGTCTGCGCGGAATACCATCCTGTCGATCAGCTTCGGCGGATCTGCCCACTTGGCGTTTTTAGGCGCCTCCGGCAACTCCACCTTCAGCGGCTTGCGCTCCTGCGCCACGGCCATGGTGAAGGCGAGCCATTTGCCGTCGGGAGACCATGCCAGGCCGCCGGGTGAATCGGTAAAGTTGCTGATCGGCGCGCTGACGCCGCTGCCCGTCCAATACATGAAGAGCTGCGCGGAGCCATCCGCAGCGCGTCCGATGTAGGCGATGCGCGTGCCGTCCGGCGACCAGCGCGGTGAGCCGCTGGTCGGTGCACCGGATAAGGGGCGCTCATTCTTGCCGTCGACCCCGACCAGCCAGACGCTGCCGCGGGCTCGATCGGTCTTGATGTCGTAACCCATGCGCACATAGGCAATGCTGCGTCCGTCGGGCGAAATTTGCGGATCCGCCGCCCACTGGAGATCGAACACGTCGAGCGGCTTGAACGCGGGTTTTTGCATCTGTGCAAAACCCGGCGCGCTCACGCTGAGAATGAGAATCGTCGCGGCGCAAAATTGCCTCACCGAAATTCGCTCAAACATTGATGATCTCTTGGCCGGCCGCCCAGCAGTTACGTTGATGTTCATTCACGATTCCCACGGCCTGCATGAAGGCGTAGCAAATGGTTGATCCCACGAATTTAAAGCCCTTTTGTTTAAGATCCTTGCTCATCGCATCGCTGTGCGTCGTCGATTGCGCAACGCCGCCGAGATAGAGAGGTCGGCGGCGCAACACCTTGCCGTCCGTAAACTGCCATATGTAGTCGCCAAAAGATCCCGAAGAGGCGCGGATCTTGAGGTAGGCATCGGCATTCGCGATGAATGCTTCCACTTTCAGGCGATTCCTGATGATGCCGGGATCTTGCAGCAGTCGCCGGCGTTTCGCGGCGTTGTAGCGAACCATTTTCGCGGCGTCAAAATGGTCAAACGCCTGCCGGTATGTCTCGCGCTTGCGCAGCACCGTGATCCAGCTCAAGCCCGCCTGCGCCCCTTCCAAGCACAGCATCTCGAACAAGGGTTGATCCGCGCGCATCGGCACGCCCCACTCGGTGTCGTGATAGGCAACGTACACGGGGTCCTCCGGACACCATGCGCAGCGCAGCTTGCCGTCGGCATGGCGCTGAGCCTTCAGTTTCCGACGATCCATCGCTTTAAGGTAGCGATCAATGCGATTTGGCAGCAATGACCTCGATTTCCACCAGCGCGCCGGGAGCTGCGAGGGCGGCGACTTGCACGGCGCTGCGTGAGGGTTTGTTGGGTTGTTCGGCGGTGGCGAAGAATTGCTTGTACCCCGCCATCATTCCCGCGAAATCCATTTTATTGTCCTTGGCCGGATCGCCCACCAAGAACACGGTCATTTTTATCACGTCGCCCATGGTGAGTCCGAGTCTGGCGAGCGTGCCTTTGATGGCGTTGAGCGCGCCGACCGTTTGAGTCTCCGTGTCGCCATAGGCGGCCACGCTGCCTTTCGGCGCATCCTTGTTGATTACCGGCGCCAAAGCCCCGCTCAAGAAATACGTGTCGACGCCGGCTTTGACCGTGACCGCCGAGGAAATCGGGAAATCGTTGCCATCCGGCAGCGGCAACCGCTCGACCTTCTTCGAGTCGGCGGCGAAAACAGACGGCGCTGCCGAAACCAATACGAGAACACCCGCGGCGAGAATGAGCTTGCGCCCCTGGATCATGCTAAACATCGCATCCCCTAATGATTTAAACGTGCGGTCGCACGGCGTGACGGACGGACCTTATAAACCAATTCAATGCAATCGACTCCGCGGGTGCGGCGCGCGGTGCTGCGGATTTCGTGCATGAGCTTGAGCAGCACGCGAGTGCTTAAGTCCGCGGTCAAGCTCCATCGGGGGTCGACCCCGAGATGCAGCACCGCGAATCGTTCATGCGCCGATCGAACGAAAACCGCGACCCCCACGGGTCTGCCTTCATCGGAAACCGCAAACAGAGTTTGCACGCCGTCAATGTCGCCGACGCGCACGCGCAAGCCGCCGTCCTGCTCATAGATCTCGGGCACTCCGTAGGTGTCGATCGACTGTTGAATGCCCACTCGTACACGATGCTGGTTGATGTTGAAGAACAGCAGCTGTTCCAAGGCTGGTCGCTGTTCTGCAGCTAGCTTCGACGTAATGCCGATTGACGCGCCCAATGAACCCCCGAGCATCTTCGTCACTAAATGAGCGACCAGTCACAGAACGGTGTTGACGCAGTGCAACAGAGGTTGTCTGCAGTCTGAGACGTCGTATCGTATAGCGTCGCCCGCGGAATGACACTAGCCCAAGCGGCTCACGATATTGCTGCATTGCAGTATTTGCATGCGAGGAAACAATCGGTGCTAGCTTCTGACAAAGATGGCGGCACGCTGGAGGCACTGAAATTCAGCCTCGCGAGCGACATTGTCGAGCTGCTCGTCCTCACCACCGACGAAGTTTTCCTGCAGACCCTACGCGACGCGGTCGGCGGTACACGGCGCCTATGGCATGTCCTGTCCGCCGACAAAATCAGCGACCTGTTGGTGGCCGGCGAGGTCGGCATCGTGGTTCTGGACGCGCAGGTACTGCATGAGGCGGCAGGCGTATTCGTCGAGCAGATCAAGCGCCAATTTCCCGATCTTGTGATCGTCGCAGCCGGTCACCGCGACGATGAAACTTCGCTGGCGGGTTTGATCAGCGCGGGATTGGTTTATCGCTTCATCCATAAACCGATGTCCCCGGCGCGGGCAAAATTGTTTGCAGAAGCCGCCATCAAAAGGTACGAGGACCACCGGCGCCGGGCCGCGCAAGCCCCGCAGCTTGTAGGAGCATCGCCCTCGAGCCGCAACTGGCTCGCCGGCGTCGCGATCGGAGCCCTGGCGCTGGCCGCTGCCGTTGCGTGGATGGTGCATCGAAGCGGCGGCGAAGAACCCGAGGCGCCGCCGGCGGCTGAGGCAGCCAAGCCAGCCTCCGCGGAAGTTTCCGCGATGGCGCGCGCCGCAGCCGCGCTGGCACGTGCGGAAAATGCACTGCTCGAGGAGCGATTGGATGAAGCGGCGGCAGCGATCGAAACGGCGCGTAAATCCGGCGTCGAAGGCGGCCGCGTTGCTTTCTTGACGGCGCAGCTCGCGAAGGCGCGCGAACAAATCAAAACCGCGCAGGCGCAAGTTCAGCAGCAGGCCCGCGCACGCACCGAGCCTAAGGCCGACGAGGAACGCGTAACGCCCTTGCTCAACCTCGCGAGCCGGCGCATCGCTAGTGGGTCTTTGCTCGACCCGGATCGCGACAGTGCGCGCTTCTATGTACAGGAGGCACTGCGCGCCGATCCGCAAAGCACTGCGGCGCTGGACGCGAAACGCACGCTGGCCTCGCGCCTGCTCGCGGATGTACGCAGCGCCATCGATCGCCGAGAATTTGCGCACGCCGCGGCGTTAATCGACGGCGCCAATGGCATCGCCGTTCCCGCGAACATCCAGTCGGTGCAAGGCTTGCTCGCCGCCGCGCGCAAACAAGCCGATGTCGACGCCTGGGGACAGCTTCTGAAAAACGCCAATGAGCGCTTGCTGCAAGACCGGCTGATCGAACCGGCGAACGACAATGCAAAATATTACTATCTGACGCTCAAGGGACTTGATCCAGGGAATGCCGCGCTCAGCTCGCTGATGCAGGATCTTGGAACGCGTTTGGCAAGCAAAGCGCGGCGCGCGTTGATTCTCGGGCAGGTCGATGCGGCCAAGATCTGGCTGGACGAAGCGGGTGCGATCGGCTTCACTTCCGCGGAGGTCAGCTCGGCGCAGCACGATCTCGACGCGGCTCTTGCCAAACAGAACTTCATGACGAATTTGGTCCCCGCCAACCAACTCACGCTGTTGAAGTCGGTACGGCCCGTCTATCCTTTCACGGCTCAAGGCAGGAAGCTGGAAGGCTGGGTCGATGTAGAGTTCACCGTGTCGGAAGCTGGAAAAGTGAAGGACGTTGTGGTACGCGCGGCCAGCACTCCGGGCGTCTTCGAAGATGCCGCGCTCAAGGCCGTATCTAAATGGCGCTACCAGCCGATTCTGCGCGATGCCAGACCTGCGCCGGTGCGCACTCAAATCCGAATTCGCTTCACCCTCTCTTAGGCCGCCGAACTGCGGGCACGCGCCGCGACACTCGAGGTCCTACATCGGTTTTCTTTAAAGATCACCCTAAATGGTGTCGTTTGGAAGCAACTAGCGATTCAAAGATCCGAGCGAATTGTCTCTCTCGCGGCGCTTGCGTTCCGCAACTTCTTCGCGATCCACGCAGACATTGATAGGCGCCTTGATGCCGATACGAACCTGAGCGCCATTGACTGCCATGACGGTCACTTCCACATCTTCACCGATTCGCAACGATTCACCCGCTCGCCGAGTCAGAATAAGCATGGCGCATTTATACACGCGGTCAAATTTTTTCCTGTGAGCAATACTTTTAAACCGCTGTAGGACTGCACCGACTCTGGGGAGGACCCACAGCCCGGTCGAATCGCGGCTAGCGTTCGGCGACGACCCGTTCAACCATGTTTTGCGGCACAGCCCAATTGCTGACCGTGGCCTCATAAAAGGCCAGCTCGACCAGCAAATCCTCCAATCGCTGTGCTTTGCCCATGGCAAAACCCTGGCCGTAATCCACGCCGAGATCCGCCATGCGCACGCGCAACACATCGGTCTCGACGTATTCCGCAATCGTTTCCATGCACATGACTTTGGCAAGCTGTGCAATGGCCTTGATCATGGATTCGGAACGCGCATTGGTAACGGCATCGCGCACGAAGCTGCCGTCGATCTTGATGTAATTGACCGACAAATCCTTCAAGTAAGCCAGCGAACTGACTCCCGTGCCGAAATCATCGAGCGCGAACTGGCAGCCTAGCTCTTGCAGTGTGCGCATGAAAACCTGCGCCTTGGCGAGATTGCCGATGGTCGCCGTTTCGGTCAATTCGAAGCACAGTACGCCGGGCGGCACGCCGCTCGACTTCAGCTGATCGATCACGAACCCCAGGAACGACTCGTCCTGCAGCGATTGGCCGGAAAGATTGATGGCGAATCGCGCGAATTCCTCGCCCACCGAGGCGCTGTGTTCACCGAGCAGCTCGCAGGCGCGGCGCACCACCCAACGATCGATCGTCGGCATGAGCTGATAGCGTTCCGCCGAGGAGAGAAACTTGCCGGGAGGAATCATTTCACCGCGCTCGCCGAGCATGCGAATCAGCAGTTCGAACCGCGGCCGACCGTAGTTGCCGCGCAGCGGCAGGATGGGCTGCGCATCGAGGCGGAATCCATCGCTGTCGAGCGCCTCCCGCAGCTTGCCGATCACCAGGATATCGGTGTGCCGCCGGATGATGCTTTGGTCTGAATCCTGAAACACTTCGACGCGATTGCGGCCGCGGTCCTTCGCTGCCTTGCAGGCGATTTCCGCCGTGGCCAATGCGTGCGCGAGCGGATTGTCGGAATGGCCGATCGGTGCCACCCCCAAACAAACCGACACCTCGAATGAACCTTGTCCGGCGCGGGGCACAATGTCTTCGGCGGCGGCGCGAATCTGCTCGGCGACGAGCGAAGCCGATTCCATGCTGGAGTTCGGGATGAGCGCCGCGAGCCGGTCTCCGGAAATACGCGCAGACAGCGCTTGCGCCGGCAGCGTCTTGGCCATGCGGTCCGCCACGCTGACAATCACATCGTCGCCGACATGCATGCCGAAGGTTTCGTTGATGACATGCAGCCGGTCGATATCGAGATACAGAATGAAATGCGCATCCGCGGCTCCGTCCGATGCCAGCAAGCCGCCGGCATGCCGCTCGAAAGCCTGGCGAGTCATGAGGCCGGTGCTGGTGTCGTATTGCGCCAGGATGATGCTCGTCGATCGCTTCGCCAGCATTTCCGCCACTCGCGATTGCTGCACGTCGAAATCCGGCGCGCTGGGCGGATTGAACAGCGCCAGCACGCCCATGACGCGGCCGGAAGTGTGCCGTATCGGGCAGGCCAATATCTTGTATGGCGCGGCCACGTCGGTCGCGATCTTGGAGATGTGATTGATGACGATGGTGCGCTGTTGCATCTGCATCCACGCCGTCAAGTGGTGTTGCGCCCGCTCCAGCGCCTCGGAAGACATCGGCGTGCCGCTGCGGGTCATGGACACGGAGACGTTTTTATCCGGCACCCACAGCGCTGCCAGCGCGCAGCCCATTCGATCGAGCCCGGTCTTCAGTATTTGTGAAAATTCGTCCACGTCGCTGCCCGCGGCCTGATCGGAAGAAATCTCCATCATGAGTTCAAGATCGCGCTCTTTGACGCTCAGATCGCGTTCACTGGAACCCAATTTTGCGCGCAGTGCCAGTTCGCGACGCAGGCACTCCAGGGCCGGCTGAACCAGCTGGCGCACGGTCTGCAGCGGACGCGGCTCGGTTTTCGCTCCCGAGAGGCTGACCACCAGGCTCACTACGCCTAACAATTCGACGTGCTCGCCCCGCACGGCGAAGGAGTAGACAGCTCGACGCGCATTGAGGGTTCTGGCGATGCCCGGAAACTCAGCGGTGTCAGACAGCGCGTTCGCGATGGCGTCGTTGATGACTTGAGGCTCGTCGCTCAAGTTCCGGTCATCTCCGGCCCAGACCAGATTGGAATAGCCGTCGTGCACCACCATGCCGCGCAAGCTCGGCATGAGCATGCGCAACAAACGCCAATAGGGCTCGAACGACGCGTCCGTGACGGGAACTTCGACGGCGTTAGACTTGATATCCAGCACTGAGCCTGCTCGCGGATTTCCAGAGTTTGAAGTCACGGATCAATGTGCTGCAAACTCCGTCCAGCAGCTTTGACGAGCGTCGCAGTTCAACGCAAGAGTTCGGGGGATTGCGAATAAGCTAGCGGCAAGAATGCTTGAAAATTAACAATATGCAGCCCTTCGTGTGATGCATATCGCGGTTCCCTCCAAGACCCAGGAGCCTGCCTAGGTCAGCCCCTTCCCGAGGGCCTCAGAACCTTAAGCAGGAAGCGGCCGCCGGGTATGCGCACCAAACGGAATACCCTGTGCCAAAAGCGCCGCGCATCGGCGTCGATATTGACGAGGGGCAGGCTCTCATACAGAAGCCCCAGCGGCTCATGAACTATCGCGGTCGTGGCTTCCACGCTGGCGACTCGATCGCCCGACATGAAAGTGAGTAACGCTCGATCGGCATGCCATTCAATACCGAGATCGACAATGGGCGCCTTTCCGAAGGCCCGCGCGGCGCCGTGTTCTGCGTCGCGCAAGAACACCTGCATGTCGTGCGGCGCCGCGCGGGTCAGTTGCCAAGCGCCATTCCTTAGATCCTGCGGCATAAACGCGCCGGAAAAATTGCGTCGCATCTTCGGGCTCATTACTGCATCCTACCCGCGATTTGGCTGTACGCGCACAAGGATCCGCCATTGGATGAACCCATAAAATTACTTCCCGGACAGGCCTTCAGCAAGAGCGGCAGGCCGCGGCTCGACTACTTGGCCGTGGCCAAGCTGGCGTTTCCCTTCATGATCAACAGTGCCGTGCAAGCGGCGCTGAATGCCACCGACACCTGGTTCATCGGCCGAGTGTCGCCCGCCGCCACAGCGGCGATTGGCGCTGTGTACTGGCCGGTATTGGTGTTTGTGCTGCTGTTCGGCGGGGTCGGTCTGTCGGTGCAGACCTTGGTGGCACAGGCCTATGGTGGGCGCCGCTACGTGCGCGCATCGCAGGCCACCTGGACGGCGCTCTGGGCGTCGCTGTTCACGATCCCCCTGTTTACGTTACTGGCCTTGACGGGCGCGCAAGTCTTCGGACCGTTCGGACTGCCCCGCGACATCATGCACCTGGCGCTGACCTATTGGTATCCGCGCATGCTGGGTGCACCTCTCGGCGTCGCCTTGTGGGCGGTGTTGGGTTTCTTCAACGGTATCGGCCGCCCGACGGTCACGCTGCGAATTGCCGCCAGCGTGGCTGTGATCAATGCGCTGTTCAACCAACTGTTCATGTTCAATCTCGGCATGGGAGTCGCCGGCTCGGCGTGGGCAACCAATGCCGCGCAACTGGCCGGCGTTGGGGCCGCACTCATCTGGTTCCTGGGGCCTGCGACCCGCAAGCGGTATCGATCGCACCTCACCACGCGATTTCACGGCCGGACTCTGTGGCACCAGCTTCAATTGGGATTTCCGATGGGATTGCTCATTGCAGCGGATATTCTCGGATTCGCTCTGTTCCAATTGATGCAGGTGCGATTGGGTACCGTCGATGGTGCGTCGACCCAAATCGTCATGATGCTGACGTCTTTCTGTTACATGCCGGCTGTAGGCATTGCCATGGCCGGCACCACACTGGTCGGACAAGCCATCGGGGCACGGCACCGGGATTGGGCCTTCAAGGTCGGCAACGGAATCATCTTGATTGCGGTGCTGTACATGGGTGCGATCGGCGTGTTGCTGGCCGCTTTGGGACCGTGGGTGTTGCCCTTCTTTACCAACTCCGCCGATCCGCAAGCCGCGGCCGTGGTGCGGCGCGGCTGTGGTTTGCTATGGATTGCCGCCGGATATCAATTGTTCGATGGGCTCAATATCAGCAGCAGCGCTATATTGCGCGGTGCGGGCGATGTGCGGCTACCCGCACTGATGGTTCTTGGCTTATCGTGGCTGATCTTCGTACCGCTCGCGCACAGCCTGTCGTTCGCGAAGGGTATGGGCTGGGTTGATTGGCTGCCGCAATATGGGTTGGGTGCGGTCGGGGGCTGGTTTGCGGCTTTGGTCTACATCTTTTTCTTAGGATGGATGCTATTTTTTCGCTGGCGCTCGCGCGTTTGGCAGCGCATCGCGCTGCCACTCAATTGATGAACGGGATCATGCTCGCTCTCCATCGCATCGCTCTCGCTTGCATTTGCTGTACCGCGCTACCCGTAAGCTCGATCGCCGCGGTGCCTGCCGGGATCACGCAAGCAATTGCGGCGCAACGCCTGCCCGGAAGCGCGGTCAGCTTCGTCATTCTCGAGGCCGACTCGGGTCATGTCGTGATGAGTCAGAATGCCGACACGCCGCGAAGCCCGGCATCCACGATCAAGACCGTGACGACTTTTGCGGCGCTGGACATGTTGGGACCCGCATACATCTGGCAAACCCGCGCGTGGACTCACGAAGGCGATTTGTTTCTGCAGGGCGGCGGTGATCCGTACATGACCATGGAGCGGTGGTGGAGCTTTGTACAGGGCTTGCGTGCTCAAGGCCTGAAGTCGATTCGCGGCGACATCGTCATCGACGACACCGCGTTCTCGGTCAGCGAGGATCCAGGCGCCTTCGACGGGCGCCCGAATCGCTCCTACAACGTTTTGCCCGATGCGTTAATGGTGAATTTCCAATCGATCGACTTCAAGCTGCTTGCCGATGCCGACAGCCGGCAAGTACAGATCATCGCGAGCCCAACCCCCGTCAATCTCGATGTCGAGAATCACATCCGCTTCGCGCCGGGCCGCTGCAGTGGTTCCGCGGGCCGAGTGGATTTTCAGGTTGCCTCCGCCCAGTGGGACCGAGTGGTATTTTCCGGCGCGCTGTCGCCGCATTGCGCGGCGCGCGGCTTTGCCCGTGTGCTGCTAACGCCTGCCACCTATGCCTTCGGCACCTTCGTCGAGTTGTGGCGCGAATCCGGCGGCGAATTCACCGGTAAGTTGCGTATCGCACCCACGCCTACGGATGCCAAGCCGCTTTTGAGCTTCGATTCCTTGAGTTTGGGCGAAATCGTGCGCCTCACCAACAAGCACAGCAGCAATCTGATGGCGCGGCATCTACTCCTGACGCTGGGCAAGGAGCGTTTCGGTAATCCGGCGACGGTGGAGAAAGGCGCTGCCGCCATCACCGATTGGGGACACGAGAGAGGATTCGACCTGGCCGGCGTGGACATCGACAACGGCTCCGGCCTGTCTCGCAGCACGCATATCTCGGTGCTGCAGATGGCGAATATTCTCAGTGCCGCGTATCACAGCCGCTTCGCGCCGGAATACTTGGCATCCTTTCCCTTGGCCGGCATGGACGGCACTCTGCGAGCGCGAATGAAAAGCAGCCCGGCAGGCTCCGTGCGCCTGAAGACCGGACACCTCGACAGCGTCAGCGGCGTCGCCGGGTACGTAACCAATTCCGCCGGCAAAACCTACATCCTGGTTTCGTTGGTCAATCACGTTCGCGCGGACTTCGGGGCGGCGGAGCCCGTGCATGCGGCTCTCGTCGCATGGATACTGGGCAATCTCTAGCGCAACGGGCGCTCCATTTCCCAGAGTATTGCAGTGACGTTCTTGCGCACCCAAATGCCGAAGCCGACATAGCGAAAGGATTTGTTCAGACGCCGCCGGTACCATGCTCCGCTGCGCAGATGCACCGCGCGATCCGTCCGGCTGCGATCGCAATTCTCTCGCCAATCCTCCGTGGTCAACGCCGATACATACAGGGCAGCGCGGGTCAGCTTAGCGATGTTCACAATCGCGCGTGCGGCCTCAGGGTCCGACAAGTATTGTAGAACGTCATAGCACACCACCAGATCGAAGGGCACACGCTGCGCGAAGTCGGTGATCGAGCCCTGTATCCAGCCGAAACGGCCGCACAGATACCGACTCGCTTCCAGACCCACATAGCGCGCGCGGGGCAGAAGCTCTTTAAAGGGCTTGCGCAACAGACCAATGCCGCAGCCTGCATCCAGAATGCTTCGAATGGGAATCTGGCACTGTCTCAAAGCGCCGGCAATCAGCGCCGCGCGACCGCGCATTTCCGCTGCCGTGACAACCCGGGTCGAGGCGTTCAAATAGAATTTTCGGAAATAGGCGACGTCGAAATTGTTCGAAAGGCTGGCGGCGTGTACCGTAACAGGCTTTTTGAGCTTCCGCTTTTTCAGCTTCCGACGTACCGAGGTTTCACCCATGCTTGAGAAGATTCCGCCCAACGAGGTCTTGCGCGCCATGATAGTGGTCTCGCTGATTCTCTGCTCGCCGGCTGCTCTGTTTGCTGATTCGCCGTCCTCGAGCGGCGGAATTCCGACCATCGAGGCGAAAACCTTAAATATGCGCCACATGCCCGGCTTTCTGCCGCTGCATTGGGACGCAAAGGCCGGCAGGCTGTACTTGGAAATTCCTCTGCTCAATACCGAGATGCTGTATTTCGATTCGCTCCCCTATGGCACTGGATCCAATGATTTGGGACTGGACCGCGGCCAAGTGTCGCGGGCGAAACTGGTTCGCTTCGAGCGCTTTGGCCCGAAAATCCTGCTGGTGCAGCCCAATGAATTCTTTCGAAGCTCTGCACGCGATCCCGCCGAGCGGCTGGCGGTGCGGCAATCCTTTCCCGAATCGGTTCTCGGCGGCTTCGCGGTGGTGGCGGAGAATCCGGGCGGCGCGGTGAATGCAGGCGCCGTCCTGGTGGATGCCACGGACTTTTTTACGCGAGATGTGCATGGCGTATCCGATGCACTGGTTAAGCAGGGATCCTACAAGCTCGATCCCGCGCGCGGAGGGATCGCGATTGATGCTACCAAAGTGTTTCCGAAGAACACCGAGGTCGAAGCCGTCCTGACTTTCGCGTCGGATTCACCCATCCGCGGATCATTTGTCGGCGATGTCACGCCGGATGCGCATGCGCTTACGCTGCGCGAGCACCAGTCGTTCCTCGAACTGCCGGGCCCCGGGTACACGCCGCGGCGCTATGACCCGCGCGCAGGGTACTTTCAGTTCGAATATCGCGACTATGCGGCCGCGCTCGGCGCGCCATTGGATCAAAGGTTCATCGTGCGGCATCGTTTGATCAAGCAGGACCCGAGCTGCACGCAGGCGTGCGTGGCGGTCAAGCCCATTCAATATTACGTCGACAGCGGTGCGCCGGAACCGATCCGCTCAAGCCTGGTGGAGGGAGCGCGCTGGTGGGACCAGGCATTTCAAGCGGCCGGCTGGGCCGCCGGCACGTTTCGGGTCGACGTTCTTCCCGAGGGCGCCGACCCCATGGACGCGCGCTACAACATTATCCAGTGGGTGCATCGCTTCACGCGAGGCTGGTCCTACGGCCATCCGGTAGCGGATCCACGCACGGGTGAGGTCATCAAGGGCAATGTGACCTTGGGCTCGTTGCGCGGCAGGCAGGATTATCTCATCGCGGAAGGCTTGCTCTCGCCCTACGTGACCGGCAAGAAGATCACGCCGGAAAATGATCCCATGCTGGCCATGGCGCTGGCGCGCACCCGACAGTTGGCCGCGCATGAAACGGGACATACGTTGGGGCTGGCGCATAATTTCGCGGCCAGCGCATTTCCGCATGGACCCGCGGAATCCGTCTCGGTGATGGACTATCCCCACCCTTGGGTAACGCTCGACAAGGAGGGCGTGCCGGATCTGTCTTCGACCTATGCCGTCAATATCGGCCTATGGGATAAGGCTGCGATCGACTACGGCTATCGGCAATTCGCGGACAGCGCCCAGGAGGCCATCGGACTCGATGCCATTTTGAGCGGCGCCACCCAATCGGGGCTTCTCTATATCACCGACGAGGACGCGCGGCCTGCCGGCGGCGCGCATCCGCATGCGCACCTGTGGGACAACGGTCCGGATGCCGCCGACGAACTCACGCGCATCCTGAAAATTCGCGCATCAGCGCTGGCTCGGTTTGGCGAGAACGCGATCCCGATGGGCGCCCCCTTGGCGCAACTGCAAGACACGCTCGCACCGCTCTACTTAATGCATCGCTACCAGTGCGAAGCCGCCATCAAGGTCATTGGCGGCCTCGACTATCGATACCAGGTACGCGGCGACGGTCAGAGCAATGCGGCCATCGTTTCCCCTGAGGAACAGCGCAAAGCCCTGCGAGCCGTGATCAAGACTTTGTCCGCCGAGACACTCACTCTTCCCGAATCGCTGCTGAAATTATTGCCGCCGAGGCCGCCGGGCTTCGAGCGGACGCGCGAATCGCTGCCCTCTCAGACGGGGCTGACCTTCGATCCCATCGCAGCCGCGGAATCCGCCGCAGACCTGACCTTGAGCACACTATTCGACCCGGAGCGAGCCGCGCGTCTGGTCGAGTACAACGCCCGCGCCCATACCCTGTCGCTGGATGAAGTGATCGATGCGGCACTGCAGGCGAGCAAGCCGGCTCCCCATTCATCATCGTCCGCTCGTGAGGGCATAAGCGGCGAGGTACGATCCGCTGTTTACGCAAGGACCGTCGAGGCTCTGCTGACATTGGCAGCAGACCCTTTAGGATCCATCGAGGTGCGCGCCATTGTGTACGGGAAACTGAATGAGGTTAAACGGCGCAGCGATCTGAACTCGCCGCTCGATGCCTATCTCATGCATCGGATTCAGCAGTTTCAAACTGATCCGGCGAAATTCGTCGCCGCGAAGCCGATCGAGGCACCGCCGGGCATGCCCATCGGCGACGATGAAGACTAGGAGTCAATGAAATCGAGGGAAGCCCAACCGCAGCGCATGCGCCGGAAGTTCGAATTAACGCGGGACACGCCTACCCTGCCAAGTATCCAAGGTGATTGCGGAATTAAAACCCGTCCGGAATACTTCGGTACCGGCTGGAGCTTTAAGCTCACGCACAGGAAGCGCAGCGAGCACGAATGTTGCACTCACAAGTCGCGGCGCACGCTCATGCGGGGGGAAAAATGCCGAATTATGAAAAATTTACAACGACGGTCGTTGGGGCGCATAGCGTGCCCCGGTGGTACGAGGCACTAGATCGAATGGTCGGCTCGGGGCAGATCGCATCGGGGGATTTCGCTGACGCGCAGCTTAGAGCCACTCAAGCGGCCATCGTCGAGCAGGAGATCGCCGGGATCGACGTCATCACCGGCGGAGAAATGCATCGCAGGACTCACAATCGCCACTCGCCCCCGAATGCAATGCTGAATCATTTTTTGCAGAAGATTCCGTCATTCCGCGGTGAAACGAAACCGAAGCCGATCACCGAGCACGATCCGCATGTTTTTCACCCAGCCGCAATTTGTCGAGGTCCCATCCTGGATTCAATTGACTTAGGCCTAGTCGACGAATTCCGAACGGTGTCCTCGTTTGCCCGCAAACCGGTCAAGATTACGATGACCGGTCCTCACCTGCTTGCGACGGTAGCTTACGATGAGTATTACCACGACATACCACGAATGATGGACGACTTCGGCAAGCTGCTGCATCAAAACTTTAGAAAGCTGGCAGCGGCGGGCTGTAAGCATATTCAGATCGACGAGCCTTATTTCGTCCCGGTCAGTGATGCGGACGTGAAAGCGGCGGTCGAGGTTATCAATATGGCTATCGAGGGCCTTCCTGACGACGTCACCACCCTAGTACACATATGTCAGGGCAACTACGCGGTGGGGCCGGATTATGATGGGCAGATCGGACATCGCTATTTCGATACTGGCCGATACAAGGCGGATTTGATCTGCAAAATCGACTGCGATGCATTTCTGATTGAGCATGACATGACGCCGCACTACGAAGGTCTGCTTGGCAACAAACAGCTTGGCGTCGGTGCCGTCGATGTGCAAGCGCCAAATGTGGAGACAGGCGAACAGGTCGCCGATCGGATTAGGGCGCACCGCTGGCTGGCGCCCGAGCAGACCATCGTCACGAGTTCATGCGGGTTCAACCACCTCCCGCGACATATTGCACTTGGCAAGCTTCGAGCAATGAGCGCGGCGAAAGCCATTTTGCTTGCGGAACAATCGTGAGCAACCAAGCAACCGACGGTAGTCTTACAGACCGCGTTCAAGACTTGGAAGAGATGCTTCGAGTCGGAGCGGCGGCGGGCGGAACCGCCACGTTTGAATTAAGGGTGGATGAAAAGCAGTGGCGCTGGAGTCCCCGCGCCGGCGCGCTCTTCGGCTTTGCACCCGAGGCCGAGGATGATTCTCTAAAAAAATGGGAACAGGTCGTCTTTCCGGATGACCTTCTCAAGCTACGTGCGGCGACCGTCGAGGCATTTTCAAGCGGCGCTTTTTACGTCGAGTTCCGCGTCCGACACGCCGACGCCAGCGTGCATTGGATTGCCGCGAAAGGAATCGCTCTTGAAAAGGAAAGATCGCATAGACTGCTTCGCGGCGCCTGTTTCGAGATTACGCAACGCAAAGGCCTTGAGGCGCGGCTCTTGGCGCTGACTGAGACACTCGAGGCGCGGGTTACCGAAGCTCGCGAAGAATCGCGCACGCTGGAAGTTCTGAATGGTACAGGCGTGGCCCTCGCAGCGGAGCACGATCTTGAGCGCTTGGTTCAGATCGTTACCGATGCGGGCGTGGAAGTCACTCACGCGCAATTTGGAGCACTCTTTTACAACACCCTTCGGGACGGCGGGGAAGCGTATGCCCTGTACACGCTGTCGGGCGCCCCGCGGGAGGCCTTCTCTAAGTTTCCGATGCCACGAAATACCGCAGTTTTCGGGCCCACGTTCGCAGGCCGGGGGCCGGTGCGCTCGGCGGACATACTGCGTGATCCACGCTATGGAAAGAACGCTCCCTACCACGGGATGCCCGAGGGACATCTTCCGGTTCGCAGCTATTTGGCTGTTCCTGTGGTGTCGCGATCCGGAGAGGTTTTGGGTGGGCTGTTCTTCGGCCATCCTCAGCCCGATGTATTTACCGAGCGTGCCGAGAAAATTGCAACGGCATTGGCGGCCCAAGCTGCCGTTGCCATTGACAATGCGCGCCTCTATCAAAGCAACCGTCGCGAGATCGCCGCTCGAGGTCAAGCGGAACAGCAACTTCAGCAGCTCAATGAAACCTTAGAACAGCGCGCCGAGGAGCGCGCCCGTGAACTCGCGGTCAGTCTGACCGCGCTCGAAGAGACGGAACGTCGCTTCAGGCTTCTGGTGGAGGGTGTTACAGACTACGCGATCTACATGCTCGACCCGCTAGGGAACATCGTCAATTGGAATCCTGGTGCTCGCCGAATCAAGGGTTATACGCGCGAGGAAATCATTGGCCGGCATTTCTCCGTTTTCTACTCTGCAGAGGATCGGGAAATGGGCGTTCCCAAGAACGCTCTAGCAATTGCCGCGCAGACCGGAAAGTATGAGGCGGAAGGTTGGCGAGTTCGCAAAGATGAAACCAAATTTTGGGCAGGCGTAGTTATCAATGCAATTAGGGCTGCCGATGGCCAACTGTTGGGATTCGCCAAAATAACGCGAGACATGACGGAGAAACGAGCAGCCGATGAACGCATTCAGCAGGCACAAAAGATGGAAAGCATCGGCCAGTTGACCGGTGGCGTGGCTCATGACTTTAACAATCTTCTCACCATCATTGTCGGCAATCTGTCGACGTTGCAGCGAGGCCTCGGCGATGCCGATGTCGATGCCGCAAAGCTGCGCCGGTCCGCGGACAACGCAATGCGAGGAGCACGACGCGCCGAGTCCCTGGTACAGAGACTATTGGCTTTCTCGCGACAACAGCCGCTTGAGCCAAAACCGATCGACTTGGGTCGCTTGGTCACCGGTATGTCAGATCTGCTGCGCCGCACGCTCGGAGAAGAGGTCACGGTCGAAACCGTATTGGGAGGCGGCCTCTGGCAAGCGCTTGCGGATCCCAATCAACTCGAATTGGCTATTCTTAATCTCGCAGTGAACGCCCGAGACGCCATGCCGGACGGGGGCAGACTGACCATCGAGACGGCAAATGTGCACCTCGATGAAAAATATGCAGCAAGTCAATTCGAAGTGCTGCCGGGACAGTATGTAATGACAGCCGTCACCGACAGTGGCACGGGCATGACGCCTGAGGTGAAGGCTAGGGCCTTCGATCCGTTCTTCACTACCAAGGCCGTCGGACACGGCACCGGGCTGGGTCTTTCGCAGGTTTACGGTTTCGTGAAGCAATCGCGCGGCCACATAAAGATTTACAGCGAAGTTGGCGATGGTACAACGATCAAGCTCTATTTACCGCGCGCGCACTCTATCTCGGCGTGGGCGGAGGAGGATGACAGCGAGTTGCACGCGACCGGGGCTAAGAATGAAACCATTCTTCTCGTTGAGGACGATGCGGACGTCAGGAATTTCAGCAGTGAGAAACTGCGAGAACTCGGATATACGGTGTTGGAGGCGGAAAATGGGCACGTTGCGCTTAAGTTGTTAGATTCGAACCCGCAAATACAACTTCTATTCACGGACGTTGGTCTTCCAGGTGGCATGAATGGGCGGCAACTTTCGCAGCAGGCGCGAACGCGCCGGCCAGAGCTAAAAGTGCTTTTCACGACCGCCTATGCTCGCAACGCCATTGTTCATAACGGCCGCCTCGATCCTGGCGTGGAGTTAATTGCCAAGCCCTTTACTCAAGCGGCCCTCGCTTCAAAGCTGCGAGATATTTTCGACGCCAAACGGGTGCCTGGGAGGATACTGCTCGTTGAGGACGAACCACTGATACAAGTGCTTGCAACGGAATATTTGGAGGAAGCGGGGTTTTCCGTCGACTGGGCAGGATCTGCACTTGAGGCGATGAACAAAATTGGCCGTGTCCCAGGCGGCGTCGATGCGGCGGTCGTGGATATTGGATTGCCGGATCGGCAAGGAGATGTGCTAATTCGGGAACTAAAGGCTCTTTATCCAACGCTGCCCATTGTGCTGGCCACGGGTCAAGGTACAACTGAACTGGCTCGAATGTTACGACCCTTGGAGAAGATTGCTTTTGTGGCCAAACCTTACACTGCAACGGATTTGTTAAATGCTCTTGATAGTCTGGGTATCCGCGGCAATTCGGAAGGAAGCAACACCTCGGTGAGGCCATGATTCGAAGCAGTGTTGGTTACCGAACAGTCGTATGATTCGCCACGGTACATACTTGCATACCCTCGGACAATGGATGCTCTCGCCCGTGCTGCTGGAAGACATGCCTAAAAGAATGCGTCGCCGCGTGCTGCGCAGCGTTAGCCGGATTGAGGTTGACGCTGTCTTTGCCGCCGAGATTCCGCTCCGCACATTGCCCGGTCGAGTCGCACGGCTGGGCCGCCGTTTGGTGAACCTGCGCGCCACTATTCCATGGATCAGCCGCCATTCATAGAAACGCGTATAGCGGCAGTAGGGCTAGTCTTACGTCTTTTCATTCCGATTTGCGCTAGCACCGCACGTTGCAGACGCCTTATCCTTCGTCTATTAAGACGTCAAGCAAAGGGACATGCGCGATGACTGGCACCTCCAGCACGGTGCAACGCTGTGTGCGTACCAGACCACGTACCAGACCAGCGGTAGCGTCAATGTCTATCTCAATTGAGGAGACGCAGCTGGAGTGTGAAGGGTTGGTCACCCATTTACAGAATGCCGCAGAATTGAAAGACACCGCCCTCTCTCACGAGTTGCATGACGAGCTGGGCGGACTGATGGGAGCAGCCGTGATGGATCTAGACGCGGTGCGCCGCATTGAACCTCCCCTAACTCAAAGTGCCTTGAATCGCGTCGACCGAGTGAAGCGAACGCTCGAACAAGCAATCGACTTGAAGCGCCGCGTTATCGAAGAATTGCGGCCGAGCATACTCGATAACTTCGGCCTGTTTGCGGCACTTCGATGGCAACTCAAGAAAACCTGGGACAATTCGGATGTCGTATTGACGCAAACCTATCCGAATGTTGAGCCTCAGTTTGAGTCACATTCAGCCATCGCGCTGTTCCGCATTGCTCAGGAGGCACTTTCAATAGCGCTCAAACGCGCGTCGGTAAAATCAACCGATCTCACAGTGTCTGTGGATCGGGGGAATTTTTGGATGAGATTTTCCGATGACGGAGTCCCCACCGACGAAACACAAACGGTAGACCCGATGATCCTCGCGTCAATGCGACATCGAATCCGCGTGCTAGGTGGCACCATTAAAATCTCTAAGACAGATGCGGGCGCCACGGTTTTGGCCGTGTCGATGCCACTGCCAGAAGTCGTCGCCGATTGACGAACGTAGGACTAACTTGCAAGCGACATTGGCCGGTTGGCCCCGTGCACCGGCAAATCAACGGTAAAGATGCATCCGGAGCCGGGCACATCGCGAACCCTTAGAATGCCATTGTTTGCCTCGACGCTGCGCCGACAGATATCGAGTCCTAGACCTAGTCCCGATCGATCTTGGCCGCTTTGAACGAACGGCAGCAACAATTTTTCTGGGATACCGCTCGGCAGACCGCCGCAGTGATCCTCCACCTTGATCAGGACTCGACCTCCGGCGACTTGCGCATGCAGGCGCACCTCACTGTGTCGCTTCGTAAACTTAAACGCATTCTGTAGCAAGTTGCCGACCGCCGCCGCGAGCATCTCGGGGTCTACGTCAACCACGGTGTCATGATCCGTAGGCGACACCGTGAACCGGCATTCACGTGCCAGCGGATCAAGTGATGAGGAGGCCGCAACTTCGCTTAAGAAATCCGCAAGTCGAACGGTTTTGAAGCGTGGCGGCAGGCCTGCTGTCACTCTGACTTCAGCCAGTGAACGATCGATGAGATTGCGCATTCCGATGAGGCTGCGGTCAAGCACGTCGCCGGTCGCACCCGACATACCGACGCTGCCCGCTTTGATTGCTTTGACCGCGTAGGTCGCAATGTGCAGGTAATTTCTCAGCTCATGGGCTAAGGGCCCCAGCCGTGAATTTAGCGCCTCGAAGCCGTCTTCCGTTGTGAGGGCAGCTTGCCGATACGCATACTCAGTAACGGCGCCCGCGATGGCCTTGTCGAGGCATCTGTTGAAGGTGCGAAATTCATCGACTTCGATTGATGCACCGGTTTTAAAAGCGAGACCCGTGACGGCTTGGCAGACATCCCCGTAGTTCCGAACAACCTGTTCGAGCGTGTATCCGCGCTCTAGTAAGTCGCGCCCATGCAGTGCCGCCATTGATCCAATTTCGGAAACGGACGCACGCGGCACGTCCGACGCTATACGATTTCGTTGCGGCTCCGAGGCCTGCTCGATAGTCAGCGTTTCGATGAGCTGATCGAGAAAGATCGGTACCCCGTGATCTAGCTCATTGCCGGCGGCTTTGGGTTCAGACCTGCTGGCAACCATGGCTCTGCACTGATCAATCAAGACCGCGCGGTTCGTCTTGAGAAACTCGTGGAGCATCTGTCAGGTTAGTTTTATCAACCTCAGGCCGTCTGTACGGTAGAATACATAACGACGTTGCGATCGTCTGACCGGCGATTTTGGGGGTTCGGGCAATGCGGACGCCGAGCAACCGATACCGACTTTGCTCACCGATACGTCAAGTGATAGATTCTTTGGTTGGCGCCACAATCGCGCTTAATAGAATAAATCCGGGCCAAGGAGCGCCCCAGATGATCACTTCACCTGATCCACGAAAGAACCAATTGCTCGCCGCCCTGCCGGAGGCGGAACTTCAGCGCTGGTTGCCGCACCTGGAATACGTCGACATGCGCTTAGGCGAGGTGCTGTATGAAGCGGGCAGCACGTTGAGCCATGTCTACTTCCCGACCACCGCGATCGTATCCCTGCTCTACGTGATGCAGAACGGCGAATCGGCCGAAATCGCGGTCGTGGGGAATGACGGTCTGGTCGGCGTCTCTCTCTTCATGGGCGGGGATTCCACCTCCAGCCGCGCGCTGGTCCAAAGTGCCGGCGGCGCTTTTCGGTTGAGCGCGCAGATGATGAAAGAAGAATTTAACCGGGCGGCCCCTGTGCTTCACCTGTTCCTTCGTTACACGCAAGCGCTGATCACGCAGATGGTTCAAACAGCGGCATGTAATAGGCACCATTCACTCGACCAGCAACTGTGTCGCTGGCTGCTGCTGAGCTTGGATCGCCTTCAAGGCACGGAAATGGTGATGACGCAGGCTCTGATCGCTAATATGCTCGGTGTGCCTCTGAATGGCGCGACTGAAGGCGCACTTAAACTCCAGACGGCCGGGCTTATTGATTACACAAAGGGCCGGATTCGAGTGCTGGACCGAGGGGGGCTGGAGAAGCGCACTTGCGAGTGCTATGCAGTGGTCAAGAAAGAGTACGACCGACTGCTGCCCCGCAAATTAGCAGCCTAGAACTGCGATTCAACGCATCATCGATGGTTGATGGCCAAGCCTTGTGCATGTTTTGACCGACCAATAGCCAGCGCGATACGCCCGCCGTCGCCTTGGATATCTATTGCGAGTAAACCTGACGGCATACGGTTGCTAGCAGGATCGCCGCGCTCAGCCATCCGATGACGTCAATGAGCGAAGAGATTTTCAGCCTCAGCATTTTGGATTAAAATTATTAAGGTCTAATCCAGTGTCCCGCGAAATTAGATTCAGGTTCTGCGCAGGAAGTAAACAATAAGAGCAATGACGAGAATCGTTCCAAGAAGTCCGCCGCCAATAATCATGTTGATCTCCTAAGCTAATAACGACTTCGATTAGACCTGAGGCGAATCGTCGCGTCGGTTCGCTGGCGTACCCAGTCGCCAGTTTCAGCATCGTCATGGTGCTTGGTGCCGAGTTCTCCGCAACCGTAATCGCCCGAGGCGCGCCCGACAATAGTCCGCCGTTCGCCCGCTGGGCTCCCGCTTGCCCATTTGGCGTCGCGCCGCACTCCAATGATCAGAGAGATGTCGGCGCCCACTTACAACCGTTAGCGGCGCCTGCCAACGTTAGGTTGCCGAATGCCTTTGAGCACGGCGATGAGCCCGTGTCCTCGTATGTTGTGCACCGTACAGACACTTGAAGGTTTGGGCGTCACAGTCCGCCCACCGATTTAGGTTCCGGGCGAGATCTCTACAGCACGGCCACTTCTTCTTAATTAACCATTGATGGGGATGCACATGAATATCATTGAGAGTCGTCCCCGATTCCGAACGTGGCTAGTCGCCGCCACGCTGGGCGCATTGGTGGCAGGTTGCGGACAAGATCGCATTTTTGGCGTCAATGGAATTGCTGTTGTTGTGCCCGCAGTGACCGTTGTGACGCCGACGCCCGGTGCAACCGGTGTGTCGACCACCAGTCCTCAAATTACCGCCACGCTCAATGTGCCGGTCGCTCCGATCACGGGTACGGCCAGTATGACGGTGACGTGTGTAACGCCCTGCGTCAGTCCCACGGGGGTCGTGACTCTCGATGCGACGCATACGATTGCCACTTTCACGCTGACGTCTGGCACCGCTTTGGCGAGTTCCACGGTCTATACCGCCACGATAGCCGGAGCCACGAGTCTCGCGGGCGGCGTCGCGATGCCGGCTCCCTACACCTGGCAATTCACGACTTCGGCGGATGTTACTGTCCCGCTGCGATCCGCCGCGCCTTTCGGAACTTTCGGCGGTTCGGCCGGAATG
>Ga0224547_1000035_pt1 | contig 32698 bp, 37 predicted proteins | sample 714P21014metaG_FD_179908 | JGI IMG/M metagenome (GOLD analysis project Ga0224547, IMG submission 179908) | Peat soil microbial communities from Stordalen Mire, Sweden - 717 P2 10-14 | ecosystem: Environmental > Terrestrial > Soil > Wetlands > Peat | place: Sweden: Norrbotten County, Stordalen...
ACCCCTTTATCCGCTTCCTTCAAAAACCCGATGATCTGTTCCTCGGTAAACCGCTTCTTCACGTCTAACCTCCATCGCCGGGGTTAAACTCTAAACCGAAGCGCTACTCAAAACAGGGGGGACGTCGATTCTATTTTGTATGCGGCATGACTTTCGCGTCGTTTGTTTGGTGCCCCCATTTATGCCCCCTGTCAGAGTTGGCTGTGGGGAGATGGACCTGGACGTCGACGGAGGAAATTAGGCAACGCAATTTCTCAGCATTTCGCATTGTCCGGGACCGTGAATGACATCGGAAATTGTTGGACAAGCATTTGGTATCCCGGCTCAGGCATTGGATCGGGACCAAAAAAGTACACAAGATCGAAGAAGCGACGAAAATTCGGCCTAAGTCTGTTCTTATCAATCTGCGCGTTGGTGTAAGCACTACCTTTTCGGCAGCGCTCTCGCCGTGCAGAAAGTAAATCCGCTTGGCAGCATCGATACCAATCGTCATTGAGTGGGGTCATCGCTGTTCCTCCTCGAGGGGAATCCTCGGTCGCAGCGGTCCATCCCTATCACCCATGTGTGTAAGGAGGGAGGCTAAATCACCACTTTTTACCGTCGTCCGAAACAGGTGCCGCAACGTCGCTTGACGGTGCGTCCCTGACCACGCTTGCGGGTTTAATTTTAGCTCCCCCGTCCGGCTTTTCCGCGGCGGCTGCCTTCACCGGCTTCAACTCTTCTCGTACTTGCAACGCAGCTGGATCAACCGCCTCAAGGGCCATCTTGGCATTTTCCAGATGACCGTAAGACATCGTCGCCGCCACCTTATCGATGAGCACTTCGCAGCAAGATGATTCCACCCTACCTAACGATTGCTGGGTTTGAGGATCAAACATTTCCTTTCCCAGTGATACCACCGCGTACCGAGCACCTTCCTTTACCGATTGGCCACCCTGGCTCAACACGACATTAGCTCCGTCCTTTGCGAGAACCGTGACAGGAAAGGTTCTAGTCAGAATTGCAGCGACGGCTTCACTGACGATTTCCGACTCCATGTGGTCTGCGGTTTGTTCTACGTCGATCCCTCTATCCATTGTGGTCGGGTCCGTAGTCGGCGCCCGCTCTTGCAGCGTATTTGAAAGCATGATCTGTCGGGTCGATACATTCAATATTCGCTGTGATACGGACCATCCGCCGGAATAGCTCACCAGCTCTCGATCGCTCGTGATTAGCTTCCTGACGGTTCTTACGTATGCGAAATCGTTAATTGTTCCGACCCAGACGACATCGGCACTCAAGGTTTGACTGAGCTTTGCCATTTCCGAATTGGGTGTTTGGCCCGTCGAAACCAAATCAAGTTCTTGCTGAACGTCACTACCAAAATCTCGATCCAATACACTAAATCGGCCAGTTGCAGTCAATGCGTCAAGTATCCGCTGATGAATAGCTTGTGCAATTTTTGAAGCAGGGACGCTTTGGGTGCCAAATACAAATGAGTTGGCGTTCACACGAAGAGGGGCAATCGCGATCTTGATTTTCTTGCTGTCTATTGGAGGACGAAACTTCGCGATTGCCGCTTCGATAGTGACCTTGTACAAGCCGCCTTGTGATGTCGGTTCAGTCATCTCCAGCAACTTGAAGCCTGTAATCGCGCCTTTTGATCGTTGAGCAATCGCTTCCGCAAAAGCTGCCCCTCGAAGCATGGCCGATGTTTGCCCTTCAGTTACATCCAATCCAAACTTTACGGCCACGGAACTGGTATCAATGGTTGCGCCGTTGACTTCCAAAATCGCCATTTTCATGGCCTCTTGCACGGCGACGCCCGCCGAAGGACCGCTTCCTTTCGTAGTCACGCTAACCGTCTCGAGCTTCCCAACATCAGGCATCGGCGCAACGGGTGCAGTCGCAGCTGAGGCGGTGACGGGTGGAGCAGCGGCGACGTTCGCCTCCTCTTTCTTGCCGCAGGCGACAACGAGCGTCGCCACCGCCAAATAGCTGATGATTGCTTTACGCCGCATAGTCAACTCCTTGAAACTACCGTCAAATGACGGAAGTGGCTTCTGGCGGAACTTCAATGCCGTGACTATGCGCGAAAGCTACCGCATTCTTCATAGTCTCCGTCAAATTCTGCAAGTTTCCAGGAAAGCTCTTAACGATGTACGCCCCAGTCTGGAGTTTCGGTGTCTGGAGAACAGAGGCCCCCGACAAACCACTCCTGAATGCGTCAACAGCCTTGCTCATTCCAGAATACTTGACTAGCCCCGATGCCAAAAATACCAGGCCTTGGGTGTATGTCTTCTTCGACTCCGCATCGAGACTTCCCACCGGTGCCTTCAATGCATCGGCGAGTGCCTTTGACTCATCGGACTGCACTGTTTCTTCGTCCTTAATATTTCCCGCTGTTGCACCGGCACTCAACGAGTCTGACTCTGCCTGCGCCTTGGCCGCCTGGTCTTTCAATCCGAGGGCTGCCAACATTTTGGCCTGAGACGTCAGCACATCCTTACTGGCGCCCACGTAGGAAGTAACGAGACCTGTTTGAGCGGTGACCAAATCAGGACCTCCGGCGGATTTACTGCCGAATCCTGGCACGGACGGCAGCTGCGCCCAAGTTCCGAGCGGAGCCATCCCCAAAACAACGATTGCGGCAACGACAATACGATTCTTCATCCTTCTTCCCCTTGTTAGTGAATTCCGGCATTCGTCAATTGGCTTATCAAATCGTGACTCGCATTCTGCGCAGCGAGTTTCAGCGCGTTGGTCTGGGCCTCGCTGTCAGTAGACCCCAAGCCGTTGTATTGGACCGGCCCGACCGTTGCCACTGTTTCAGGGATCGTATCGGTCAAGTCCATGATCTTTGCGTTGACGATGACGGACACGCGGACGAGCCCTGTCGCGGGATCCGGGTTGGCGAAGCCCACGTCCAGGGTCCCGAGCGCAAGGTAAGGGATCTGCGCATTGCGAAGACCTGCCTCTACGTCTACCAAAGTTTGCGACTTAAGATCCAAGCTGCTCTTGTAGTCCTCTTGCACGGCCGCCACGTGCAATTTGCCGCCGCTGTAAGGTTCAACATCCGCGGCTTCGATTACCCGAAAGCCGGCGGTTGTGAAGGAATTACCGAATACCGCGCCCAAACTCGATATGGGAAATAATCGATAGGACACTTCCGCGACCTTACGGACCGTACTACCGCCACTCTCCACCTGGGCAGAGGCATTGGCGAGACTGGTGCCGGATGATGTTTTCGTCGCATTGGTATTGACTTGGGTCTTCGTGATCGCCTCGCCTTCGGTTCCGTTTTCTGACACGGAGTTCGACCCGTTGGTTTTCAAGCTGGTATCAACGCGCTTGAACACGCGCGGGTCATAGGTCGTTAAGTCACTGGCTTGACGGGCGACAAACAGGAAGGTGAGTTTGGATTTGCCTGATTTGGCGACGTTGGCGACGGCGGAGCTCTCCTTAACTGCTGAATTGAGCGCCGGCATGTTGAGTGTGACGCGGATAGTCACCGAGTACTGTTTGACGTCGGTACGGTCTTGCTCATTTACTACAGCGGCTTCCAGAACGTAACGGTCCAGATTTCCTAGGATCTTGTCGCGGATGCGATCAAAGCTGGTGAAATCGGATTGCCCTGCCTTCGCATAGTAGGCTTCGATTGCTTTTGCCTCCGCTATTTGACTGGCTTGGTCCTTGATGGCTTGCGGCGCAACCTTGCCGGTGTAATTGAGGGCTGCACCGCCAGTCGAATACTGGGTTTGACCGAGTACCGAAGAACTCCATACTAAAAGCGTCGCGATCAGGAGATGTCGTTTCATTTGCATTTTTGCAATAGTCCTCGAGTTGCAGTTAATTGCTTTCCGATATTCGGCGTCACTGCGGCGGTTTTGAGCCACGGTAATTCCTGACCGCCCAGAACTTCAGCGAGCTTGTCGAAAAGTCCCTGAATTGAATCATTGTAAGCAGGTAGGTCATCCACGTAGGTTTGGCTAGCGGGGACCTCTTTCACTTCGCCATTCTTGAACTGAGCATCAAATATCGCTTGTACGGCACCATGGGGAGCAATTCTTACGGTCGCATAGGATCCGTAGACATAACTAGTTCCCGCCGCGTTCTCTGCGTACTTCACTTTCTTGACGCCTGTCAAATCAATGCCGATTTCCCAATCAGGATCCGGAAACTGCAAATTGAAGTCGGTGTCGTTCAATTTCATTTGCATGACGCCCCCAATGGCGGAGCCTGGCGAGTATGGGAACAAGGCAACGCCGGCTTTGGAGTTCAAAGCCTCTCCAAAATGATCTGCGACCCAGGACTCCGGCGCCCCAGGGACGGCGGCAATCTCCGGACGAATGGCCGGAGAAGCATCGGAAGCGATCGTTACCTTGGTGATCTGCAGAAACAGATCACCATTGTGCGGAAGCGTAGCTGTCGCCAAAGCAGCTGCATACCGCCCGAAGATACCCTCCTTTCCTTGTGCACCCTCATAGGCTTTGGCAATCCGCTCGTCAATCTCGCCGTCGCTTGGTGAATGGTTTAGAACGTCAAGGTAAGCGAATGATAATGGATAGGCGCGGCGAATCTTTTTGGTCGCAAAATCGAAGATCAGCGCTTGAGCGCGAATCTGCACGAATAGTTTGTGTACCGGTCCGAATGTTTCTTCAGAAACAGTCTCGCCCGTTACGGTAAGCGCCGTAACAAGAACCTCATCCCCCTTGGAGTCAATATTTTCGGAGGTGTTGAGGTCAAAAGGGTATTGTCGGCCAGCCAACGAACGGCAGAGTACGGTAGACAGAGCGCTACCTTTTTCGATGATTGATTTTTCGTACCGTTTGGAATACTTGAAGCGAGTTTCGATGGAATTGAAATTGCCCGCATAGGCAAATCCGGCGCAGGTGACGGTCGTGGAGTACGCCAATGAGGGAGTGGATGCGCGCACAACGATAGCAACCACCAAGAAAAGACGCAGCAATTTGTCGAAGCTACTGCATATCCACGAACCGTCCCTGGTACTAGTCATCTGCCGCTACTCTTCTTGTTAGGCGCGGATCATACAGTGCCCGTGCACAGACAACATGCGATATGTCACATTTCTGCAATCACTAAATTCAGCGGAACTCAGACAAGGCTCAACCGACTGACAGGTGTCGACTCAGGCTGCCTTGGCAGGACTCGCTCGGAAGGCCCGCACTCCCTCAATGAAGGCGTCGATCTGCGGATCGGTCCCGATGGTGACGCGGCACCAGTTCTCGTAAGGTGGAAAACGCCGTCCGACAGCGATATTTCGATGCCGCATGAACTCGGTGAACTGCTTGATCGGCACGCCCGTGTCGAAGAATACGAAATTGCCATGAGGCTCGGCATACGGAAAGTGCAGTCGCGCCAGCTCGGCGGTCAGGCGAGCGCGGCTGGCAACGATCCGCCGTCGGCAGTCTGCCAGGAACTCCTTGTCACCGAGGCTCGCAATGGCGCCACGCACAGCGAATATGTTGGGCGTCGTCATGCACGCAGCGGAGATTTCCTCGATGACCTCGGGTCGGGCGATCCCGTAGCCGTACCGAACCCCGGCCATGCCGTGGAGCTTGGAGAATGTCCGCAAGACGACGACACGCTTTGGCCCCGTGACCAGGCTGGCCGACGAGGGTGTGCCCTCGACGAATTCAATATAGGCCTCATCGATGACCGTCGTCACATGATCCGGAAGCGCGGCGACGAAAGCGGCGATCGTCGCGGAATCGACCATCGTGCCCGTCGGATTGTTGGGATTGCAGATGTACACGATGCGCGTCTTGGCGGAAACCGCCGCGTGCATCGCGCTCAAATCGTGGCGCAGTTGTTTGTCGACGGGCACCAACTTCAGGGTCGCCCCTGTGTGCTGAGCGTACTCGGTCAACTCGGCGTAGGTGGGCTCAGCAGCCACGATCTCGCCGTGCTGACGCGCGGCGAGCAGTCCGAGGGCGCGCAGCAACTCCCCGGAGCCGGTGCCGGTCACGATGTGATCCGGCCCGAGTCCTTCTTTTTCGGCGAGTAAGTTGACGAGCCTTGGATTCTCATCGTCCGGATAACGACAACCGTCCGCTATCGACTTGGCGATTGCAGCGCGGGCAGCGGGCGACGGACCGTAGGGGTTCTCATTCCAACACAACAGCATGGGCTCGGTGCCGCCGGCTAACGGAGCCGCGGCGAGGGGCGCACCCAGTGGTGCCGAAAAGCTGCTCATAGGACGCATTAGCATGATCGCCGATGCGGTCAAGAGGTCACGGCGGCTGAGTTCCATGGATCGATACCCCCAACTTGCGACAGGTCCGGATCAACGGACTCAATTTCTAGGCCTAGGGTAGCAGATTGCATTTCGCCGTGATCGAGGTCTACCGCGACACCTCCGCGCTTAGCGAAGGTGCGCCCTTATATCACCCGCCGCACGCTGAGAAGGCGTATTCGGCAGCCGCTCGCCGCACGGCCGACCTCGCCCTCGCCGCCCAACCACCTCGCCGGCCTACAAAACTACTCCGCCCGCTGCCGCCCTCACGGAGTATCGGGATGAGGCGCGCATTACGGTCGAACATAATTTAGGAGTTGAGTGATCTTTTGTGACACGGCGATCCCTGCGCAAGGGAATCGGTGGTCTAACCCGTGAGGCGAATTGGGACTGCGCCCGCGCATTCTCGCAATCCATCGTAGAGTCGAGATGTGGCGCGGTGGTGATAGGTTCCTCTCAACTGTTGCCGCCCCTTTCGGTTGACGGTGCCTCAATCAAGGTTCCATGACTCCGTTTCCACATCCCGCTTCATCGAACCGAGCAAGCGGATTTCCCGCACTCGGCTCTCGGACAAGATTCTCAAGCGTTCGCCCACGGAAGGTTGTGTACGAGGTGTCGGATTCGGAGCAGGCCCAGCTGATCATGCAGGTACTGATCCGTAAACCGGTAACATCCGCTGCCGCGGACCTCATGCTTAATACACAACCATCGTCGCAGCCGTCTCGCGACATAACTCTCAATTGTCCGATAAGCATCCTCGACCGGACCCAAGGCAAAATAGTTGGCCCAACCGCGTAGCCCGTCATTCAATTCAGTCACGATTTGTTCGGCGGAGAGCTGACTTCGCCGTTTGGCGGTCTTCTCCCGGATCGACTCGATCTGACGACTGATACTCTGCTTCGACGGTTTGGCGCTCAAATAAGCGCGGCCCGATCGTTGCGAGTAATATCGTCCGAACGTATACCCCAGAAAGTTAAAATGCTGCCTCGGCACGCGGCAATAGTGAGTTTTCTCCTCGTTGATCGTCAGCCGTAACCGACCCATGAGCTGGCGCATCACCTGCAACGCTTCATACGCGTTGCCTTGGCAGCAGATCACAAAGTCATCTGCATAGTTGACGATTCGCGCCTTATAACGCTCGGCGTACCCCAACTTCTGCCACCCCAACACGAACCGTCGCATATAAATATTCGACAGCAGTGGTGATAGAGGTGAGCCTTGGGGAGTACCCCGTTTCTCATCGCGGTTACGGGTCGTTCGCTTCTTGTTGCCGCGCTTGTCGCTTTCCTCCACCGCAGCGTTGAGCCACATCTGGATCAGATGCAGCATCTGCCGGTCTACAACCCGGCGCGCCACCGATTGAAGTAACTCGAAGTGCGGGATGCTGTCGAAGTACGCGGCCAAATCCGCGTCGATGACCTTCGTGTGACCCGTTTTCAGCAATTTATAGACTTGCTTTACCGCGCTGAGCGCGTTGCGCTCCGGCCGATACGCGTGTTGTTCCGGCGGCAAATCGGCTTCGAAGATCGGCCCTAAGACCAACACCGTCGCCATCTGCACCGTCCGGTCGCGGATCGAGGGGATGCCTAAGGGCCTGCGCCCCGTGCCACCCCGCTTGGGTATGAACACTCGCCGTACCGCTTGCGGCTGGTACTTCTTCTCTCTGAGCTCCTGCGCCAATTCTCTCAGCCATTGCTCTCGGCCGTACGACTCGATGTCGTCGAACTCTTGCCCGTCTACTCCCGCCGCCCCTCCATTGGATTTGCAGCGAAGATATGCAAACTGCAGCACGTCCTCTCGGTGAACCTTGTCGTACAGCGCGTAGAACCGAAAGCCGGAGTTTTCCTTCGCTTTTGCCTGTAACGCCGTCTGTAGCTTCTGGACATTCAGCGGAATTGATAGGTTACCCAATTTCCCGTCCCTCGCCACTTGTTGCGCCGATCTTGAACTAAGGCCCCTTCCCTCCATCGGCATTACACCGATCTCAACGGTATGTCGGGCCTATCCGCCATCCCACCACATCCGGCCTGTCCCTCACGGGCCTCCGGGCGGTCGTCGCAACCGACCACGCGATGGGGTTTCCCTAAATTGCGACGGTCTCCCTCTGATACGCATGCCATCGCCAGTGCCCCGGCAGAATCTCTGGGTTCGCGTTGCTCACTACCCCAGAAATGGCAGCCTTCCCCGAAATCTAGGCGGGTCGGCTTCTGCATTGGACTTTTCGAGGATTGCTCAGCGTTCACTCACGTTATGGCCTGCGTACTCGTCAAGTCGCCTATGCGACCCTCTACACCAAAGGCTTCAGCCGCTTCGTCACCTCCACGACTGCTCCGGTTACTACCGGCTGGAGCAACAGTTGCCGGGTGGGCTCGCACCCACTTAGAGACCGCGCCTTCCTTTAGGCGCACAAGGTAGTCCGCCCACGCTTGCATCATCTTGCGGCGCTCGGGCAACCTCTGCGCCTTGTTGTACGCCGCTCGGACCTGGTTCCGCTCGGCGTGCGCCAACTGCAACTCGATGAGGGTCGTCGCCATCAAGTTCAAACTCGGACCACTCGGCATGCCGTAGCGCAAAGAGGACTCGAATAAACTGACTAAGCATCTGTTTTAGTGTTAGTTTTTTGACATCGTAATTTGACGTGCCCCCAGATATGCCCCACTTGTACCCGCACCGATACATCGTCGAATCCGCGAGGACTTGAACTGAACAAATATTGCCTGATGCTTATTCAGTCGTCATGCTTCGACGAGCGAGATGTCAACTATCGCTGGCTGCACTTGAACGCTATTGGACATCCTCGGCTGAGAGTCGCCTTTCGACCGAGGCTGTGTGAAAACTAAGGGGTATCCAGTTAGCTCCATCGTTTCAACCCAAGGTTAGACGGTGAGGAAAAGCTTCGCAGCTGCAATCACCAACACTACCGCCAACGCGGTGAGTAGTAAGGGAGTCGGCAGCTTCTTCAGCCCAAGCCATGTCCCTGCCAGTGCACCGACCAACGCAGCGAAAGCCAGCCACGGAAGTTCCGCCGGAAGTGCAGCCCAACTCAACGTTCCCGCGAGCAGAGCGACAGCCGAGTTTATCAATATGAACGGAGCTGAGATGCCGGAGGTCTCCTTCGGATCAGCCCAGCCTGCAAGCAAAATGACGGGGCTTAAGAAGATGCCGCCACCTGTGCCAGTGAGACCAGACAATAGACCAACGGCTGCACCGATGAACAGCGCGGGAAAAAGCGGGATCGGAGACTGGGTGCGCGGACCTAGACGCTTACCCTGGCGCGCGCGCCAAAGCAATATTCCCGCCGACAATAGAAGCGCCACTGCCACCACATAATAGTACTGATGATTGGGCAGCCTCCAAGACCCACCAACGGCAGCAAGCGGAACTGAGCCGAGTAAGAAAGGCCATAGATTGCGCCATTTGAGGTAACCAGCGAGGCTAAATCGATATACCGTAAAAGACGCGATCAGTATATTCAACACCAACGCGGTCGGTCGCATCATCGCTGGCGCGAGCCCCACCAAGGCCATTGAGGCCAAGTATCCGGATGCGCCTGCATGACCGACACTGGTGTACAAAAGCGCGACGACGAAAAATGCCGCCCCGAGTAGCAGTAGTTGCTCAACCGCCATTCACTTCCTTCAACGTTCTTGTCATACGTTTGTCGCTGTCGTCGTCATAGGAAGGGGTCGGCCCTTGATGGTACGCGACAATCGTAATATTTCTGGAGCTAATCGGCCCACAATTGCTTGGTTGCGGTTTGCATGGGGTGTAGCCTACACCGTGTACTTAGGTACGGAGTCAAACATGACTGAGGCAAAGTTCACAATTGGTCACATTGCTCGCTCGGCGGGCGTGAATATTGAGACTGTGCGCTACTACCAGCGCCGCGGTCTGGTGGCACTGCCGTCGAAACGCTCGCGCGGTTTTCGCTATTACACGCCAGCGACCGCGAGCCGGGTTCGTTTTATCAAATGGGCGCAGGCCCTCGGCATGTCGCTCAAAGAAGTTCAGCGTCTACTCAAACTCGACGCGAAAGGGGCCTGCACGGAAAATCGCTCCCTCGCGGTCGCGAAACTTGCCCTCGTTGAACAAAAACTATTGGAATTGGCCAAGCTACGCGATGTGCTTCGAGATTTACTCGCTGCGTGCGATCAACCCCATGGGGCCAATTGTCCGATCATCGCGCAATTGGAAAGCGAGCTCGCATAGGCTGGGGCTAAGGGGCGAAAATGACCGGCACGTCGATCACCGTTGCGGGAATCGAAATCCCCTCGACTGATCCGGCTTTTTTAGCGATTGTCGCGGTGCACGTTCTATTCGGGCTCGCCTGTACGATCACGGGCATTATTGCGATGCTGAGCCCGAAACGCACCGGTCGTCATCCTTTGTTCGGAACGATTTATTACTGGTGTCTGCTAGGAGTGTTATTGACTGCGACCTCTCTGGCCGCAGTCCGTTGGGCCGAAGACTATCACTTGCTCATTCTCGGAGCGCTCGCCTTTACGGCCGCATCCCTCGGTCGCATGGCGCGCCGAAAGCGCTGGAGCCAGTGGGTCAAATTGCATATCACCGGCATGGGGACGTCGTACATCATACTGTTGACTGCATTCTACGTGGACAACGGCAAGAACTTGCCGCTCTGGAGAGAGCTTCCGTCGATCACTTATTGGTTGCTGCCAGCTGCGATTGGAATACCACTCATTGTTCGCGCGCTGTTGTGGCACCCGTTGACACGGATCCCGCAACCACCTTCCCCACTGTAGTCGACTATAACGGAACCTTCGTGCGAGGAGCGAGCACAAGGCGGCCGTTTTTGTGAGCGACTGTTGTCTTCATCCTGCCTAAATTATTGAGGTAGTCTTAAATCGATTTCAGGTTTACGCGCTTGGATAATTCCTCGGCCGTTTCCCGTCGTTCGCTGTAGCGATCCACCAGATAGCGCGATACGTCACGCGTGAGAAGCGTGAATTTCACCAGTTCCTCCATCACATCTACCACGCGTTCGTAGTAGCTCGAGGGCTTCATGCGTCCTGCTTCGTCGAATTCTAGGAACGCCTTTGCAACGGAAGATTGATTGGGGATGGTGATCATCCGCATCCACCGACCCAAGATGCGCAGTTGATTCACGGCGTTGAACGACTGCGAACCGCCCGAGACCTCCATGACGGCCAGGGTTTTGCCTTGAGTAGGACGTACTGAGCCAATGCTCAACGGGATCCAGTCTATCTGCATCTTCATAATGCCGGTCATGGCACCGTGACGTTCTGGAGAGGTCCACACCATACCTTCAGACCAGGTGGCCAGATCGCGCAGCTCTTGCACCTTCGGATGATGCTCGGGATGCCCATCGGGCAGCGGCAATCCTTCTGGATTGAAAACCCTTGTCTCGGCACCGAAGGCATTGAGCAGTCGCTGCGCCTCAAACGTCAACAACCGGCTAAATGAACGCTCACGCAGCGAGCCGTAGAGCAGCAAAATATGTGGTGCGTGCGTCGAGGTCGCGACCGCCTCGAAGTGGGTGTTGCTAGGTTTCGCGAAGAGCGCCGGGTCGATATTGGGAAGATCAGGAAGCTTGGACACGCCGGCCTTTGTCATCAATCACGCGTTCTCCATCTTCCTTCGAAAAAGGCCCCTTCTGCGGCAGCGGCAGGAGGTCAAGGACTACTTCAGAAGGTCGGCACAGCTTGGCACCCCTCTCCGTAACCACGATCGGCCGATTGATTAAGATGGGATGTTTGAGCATCTGATCGATGAGTTCATCGTCGGTCCAATGCGGGTCTCCGAGTTTAAGCTCCGCATAAGGCGTGCCCTTCTCGCGCAACAATTGCCGAGGCGTCATATTCATTTGCTTCAAGAGCGCCACGAGCGTCGCGCGGTCGGGTGGTGTCTTTAAGTACTCGATAATGGTGGGCTCGATGCCGGCATTGCGGATGAGCGCCAGCGTGTTGCGCGAGGTGCCGCAATCGGGGTTGTGAAAGATCAGGATCGTGGGGTCAGACATGTATAGCCTTGGGGCGATTGTCATCGGTAGATGCGCCAGTCATTTCGCCAGCGACAGAGAGGGCGGATTTCGGCACAGGAAATAGCAGACGACCGACGCCAAAAGCGGCAATTGCACCGATGAGCTGGGCGGCGATGAATCCTGGCGCATCGATCGGACGAATTCCCGCGAAGGTGTCCGTCAACGAGCGGGCGATGGTGATGGCTGGATTTGCAAACGAGGTCGATGCGGTGAACCAGTAGGCTGCACCGATCCAGCACGCGACCATCCAGGGCGCCTCTTCCGCTCGGCGGTGGCCAATCACGATGAGCAGGAGACCAAACGTCGCGACAAACTCGGCGAGCCACTGAGCCGGCCCGCTTCGGACATGTGTTGATGCCTCCCACACAGGCAGCTCGAACATCAAGTGAGCAAGCAAGGCTCCGGCACAACACCCCAGGATTTGCGTTAGTGCGTACGCACCGGCATCCCGCCACGCCAATCGGCCTCGAAGCGCCTGGATAGCTGACACTGCGGGATTAAAGTGCGCACCGCTGATGGGTCCCAAGAGTGCGATCAACGCGTAGAGCACCGCTACAGTGGCGCCGGTGTTGGCGAGCAAGGCGACGGCGTTATTACCGCCGGCCAAGCGCTGCGCCATGATGCCGGACCCGACAACGGTAGCCGCCAGAAGCGCCGATCCTAAGCTCTCGGCGAGCAGTCGTCGAAGGAGGGGTTCAGTGTTCTGCATGATCATTATCTCGCGAGCGCGTCTCTCATGCGCTCCTTCTCATCGTCGTCGAACGAAGTGAGCGGGACCCCGGTGACCGAACCGGCTCCTCCGAGAGCCGAGCCGGTTACACCCTTCTCGAATCGTGCAGCCTGCCTCACCAAGGCGCTGCGTGGAAGAGGCACGTAGCCGACTTCCGTCACGTGCTTGGCACCCTCAGGCGAAAGGTAGAACTCCGTAAACCTTCGGACTTCGGGACGAGCCGCCGCGGCAACACTAACGTAGACGAGCAATGGTCGCGACAAAGGGTGGTACGTGCCATCCGCGACAGTGGATGCGTTCGGCTGGACACAGCCGTGACCGTCATCGACCGCGACAATGTGCAACTGGTCTTTGTTTGCGACGTAGTAAGCATAGCCAAAGTAGCCTATGGCATTCGGTTCAGCCGCCACGCCGCGCTCGATCACCGCATCGTCTTCGCTCTTCGTGTAGTCACCCCGGCCGCTGCTTTCCGTGCCCATGATCGCGAACGTAAAATAGTCGAATGTTCCGGAATCCTTCCCCGGTCCGAACAATGCTAGCGGTTGTGGCGGAAAGCTCGCGCGGATCTGATTCCACTGAGCTATTTTTCCTTCCGCCGCGGGCTCCCACATCGCCTTAAGTTCATTGACCGTCAGACATTTGACGAAGGTGTTCTTGGCATTAACCACCACGGCAAGACTGTCAAATGCAATGGGAACCTCGATATATTCGATGTGCTGCACCTTGCACTGCTCGCCCTCCGCGGACTTTATGGGCCGCGAGGCGGCCGCGATATTGACCTGCCCCGCGCAGAATTTTCTGAATCCGCCGCCCGTTCCCGAAAATTCAATGGCGAATTGCACGCCAGGATTCGACTCGCGAAACACCTTTGCCATGGCCTGATTGAGGGGAAAAACCGTAGACGAGCCGTCGATCGTGACTTTGCCGGTGAGGGGTTTGCTATCGCAGGCAGCGAGTGTGGCCACCGAAACATAGACGAGCAGGCAGGCGTAACGACGCCACGATGAAATGAGCCATGTCATGCGAGTATCCCGTCTACGTTCGATGATGCTCATTTGGCTCAGGCCTCGTCCGGCTTGATCTTGCCGATCGCATCCATCCGCTCCTTGATGCGCATCTGATCGATGCTTGCGATTGGGAGACTCAAGAAAAGCTTTATCCGTCTGTCCATTGCCTTAAACGCCTGGGTGAATGCAGACTTCCTTTCGATTTCGGAGCCTTCAACTGCGGCTGGATCGGGGATCCCCCAATGTGCCGTAATCGGCATTCCCGGCCACACCGGACAGACTTCGCCGGCGGCGTTGTCGCAAACCGTGATGACGAAATCGAAATGGGTGCCGCTCGGTCCCGCGAATTCGTCCCAGCTCTTGCTGCGCAAGCCTTCAATGGGGAAATCGAAACTCTTTAAAAGATCTAGCGCGAGCGGATTCACCTTCCCATTCGGGTGGCTGCCTGCGCTGAATCCTCGGAACTGACCTTTGCCCCACTTATTCATGATTGATTCCGCCAAGATGCTGCGCGCAGAGTTACCCGTGCAAAGAAACAGCACGTTGTAGGGCCGATCGCTCATGTGTTTCTCAAGCCGCCCGATCAGGCGTGCAGCAGGCCTTAGTCGCCTTTGGCGCGATCACATCGGTGCCGTAGACGGTGCTCTCACCGGTGGTCAAGAAGGTTTCCCACTCGATGCCCTGCGGGTCATGAATCCAACTCTTCTCGCTCTGCGCATAACAACAGGTGGTCTCGCCCTCTTCGATCACAGGGCCCTCGGCCTTTTTAAGTCGTTCGTACACTTCGGTAAGTTCCGAGCGATTTTCGACTTGAATGCCCAGATGATCGACGCCGGTCGGCCTCGCGCGCCGGCTGATCGCGAAATTCACGCGCGGATCCTCGAGCATCCATTTGGCGTAGTCGTCTTTAGTGACGGTCGGCTCGGCGTTGAAGAGTTCTCGATAGAAGCGGATCGAGGCCGGAATGTCTTTGACGCTGACATGCACGTGCAGTCGTTTCATTTTGATCGCCTTTGTCTATAGTCGTTTGAACATGAACGCGGAGCTCGCCGGACATAACCCGGCAAACTCTCTCGTCGAGCGAATCGCCGCCGGGGCGATGGCGCGGTCAATACGGTGGTAGCCGCGACGAGCGAAGAAAGATTCCGCCGTGGTTGTTAGCAGATATAGCGTGCCGACACCGTGATTTTCCGCATGTGCCTCGGCATGCTCAACGAGCGCTGAACCAAGGCCCGTCGAGCGGAGGCTTGGATCGACTGCCAGTGAACGAAGCAAAGCCTCGGTGCCGTAAATCTCAAGGCCGATCAGCGCCGAGGGCGCCGCAGCCGGTCCGCAGTAGAAAAACGTTGTCAGTTGTTCGTCGGTCAGATCCGACGTCGGAAGATTGGCGGCTGCCAGCAGGCCTCGTGCTGCCGCCGGCGCTGGACCTGCGCTGATGTTTTGCGCGCGGTTCGTCATGCGGCTTTGGCAGCGCGTTTCGGGCTCTTCTTCGAACGAACTGGCTCGCATGCCTCGCCGCACGATCCGCCGCTCGCTGAACAGCAGTTCTCGGTGAGATAGCCGATGAGTCCGTTCATCACCTCAAAGTCCGCGCTGTAAATGAGCTGCCGGCTCACTCGCTGCTGCAAGATCAGGCCAGCACGCTGTAGATTCTGTAGATGGAAAGTCAAGGATGACGGCAAAAGACCCACGCGGTCGCCGATAATGCCTGCCGACAGGCCTTCAGGGCCTTGTTCGACCAGCAGTCGATAAATCTTCAGTCGGTGTTCGTGTGCCAGCGCACTCAGCGCGCCAATGACGACCGTTGTTTTCATGGACATACGATATTACGAGGATACTCGTATTGTCAAATTTACCCATTCCTAGGAACCTTATGACGAGCGAATCGGTAGTTACGAGCGACCGCTTATGGGGCAACTGCTGTGATACTGGCATTGGCTATGCGCCGACGCGAACGTCGTGCCCATCATACGGATGATGCCCCACCAAACGGTGGCTGTTCCTGAATGACAGCGGACATCGAAGGCCTTCTAGCCTTAAACGCCACCCACTACACCCAACTAGCGTAGCTCATAGCCAAAAAGGAAAACCTCTACCGCGCGCCGGACGGCAGCGTTGAGGGCCTCTGGCTTCAGGCTATCAATCACGCCTAAGAGTACACGTTGCAGTAGTTCCGATTCCAACAAACTTAGGAGGTGCATAGCGGCGATCTTCGGATCGGCAGTTCGGAGGGCCCCGCGCTTCATTACCTTTCTTAAGAATTCAGCGACTTGCTTCTCAATTGGAACGGTCGCCTGCTCGAATGACAATTTGCCTATGTCAGAGTGGCGGGATTCGGCAATCGTCAAGCGCCTTACGGCAATCGCGTCGGCCGAATACAGCACGGAAATGAATTTCTGCCCGAAACGAACCAGCTCGCGCTTCACGTCATCTGCATCCGCATCGAGTTCACTGGTGATCGCTTCTAGCTCGACTTCCTTGGCATGGTGCATAACCTCGAAAAACAGCTTTTCCTTTGAGGGGAAGTAGTTGTAGAGCGTCGCTTTGGAGCCGCCGATCCGCTCACGAATATCCGACATGGACGCGCGATCGAAACCGACCTCGCGAAAAACTTCCGCAGCGGCTTGAATGATGGCCTGGCGCTTTGATTCAGTCTTGGTCTTCATGGCTGCATTTGCTGGCGTATTAAGAGTACCGACAGGTCCAGTTTAACGCGACCGCCCACTTGGGGCAGCGCTGGTTCGTGATCGCTCAATCAGAGCTCATGCGGGGACAGTCTTCGCGGAGAGGCGTTGGACCTTGCAGCCAGTTTGATCGGTGGAGCGGCTGGCGCGTATGCCCTTAAGAAAGCGGCTACCGCACGTCGGGCCGCGAGCGCAGTCTCCTCCTCGTCCGGTACTGTTTCTCGCACGTGCAGGAGCAACGGCTCAAGGATTTCAGCCTCAAGCAGCGCACCGAGATGATCGGCCGCGAGGTCCGGATCATCCCGGCGGAGCAGTCCCGATGCCATGCATGTGGCGAGGAATGAAGAGACCTGCGAACGCAATGCGGCGATCTTGTCGAAGAATAGCTTCCCGGTACCGGAACGCGCCGCCTCAGCGATCATTAAGCGCCGCACCTCCACCTGTTCGGGTGAGCAAATAAAATTGAGGACGCTCGTGCCGAAGCTGCGAAGCGCGGCCTCAGGATCGGCCCGTGAGGCGTCGAGGTGCTTCAGTGTGTCCGACATATAGTTCTCCAAGGCCGCCATCATGCATTCGACGAATAGTTCCTCCTTCGAAGGGAAGTGACTGTAGAGGGTCGCCTTCGATCCGCCGACTTCAGAGGTGATATGCGCCATCGAGGTCCCATCGAACCCCTGCGCACGGAATAGTCGATAGGCGTTATCGAGAATTGCCCGTCGTTTGCTTTCGCTTTTGCTCACTTTAAGTGGCTTCCTGAATGAAACTGTACCCAAGAGTACATTTTTGTTGACATCGCTCAGAAAGTCAAGGTACTGTACCGTACAGTTCATTTAAGGAGCTTAAATTCGATGGAAACAATTAAGAGTCCCCGCCTCACTCTGCTGCTTGCCGTAAGCCTGGTCCTGGCCAGCGGCTGTGCGCATGTCCCCCGGCTCGATCCGCCCCCTTCCATGAAAAAAGTCGACGATCTCGGCAGTTCGAACTCGTTCTCGGTCCCCGCCGCGGCCTGGCCGAGCGATCAGTGGTGGAGTGTATACGGCGACGCACAGCTCAATGCGCTCATCGACGAAGCATTGAAGAATGCGCCCGACCTCGATCTTGCCCAGGCGCGCCTCAAGGCCGCAGCCGCGCAGGTTCAAGGTGCCGGCGCCACTCGCCTGCCCCAAGTGACCGCCTCCGCGGAAATCGTCGAGGCCAAGCAGAGCTACGATTTCTTAGTTCCCCGTCAGGCGCTCCCTAAGGGTTGGAACGGCTATGGCGCCGCCACCCTCAACATGTCCTACGAACTCGACTTCTGGGGCAAGAACCGAGCGGGGCTTGCGGCGGCCGTATCGGACCAGCGCGCGGCCGAAGTCGAGATCGCCCAGACGCGACTGATCCTCTCGACCTCGGTGGCGTCCGCTTACGCGGGTCTTTTGCATCTTTATACGCTGCGTGATAACGCGGCCGACACGCTCTCCCTGCGAGAGCAGACAGTCGCCTTGTTCGGCCAGCGCCACAGGTACGGCCTCGAGACGCTCGCGAGCGTGCGTCAGGTCGAGGCACGCCAGGCGGCTGCCAAGGGCGATCTCCTAGCGATCGACGAGCGCATCGGGCTGCAGAAGAACGCCATCGCGGCGCTCTTGGGGTCTGGCCCTGACCGGGGCCTTCAAATCGTTCGTCCGAAAGCCGCCTGGTCGGGTTCTCAAGGGTTGCCTTCGAATCTGTCGCTCGAACTTCTCGGTCGTCGTCCTGACATTGTCGCCGCGCGCCTGCGCACCGAAGCGGCCGCACACCGCATCGATCAGCGCAAGGCCGGGTTCTACCCGAGTGTCAACCTGCTCGCATTCGCAGGGTTCCAGTCGGTTGGCATCGACAACCTCTTCAAGTCAGCTTCGCAGGCCGGTGCCGCAGGTCCGGCGATCTCACTGCCGATCTTCAATACCGAACGGCTCCAGGGTGAGTTCAAGGGAGCGCGCGCGGAATATGACGCCGCGGTCGCGACCTACAACGGGACGCTCTCGATGGCCCTGCGCGAGGTGGCCGATGCCGCCACAAGTCGCAAATCCCTCGATGAGGAGCTCGCCGCCGCCCGGTCCGCTGTGGCAGCCGCGGCAGAAGCGCACCAAATGGTCAACTCTCGATACGAGGGAGCGCTCGCCACATATCTCGACGTGCTGTCCGCGGAGGACTTGCTGATATCGGCGCGTCGATCCGAGGCTGAGCTTGAGACCCGGGCGCTGATTCTCGACGTATCGCTGGTGCGCGCACTGGGCGGCGGATTCACGCCAGACGTCTCGAGCACTGTGGCCCAGAACCCCTAAATCTAACTATTTTTTTTAAGGAGACTTTTTATGGACATGCAAGCTTCAATCGTTCACGACTCGACCGCCGAGACCTCATTGGTCAATCCCGCCAAGAAACAGCGGGCCATCTTGCTCTCACTGCTTGGGCTTGTTGTGACAGCTGCCGGCGGCGGCGGCTTCGAGTACTGGAAGAATATCTCTTCTCGTTACGTCAGTACGGATGACGCGTACACGGCCGCCGAGGTGGCCCAAGTTGCCTCTGAGACTGAAGGATCGGTCATGCAAGTGAACGTCGTCGATAGCCAAAGCGTCAAGCGCGGCGACATTCTCGTCGTCATCGACGAGACGGACGCCAAGCTGGCGCACCGTCAAGCGCAAGCGGATCTGGCGCGCGCGCAGGCGCAAGTTGTCGCAGCCGTCTCGGACGTTGAGCGCACCGGCGTTGATCTTTCGCGCCGTGACGCTCTTGTGGCCTCGGGCTCCGTGTCTGGGGATGAGTTGACCAATGCTAAGAACCGCGCGAGCGGTGCGCGCGCCGCGCTCGACGCTGCTCGTGCGCAGGTTGCCCTCGCCCGCGCGCGCCTGGACAAATCCGACGTCGATGTCGGTCGTACGGTGATCCGCGCGCCTATTGATGGGGTGATCGCGCGTCGGCAGGTGCAACTCGGTCAACGCGTGCAGCCCTCTATGCCGCTCCTCTCCGTCGTGCCGGTCGCCCACCTCTATGTCAATGCCAACTTCAAAGAGGTGCAGCTCACCAAGGTTCACGCTGGTCAGAGCGTCGAACTCAAGTCCGACCTGTATCACGGTAAGGTCGTGTATCACGGCATCGTCGAAGGCTTCGATGGCGGTACGGGTGCTGCTTTTGCCCTGATCCCGGCGCAGAACGCGACGGGCAACTGGATCAAAGTGGTGCAGCGCCTACCGGTACGCATCCGACTAAATCCCGAAGAGCTTGCTGCCCATCCATTGCGCGTGGGGCTCTCCATGGATGCCAAGGTGGACTTGAGCAGCAAGTCCTAACACTAGAAGCAGATATTTAAGGAACCTTGCCATGACACATCCCGCTCCCGATACCAAGGACCCGCCCGCACTCGAGGGCGGGATGCTCTGGACGGCCGGAATAGTTCTCGCGCTGTCGAATTTCGTTGCGGTGCTCAACATGACGATCGCCAACGTCACTGTGCCGAACATAGCCGGCGCCCTCGGCGCAGGCTCGAGCCAAGGCACGTGGGTGATTACCTCCTATGCCGTTGCCGAAGCAATCACGGTGCCACTTACCGGGTGGCTCTCCGGTCGTTTCGGAGCGGTGCGGCTTTTCTGTATCGCCGTCGTACTGTTTGGGTTGTGCTCGCTTCTCTGCGGCCTGTCCACCTCGCTCCCGATGCTCCTCGGCATGCGGGTGCTGCAGGGCATGGCGGGGGGTCCCTTGATGGCGCTATCGCAGACGCTACTGCTGAAGATTTTTCCCAAGCGCCAATCCATGCAGGCGATGGGTCTGTGGGCCATGACGACGCTGCTTGCGCCCGTGGTGGGTCCGGTGTTGGGCGGATGGTTGTGCGACCAGTACTCATGGTCTTGGGTATTTCTGATCAATGTGCCGATGGCGCTCATCTTCGGCGCCATCGCTTGGTCAATGCTCAAGCGTTATCAGGAGCCTGCGGTCAGCAAGCCTGTCGACAAGGTCGGCATGTTGCTCTTGATCGTCTGGGTGGCGGCGCTGCAGATCATGCTCGATGAGGGTAAGGACCTTGATTGGTTCTCATCGACCGAAATCTGCGTGCTCGCCATTGTTGCCGTGATCGGGTTTGTTTCTTTCCTGATCTGGGAGCTGACTGAGAAGTATCCAATCGTGGACCTGCGCGTCTTCCGGCACCGCGGCTTCTCCTCCTGCATGCTGGTACTCGGCCTCGCCTTCGGTGCTTTCTTCGGCATCAACGTGCTGACTCCGCAATGGCTGGTGTACAACATGGGCTACACCACCACCTGGGCCGGACTCGTGGTGGCCTGGGGCGGTGTGCTCTCGGTCGTTTTTTCACCCGTAGCCGCAAAGCTCGCAAATCGCGTCGATCCGCGCATTTTAATTTTTATCGGCTGCGCCTGGCTTGGCCTTGACACGTTCTGGCGGGCCTACGCCACTTCCGACATGAGCTACTGGGTAATCGTCATCCCGCTCTTCTTCATGGGAGTCGGGATGCCAATGTACTACGTGCCCTTAACTGGACTCGCCATGGGCTCGGTCAGGGAGGAAGAGACCGCCTCAGCGGCGGGTCTCATGAACTTTGTGCGCACGATATCTGGTGCCATCGCTACCTCGCTGGTGACGACCTCCTGGCAGAACCGCACGATCATTGCGCACGCCAAGCTCGCGAACGTCGTCGATCCTACGAACCAACTAGCCGGCTCGCTCCCGCCCGGCACAACGGGACAGATGGTCCGTGAGATGTTCAACAATCTCGTGACGAGCCAAAGCCTCACGCTCGCTACCAACGGACTGATGATGGTGATCGCGGCCGTTTTCCTCGCTGCCTCGATTGCGATCGTGCTAGCACCAAAAGCGGCTCGCACGATCGATCCGACTTCGGTTGGGCATTGATTTTTGTACTCTCGCACGAAGGAATCTAAGTATGGTGACGCGAAGCAAACTCCACCGACGCTCTCAAGCAAGTCACGAAAAACGCGATGCTGGCAACGGAATGAATGCCGCGAAAGCGACTGGGTGGCTGCGCGACCACAGTAGTTTCGTCATAACCGCGGGCATTATCCTGGCGCTCTTATATCTTGGGCGGTCCGTGCTGATACCGCTCGCTCTCGCAGTTGTGCTGAGCTTGCTAGTGGCGCCGCCAATGCGGATGCTGCGGCGACTCCGATTCGGAAGAGCCTCTTCGGTGCTCGTTGCGGTTGCTGCACTCACATTGATATGCGTAGGCATTGCCGCTGCGTTGGGCACACAAGTCATGCACATCGCCAAGAGCCTTCCCCAATACGAATCGAATGTACAACGCAAGCTCAAGACTCTCGAGGAAGTGGTCGTCGGCCCGATACTAAAGCTCACGAGCGAAACGAGCCGCCTTACAGGAATCGACGAATCGTCAGGCGTGTCCTCTGTCGCCGTCCGTGACGCAGAGCGCTCGGCGCAAGAGGTGCCGAGTTTTGCAGTGATCCCGCCATCGGAATTCGAGTCGCACCCGCTAAGGCTCGTATGGAAACTCCTGACAACCGTGTGGCACCCGATCCAATTCGCAGGCATCGTGCTTCTCGTCCTGATTTTCGTGTTACTCGAGTACGAATCTCTGCGCGACCGCTTCATCCGCATCGCCGGCGCGACCGATGTTCGAGCGGCCACCCTTGCGCTTAACGACGCTGGCGATCGACTCTCCCGATATTTTATGTCGCAGTTCGCGGTCAATCTAGCCTTCGGACTGACAATCTGGATTAGCTTAAGTGCGCTTCGGCTCCCGCAGGCCCTGCTCTGCGGAATTCTGGCCGGTGTGATGCGATTCGGACCCTATATCGGTGTGGCTATAGCGGCGCTCTTTGCCGCTGCCCTTGCCTTAGCCGTCGATCCCGGGTGGTCCGTAGCGCTGAGCGGATTGGGTGTGTTCATCGTGCTGGACATCGTCATGGGACAGTTGGTGGAACCACACCTTTATGGTCGCGCCACGGGGCTCTCGCCGCTCTCGGTAGTCGTGGGAGCAATATTCTGGAGCTGGCTCTGGGGCCCGGCCGGATTAATCCTATCAGGGGTGGCTCCGCTTGTTAAGACAGATTTTTCTTCAGGATAAGTGGATCTGCCTGGGCGGTGGATAGTGATGTTCTCTTCATCTTGGATCTTCGTCAATGGTCTTGGACTCGCGCGGTCTGCCGCGTTCAGCGGCAGAAGCTCTGGGTTTTTTCTTAGGCCTGAAAATTCCGAACGCCGTAAAAGCCCCAGGAGCCGAGATCCCGAGGTACCCGCTATGGTGGTATCCCCGGAAATTCTATGGTGGTATCCCCGGAAATTAAGGGGACGAGGGATTTTTGGGTCATGCCCTTCACGCTGCCGCCCGTGTCGAAGCTGCGAGCTCACCGAAATATACTTCGTCCGGCGTCGCGTAATTGAGATTCTCGTGAAGGCGCCGCTCATTGTAGAAGCGGAAATAGATTTTCAGCGACTCGCGCGCTTCAGTCCCGTTTGCATACGCCCGCAGATAGACCTCCTCGTACTTGGCGCTCCTCCACAGGCGCTCGATAAAAACGTTGTCGATCCAGCGCCCCTTGCCGTCCATGCTGATCGCGACGCCGGCGGCTTTCAGCGGAGCGATCCAATCCTCGCTCGTGAATTGCGATCCTTGGTCGGTATTGAAAATCTCCGGCCTTCCGTACTTCCTCATTGCCTCCTCGAGCGCTTCGACACAGAAGTGCGTCGTCAGCGTATTCGACAGCCGCCAGGCCAACACTTTGCGACTCGCCACATCCAAAATCGCCATCAAGTACAAAAAACCGTGCGCCATCGGCAAATACGTCAAATCGCTGGACCAAACCTGGTTGGGCCGGTCGATCGTCAGGTTGTCGAGCAGGTAGGGGTAGATCGTGGCCCCGCGCGCTGGGATGCTCGTGCGCGGCTTGCGGTATAGCGCCTCGATTCCCATCCGGCGCATCAGCGTGCCCACGTGCCGGCGGCCGATCTGATGACCCTCTCGATTAAGCTGCGCAGCGATTTTGCGCGCCCCGTAGAACGGCGCCTCCAAGTGCAGCTCGTCGATCCGGCGCATCAACTGCAAATCACGCGCCGGCACCGGCCGCGGCCGGTAGTACACGCTCGCTCGGGATACATCCAACAGCTCGGCCTGCCGCTTCACACTCAGCTCGCCGCCCCCGTCAATCATCGCTTGCCGCTCAGGCCGGGAAATTTCCCGAGCGCAGTTGACAAAAAATCCCTCTCCATCGTCAGCTCGCCGATCTTCTCGCGTAGCTGGCGAATTTGCTCCTGGCCGTCGTCGGCAACCACAGCGCCCCCAAAAATCCCCGCCATACTCTCCAGCGCCTGCGTCTTCCAGGTCGTCACCTGGTTCGGGTGCACCTCGTGGTGCGCGGCTATCTGCGCCACCGTCTTCTCACCTCGAATCGCTTCCAATGCCACCCGTGCCTTAAATGCCGCTGAGTGGTTCCGTCTTGGCTTCCTCATGGACTTCTTCCCTCCGGTTACGTTATCGCCCGGGCCGAAATCCACTTATACCCGTGTCTTAAATACCGGAGCCACCTCTATCCACGCCAATCACCGTATGCCTGCTGGTTGCGGGGCGTCACATGAAGGGGCTTGGTGTCCTCGAGTTGCTATTTGGCAAGGCGACGCTGTTGACGTCGACGCAGAAAGTTAACCAACAAGGGACGATTTCAGGAGACCCCCAGAAGATCATCGCCGATACGAAAGTTTCTGGGCAGGCAGGTGTTGCGCTGGTGTAGTGCGACATGGTCAACAAAAAGCTGGCAATATAAACGCGAACGCGGCCTTCAATGCCCCAATTTATTGCGTGCCACTGGGCGGCGCTAGGCTCTCACGCGTGCTAGCGCGACTTGTCTCGTGGTCTCTAACAGGACGTGCCGAAGCGTCACTTCGTGCGCTCTCCCATTCTCGCATCGTCGCTAAGAAAGTGCGCTTTCCAAGTACAGCCTTCAACCCCGCCGGATCGATTCCATGGGCGAGCAGGTTGCGAGCAAACTCGTGGCGGGACCTTGCCCGATCAACCGGAACGTCCGGATAGATCCCTAGAGAAAGTGTCTTGTGCTTACCCGCAAAGCGATAGGCGTACCGCCAGCACCGCCCGCCTTTCGGCGTGACCAGCAAATACAAGCCCGCGCCGTCGAAAACCTTTCGTGCGATGCGCCGCGGCTTGATGCCTCGCGCTCTGTTCTCGGTCAACATGCGAGCGCCTGAGTTCTGGTGCATTGGAGGCTGCGCGTCACACGTGTGGCCTTGCGCGTGTCGGTTGCGGCGTGATCGCACGCCAGTGCTCGCGTCCAAAGATGCTTAAGCGAGCAAAACCGACTCGGCCTGCCGCGGCCAAAGGAAAACTGGCGCTTGCGAATTCGGTGCGCGAGTTCCACGCCCGCGAGTGTGACGGCGGCGGTGCAAAAGGACTTTAAGGCCAACATCGGGGCGCAGCGGCTCTTGATCGCTCTATGGTCTTGCTCCACGATATTGTTGAGGTATCGGCAGCTGCGCACGACGACGGGGCGCCACACGGGATTCTCTTGCCGCAACAGTCGCAGCGCCCTGTGAGTGGCCGCGTTGCCGTCTAGATTTACCTTACGAGGCCGCCGATTTTGATTGGTCTTAAGTGCGTTGCCAAAGAATGCCCGGGCAGCCGACTCGCTCCGATCGGTGCAAAGTAGAGAATCGACGGTCTTGCCGTGCTTATCGACGGCTCGGTAAAGGTAATGAGCGCCGCCCCGCACGGAAACTGCGGTCTCATCCATCCTCCATGATGAGTTCACGCGCCGGGCATAGCGAGCCCAACGCCTCTCGAACTCAGGGACGTACCGCTGCACCCACCGCAAAATGGTTGAGTGGGATATGGCGATGCCTCGCTCGGCCATCATCTCGACGAGATCTCGATAGCTGAGCCGATACGTGAGGTACCAGCGCACGCACAATTCAATGATTTCAGACTGGAATCGGCGATTCCTGTAAATCGGATCGCGCGCGATGGCTATGGTCATGGGGCATTCTCACAAAGGGCCGGATTTTAGGCCCTTCCCTCAACGCACCAGAACCCACGTATACCCAAAGTGTGGGTACGCAGTCAACAAATTTGCCCTGACGTCTCCGGACGATCTGTTGACGATTTTCTCTTTATTTTCATCTGCTTACGGACGTCTTTGGACATCCTTGGAAGGTTGGCTGGTGCCGCAAAGAGGATTCGAACCCCTGACCCACGCATTACGAATGCGTTGCTCTACCAACTGAGCTATTGCGGCATTTTCGGAAGGGGCGGCATTCTAACCTGCTGCGTCACCCGACGTAAGACTGCTGCTACGCCTTGCCACGTCGCGAAGCGCCTTGGGTAAGGCAAATATCACGTGTTCCTTGCGGCCGTCCAATTCTGCTGCGACTTCCCCGCCCCATTGACGCAGCTGCGCTATCACGCCCTGCACCAGCACCTCAGGCGCCGAGGCACCCGCCGTCACCCCAACCGTTTTGACCCCCTCGAACCACTCACGCCGCAGATCCTCGGGTCCATCGACCAAGTAGCCCGGCTTGGCATTTTTGCCCGCCATTTCGCGCAAGCGGTTGGAGTTCGAGCTGGATTTCGAACCGACCACCACCAAGACCTCGCAGCGGCCGATCAGGTCCTTGACTGCATCCTGGCGATTCTGCGTGGCATAGCAGATGTCTTCTTTGACCGGCGCCTTCAGATCCGGAAATCGGGCGCGCAAAGCCGCGACGATCGAGGCCGTATCGTCCACCGACAGAGTCGTCTGGGTGACGAAGGCGACGTGCGAAGGATCGCGCACCGCCAAGGCCGCCACGTCTTCGACGGTTTGCACCAGGTAAATCGAACCACCCAGCGAGGCGTCGAATTGGCCTATCGTGCCCTCCACTTCAGGATGTCCCGCGTGGCCGATCAGGAACACCTCGCGCGCTTCACGCGCGTAGCGCGTTATTTCCATGTGGACCTTGGTCACCAATGGGCACGTGGCATCGAACACATTCAACGAGCGGTGCTTGGCTTCTTGTTGCACTACTCGCGGCACGCCGTGTGCGCTGAATATCACGGTGGCGTTGTCCGGCACCTCATTCAATTCTTCGACGAATACCGCGCCGATGGTACGCAGCCGGTCCACCACATACTTGTTGTGCACGACCTCGTGTCGTACATAAATGGGCGCACCAAACAGCGTGACCGCGCGCTCGACGATATCGATGGCACGGTCAACGCCTGCACAGAATCCGCGAGGGTTAGCTAGTAGAATTTGCATCAGGTTTTCGCTTTCCTTCAATCAAGGCATCCAACAACAGGCAGGCGGCGCCGACGGTAATGGCTGAATCCGCCACATTAAAGGCAGGAAAATACGCTCGATCCCAGTGAAAGTGTATGAAATCGATGACGTATCCTAATCGAATGCGGTCGATGACGTTGCCGAGGGCACCGCCCAAGACCAGCGCAAGCCCGCAGGCCAGCAATCCGTGCGCTCGCTCCTTCAATCTTAGCAGCCACACGATGATCCCGACGCTCACGACCCCCGCCAGCCCGATGAACACCCAGCGCTGCCAACCGGATGCTGAGGCTAGAAAGCTGAATGCGGCTCCGACGTTGTGCATGCGGGTCACATCGAGAACCGGAAGCAGCGTGATGTGTTCGAACTCGCCAAAGTGCTGGGTGATGTAGTACTTGCTGGCTTGGTCCGCCAGCACCACGAGCACCGACAATAACAGCCAGCTCGCCGCTCGGTCGCGCTTTGGCTGAGTCATGCGAAGCGACGCTCCTCGCCCGGTCCCTCAACGTTCAGCACGCAGCGCGAGCAAAGCTCCGGATGATTGGGATTGCTTCCCACATCGCTGCGCAATTGATAGCAGCGCACGCATTTGAGGTGTGAGCTGGGTTTCACTTCGATCCACATGTCCTCCTGAGACGCTTTAACGGCGCTCGCAGGAATCGCAGCCGTCATCGCGACATCGGCCTGTCCGGTAATGAGCAGAAATCGAAGCTCATCGCGCATCATGTGGAAACGCGGAGCGAGCGCTTCGGGCACGAATACCGTGACTTCAGCTTCGAGCGAGGAGCCTATGGCTCCTGCGACCCGCAGCCGTTCCAGCTCGCGTGCCACATCGGCTTTGAGCGCAATGAGCGAAGCCCAATCAATCGGGGATATGCGTTCGGCTCCCGCTGGAAACTGATGCCATGTATTCAAGAACACCGACTGATTGGGGATCCCCGGCAGATAGCCCCATGCCTCTTCAGCCGTGAAGCTCAATATCGGGGCCAGCCAGCGCACCATGGCCTGGGCCACATGGTTGACGGCAGTTTGCGCCGAACGTCGCGGCGCGCTGTTTGCACCCGTGGTGTAGAGCCGATCCTTGATGATGTCGAGATAGAAACCGCCGAGCTCGACCACGCAGAAGTTGTGGATTTCTTGATAAATACTGTGGAACTCATAGTTTCTATATGCTGTGACCACGTCATTCTGCAGGGCAAAGGTCTTGGCAATTACCCATTGATCGATGGCGACCAGATCATCGAATGCCACCGCGTGCTCTTTGGGATCGAATCCGTGCAAATTCCCCAAGAGAAATCGCAGCGTATTGCGCATGCGCCGATACGAATCTCCGATGCGCTTGAAAATCTCTTCCGAGACGCTCATTTCGTTGGCGTAGTCGGTTGCGGCCACCCAGAGTCGGATCACGTCCGCACCTAATGTACTCGTCAATTTCTGCGGCGCGAGAATGTTGCCGAGCGACTTGGACATTTTGCGTCCGTTCTCATCCACGGTAAATCCGTGCGTGAGCACACCACGATAGGGAGCACGGCCATGCATCGCCACTGAAGTCAGCAGCGAACTGTGGAACCAACCTCGATGCTGATCCGAGCCCTCAAGATACAGATCGCTCGGTGCGGTTATCTCGGGCCGGATCACTGATACACAGTGATGCACGACGCCCGAATCAAACCATACGTCCATGACGTCAGTGGCCTTGTCGTATTGCTTGACCTCAGCACCCAACAAGCTGGACGCGTCCAGGTCGAACCAGGCATCGATGCCGTCGCGCTCGACCAGCTTGGCGACTTCGGCAATCAACTCCTGGGTGCGCGGATGCAATTCACCGGACACTTTGTCGACGAATAACGGGATCGGCACTCCCCAGGTTCGCTGCCTGGATACGCACCAATCCGGACGCGCGGCGATCATGCTGGTAATGCGCTGCTCGCCCCAGGCCGGCATCCAATCCACATGCGAAATCGCCTCCAACGCCGCTTTGCGCAAACCCGCCTGCTCCATGCTGATAAACCACTGCGGCGTGGCGCGAAAAATCACCGGCGTCTTATGGCGCCAGCAGTGCGGATAGGAGTGATGATACGGCTCATCTTTCAAAAGACGGCCGTTCTCGAGCAGCACCTTGATCACATGCGCATTGGCATCGAACACTTGCTCGCCCGCAAACAACGGCGTCGATGGGAGAAATCGACCGTCGCCGCCGACGGGGTTGTCGATCTCCAGGTTGTAGCGCAGGCCCACGATGTAGTCATCGAGGCCGTGTCCGGGCGACGTGTGCACAGCGCCGGTGCCGGCATCGAGTGTGACATGATCGCCCAGGATCACCGGCACCTCGCGTTCGTAAAAAGGGTGCTGCAAAACGAGATGTTCCAGTGCCTCGCCCTTCGCCTGCGCGATCACCACCCAGGTCGTCACACTCAAGGCGCTCATCACCGAGGCGACGAGTTCGTCGGCGAGCAGCAGCCGCTCGCGGCCCTCTCCTAAATCGAACTCGACCAGCGCGTACGTGAATTGCGGATGAACGGCAACTGCTCGATTGGCCGGCAGCGTCCATGGCGTTGTCGTCCAGATGGCCAAGGATGTTGGATCGTCGGACATTGCGCGCTGTTGTTCGGCTGAGATTCCCATTCGCTGGGCCAAATCTTCGCGATCGACAATGTCGAACCGCACATACACGCTGGGCGAGGTTTTGTCCTCATACTCCACCTCCGCCTCGGCCAGCGCGGAGCGGCAGTTCAGGCACCAGTGCACCGGCTTGAAGCCCTTATACAAGTGTCCGTTTTTGATGATGAGCGAGAAGGCGCGCAACTGTTCGGCCTCGAATCGGGGCGCCATGGTCAGATACGGGTGATCCCAATCGCCCAAGACGCCTAAGCGCTTGAATTCCCCTCGCTGCAAATCGACTTGCTTGATCGCATACTCGCGGCACGCGGCGCGAAACGCCTTGGCACTGATCTTCGCGCCCACTCGGCCATGTGTTTTCTCGACCTGCATCTCGATGGGAAGACCATGGCAGTCCCAGCCGGGAACGTAGGGCGCATCGTAACCATCCAGCGTGCGTGATTTGACGATGATGTCTTTGAGAATCTTGTTAAGCGAATGGCCCAAATGCAGCGCGCCGTTGGCATACGGCGGCCCGTCGGTGAGAATGAACGTCGGTCTACCCTTCGCAACCTGGCGGATCTTGCCGTAGATGTCATCGCGTTCCCACGCTGCCAGCCTTTCAGGCTCGCGCTTCGCAAGATCGGCCTTCATCGGGAACCCCGTGACCGGTAAATTAATCGTACTTTTGTAATCAGTCACACTTCACCTTCGACAATACCTCGCGCGCCTGTGCAGCATCGACCTTCATCTGCACGGTCAGCGCATCCAACGAGTCGAATTTCACCTCATCGCGCAACTTGGCGACGAATTCAACCTCGATCTCTCGTCCGTACAGGTCACCGGCAAAATCAAACACATGAACCTCGAGCAACATGTCGGTGCCATCGACGGTGGGCCGTGTCCCGAGACTGGCCACCGCAGTCAACGCCTTGGGCTCTATGCCAAAAACGCGTACTGCCATCACGCCTCGCACCGGCGGCTTGCGACGCATGAGCCTTAAGTTTGCCGTCGGAAAGCCCAGTGTGCGGCCCAATTCCAGCCCATGAACCACACGGCCGAGCATTCGATAGGGCCGCCCCAACAAGCGCTTGGCGCCGGCGAAGTCGCTTTGTCCCAATCGCTCGCGTACCGCGGTACTGCTCACGCGCACGCCTTCCAACACGAACGGCGCGATCTGCTCCACGCCGAAGCCGCGCGCCTCGCCCGCCGCCCGCAGGCTGTCGATGGTGCCGCCGGCGTTGCAGCCATATCGAAAATCATTTCCGACAACGATGTGCCGCGTACCCAGGCCTGCGACGATCAATTCATCGACAAAGCATTCGGGCGTCATCGCTCGCACGGACTCATCGAATCGCAACGTCACCAGGCGATCGACACCCTGTGCGGCCAGGGCAAGGAACTTCTCTCGCCAGCGCGTGAGACGCGGCGGTGCGCCCTCGGGATCGATGAATTCCTTGGAACTCGGCTCAAAGACCAAGACCGTCGCCGTCGAGCGCAATTCCGCGGCGCGTGTTTTTAGCACGCCGATCATCTTTTGGTGCCCTAAATGCACACCATCGTAATTGCCCACGGTGAGTACGCAGCCCTCAGGCGTGCGCGAGATATTACGGAGGCCGCGAACTAGTTCCATGGCGAAAGGCTGTGATTATACTCAGGTTTCCCGCGGTTCAGTGGTTACACTATAGCAAGGCCAAGAAGGGGTTCCCCGGCCGCGAATTGACAAGCGCAGGCCCAATCGGCAAGCTACGCGGCTCTTTTGAAGGAGTCTCCCGCTTGGCGAATACGAAATCTGCTGAAAAAGCTGCGCGACAGTCGACGGTGCATCGCGCCCGAAACGACGCGCTTACCTCGCAGCTGCGCAGCGCCATCCGTAAGGCAACCTTGGCGCTCAAGGCAGGCAAGCATACGGAAGCCGCCACCGCTCTCGATGAAGCGACGCCGGTGATCGACAGCATGGTGAACAAGGGCATCATTCACCGTAACAAGGCTGCCCGTCATAAGAGCCGACTCACCAAGCAGGTTCGCGCGCTCGCGAAATAGTCCTTCAGGGGCCTCGTTGCAGAATAAAGCCGGCAATGCCGGCTTTTTTATCCCATTGCGCCGTAAAACCTTGGCCTTCAGGCCGAGGATATCAGGCGCACTCTTGGGGTCCACACCGGCGTAACATTGTAGCTTGTCCGACTCTGAAAACGATGCTCAAGCGCGGACGCCATTTCTACACAATCACAACAGAAACAAGGCGGGTGAATGCGCACGCCCTGTATACAATCGGCCTTTCGAACGATGCTCCGGTATGCGATTTCGCAGGCGCAACGTTCGCTGAAGTTGACGAAGCGTTTTCAACCCAAACCTGTTCTGCGTGCGATTCGCGCAGCGGCCCAAAAGGTATCGCAGGTCTTGGAATAAGAGCATGGACTTGCGGCGAATGCGGAACGGTCCATGACCGGAACGTCAATGCCGCGAGGAACATTCTCGCGGCGGGACGTCGCCGTCTTGCAGAAGGAATCCCCGCCATTCAGGGCGCGGGAGGACGTCAAGGACTCAATCTGCGGTTGCCGCCACCGTCGCGGGCGTGCGCGGGTGTTCTTCCAGATAACGCATCACAGCTTGCTTGAGCTCATCCGTGCCCTCCCCGGTCGCCCCCGATATGAGCATGACGCGACCTTTCCAGCGCAGGCGGCGGACGATTTCCTTGGCGCGCCGCTGCGCTTCTTTCGGTTCCAATAGATCAATCTTGTTGATGAGCAGCCAGCGTTCCTTCGCCGCGAGATCCGCTGCAAACTTCTTCAGTTCCCCCACGATGGTCCGTGCATCTTTAACGGGATCTGCGTCTGGATCAGGCGGTGCGATATCGATGAGGTGCAACAAAACGCGCGTGCGCTGCAGATGCTTCAGAAACCGAATCCCAAGTCCTGCACCATCAGCCGCGCCCTCAATCAGTCCCGGTATGTCCGCCATCACGAAACTGCGCCCCAGTCCGACAGAGACGACGCCCAAGTTTGGATGCAATGTTGTGAACGGGTAATCGGCTACTTTGGGCCGTGCGGCAGACACGGCGCGAATCAGCGTTGATTTGCCCGCGTTGGGCAATCCTAGCAGCCCAACGTCCGCAATCAGCTTCAGCTCGAGCTGCAGCTCGCGTTTTTCCCCTGGC
>Ga0224547_1000036_pt1 | contig 32244 bp, 40 predicted proteins | sample 714P21014metaG_FD_179908 | JGI IMG/M metagenome (GOLD analysis project Ga0224547, IMG submission 179908) | Peat soil microbial communities from Stordalen Mire, Sweden - 717 P2 10-14 | ecosystem: Environmental > Terrestrial > Soil > Wetlands > Peat | place: Sweden: Norrbotten County, Stordalen...
GGACTAAACCGCTCGCGCGGTAGGGACAGTTCCGTTTTGGGTCATGGGGATAGCTGAGGTCTGACGTTCTGTTCCGTAAGTTGCGAACTGAGGCATTCCGCCTCGTTTGCAACCGGAGCAGAGCCATGAACGATTCCACCCGAGAGATCTCACCGCTACGTCAACGCATGCTGGAAGACATGCGGCTGCGCAAGCTCGCACCCCAGACGCAAGTCGGCTACATACGCGCGGTTCGACGACTGGCCGGATATTTGCGCCGTCCTCCTGATACCGCGACAGTCGAGGAACTGCGCAACTTCCAACTGCATTTGGTCGATCGAGGCACCTCGCCGATCACACTCAACGCGACCATCACCGGATTGAAGTTCTTCTTCGACGTAACGCTTGATCGTGCTGAGCTGATGGCGAAGATGAAGCCAGTGTTTGTGCCACGCACTTTGCCGGTCGTATTAAGCCGCGAGGAAGTCAGCTCGCTGATTGCTGCGACGAAGAACCTGAAGCATCAGACAGCCCTCTCGGTTGCATATGGCGCCGGGCTTCGTGCCAACGAGGTCGCGACACTCAAGGTCGGAGACATCGACAGCACACGCATGACGCTGCGTATCCAGCAGGGCAAGGGCGGCAAAGATCGCTATGCCATGCTCTCCCCAGTGATGCTCGATCGCCTACGCACATGGTGGCGGGTCGCCCGAGCCCAGGGCAAGATGCTCGAGGGTGGCTGGCTGTTTCCCGGCTTGAACCCCGTCGAGCCCTTGAGTACTCGACAGCTCAACCGCGCGGTACATGAGGCGGCCCTTGCGGCACGCATCGACAAGCGCGTCTCGATGCACACGTTGCGACACAGCTTTGCCACCCACCTGCTCGAGCAGAAGGTGGATATCCGCGTCATCCAGGTGCTGCTCGGCCACAAGAAGCTCGAGACGACATCCCTCTACACTCACGTTGCCACCGAGATCCTGCGTCAGGTCATCGGTCCGCTGGAGTCCAGTCCCGCACCCGCACCGTAGTCCCCGTGCAACGGCCCACCCTGGAGGTCGCGGATATCTTCCGCGCCCACGGGCCCACGTGGCGGCAGCACGAGCGTGGTCACTTGAGCCTCGGGCAGCTGAAGGTTATGTCGGCCATCGAGCAGTGCCGCAGCGCCGCCTTGGGCGGCCATGTGCTGCGCTGTTCGGCGTGCGCCGAACCGCAGATCGCCTATAACTCGTGCCGCAACCGGCATTGCCCGAAGTGCCAAAGCGGCGCCGCACAGCGCTGGCTCGAAGCACGACAGGCAGATCTCTTGCCCGTGCCGTATTACCACGTGGTTTTCACCCTACCGGCGCCGATCAGTGCTGTCGCCTACACCAACAAGGAGATTATTTATGGTTTGTTGTTCGACGTCGCTGCCGAGACCCTGCGCACGATCGCCGCCGATCCGAGGCACTTGGGTGCACGCATCGGCACGACTCTCGTGTTGCACACCTGGGGCTCGGCGCTCACTCACCATCCGCATGTGCACGGCATCGTTCCAGGTGGCGGCCTCGCGCTCGACGCCGATCGATGGGTGCCCTGCAAGCCGGGCTTTTTCCTCTCGGTGCGAGTGCTGTCGCGCTTGTTCCGGCGTCGCTTCCTCGAAGAACTTCAGAGCGCCCATGGTCACGGACAACTGAAGTTCTTCGGCGAGCATGTCGATCTTGCTGACACCGAGGCATTTGCCGACTGGCTTAGCCCCATGCGCCAGTGCGAGTGGGTCGTCTACGCCAAGCGCCCATTCGCAGGTCCGGAGTCGGTGCTCGCGTATTTGTCCAGATACACCCACCGTGTCGCGATCTCCAACTCGCGGCTGCTCGCCGCGGATGATCGCGGCGTTACCTTTCGTTGGAAGGACTACCGCGTCCACGGCAGCACGCGCCACAAAACGATGACTCTGATGAATGAGGAGTTCATGCGCCGCTTCCTGCTGCACGTGCTGCCGTCCGGCTTCCATCGGATCCGCCACTACGGACTACTCGCTAATGCCAACCGCAAGACCCAGATCCCTACCGTTCGCGAGCTTCTGCATCAGCCGGCACCGCCACCAACCACCGATGACGCAACTCCTATCCGTAGGCCTACCTTTGTGTGCGGACACTGCGGCGCTCCGATGCTCGTGATCGAGACCCTAGCCCGTGCTCAGCACATCCGCGGACCACCAGCCTCCGCGCATCCACCATGAGCACCCAACGCTTACCTGGATTGCCTGCCGGCGTTTCACCTTGTGAGGCCGGCACCAACTCCCATTGTCACTGGCGCGTCTCCCCTCGGTTTTTGCATGCCACATCGGTCAACACCGCATCCCGCCGCAGCGCAAGTTCACGCTACATCGCTATGGCCGTCGCATTGATCCTCCTGATCGAAACGCCTCACAACATCTCCCTGTTCAAATCCCCATAGCTCCTCGCTACCGCTGACGTCACTTGACGTTCCCGCGGTTTCCTCCCTTGGGGCTTGCCCGACGTCTGCCCTCACACCTCACCGGGTATGGCATGCTCAGCGACAAGGGGCAGACATCGGGCAACCCTTAACAAAACCGGAAGTAGGCAACGCGAAATTCGATGCTCGACAGCGGACAATCGAGCGCTGACTACTGGGCTGCCCGGTGTGTCTAATTTAGCCTCCAATTGATAGGTAACGCGATGGTCGAAATCACTGGTTTGCCGTCTTGGGTTGCGGGAAGAAACCGCTCAAGGCGAAACGCCTCTAGGCACGCCTCATCGAGACGCTCAAAGCCCGATGAAATTGTGAGCTCGGCATTGCGAACTAATCCATCGGTGCCAATCGTAAGTTTAACCATGCACGAGCCCTGTTCATGATGCTGCTTGGACGCCGCCGGGTAGTACTGATAGCGAACAATTACCGGATGCGCTGGATCGAATTTTACAGGGGTTCCATTAGGAATCGAGATCGGAGGCGGCGCAACGAGCTTTTGAAGGTTTGCAGGCGGCGCACCCGCACATGCCAATGGAACCGCCGCCCCTATCGAAAGCAGTAGCCGTCTCACAATACTCATGATAATTCCCTTTAGATTCCGAAATTGCTCGTCCCAAAGGATACACGGAGCGAGAAATGCCTTGCTACTTAGCTGGATGACAGGAACGATCTTTCTAGCCGCAACAATACCAATGCGACAGGATTAGTCGGTAATGCAACTGAGTTTCTAAATTACTTGCCCGATTGCGGTTATTGGCGAATGCCCGATATGGGTCGATGGCTGACTATTGCGTTGATCGATTATATGGAATGTCGCCGGGGGCCGGTCGGTCGTCTAGATTTCTTGCGATCCAAATCGTAAATGTCACGCTACCGACTGCAAAGATTAACAGCGCGATTATCAATCTTCGTTTTCGACTGAACCGAAAAGTCAGCCCATAGACGAATAGCGCCAACGCTGCAATCAAAAGATAGGAAAGAATCATTCTCGCAGTCTACATGAGCCGTCTTGGTAGGTTTATTGCACTCATTCATTTCCAGATTGCCGCCGTTCGCGGAGGTCGGTAACGGGTCCGAATCCGGAAGTTGCGCTTCGCGCTCGCGGCGGAAACGCCGAGCGACGGGTTTCGGGGAGGACATGCGGCGGCAGGAGCCGACGTCCGGTGACGAAATCGTGGTTCCCCAACTCCGACATTGGAAGTAAGACCGGCAGGGTCGATTGAAACACCGGATTTGTGTCTTCTGTGACAAGGGGCGAAACTCTCGTCCAGAGTGAGCCCATACCGATCGATCATCGCAGGGTTGTGGCTGCTGTTTGTTGTCTACTGGGCAGTCGCTGCGGTGGGCGCGAAGCGCAACGCTAGCGGGCGCCTGTGGCGCGGGGGAATCGGCCTGCGTCTGGTCGTGATCTTGACGATCGCAGCGGTGCTGCGGTCGCCATCGCAGCGACAGTTTCTCGCGTAAACGCAACGTGCTGCCAGTCACTCCGATATCCTCGGCTGGAGCGGCGTCGCGCTGTGTCTGGTTGGCTTTGGCTTGGCGATCATCGCGCGGGGGTATCTCGGGCGCAATTGGGGCATGCCGATGTCTAGCAAGGAGCAGCCCGAACTGGTGACCAGCGGGCCCTACGCGCATCTTCGTCATCCGATCTACACGGGACTGATTTTGGCGATGCTCGGTTCGGCGATCGGCGTAAACGTTTTCTGGGCGGTGCTGCTGGTCCCGGTCGGCGCGTACTTCATCTACAGTGCGCGACGCGAGGAAACCGTCATGTTGCAGCTATTCCCGGAGCAGTACGCCGCCTACATGGCACGAACCGGGATGATCGCGCCTCGCCTAATCCGGCGGCGCTAACATCGATCCCCAATGAGCCACGTTGAATTCGCGCTGTTAGAATTGTCAGATGACGGATGTGAAACTTCAGAAGCGCTCGATAGTCTCCCGGAGGTTTTGCTTTGCTGTTGGTGTAAAAAGGCTTTGCGTCCCGTTAGGCCGAAGCGAGGGAGTACGCTATGAAACGCATCGTCGCTTGTCTCGGCGCGTTGTGTCTCGCGGCTTGCACCACGCCGCATGACAAACCGGGTCCGCTCGCTCCTGGCGTCCGGGCTGATGCGCCTCCGGACACAATTGGGGTGATGCTCTCCTGGACGCCGGACCAGACGATCGTGAATTTCCGGCGCAGCGATCAGATCTTCGCGGCGCACACCATCCATCGCGGCGCGAATGCGCGGGCGCTGCCGCGGGCGGCGGTGCAGATCGATCCTGTTGTAGTGCAAAGCGACGGTCTTCCTGCGGTGAGCGTTGAGCAGCTCATGGACGCTGAGCGCATAACCGGCGTGGTCGCAGTGAAGGATGGTGAGATCATCCTGGAACGCTACGCGTTCGGGCGCGGGCCAGACGACCGGTGGATTTCGATGTCGGTCGCGAAGAGTATCACGTCCACTTTGATCGGCGTGGCTGTTAAAGACGGCTTGATCCACTCTATCGACGATCCTGTGGTGCGGTATATCCCGGAGCTCAAAAGCACGGCGTTTGACGGTGTCACGATCCGGCACCTCATGACCATGAGTTCCGGTGTGCGCTGGAAGGAAGACTACGTCGACCTGCGTTCGGATGTGGCGTTAGCGGGCGGCGAAGAGATGGTCGGCGGTGTGCCACCGCTGGTCGCTTACGCGGCGCGGCTGGATCGAGAGGCGCAGCCGGGCACGCGTCGCAAGTATCAGACCATTGATGCCGACATGGCGGGAATTGTCCTGTCGCGAGCGCTGAAGGGCCGCGAGCTCGCGGATTACATCTCTGAGAAAATCTGGCAGCCGTTCGGCATGGAAGCCGACGCCAGTTGGATTGTCGACAAGGCGGGGATCGAGAGAGGCGGCTGTTGTCTATCCATTACGCTGCGCGACTATGCTCGATTCGGGATGTTCATGGACGAAGGCGGTCGCGCCGGCGGCGTCGATGTTCTGCCCGATGGTTGGATACATGAGGCGTGGACGCCGCAGCCTCCCGAGCCAACCAAGTACATTGTCGGCTTTGGCTATTATTGGCAGATCCGCCAAGACGGCGGCTACGAAGCGGTCGGGGCTTACGGGCAGTCGGTCACGATTTACCCGAAGGAGCACCTGGTCATCGCCGTCAATTCCGCCAGTGTAGACCACCATGGTATTGGACTCGCGCGATGGGATTTGATTGCGGCGATTCGAGGGGCGGTGCGGTGAGGTGCGAGCAACCACTGCGCGTGCCGGTTAAGTGGAATGCGGCAGGCGACCGTGGGGTCACACTTCGGAACGCCGTGGATCCGTCCATGGAGGCTCCGGGCGAAACTTCCTGTTTCGCACGGTCCGGCGCATGACCCCACGGTCCCCTGCCAAGAGTTCCAAATGTGCGACGCCTACCACGCATGGACGAAAGCCTCTAGCCGATCGTTAAGGTTTTGGACCGCAATACGACGAAGTTGATTTCTACAAACTTCCGCGCCGGCGGGAAGACCACCTTTGCTATATGCATCTGGTTTAATCGGCGTTAGTCCCCTCACGACGCGAATTTCGCCATGGAGGTTAGCTCATCCAAAAAGCTATCTTATTGATATATAATAGAAAACTTTCATCTACGGGTGAGAACTAATTCTCAACGGAAGTGTCCACTTTTGTGTAAACTTCTGTCGCTGCCAACAAAATACTATATGACTAACGAAACCGAACCAACCAAGCTCGAGAAGCTCGGTACTTGGCACCATCCACCATTAGTTTATGTAGTTGCGGAGCTAGCCATCTCACCGCACTACGGGATGTCAGATCACATCGCCGAACTTCAGCGTGAACTGCGTGCTGACTTTCCGCGGACGAATGAACTTGCTGAATTCGCGATCCCACCTGTCTCCTTTGTGGGCGGTGGGCAGATGATTGCACCGGTTCCGGCGCAGAGTCCGCAGCCAGCTTGGAGCTTGTTGGACCAACAGAGCACACGGGGCGTCAACGTTAGTCATCGTGCGATTGGGCTACATGCGACAGCGTATGTGGATTCAAGCGACTTTTTGGCTCGATGGACTAAGGTTATTCAGGCCATTGCCGATTCGAAGCTAGCAATCTTCGTCGAGAGGGCGGGGCTGAGATACGTCAACTTATTGGTTCCGTCGCAAAATGCGGATTTGAGTTCGTATTTAAACACCACTTTGTTGGGACCAGCGTATCCAACAAATGCCACAGTAACTTACAGAACTTGGGCGTCGGCTTATCTACTAGAGAACGTAACTATTCAGGCTTACGCGTTCGCGCCTGCGCCCCCTGGCATCTTGCTTCCGCCGACACTACGAAACATAGGGTTGCAGATGCCGGATGTATTTGCCCGCGCGCAAAAGCTGGTTCAAGAAGGTGGTTCAATCGGATGGATAGATACCGACGTCGGTCGAGACTTACGTGCTCCCTTTGACCGCGACCTTATTCTTGAGGAGTACAAGAAGATGCATCGCCTTGTATCGGCCTCGTTTCGCAGCTTCATTTCAGATAAAGCGGAGATGGAGTGGAAATGACGCTGGCGAAACAACTGCCCGTTTTTGCGCCTGCCCAGCACAAGGCATCTTGGCATTTCGGCCCAGCGCTCGCGAATTTATGGATGCAGAACGAGACGCCGGACGAAACGCCGTCTCAGAATAAAGGCCTGACAAGCGCCTATCGCGATCCCTTTCGATCTGCATGCGTCCTTACGGTTGGCGATTACACACGTACATCATGTTCGAGTGGACAATTGTTACTTACGGACTGTCCAGGGATCGCCGCACTTGTTGTCAGTTCACTAGACACTCTAGTGCTGGGATATGGACTGTACTTCGGCGCATGGCGCCTCGCGGTGGTGGACGCTCAACCTTTCAATCGAACTACCGGTGCCGGTTACTCTAATATTCAACCCGCCTACGAATACGCTCCCAGTGCGGCTAGTGTTGTCGACAAGCAGGACCTCGCTCCCACGTCGGGTGGTGAGCTCAGAGCAAAACGTATTGCATCGATTCAGGGTTCATTTGCCCTTCCGATGCGTGCTCTTGCAAAGATTTTGGGCCGCTCACCCACTCAGCTCTACAAGTGGCTCGATCCAGAGGAGGTAGTAAGCCTTCAGGAGTCATCTGAGCAGCGAATCGCGATTATTGAACAGCTAGCCCGCTCATGGGATGAGCAATCTAAAGCGCCAATAGGCGAATTGCGAAGGCAGGTTCTCTCAAGCGGTAAGACAATTGTCGATATTTTGTCTGCCAATCCGATCGATGAGCCGTTAGCAGAGAAAGCTCTGACCGAGATTGCGAGGCAATTTAAAGCCCATCCCTTGTCGCTTGCCCAGCGTTTGAAGCAGAAGGGCTTCGTTCGCCGTCGACGTCAGCTGCCCGATGACGATGATTAGTGCCACACCTGATGACGTTTGCTCCTCGATAAAAGATCTCGGCTGGCGCTGCGGTTCCGTGATGCCCGTCTCGTTTTATCCGTCGGTGCGTCGCTTCCTCGTTCAACCTGAAAATGAAGCTCCAACCGAACTGAAAGACGATGATTGGCTGGTTGTAATCTCGCACAGCTGCGATGTTACGGCTGTCAGAATGGAACACGAGCCATTCGTGGAGGTACTGCACTGCCGACACATAGAGACACCTCAGTCTCAGTATAAGAACCGGCGCTCGACTCGGCGACTACATCTTCGCCCAAACAAAGCAGCGCTTCCGAATTTCTATCTCGACGCGCACGCTACAGCAGACAGATACATGCTCCCTCGGCAGGTCTTGGCTGGTTGCGCACCCTGCGAGACGCGAACTCTCGGGCAGGACGCGATCGACGGCATACAAGCGTGGTACGCATTACGCTGCCAAAGACCCGCGTGGCCCGATAACTTGAACATTCGCCTGGCGCCCGTGCGAGACAAACTTGAGAAGGCACTCAAGCCGTTAGATGACGAAGCAACGGAGATTCGCGTCAGCATTTCGTTTGAGAACGATCGTTTTCGTTTAGCCGTATTTCTCATTATTGACGAGGATATTTGGAACGGAGAGACGGAAAAACGCCAAAATGCTATTTTTTGCTTTCAGAAATTCATCGCCATTTTGGAAAAATGTAAGGGAATCGAAGTTGATATGGAGCTGAGCCGACCTATCAACGGTGCCGAATTTTCCTGGCAAGACATGCGTAGTACGGACGGTTGGAACTTCGCGAACTTGACGCCGATAGACAAGCCGTAAAGAGAGGCCCGGTCGAAGGCGTCGATTCGTTTCTAGGCTCAGCTCCCAAGGTAGAAGCAGAGCCGAGTCGATTGCGACCGAGCCTACGTGGGCGACACGATCGCGTCTCAATTCAACCCAAACCGCTGCAAAAACTTCCGCAATCGATCCGAGTCATTGATGGTGCTGCGTTTGGTGCGGCTGGCGCTGAAGAGTGCTCTGCCGGCAGGATTTGCGACATGGAAGTCGCAACGGATCGACGAACGCTTCGTTCGAGATCCGGAAGGCGAGTCGGGCCCGCGTGCCTGACTCGCCGGTGCCGGGCGAACACAGGGACGTGTGAATAGCCCGGCCGACGGAGAACTCTGCGGCGGCAGACTTCGATGGCGGATTGAAGCTGGAGGCGATCGAAGGCCCAAGCGGTGTCCTGGAATCGTTCGAATTGTAATTGCCGATCGATTCGTGCAATTCTCTCGTTTCTACAATCGGAACAGGTTTATGCAGGAAGCACTCCAAGCTCTTGCCGATCTAAATTCAGAACACGAAACTCGTGGTTAGCTGCTGTCGCGCGGCAGCAGTGACGGCCTAGAGGAACCCTGAAAATGTGCGGCCGGCGCTCGAGATGTATTCCGCCACGCCGAGGGCGCTATGAATTCTGATTCCTGTCATCGACGGCCAAAATAGACTGGAGATTCCCCATGAAACGCAAAGTGCTAGGTTTCCTTTCCCTCATGCTGGCGGTCAGCCCAAGTTTCGCGGCATTGAAGCAAGGTGACACTGCGCCCGACTTCAGAACACAGGCCTCGCTAGCCGGCAAGGAATTTACATTCTCGCTGCGCGACGCATTGAAAAAGGGTCCTGTGGTGGTGTATTTCTATCCCGCCGCCTTTACCGGTGGCTGCAATCTACAGGCGCATACGTTTGCTGAGAATCACGACAAGTTTGCCGCTGCGGGTGCCTCCGTCATCGGCGTTTCGCTCGATAGTATTTCGCGCTTGAACGACTTCTCGGCCGATCCTAAATATTGCGCCGGCAAGTTGCCGGTGGCCTCGGATGAGAAGGGCGAGATCGCAAAATCCTACGATATTCAAATCGCGGACACCTATAAAGGACAGGCCGTCGCCACGATGAAGGATTCCCGTGGCAACGAGGTCGGTCATAGCATGGCGGAGCGTACGACTTTCGTCGTCGCGCCCGACAACAAGATCGTTGCGACGATCGGTGGAGTTGCGGGCGATGCCAATGCCGAGCAAGCGCTTGCCGTTGTTCAGCAACTGGCGGCAAAACGTACTGCGAGGAATTGAAGTGACGTCAAATAACGCGATCATTGTGGGTCGCCAACTCCTCGAGCATAAATGTCGACAATGGGCTCCCTACTGGCGCGGATTTGTCTCAAATTGCTTGGCGCCGGCGTGAGGTACGTGCCAGGGCTGAGCGGCGCTGCGCCAAATATCTGCTTGAACTGTAAATGTGGATGGGTCGTCCAAGCTGCCTACCTTGACGGCGGTGAATCCTGGATTACGTTTGGGTCCGGCAAAGAGCGGCGTGCCGCAGACTTCGCAAAAGCTTCTTCCGACCGTTTCGCCACTATCAGCGGTAGACCAGTAGGTCTTCGGTACTCCCTTGGTAATCGTGAGCGTCGAGTGCGGAAACACGGCCACTAAAGTTGGTGCACCACCAGCAACGTATTGGCAGGCTCGGCAATGACACGCAATTTTGGCCAGGGGATCTCCAGACACTTCGTAGCGAATGGCACCGCAAAGACAACCGCCGTTGATAGTCACGCTTCCTCCTTTTTCCCAGGGCTTCGAACGAAACATCTCGCTAGGTACGAGTGTACTGCAGCGTCGAAGTCGTCGTACAGCAGCTGCCGATGGGAGCAAATCAATTGGGCAGTCCACGCGGTACAATGCGCGCCAGTCTATATATAGGAGAGCGGTGATGGCGAAGAAGAAGCGTCGGATAGTTCGTCCGTGGTCGAAGGAAGATGTGAAAACCTTGAGGGCTCTGGCGAAAGCAAAACTTTCCGGGCCTCAGGTGGCAAAGAAACTGCGGCGGACCCGTGGCGCGGTCGCCCAGAAAGCCATGAAACTTGGCGTAAGTTTTCGCTCAATCAATCGGAAACCTCAGTAGCGGCAATCGGCTGAGATTACGACAGGGTGAGGCGCGCGCGCCGAACGCGGATATACGAAAGTATCGGCCGGCCCGCTAGCGGAGCAGGACTGCGCAGCGACGCGGTTGCAACGGACGGCAGTCCGTGAGGGTGAGATAGGATGCGTCTTCGACGAGATACAAAATCTTGTCGAGTCGACCGGGCCAGGTGGGTCAAACGGCCCAACAAGGCGGAAAAGGCAGACGCCGCGAAGCGCGGCTCGGTGCTCGCGCACCTTAGAGAAGAGGGCCGCCAGGGGGTGATGTGGTCGGTGAAGCGTGATTCGCGCGCTGATCTCTTGGGAAACTAACATCCGGATATCCGGCGATGCGGCTCACTCATGTGGGTCGCCCTGCGCTAGAATCAGCGAGGTGATTCCGGGAAGGACGTTAGGCGAATAATCGGTTCGCCGAAGAACAAGCAGGAGGCGCATTGCATAAGTCTCTCGTCGCGGGGATGTTTCTCATCTGCTTTGCGTTGCTGGCGCAGGTTTCGGTGGCCGCGGAGGTCAAGGATTGCGGTCTGAAGCGCTACGCGTCGATCGACCTTGCGGGGGCTGCTGACGGTTACCTTCTGGTTCCCGTCACTATTCAGGGGACACGCGCTTACATGGTTCTCAATATGGCGACTCCCTTCAGTAGCGTCACGCAGAGTGCCGTTGACAGCCTTTCGCTTCAGGTAAAGCCAATGGCCACTCCGTTTGGGAAGAGCGCTGATAAAAACCCAGATCAGCATATGGCGACGGCGACGCCGTTTGAGTTCGGCGGAATACAGTTTAGGAGTGCGACTTTTGTGGTGCTTCCGTTTCGCTTCCAAGAAATTCCGGCAGACGCGCCGGTGGTCGGCATTCTAGCAATGGATGTGTTAAGAGGATTCGATATCGAGCTCGACGCGGCGCATCGAAAGATGAATTTATTTTCCCAGGATCATTGTCCCGGGCATGCGGTTTATTGGTCCGCCAAGTACGATTCCGCGCCGATTCGATTTGGCCCGCTCGGCGAGTTTTACTTTCCCATGGAGCTGGAAGGCAAGAAACTCGAGACAACCCTTGCAACCAGTAAGCCGATCACGACTTTGAACACGGATGCGACGCTAAAGCTGTTCAACTTCGATAGTCATTCCGCGGATGTAGAGACAGAAACGGACAATGACGGCAGAACCACAGTTCACTATCGCGCGATGAAATTGAGCGGAGAGGGCCTGGAGATCATCAATGCACGCATTTCATTGATTGATCTTCCCGCCGATAACCGTTGCCATCTCAGCAGTCGCCTAGGTGCGGCCACGTATGAGGGCTGCTTTGGAATACATCCCTTGGCGCTTGGACAAAATGTCATAAGCAAGCTGCACCTGTACGTTGCTACGAAAGAGAAGATGCTGTACTTCACATCTGCGGATTCGTCTGACTAGACTTCAGTCCATAACGACACCTGTACCACACATGGATGACCCCATCGAAATCACCAAAGAACAGCTCTACCGCACCGCTGTCGGGGAACCGAAAGACGATTTTTACACTCCCAGGTTTCTAGCGTTCGAGGAATCCGAGTCGTCGCGGCGGTCATGGAATTGGGCGGCGGCATTTTTTGGCCCTTTCTGGTTCTTGTACCGGCGAATGTTTGTCTTCGCGCTGGTTTTGGGGATTCTCGCGCCCGCGTTCTTCTACTGGATGTGTGATGTAGCCATTGGGGTAGTTCTGCGAGCGTCACCGCAAAGTTGGCTTTGGAGCGTGCCTTCGCTTGTATTCCAATGCCTGCTGATTCCGATTTATGCGAACTACCTGTACTTCAGCACTGTCGACAAACGTATCGGATCATTGCGGGAGAAGCTGCCGGATGATGGTGCGGTACTTCAAGCGCTAGCGAATTCTCGTCAAACGAGCATTCTGGCATGTGTGGTGGGACCACTTATTGTTGCGGGTGTATTTGTCGTCGGTACCTACTTTGGGAGCAATCAAGAGGGAGATATACAGATCTCCGCGGTGTTAGCTGAGATCAGCGGTGTTCAGTCGGCGGTCGTAAAGAGTTACATGGCCAACCATCGTTGGCCTGGGCGTGTATCCGATTCGGGGTTCCGAGAGGCCCTTCACACGCCCTATATTGACTCGCTCGAAATCGACCGTGGCGCAATTACCGTAAGGTTTGGAAACCAAGCCAGCCCTCTGATTGCGAAGCATCTCCTTAGTCTCCGGCCATCTTTAGCGGAAACCGGGGCGATTTTGTGGTCGTGCGGGTACGCGTCTCCGAAAGGCAAGGATGCTGCGTCGGGACCTTCGGGGACCGATTTGACGAATGTCGGTCGCCGATACTTGCCGTCGAAATGCCGATAAGTTCGACGCATTCGGTAGTGGCAGTGGATGCGGAGTTTGTACTTTTAGGAGCTCTAGATGTTGATTCTGACTAGGCGGATGGGCGAGACACTCATGATCGGGACGGAAATCTCGGTCACGGTATTGGGCGTAAAAGGTAACCAGGTGCGGCTTGGAATCAATGCGCCTAAGGATGTTCCGTGCATTCGAGCCCACATGATAGATGCCGACGAGAATAAAACCCCCTTACGACAGCGGCGACCATTTGCATCCGAGCGACGCGGGCTACGAGACGATGGCTGCGGCCATTGACCTTGCGCTTTTTGACTAAAGAACAAATAACCCAATTAATCTCACCGGAGTTATCGACGATGAAGGTCAAGGCAATACGAAAGGTTCCAGGTCTTACTGTTGGCTGTGTGCTTGCACTTACGAACGTCGTGGGCGGCGGGGCATCGGCCGCTGAATCGGCGGCGCCGCCCGCCATGCCCGCTCTGGCTGCAGCCCCGGCGGGGCAGTATCAGCTCGATAAGTCCCACACTAGCCTGCTGCTGCGTGTGAGCCACCTCGGCTTTTCCATCTATACCACGCGATTTAGTCGCTTCGATGCGCAACTGACGTTTGATCCAGCCAAACCCGCCGCGGCGCGAGTGGTGACGACCATTGACGCGAAATCCCTGGAGCTGGATGACGCGCCACCGCAGTGCGACGGCATCGTGCAAGGTCCGCAATTTCTAGACTCGGCAAGGTTTCCGAAGATTGTTTTCCGTTCACAGTCCGTGCGGATGACAGGCGAGAAGTCGATGGAAATCTCCGGCACTCTGGATCTTCACGGTGTGACGCGACCCATCGTGCTGACCGGCACCTTCAATGGCGGCTATGCCGGGATGCCGAATATGGACCCGCATGCGCGGGTTGGATTCTCTGCCCACGGCTCGTTCAAGCGCTCGGAATTTGGCATGACATCCTACGTGCCTGCTCCGGGCACGACGATGGGTGTCGGCGATTTGATCGATGTGTCGATCGAAGCCGAATTCACCGGACCCGCACTGCAGACTCCCGCAGTAAAGGCAAACTAAATTTCAGATGAACCATTGATGCGCGGCGACTGCCCTAGCGAAAGAGATCGCGGACAAATGCGGGTGCGCCTGCAGTGCAAATAGATATACGACGCCAGCCATAATGAGGCCGTTCATTGCGAGAGCGGCTGCAAAGGCGGTGAGTTTGCTAGAGAGAGTGTTCATGTGTGTCTCCGCGAGTAAGTGGTTGTCGTCGATCCTTGCCCTCATAACACAGCAAGGGCCGTGCGAGTTGCAACGACCTGGCAAAAGGGTCATTTTGAAGGCAATTTTCATCAGATCGGACGATGCGGGTGGGCCGCGGACAGGGCCGACAATGCTTGAATCGGCGAGGATCTAAATCACTGAGTTGAAGTTCGCGACGTGAGTGAGCCCAAGAGAGGCTCGTGGCCCACGTGATCTAGGAGATCTTCGTTCCGACGCGAGTCAAATTGGGCCAATGAGGGAATTCCCAATTGAGCCAGATGCGATCTGCGCGGCCCACTAGATTTTGCTCCGGCACAAATCCAACCATGCCGAATCGGCTGTCTTCGCTGTCATTACGATTGTCGCCCATGAAGAAATATTCGCCGGGCGGAACATTCGCTTCATAATCGGTAGATGGAAGATGGCTTGCCAATATGATGACGTGTTGACGACTGCCTATCCGCTCCAGTTTTAGCTCGGAACCCTCGAACCGACGGCCCCTATAAATCCCGTCAGGTTTCAGCACAAACGGCGAGTCGTTAACAAACACTTGATTGTTGCGAACCGAGACGTGATCGCCGGGTAGTCCCACCAAGCGCTTGATGTAATGCACCGACGGATCTCTCGGCAATCGAAATACAATCACGTCGCCACGTTGTGGCTGACCGGTCGACAGCACTTTGGAATTGATGACAGGAAGTCGCAGACCGTACGCAAACTTGCTCACGAAAATAAAATCGCCGTCGATTAAACCGGGCATCATTGACTCCGACGGTATCCGGAAGGGTTCGAAGAGAAATGAGCGGATGATCAATACGATCAAAATGACCGGAAAGAATGAGCGCGCATACTGCACGATCACCGGCTCGGTGAGCTTGCCCGCGATAAGTTGTCGACGCGCTCTAAAGGATGCCTTGTCAATCAGCCAAATGAGGCCAGCGAGTGCGAGTAGCAGCGTCAGGGCGGCGGAGAAATCCACTCCTTTAGCACCGGACGTGAAGTACGCAGGTGGTCTGCGGCGAATCCGCGCGTGTTAGTGTGCCAACGCCGAGGGCTATCGCAGCCGCCAGCATTATTGCGTTGATGACTCGCAATGCTGTCTTCGCAATGGAAGGCCAGTGTTTTGATTCCATTGAGCGCATCCGCGCTGCGAGAATCGCCGACAAGACCTGTCGCCAAACCCACCTGGTCGAGCGTCCGCTCTGAAACTGTTCGATTAGGTCCCCGGCGAGCGACTCGCGGTGATACGGCGAACCGAAGCGATTGAGCAAGTATATTGCTAACTTCGGTGGGGGAGTGCTGTTCATACTTTAAATGCCGCGAGACCGGTGGCTAGCTTTTGCAGAGTTTTGTGTGTATCGCGCGCCTCTGCGAGTCCCGCCGCGGTCGGCTGAAAATAGGTTCGGGCCTTGCCGCCGCGTTCCGCGGACGTGGCGCCTAGTGCTGATGTAACGAAACCCTTCTTTTCCAGTCGTTCCAAGGCGGCGTAGACACTCGCAAGTGCTACCTCACGTCCGCTCTTTTCTGCGATTTCGCGACTGATTTGTACCCCATAGGATTCTTTGGCCGGCTGAATCACGGCGAACAAGACCATCAGTTCCAATTGGCCTAGATGCTCGCGCTTCCTCATATCTTCTACAATAGTGAAGTTATCGAACAATTGCAAGTCGAGATCATCGATTGGCTGGTCGACCTTTGCGAAAATGCAGGTGCCGACGATGCGTGCCGGGGAGAAAAAAAAGAGGGGCCCTCGAAGGGCCCCAAAGAGTTTGGCGCTGCGCCTACTTTCTGTTGTCGTCGTTGCCGTCGGGCGGCAGAGCGACCAGCCGACCGTCGAGCGGAAAGGCTTTCAGTTCGATGCTGAACCCGATGCCTTCCTTGTGCGGAAAAGCGGCACCGATTTTGGTCCACTTCTTTCCGGTCTTGCCGTTGTTCTCGTACTCTTCGACGGTGAAGACGTTGAGGTACGTGTGGGCGGGGGCTTCTGCGGGTGCAGTGCCCCTAGTGGTTTGTGGTTGATTGCGATTGTTCATCTGAATACTCCTGATGTAGATGTTTGGACTTTCATCGCCCGAACTGTTCGAGCGATGGGAGGGGAGGCGTTCACGCAATAGCGGTCTTATGCCAATGAGACGTGGAATAAATCGATCGTCGAGACGGTGAGTCCAGACGGCGCGCAGCATATCGCCGTTAGGCTGTGGCGCGGCGGATGGAGCGAGAAAATGGAGATTCACATTCGATATTCGAAGCGGGGCGAATGGATCGACGGCGGTCTTATGCCGCGAAAGCTCATTGCATAAGTCGCGCGTGAACGAAGATAACCCGATCGATGCTCGCACATGAGAGGCAGATGAGGAGGAGCAAACAGATATTAGAAGGAGTGAGAGGAATCGAAATCAAGCGATTCAAGGCTGTCCCGCATTAGCCGTCGCAGATCTTGCCGCCCATCGTATTCATCAGCGTTGCGGTCGAATCGAGCCGGACTGCAGAGTGGATCACGGCGAATTGCCCCAAGGATGGGGCAACGGACGAAGTCCGTGAGGCGAGTCGGGCCCGCGCGCCTGACTCGCCGGTGCCGGGCGAGCATAGGGACATGCGAACAGCCCGGCCGACGAAGAAGAAGGGAAAAGGACCAAACATTCCATATATAAGGAGTACATTGGAACTGTGCGTCCTACGCTGCTGTCGACGTGTAGTATGAATGCCTCGACCTTGCCCAATCGGCTATTGCCGTTCGCGCTACACTTTTTCCGGCAATTCCTATGGGGCTGCGTTGGACTCCTGGTCTTCTCAATCCTTGGCCGCGCGGTGTTCGCCTCGATTGCCTATGCCACGAAACGTCTGACGGACACCGTCCTGGGAATGCGCGATCCTGCGGCCGAAGCGAGCACGCTCCTCGGTCCGTTTATGCTGTTCGTCGCCCTGGTCGTCGCGCGCTTCGTGATGGACGGCGGCATGTGGTTCAGCTCCTACCACACTCGCTCTCCCATGTTGGTTCGAATTAAGGAGGAAGTCTTCGCGTACGCGCAACGCCTCTCGAGTGCCTATTTCGAGAACACGCTTTCCGGAAAGATTGCACATCGCACAGTGCTCCTACCCGACCAGGTGCTCGCGCTCTTTGACATGACGGTGTTCGACTTCATTCCCGGGGCGTTCTTCTTCGGCTTTGTCGCAGCGTACTTCTATATCGCGAGTCCCTTGTTCTCCGCCGCAGCCTTTACTGCAATAGCCGTATACTTCACAGTTAGCCTGTTCGTCGGTCGTGAATGCACCCGTCGCGCCATCGCAAACAATGAGGCCAGGGCGGCTGTCACCGGCCGCGTGGTCGATGTCCTTACCAACATCCGAAACGTCTTCTTCTTCGCCAACCAATCACTCAAAGACGAGGAACTCAAGCGCTACACAGGTGAAGAGCGCGACCGCCGCCGCGCCTCCTATCGTGCCGTCGTTCGGCTGCGTTCCGTCCAATACGTCATGGATATCGCGATGTGGATAATCTTCGTCGGTGGTGCCCTCTACGCCTGGGTGCACCGCCTGATCGGTGCGGGCGACTTTGTGATGATCACGGCACTCACGAGTTCCCTTCTGCAGACGGCCTACAACATAGGACAGCGAATTCCTGAGTTCTATGACCAGCTAGGCTCAGCCCGAGAGAGCATCGAGACGCTGATTGTGCCAGCTACGATTGTGGACAGGCCCGGCGCACCAGAGCTGACGGTGACGCGGGGCACCATTCGTTTCGAGGGCATCGCTTTCTCGTACGACGCCCCCTCCAAGGACAGAGCGAGGCATGCTCGCAATGTCGTCAAAGCCTTTGAGCTAACGATCCCTGCAGGGCAGCGCGTCGGACTTGTTGGACCGAGCGGCGCAGGTAAAACCACTCTCATGGGCCTGTTGCTGCGCATGCACGATGTGGACCAAGGTGCGATTCGCATCGACGACCGGGACATTCGTGAGGTCACGCAGGAGAGCCTCCGACGATCCATAGCACTCATACCACAAGACACGAACCTGTTTCATCGTGGTCTTCGCGAGAACATTCGGTATGGCAGACCGGGCGCGACTGATGACGAAGTCGAGTTGGCAGCGCGGCGGGCACATGCGCACGAGTTTATCGTAGAGCTCGATCACGGCTACAACACCCTGGTGGGCGAGCGCGGCATCAAGCTATCCGGTGGGCAGCGGCAGCGCATCGCAATCGCGCGGGCGATTCTCAAGGATGCGCCGATTCTGCTCCTGGATGAAGCAACCAGTGCACTCGACAGTCACAGCGAGCACATCATTCAAGCAGCCATGCGCGAAGCGATGGCCGGCAAGACGGTGATTGCCATCGCTCATCGCCTGAGCACGGTCATGGACATGGATCGGCTCATCGTGTTGGATCGAGGATCGATTGTCGCCGACGGATCACACGACGAGCTTCTGAGGCAGGGCGGCCTCTACGCCGAACTGTGGCGCAGGCAGTCAGGCGGCTTTAATCCCGTTGCAAGACCCGCCGAACTCGAGCAAACCATGGAGATTGGCGATCTGGACGAGCACCCGATGGGGGTCGTCGAGCGACCTGCGGCTACGGAAGAAAGCGAAAAGACATAATACGGGCAAAGTTGGGGCGAGTCGTGCAGCGCTTTGGAGCACGTCGTCATAAACCGATGTATTGGCGTGGACCAGCGCTTGCGCGATCCCTATGATCGACTCACCCACTTTGTATCTGCGCCAAAGATCAGCACATTTCGGCAGATGTACACATCCGACCGCGTCGTTGTCTCATGGCAATCACCTCTCTGATCTCAGATTACAACCGAGGTGTTTCGCTGACTACTTGAGACCGCCACGACTTTGATTCGCCGGTGCCGGGCGAGTACATGGGTGAGCAGCATGCCTGCGAACGCCAGTGCATGGGGGGAGCAACACAGTTGCGAACGCCGCCACAGGAGTGGTGGCCGGTCCGCAAGCGAAACAGGGATAGTGAAGCGCTAGCGGCACTGGCTGGACCGCAGCGAAGCATGGGAAGCGTAGCGTCGCGGCACGAATGGCCCAGCCGACGCAGAATGGCCTGGCTACAATGGCGCATTGATAGCAAGCGAGGCGCGCGTGCCGACAGAGATCCGCATCGTTAAGGGAGGCATCACGGCGTTAGACGTCGACGCGGTCGTCAACGCGGCGAACACGACGTTATTAGGCGGCGGCGGGGTGGATGGGGCCATTCACGATGCTGCCGGGCCGGAGCTGTTGGAGGAATGCCAGCGGCTCAATGGCTGTCCGACGGGGGAGGCGCGGATCACGAGCGGCTATCGTCTGCCGGCGCGGTGGGTCATTCACACCGTGGGGCCGGTTTGGAAGGGCGGCGCTCGGAATGAAGCGGCTCTGCTGGCGTCGTGTTATGAGAATTCGCTGCGGTTGGCGGTGGAGAGGAATTTGAGGTCGATCGCCTTTCCGGCGATCAGTACGGGCGCGTACGCATATCCGCTGAAAGAGGCGACCGAGATCGCCATCAGGGAGGTGAGGCGTTTCACGAAAGAATCAGAAGCGCTCCAGGAAGTGGTGTTCTGTTGCTATTCGGGGGAGCACTTCGCAACTTATAAAAAGCTCATGGAATAGGCTAAGTTCGCCGGGGTCGCCTGTCTTGGCTACAATGCGCCTTCGATTACAGGGAGGTAGGCACGTTATGCAGGGAATTTCCCCTTATTTGATTCCGATCGTCGCCATTGTCGCGCTAGGTGCGTTGGCGTTAGGTCGCCGGCGGCGGCCGCCCGTTGATAAAACTGGCCGATGTTCCAGCTGCGAGACTCCGATGTCGTTGCGGCGGGTTTCAATCCTTGAGTCGCCTACGCTTCGGGTCCAGTGGGTATGCCCCCGCACTGTGGTAACAGAATAAAGAGAGGGAGGAGTGAGGGGACGGCGGCTTAGGGAGAAGACATGAGGATTCGCGTTCTGTTCGTTGTCCTGCTGGCATGCGCGTCATTGGCCAGCGCGACTTATGGGGATGACGTTCCGGCGTCTCAGACGATTGCTCAAGACCAAGCGAATGCCCAGGAATTCGGTGTTTTCTTTGGCGGCATGGCTACGCAATACGATCTCTGCGTCAAAAAGGGGTTTCTTCCCAAAGGCAAACAAAGTGCCGAGGCTACTGCTAAATCAATTCTCGAAAAGATGCGGCAGGCCACGCCGGGACCCGATCAATCCGCCTACGTTCAGGAGGGATGGGACCTTGCGAAGCGCGAGGTCGACAAGCACTCATCGGACTATACGCGCGAGAAGTGCACTTCGTGGGTTGGCAAGGAGTGGGCGAAGATGCTCGCAACGATGCACGCGGAGTAGATGAGCTGAACCCATGAATCCGAGTCGATTTTCCTTGATTATTTTCGATTGCGATGGAGTGTTGGTGGACAGCGAGCTGATCACCAATCGAATTTTCGCAAGCATGCTGAACGAGCTTGGCATTCCGGTCACGCTCGAAGATATGTTTGAACAGTTTGTGGGCCGCTCGATGGCGACTTGTCTCGAGAAGATTGCCGGCCTACTGGGACGTCCGGTTCCAGAAGACTTCGTTCATCAATACCAAGTACGAACCAACGCCGCGCTGAAATCTGACCTCAGGGCGGTGCCTGGCATCGAAACAGTCCTAGATGAGATCGAGGTGCCGTACTGCGTGGCTTCAAGTGGCAGCCATGAAAAGATGCAGACGACTTTGGGCATTACGGGATTGCTTCCCCGATTTCAGGGCAAGCTTTTTAGTGTCACTGAAGTAGCCAGGGGTAAGCCGTTTCCCGACGTCTTCTTATACGCCGCCGCTAAATCAGGCGTCGCGGCATCTGCATGCGCCGTTATAGAAGATTCGCCAACTGGCGTCGAAGCGGGTGTCGCCGCCGGTATGACGGTTTACGGATATTGCGCACTGATGCCGCAACACCGGTTACAGGAAGCGGGCGCCCACCACACGTTCGACAGCATGAGTAAACTTCTTCAATTGCTGTCGGAGGTTCCGTGACGCCGTCATTCGGCATTCTCGGATATCGTGGGTCTTGCCATATGTTGTCGGTCGGGTGTGTATGTTCTTGGGCCCCTACAACTAGGGCAACGACTTAAGCGTCGAAAACGCATTCAGCTTGCACCTGATAGACCGCGTCGCGCGTCAATTGTGATCATGTCTCGTGTATGACGCTGAAGAAGATCGTCTCGGGCGGGCAGACGACGTGAGGTCGGATGTCTTTTCGACGAGATAGAGTGAGCGACGAGATTTCGAGATCTGTCTGACGCGCGCGACATCCCGAGAGGAATTTTGCTCCGTCTCTTAACGTCAACGCGCCATTGACCTAATTGCTCGAGCTCAGCTTGCGCAATGAGTAATTGCACGAAGCGATAGTAATCGGGGTCTATCTGTTGCAATGGTTCCTTCATGGGCTCGATAGTTGCGCTGCTGCACCGTGGTTGTCTGTCTGCCAGCGCACATTGCTCTTCCAAGCTGAGTCCTCTGGCGGATGGCGCGATGCGGGGTGGCTTCGGGCAATTTCCGGTGAGGTTATTGCCGTTCCTCCGATTGGCAGCGCCTTTGCGTTTCAATGCCGCCGCTCGGAGTGCGTGAACACACATCTGCTTATTGATCGGCTCCCTTTCGCATTGGCGCGCGCTCGTATGTCGGTGTAGATGTAGCAAAAGGTGATGGTTGAGTCTTTCTGAGACGACTTCACCCGTCCGCGCTCAATTTGGCGAAGCAAAATGTTTGGGCTTTATATGGTCGGGCGTTAAACTGAACTAGTCCACAAATAGGGGCGAAGCCGACCAGCGACGATTCTCGATATTTTCGATGGCCGCTTCGCCCGCAAACATCGCGGAGCCTGAAACATGAGTGACGTGAAACTTAATCCGTGCCCATTTTGCGGCGGCACCAATATAAAGAGCGATTGCTTTAGTGCGGCGTTCAGCATTCCAGCTCGTTCCGAGGACTGTTTTAACTACTGCAAGGATTGTGACGCCCAAGGGCCAGCCGGAAACAATGTCGCGGACGCGCACGACCGTTGGAATGGGCGCGGACCGGCCGCGGCATCTGGTTCGCGGAAAGCTGCGGGTTAGTACCGCTCGGAGCGAACGGAATTACACTCCGAAGCTTAAGCCCTCGGCTGTAAATTGATCGATATATCGGATTGTCCAGGTGCCGTGAATGAAACGCCTCCTATCTAACTTAGCGTTTATCGTCGTCGGCAATCTATCTGCGGGCGACCAATTTGGCATCACGGTCATCGGCACAGCGAGTGGCGCTCCTGCGGCCGAAACAAAATATTTGTTTGCACATCAAGAAGCCGACCCCCGCTTTTTGACGTCGATTGAACGAATCGGTCCGTGTAAGGTATCGGGGCCTCCCGTTACAGGGGGAATAAAGATCCCGTGGCAGCTATATCCGGAAGTGTCGGTGGCTAATCACGAGGAAGGTAGTGTCGTGATTGAGCTCGTCCTTGACCCGGACTGGTGTGTACGCAAGGCGACGATTGCCCAATCGACTCAATATTGGCGTTTGGACAAGGTGTCACTGGAGTTCGTCATGACAGTTAAGTACAAGCCAGACCCGAAATTGATAAAGCTCAAAGACGGAGAATCCACAGTCGTCGTTAAAATGGCCTGGGGTGCAAGCCAGGGCAAACGCTGAGCTATCGCGGTATCTATACTCTGCGTTTGACTCTGCGAGCTTCGTCCCCTGCAAATGCACTTGCGACGTCGTTTCGTACGGTAGTGCCGTGCTCTATCTAGTCTGTCGTCCATTCGACAAATAGAAAGGAATCCAGTGGGAGTCCAATGTTAAGAGCGGATTCAGCAAAAAGAGGTTGACCTGGCCGGATTTTGTCTTTTCTCGCTTTCTTGGATTCGGAAAACAGGACCCTGTCGTCATGCCAGCAAAACACGTCCCCGCGCCGGACGGTGTTTTCGCCAGATTCCAAATCTCCTCAGGTAAGGAGCTGGGGGTGTGAGGCCGGACGTATCATCGACACAAGGAAGGCGCGGCTCGGTTGAGGTTAAATCGTATAGGGTTCGGGGATTTGTTCCTGGAGGCTGCTGTGATCCACTCGTAGCAGCGCGGACGGCTATTCGAGTATGATGGCGGCCACCGGGTGCCGCGATCCCTTCGGAAATCCCTTCGGAAGTTCAGCTAGGAGAGGTGAATTTCATGTTGGCAACAGCAGGCACATTGTTGAGCGCCGCGGTGACGGTACTCGCCGTACTTCTCGGTCTCTACACGATGATGCTCGTGGGCCGCATGCGCGGGAAGCACGGCGTGCATGCGCCGGCGGTGACCGGTGCTCCCGAATTCGAGCGGGCGTTCCGTGTGCAGATGAATACTTTAGAGCAGTCCGTGCTATTTCTGCCGCTTCTCTGGCTGGCAACCGTTTATCCGGTCGTATCGGGATACTTAGCCCCTGGCTTAGGGCTAGTCTGGATAATTGGGCGCGTCTTGTATGCTTCAGGCTATATGGCCGATCCAGCTAAGCGCAGTTCGGGTTTTCTCGTTAGTGGGGTGGCGTTACTCGGATTGCTGATACTGTCGATTGTTGGGATTGTCCATGCGTGGCTGCTAACGCGGCCGATTTGAATTTGGGGATGTAGTGGCTCCGACACAAGGTAACCACTCCTTCGCCAGCGTGATCTTTATCGCGGCTGCTTTTTCATTCTCGAGTCAGGCCGTCTTGCGGGATAAAGCCATTCTTGCGCGATTTATCCCTTTCCGAGCCACGGGCTAGCCAAGGCACATTGGAGAATGTGCGGCTGTCGGCTGTCTTGCCGGGTTTCCTGGCATTTAATGCGGGCAATGTCGTCAGCAAACTGATGGGCTCAGCGGCTCAGGTGACGAAGGAAAGCAGCGCATCCGGCATCGCTGCCCTCGACATGGTAAGTGCGGATGACATTCTCGGCGCTGATAGTGACCTCCAACGTGCATTCGTGTTGGACCATTATGGTACCTTCGCCTGTGCCTTTGGGCATCACCCCTTCGCTATTAATTGACCAGACATACACACGATCTCCGGTGGTCTCCTGCTCTCCGGTGGGATTTCCCAAACGCGCGGTTAGCTCGTGAATGTCTCGGCCAACGTAGCGCTTCACGTTATTTGAGAGTCGGGTTGTCCCGCACCCCAAAAGCGCCGCCCCTATCGTTGCCAAAAATATAAGTCGCATTTTTTTGATCGTGCCTCTGAGAAGTAATTCAATCATTCGCGCCAGCGGGATTTTACACGGAGCACCGGTCTCGTAGGTGTCGCGACATTCGGATTTGGTGCTGCTACCAATCTAGTTCGAGCGGCACATGGCTGGGTTGGCTCGCGACCCGCTTGAGCCATGCGCCGACTGCCGGATAGGCGGTCAGATCAAATCCGCCGTCCGCTGCGCAGTGGGTATAGCCGTAGAGCGCAATGTCCGCGATCGAGTAGCGAGCGCCGGCGAACCAGTCGTGCCGTTCAAGGTGAGTCTGCATCACGCCGAGCGCGGCATTGCCTTTGGCATGCCACTCAGGGATGAGATGTCGCCTCTTCTCGAGTTCCTCATTCGGTGAAAAAGCGAGCCAGAAGCGGGCGACGGCGATGTAAGGTTCGTGACTGTATTGCTCGAAGAACATCCATTGCAGCACCTCGGCGCGGCCCCAATGATCGGTGGGTAACAGCAGCGAATCCTCGCTTAAGAACCAGAGGATCGCGCCTGATTCCGAGAGCGTGCGTCCATCTTCGAATTCGAGCAGCGGGACGCGGCCATTTGGATTTTTGGAGAGAAATTCGGGCTTGCGCGTAGATCCGTCATGAAGTCCGTAATCCTTTAGAATGAGTGGTACGCCGAGCTGTCGAGCGGCAAGTCGGACTTTGTAGCAATTGCCGGACATTTGCATCTGATGAAGCACGGGCATGTAGATACTCCTCTAATGCCGCCGGAGACTTCTATGCGCTGAGCGTTAATCCAGCGATTATCTTCGGAAAGCAGTGTGTGGTTAGGCTGCCAATTTTAGTCCAAGTCCTTGGGGTGAGCCGGGTTACTTGTCGACGCGAGCCGAAGCCGGCCGAACGAAGGGCCTGTTTCAGTGAAGGCGGGAGGCAGTGCCGGTCCGAAACAGATAGTAATTCGGATGATTCATCGCGTCAGCCCGCTGTTCAATATTCTGCGATTGACTCGGCGAGCTTCGTGCCCTGCAAATGCACTTGCGACATCGTTTCCTACGGCAGTTCCCCGCTCAATCTGGGTTCTTGCCCACACTCCAAGCTTCAATATGTTCTGGAACTCCTCCGGCAGATCGTCCCTTCGGTAGTGATTACAGATCGAATGCCAGTGGGCCGCTAGTTAATGGCCCGTTCGGGTCATACTTTGTAAGTTTCGGGAAACGACGACCTTCGGCGGTTCTTCGTACAATCGAAGGTGACCGCGCCGCTGTATTGAAACATTGGAGATAAACAATGTGGATCGCTTCAAGAATCGGCAAATCTGGCGGCTCCGCACATGCAACGATGATCATCGCCCATAACGAAGGAGCTGTTTGAATGCCACAACAATCACTGTTGCGTATCGTCAAGCGCTGGAAAAAATACTTACCAAAAAATAGGGAGGGTTTGAGCGCGATTCCGCCGATGACTCGGGGGTTCTACGTTCTTTACAAGCAAAAAACCGCGGGTCACTACGAAGTCAGCTATATCGGCATAAGCGGACTAGGGAACAAGACCGCCCTTGGTGGCCGCATAAAGACTCATGCTAAAAGTAAGAAAGGCTGGACGCATTTTTCGTTCTTCGAAGTCCACGACAACATCAGCGGCGACGAGATCCGGGAATTAGAGGGGCAGTTGCTTGCAATCTTCTCTGACGATCGGCGTATAGAACTCAGCAACGTACAGACAGGATCGGGCAAGTTCGGCAAGACGCGGAGGGCTTCGGTGTGGAAATGACGCCTGTTGTACCCGGTTTCGGGAAGGCAATGCGGTAGCAGCGTGCGGGGAGATCTCAACGGTTCGGCCCCACAACGTATTAGGAGCGAGGGCGGATGACTTTTTGACGCGACGATGAGTCGCATCAAGCTGGTCTCGGCCGGGCAGGCCGAACGACTGGCCAAGGGCGAGCAACCCATGCGATGGGCCTTAGAAAGTGTGCGGTCGTCGGCTGTCTTCCGGCGGTTGCAAGCATCTAATGCAACTCAACATTTTGGTACACAGGGAGCGTGCGTCTTGAAACCTGGAAGAGTCTTCCCCCGGTTGGTTGCCGGTTTAGTCATTAGTCTATCGCTGGTGCTGCCCGCGTTCGGGCTCCCGCCCCCGACTTTTCCCGACGAAGCCAAGGCACAGCAGCATTGTCCTAAGGATATGGTCGTCTGGTCGTCTGGTTAAACCTGCCGACGATGATTTGGCATTACAAAGGTCGGCGCTGGTACGCGAATACTATCCATGGCGCGTATGCGTGCGAGAAAGAAGCCGGCGCAGCAGGGGCGCGGGGGACGAAGAATGGGTAGTGAGGCTAACGGCTTTGGGAAGTGGCTGCCTACGTCAGGCTACTTGGTTCTTGGTCCGCAAGCACTTATCGAGTCGGGAAAGAATATCAGCGCGAACCATACTCGCATTTACAAAATTTAAAAAAAGCCTGCTACCATTTTTTTGCGTAGGGAATAGGTCCGCTTGCGCGGTTACGTACGGCGACACAATAAACTGCCAGGTTAGTAGTTTCAGCTGCTCGCGTTGCAAGAACCATAATAACCGAGCAGCTCGGTCGGGATCAGATCCTTCATACAGTGTTATGTGTGGATTGAAACCGTATTTTGAAATCGGAAAATCTGGCTTCCACCAGATCCGACGCAGCTTAGGATGCTGGACCTTCATGTAAACAACATGGCGCTTTGTTCCAGGAAACATACCTACTCCGTTAAGCACAATGGGGTCTGACGACAGAATGCGCTCATAACGCTTCAGGTTCTCTGCTGGCACGGCTCGATCGTATGGTCCGCGGATAGTAATATGAACGTTGCTGTGTGCCGGAGCAGCATCTGCAATTTCCCGCATTTCGCGGACCAGCGAATTTATCTCCGGATCCGTTACTTCTAAAAAAATGAAATTCTTTGCCACCTAAATCACCAAGTATTTGCGGCGTACCTGCGGAATCTTTTCGCTTGTCAGCACCGAGAACAGAAAATCGCTGAACCGGTCGGCAACGAGTCGCGCGTTCGTCTTGAATGCTTCCTGATTGGTCAAAGTATCGAAATCCTCTTGTTCCTTCCAAATAAGAAATGTCTCGTAGTCGTCAAGAAATGCTGAAAACGGTTTTGCAAAGGACGACTCGTTCAGACTGTCGAGTGAGTTGGCGAGGCGGCGCAACGGCGGCAAGTTGCATACTGGCAGAAAAGCATCCTTAGTCGGGACGTCATCGACGGTCAGGCTTGAGACCGTCGCGAAGACGGTCAACATCCGGCTAAATTTCAGATTGATGTTTTTCTTCCACCAAGGTCGGTCCGGGTCGTGACGCAAATCCTCATAGTTCAGGCACAGTGTTCTCCAATACCTTAGGATATCGTTTAATAGAAACAAGGGCCGATACGACGCCTTCCCACGTTCGTCACGGAAATACTGGGCTAGGATTTGATTCCGTATATCCTCATAAGTGCCGTCGTTCACAAGCGGTTGCGACTCCAAGAGTAGTAGCATCCTTGCGGTAAAGCAGTTCTCTTCATCATCATGCGGTGATCCCATCATTCTGAGTAGATCGCCAAGGTCGTAGACCTTTACGAAGCGCCTATTACTGAACGGCGGATATCCCAAGGAACTATTAAAATCGTCTAGCGACTTGATCAGCCGCGCTTGCTCCGCCGCATCGAACCTTTTGGTGGCAACCAGGAACAGATCTAAGTCCGATCGAAGGCCCATTTCGCCTCGCCCCATCGAACCGGCGACAAAAACAGTAAGGCCGGGATCGAGAAAATAGCGCCCGCTTTCTATTTGGGCGCGTGCCGCAATCCACCTGCGCTCGGATTCGTCTCGCCTCTTCTGGAGTGCGATGTGGGACCGTAAGATATCTTGGAATTGCATCTCTTTCGACCGACGGTGGCTCCGCAAGCGCGCGGGGCCCTTATTATGCTATCACCGGCCTTACCTCGAATCAGTGGTTAAGCTGTGAGAGATAACTGAATCCTCCCGGTCGCACCTAGGTAATCGCCTAAATTTGTTGCAAAAACGAGAAGTTCAGGGTCAGGGAGTGGTCATATCGCCAGGTGGGTCGCCTTTGGAATGGGGGTGCCTGCGCGTAGAATATCGACTGACTCGGTGCGGCGCAGAATGCATTGGCCGAGCATATCCCATTGAGTGACAGGGACGGTCGGAAATGCCATTAGAATTAGGAGTTTGGCGCATTGATCAGAGGTTGGTGTCTCTCCAGGCGAGTGTTCCGCATTTAGCGGGTTGCCTTCAAAACTCAATGGCTAGGATTTGGCCCTAATGGACGACGCGGAGAAAAAGAAACTCAGCGAAATCGATATCTGCGATCTGTTCATCACGCCTGCGATACGGGATGCAGGCTGGGAGCCGGAGACGCAGATCAGGCGCGAAGTTACTCTTGCTCCAGGGCCGGTCATCGTTCGCGGCAATATGTCGTCGCGCAACAAGAAAAAGAAGAAGTTCGCGGACTATGTATTGTCTTGGGCAGATGGAATTCCCGTTGCCGTTGTCGAAGCGAAGGATAACAATCACTCCGTCAGCCACGGTATGCAGCAGGCGCTCGGATATGCGGAGATCCTAGAAGTGCCGAGCACTTTTAGTTCGAATGGCAATGCGTTTGCGTCTCACAATAAGGCCCCGGCTGGCGGCGAAGACATTGAAACGGAGTTTCCTCTGGAATCGTTTCCTCCTCCAGGAGAGTTGTGGAAGCGTTATAAGACCTCTCGTGGAATCGAAGATAAGGCAGAACGGCTGGTTGTTGAGCCTTATCACGAAGATCCTTCCGGAAAGGAGCCTCGTTACTATCAGGTCGACGCAATCAACCACGCGGTCGAGGCGGTAGCGGCAGGCAAAAAACGTGTTTTGCTCGTGATGGCTACCGGCACTGGCAAGACCTACACTACATTTCAAATCATCTGGCGGTTATGGAAAGCGGGCGTCGTAAAACGAGTGCTCTACCTGGCCGATAGAAACATCCTTATCGATCAAACGCTTGTGAATGACTTCAAGCCTTTCGGCTCTGTCATGACGAAAATAAAGGGCCGGAAGATTGATCCGTCCTACGAGATCTATTTGGGTCTTTACCAAGCTATCACTGGACCTGACGAGGAAGACAAGATATTCAAACGCGTCTCTCGCGACTTATTCGACATGGTGGTAATCGACGAATGTCATCGCGGCAGCGCCGCAGAGGATGCCTCTTGGCGCGAAATACTTGATTACTTCGAGAACGCGATTCAGATCGGTCTCACTGCCACCCCGAAAGAAACGAAGTACGTTTCAAGCAGTTCATATTTCGGTGAGCCCGCCTATACATACAGCCTGAAGCGCGGTATTGAGGACGGATTTCTTGCGCCGTATAAAGTAGTGCGTATTGACATAGACAGGGACGTCCAAGGATGGACGCCTCCACCTGGAATGACGGATGACCTGGGTCAGGAGATTGAGCAGAGGGAATACAACCAAAGAGACATGGATCGCGTTCTTGTGCTAAATCAGCGTACAAAACTTGTAGCGAACCGGGTCATGCAGTATTTGCGTGCTACTAATCCTTTCGATAAAACGATCATCTTCTGTGAAGACATCGATCATGCGGAACGCATGCGAAAGGCTATTGTCAATGCCGCGGGCGCGCTAGCTCTCGAAAACCCCAAATACGTTATGCGCATCACGGGTGACAGCGTTGAAGGCAAGGCGGAACTTGATAACTTCATCGATCCGGAAAGTCCCTTCCCAGTAATTGCGACCACTTCGGAGTTACTGACCACAGGCGTCGATGCCAAGACGTGTAAATTGATCGTTCTAGACAAGAACATCACGTCCATGACGACCTTTAAGCAAATCATCGGGCGCGGGACTCGTATCGATGAAGAACATAATAAATGGTTCTTCACAATCATGGATTTCAAAAAGGCCACGGAGCTTTTTCGTGACCCTGACTTCGACGGCGAACCAGTCGTCATCTACGAACCAGACGGCGATGACGACCCGGTGCCGCCTGATCCAGATCCTCCTAACGACGACGACGATACCGGCGGTCCCGATGAGCCTGGGGTATACAAGATCCGCGTGAGCGGCGTACCAGCCAAGATCATTGCGGAGCGCATCGAATACATCGGCCCGGATGGCAACCTAATCACCGAGTCCTACAGAGACTTCTCGCGCAAGCAGATCCAGTCTGAGTACGCTTCGCTGGACGAGTTCCTGCGTCGCTGGAGCGACGCGAAGAAGAAACAGGCTATCATCGACGAACTGGAAGAGCATGGAGTTGTATTGGAAAACCTAGCCGCAGACGTCGGCAAAGCCTATGGAGATTTCGATCTGATCGCCCATATTGCCTACGGGCAGCCACCACTCACTCGCAGAGAACGCGCCAATAAGGTAAAGAAGCGTAATTACTTCACGAAGTACGGCCAACAAGCACAGGACGTACTCACCGCACTCCTAGATAAGTACGCCGACGAAGGCGTGGGGACTTTAGAAAGCGGTAAGGTCCTTCGTTTGGACCCGTTCAGAGCCATGGGCACGCCCGTGGAGATCATCAACAATATATTTGGTGGCAAAGACCGGTACGAAAGCGCCATTCAAGAACTGGAGCAAGAATTGTTTCGACAGGACAAATCGGCGTGAGCAATGTTTCCGGAATCATTAAATCCATCCAAGACATCATGCGTAAAGATGTCGGTGTCGACGGCGACGCTCAACGCATTGGCCAATTGGTGTGGATGCTTTTCCTCAAAATCTTCGATGACCGTGAAGCCGAACTGGAGCTGGTAGAAGGCGGCTACAAATCGCCGTTGCCGAAACATCTGCGCTGGCGAACCTGGGCGAAAGACCCGGAAGGGATGACAGGTGACGCCCTAGCCGATTTCGTCAACAGTCAACTGTTTCCCACCTTAAAAGAAAAGCTGGTAACCCATGGGCCAGCAGGGGAGCGCGCCCGAGTCGTGCGCAATGTGTTCGAAGATGCCTACAATTATATGAAGTCCGGCACGCTAATACGGCAGGTTATCAACAAGATTAGCGAGATCGATTTCAATAACACTAGCGATCGTCACACATTCGGTGGCATTTACGAACAGATCCTCAGAGATCTGCAGGCTGCCGGTAACGCCGGTGAGTTTTACACCCCACGAGCGCTTACCCGGTTTATCGTCGATCGGGTTGACCCGAAGCTCGAAGAATCTGTACTCGACCCCGCCTGCGGAACCGGCGGCTTCCTAACATGCACAATTGATCACAAGCGTCAGCGTTACATCAAAACTGAGAAAGACGAAGAGATCCTGATCACCTCAATCCAGGGCGTTGAGAAGAAATCCATGCCGCACATGTTGGCCGTCACGAACATGATTCTGCATGGCATCGACACGCCGACGAACATTCGGCACGACAACACGCTCAGTCGGCCATACAAGGACTACGGTAATAAGGACCGAGTCAACGTTATCGTCACGAACCCTCCTTTCGGTGGGATGGAGGAAGACGGCATCGAAAACAACTTTCCTTCTCACCTGCGTACGCGCGAAACGGCGGATTTGTTCGTCGCTCTTATTATCAAGCTACTTAGGGATGGAGGGCGAGCTGCCGTCGTTCTACCTGACGGTTTTCTCTTCGGAGAGGGTGTGAAAACGCGGCTTGTCGCGCTTCATGTCAAGCCGGACAAAATGCCTGAGCTGAAAAGGGAGACTTTCACCGCTTAGGCCGCCTCTGTAAATCGCTGCTGGTTGGTCATT
>Ga0224547_1000037_pt1 | contig 32079 bp, 29 predicted proteins | sample 714P21014metaG_FD_179908 | JGI IMG/M metagenome (GOLD analysis project Ga0224547, IMG submission 179908) | Peat soil microbial communities from Stordalen Mire, Sweden - 717 P2 10-14 | ecosystem: Environmental > Terrestrial > Soil > Wetlands > Peat | place: Sweden: Norrbotten County, Stordalen...
AGCTGCTAACAGTTTTTCGGCCACATCGCACAGGCGGGCACGAAAGTCATCGATATCGGCGCGCGACAGGGTTTTAGGCATTGACATCACTATACTTTACGTTATAAATTTACAACATAAATTATGTAGCGACCCGACGGAGCGCAGAACCATGAACAGCGTTGCAGTTGAATCTCGCATCACGCATCCGCATGTGAGCGGCAATCAGGCTCCCGTGCGTCGCGAAATGAATGTGGAACTGAAAATACGCGGCAAAATTCCTGCAGGACTGCAGGGTGCGCTGTACCGCAACGGTCCCAATCCGCAATTCGACCCGGGCCCGAATTATCACGCCTTCATCGGCGACGGCATGATTCACGGTTTCTGGCTGGGCGACGGGCGCGCACGCTATGCGAATCGCTACGTTCGCACGCCGCGCTGGCTGGCCGAGAACGCGGCGGGGCGGCCGCTGTTCGGCGGCATGGGACTGCCCAGTGATCCGTCGGTGGAAAAGATTGCCGGCGGCGGAGCGAACACGCACATCGTCTACCACGCCGGCAAACTCATGGCGCTGCAGGAGGGCTCCAATCCATTTGAGATGGATCCGACCAATCTTGCGTCGAAAGGTTGGGTTGAGACGGGTGGCCGATTTACGGCGCATCCTAAGATGGATCCTCATAGCGGACAGATGCTGTGGTTCGCCTACTCGTCAGGCGAAGGACCGTTGAATCCGTGCCTTGATTACGGCATTTCCGATGCATCCGGTCGCATCGCGCGCCGGGATCGATTCAAAGCGCCGTACTGCTCGATGGTGCACGATTTCATCGTGACGCAAAATTACACGGGATTCCCGGTGTTGCCCTTGACGGGCGACATCGAGCGCGCGAAACGTGGTCTTCCCGCATTCGCCTGGGAGCCGGACAAAGGTGCTTTTGTGGGCTTGATGGCACGCGCGGCGAGCGTCGATTCGGTGCGCTGGATCGAAGTGGACCCTGTGTATGTCTTTCATCCGGCCAATGCGTACGAAGAGGCAGGCTACCTGCACAGTGACATGATGGAGTACCCGAGCGCGCCTCTTTTCCCCAATGCCGATGGATCCCGGCGCGCGCCGGTCAACGCTCTAATGGTCCGTTGGACCATCAATCTGGCCGACCTCGCGGCCCGCGTCACTCGCACGCCCTTGAGCGATTTGGTCGGAGAATTTCCGCGCATCGATGAACGTTTCACGGGACTCCCCTACCGCCACTATTGGCAGGCCGCCAATGTCGATCTGCGCGAGACGCTGCTGTATGACTCGATTGCACACATGGATCTGCAGACGAAACGCGAGACGGTGCGCAGATTCTTAAGCGGCGACAGCGCAGGTGAGCCCGTTTTCGTGCCGCGCAGCGCAGCGGCGCCTGAGGGTGACGGTTGGATATTGGTGCTGGTGCATCGCGCGGCGCAGATGCGCAGCGACCTGATGATTCTGAATGCGCAAGACATCGCCGGCGAACCTGAAGCGGTGCTGGAACTGCCTTGCCGCGTGCCGGCCGGGTTTCACGGCAGTTGGGTCGGTGGCTAAACGCGCTTGTCCCGCTAGCCCGCGGCCGTCGGCTCCGCTGCTCCTAAGGCAACGAATTTTCTCTCCGGGTGCATGCGCAAGGAGAGCACGAGACCGATACCCATGAGAATCATGCTGCCGACGAACGGCAGTTGCCAATTGCCGCTGACGTCGATCAGGTAACCGGCGACAACCGGACTGATGATGGCGGCCAGCGCGGAACCGGTGTTCATGATGCCGCTGGCCGTGCCGCAGTGCTCGACCGAAATGTCCATCGGTATCGCCCACATCGGAGCGATGGTCATTTCCGCAAAGAAAAACCCGGCCGACAGGCAGGCGAGCGATAGCCCCAAGCTGTGCGTGAACATCAACGGAACCAGGGACAGCAGCGTCAAAAACATGCAGATGCAGACCATGTAGCTGCGCGCCACTTCCAGGCGCTTGGACGATTTGAGCAGACGATCGGTGACGATTCCGCCCAAGGTGTCGCCGACCACGCCGGCGAAGAACACGCTGGATGAAAAAAGCGCCGACTGTTTTAGATCCATGTGTTGGCTGTGCAAGAAATATTGCGGAATCCAGCTCAAGTACAGCCAGAGGGTCCAGCCGTAACAAAAATAAACGATGGTGACCGGCAACATGCGCGCGGTGAGACGAGCCCAGGGAACCGGTATCGCCACTTTTGCTCTGGGCGACGGCAGCTCGGCGAGTTCCTGCGCCGAAACCCCGGGATGATCCTTGGGATACTCGGTGAAAACTTTCGCCCACAATCCAACCCATGCAAAGCTGATGATGGCGCAGACAAAAAACGATGTGCGCCACCCGTACGTCGCCATGATGGCGACGATGACGGCGGGTGCTGCCGCATTGCCGATCCGGGACGCTGCGTGCGTGAATCCTTGCGCAAAGCCGCGCTGCTCCTTGACAACCAAACGCGACATCGCGCTGGTGGCAGCCGGGAAGGTTGCGCCCTCGCCGAAACCCAGCAGGACGCGGGCGATCAGTAACGAGATGAGCCCTGTGGCCATGCCGGTGATGGCGGTGGCAGTCGCCCAAATGAGTCCGCAGGCAATCAGGGTGCGCCGCGCGCCAAATCGATCGCTGACCCACCCGCCGATAATTTGAAAAATCAGATAGGGGTAGGCGAAGGCCGAGAACGCGAGGCCGATTTGAGTCTTGGAGAGATTGAAGTCCTTGCCGAAACCCGCGGCGGCCGTGCTGACATTGACGCGATCCAAGTACGTGATGAAGTACATCAGCGCCAGCACGATGAGAACGATATGGGTGGGTCGTAGATATTTTTTCATGCCATTTCCCGGTGCCCTTAAGAATGCGTCGCGAAGTATTGCATCGCCATTTGAACGCCGCTGCTGCGGATGGGAATGTTCATCAGCTTCAGTCCCATTTCGCACCCGGCGAGTGTTGCCAGCACCGTGAGATCATTGCTGTTACCCAAATGTCCGATGCGAAACATCCTGCCCTTCAGTTTTCCAAGCCCCGTTCCCAGTGACAGGTCGAATCGATCGTAGATGAGTTTGCGAAGTGCATCGGCGTTGACTGCAGGTGGCGTGATGACACCCGTCAACACCGGAGAATGCAGATCGGCAGCCGCGCATTGAATGGGCAATCCCCAAGCCTCGACCGCCGCACGGACCGCTGCCGCCCAGCGCTGATGCCTCGCGTATACGTGATCTAGTCCTTCCGATTGCAGCATCTCGAGCGATTCGGATAAGCCATACAATAAATTAGTGTTGGGTGTGTAGGGCCAATACCCGCCCTTGTTCAGCTCGAGGATGTCGTCCCAGGCCCAGTACGAGCGCGGCAGTCGCGCGTTCTTGGACGCCTCGATCGCGCGCGCCGACAGGGCATTGAAGCTGATGCCGGGCGGTAGCATCAGGCCTTTTTGCGAGCCGCTGATGGTGACATCGACTCCCCATTCATCATGACGGTAGTCCACGCAAGCCAATCCGGAAATCGAATCGACCAACAGCAGCGCCGGATGCCCGGCTGCGCTCATCGCTGCGCGGACCGACGCGATATTCGAGGTCACGCCCGTCGATGTTTCGTTGTGCACCACGCAGACCGCTTTGATGCGCCGCTCGCCATCCGCTCGCAGCCGGGTTTCGATCAGGCCGGCATCAATGCCGCGCCGCCAACTGTGTGCCTGAGGAAAATGCTCATCGGGCCCCTGCGAAGCGATGAGCTCCGCTTCAAGACCGAGCCGGCTCGCCATTTGCTTCCACAAGGAGGCGAAATGGCCGGTCTCGTACATCAGCACGCGATCGCCGGGACTCAACGTATTGCACAGAGCGGCTTCCCACGCGCCTGTGCCCGAGGCGGGGTAGACGATCACGGGAGAGGTGGTCTTGAATATTTCCTTCAGGCCCGACAGGATTTTCAATCCCAACGCGCCGAATTCCGGTCCGCGATGATCGATAGTCGGCAGACTCATCGCCCGTAAAATTCGATCGGGCACGGGACTGGGGCCCGGGATCTGCAAAAAATGATGGCCGACCGGGTGAAAATCGAGTTTCAACATAGGATGGTCCTTCGAACTGTTTCTCCGCAGTTTGACGTCCTCCCGCGCCCTAAAAGGGCGGGGATTCCTTCTGCAAGACGGCGACGTCCCGCCGCGAGAATGTTTTTTGCGGCATTCACGTTGCGATCATGTACCGCTCCGCATTTGCTGCATTTCCATGCTCTTATTCCAAGACCTGCGATACCTTTAGGGCCACTGCGCGAATCGCACGCAGAACAGGTCCGGGTTGAAAACGCTTCGTTAACTTCAGCAAACGTTGCACCTGCGAAATCGCACTTATACCGGAGCATCGTTCGAAACGCCGACCAGCCCGCGTCGTGCACCGACTTGGCGAACGATGTCTTCGCGAGCGCAGAGGTATTTACGTTTCCGACAAATATCGTGTCATACCCACGCACCAAGCGAGTCGAGAATTGATGCAGGGAATCTTTCCTGCAATTCGCGATTTTGGCATGGATTGCGCGCACACGGTCCTTCTTGCCCGCGCGTTGCGCAATGGCGAGCTTGGGCTCGAGGCCGCGATAGAATTGTGGGGCCGACACTTTCTCCCCATCGCTCGTGGCAACCAAGTCCTTCAGCCCTAGGTCAATGCCCACGTCCCGCCGCGCTGAGGATCTAGGCTCGGCCACCGGTACGGCGACGCAGGCATTCAGGTACCAGCGACTGCGAGCGTCTTCGCAGATAGTTCCCGCACGAATCGGGTACGCATCGAGACCGTAGCTGTCCCATAACGACAGCCATCGGCCGGCGAATTTCACCTGGCCGTGAGCAGCCTGAATCGCAGTCTTTTTGAACGGAATCCACCCGAGACTGCGACGTCTGCCGGTGGACTTGCGCCAGCTCAGCCGCACCCTTCTGCATTGTCTGCGCCGCGTGGCGTATTCCTCCGCGATCGCCTGTACGGTCTGAGAGTGCAGATGCAATCCTTCTTTGGTCGCGCCGCGCGTGAACTTCGCAAAATCGTATCCTGAGAGAAACCGCCGTTCGCGATTGAACATCGTTATCTGCAATTCATTGCAGTAGTTCCAGACAAAATTGACCTCGCCGGCGAGATGACGCAAGAACATCGCGTGCTTGTCCTTGAGCCGCAGCCGCAACACTTTGGTCTTGGTGCAAGAAGCGCCGTGCATAGATTGCTCTATATGTGATGATGGGCTGTAATTATATCCAGTCCTATGTGTGGTCGCCCACTTCATTTCTGTTGTGAATGTCCAGAAATAGCGCATTGGAAGGTGCGTCGCTCTTTAGAATCGAGCATTACCACAACGCTAGTCAGGACCCCAGAGTGCACCTGATATCCTCGGCCTCAAGGCCGAGGTCTTACGATGCAATAGTATAAACGGTAGCCGAACTCCTGCCGCCGACATTGGCGTTGGCTACAGCTTGCATTTTGCGAGCCGACACACAGCGTCGCTTTAGGATCAGACGCTTTTTCCGTGCCGGCCGGCGCCGCTGCCGAATGTTTGCGCACCGGAGGCTGTCTCGCCCGATGCAATCGTGACCAGTCCATGCGAAATTTCGTTGGCGATGGCGTCGTTCTCATCCAAACCCCATTGCTCGATGACGGAGAGTCGATCCTGACGCATCGCAGTCTGCGGAAAGCTCGACAGCTGCTGAGCGAGGGCAATCGCGGCAGGCAACGCTTCTCCATTAGGAACGCAACGGCTGATCAATCCCATGGAAAGCGCTTCGGCAGCATCAACGGCGCGGCCGCTCAAAATAAGATCCATCGCTCGGCCGTGACCAATGATCCGCGGCAGCCGAATCGTGCCAAGATCGACCAGCGGAATCCCAAAGCGGCGGTTGAATACGCCAAAAACCGCGCCGGCACCGGCAATCCGGATGTCGGCCCACAGGGCGAGCTCCAACCCTCCCGCCACGGCGGGACCTTCGATGGCGGCGATGACGGGCTTCGATAAGCGCAGCCTGGGCGGTCCCATGGGCGAATCGCCGGCGGCGGAAAGCTCGACTCGCGCGCCCGCTGCGATGGCCTTTAAGTCCGCGCCGGCGCAAAAGACATCATCCGCGCCCGCGAAGACCGCGACATCGAGTCCCTCATCGGCATCGAAAGCACGGAACGCATCGGCAAGAGACCTGGCGGTCGAGGCATCGACGGCGTTGCGTCGTTCTGGACGCATCATGCGGATCACCGCAATTCGATCGATTGTCGTCATTGACACGGACATGGCGGTACCTCGTCGGCTGAATTTGAAAAACGCATCGTCTAGCGCAATAAACGGCGGCCGCGGCACGGCGTCGCATGATCGCCTGTCACGGCCAACAGTACAAAGGGAGCGGGATTTCGCCGGGCAATCGCGTTGGATTCGGCGGAGAAGTTTGCGCTAAGCTGCGATATGGCCTTGCACCATGTCGTCATCGTCGGGGCCGGCTTCGGTGGGCTGGCCGCCGCTCAGGAACTCGCGGGCGCTGCGGTTCGCATCACCATCATTGACCAGCGCAATCATCATTTATTCCAACCGCTGCTGTACCAGGTCGCCACCGCCGCATTGGCAACCTCTGAGATCGCCTGGCCGGTCCGTTACCTGGTTCGCAAGCGCCAGGAAGTCACCACGTTGCTGGGCGTGGTCAACGGTGTTGATGCGCCAAGCCGCAACATCATGTTGGAAGATGGAGCCGTCGTTCCTTTCGATACCTTGGTAGTTGCGACCGGCGCCCGCCACGCCTATTTCGGACATGATGAATGGGAGCCGTTCGCACCCGGGCTCAAAACCCTGGAAGATGCGACCTCAATTCGCCGCAGAGTGTTGCTGTCCTTGGAGCGCGCCGAGCGGGAGTCTGACCCTGAGCGACGCGCGGCGTTGCTCACCTACGTCATTGTCGGCGGAGGTCCGACCGGCGTGGAGATGGCCGGTGCGATTGTTGAATTGGTGTATCAGAATCTCGTGGGGGAATTTCGCCGCATCGATACCCGTCAAGCGCGTGTGCTGCTGATCGAGGCCGGACCGCGCATCTTGCCGAGCTTTGCGCCTGACCTGTCCGCCTATACGCATCGAGCCTTGGAGCGCTTGGGCGTGGAGGTGCAGGTCGGGTCCGCTGTGACGGATTGCAATTCAAGCGGTGTGGTGGTGGGCGGCCGCTCGATTGCGGCCGATGTGATTCTTTGGGCAGCCGGAGTTCGCGCATCACCGGCCGCGGTGTGGCTGGGAGCGCCTGCGGACAATGCGGGCCGCGTAAAAGTCGCGGCGGACCTGACCGTTCCGGGACATGCGGATATCTTCGTCATCGGCGACAACGCGACCATCAGTGTCTGGCACGGAAAACCGGCGCCTGGAATTGCGCCGGCCGCCAAGCAACAGGGCGTCCATGTCGCGCGAACCATCAAGCGCAGGCTGGCAGGTGATCCTGAGCCCCGGGCATTTCGCTATCGGCATGCGGGGGATCTTGCCACCATCGGCAAGCGCTCGGCGGTCATCGATTTTGGCTGGTGCAAGCTGCGGGGCCGGATCGCCTGGTGGGTCTGGGGGCTGGCACACATCTACTTCTTGATCGGCTTGCGCAATCGGCTCGCCGTGGCCTTGAGCTGGCTCTGGATTTACACGACAGGCAGTCGCAGCGCCTGTCTCATAACTCAAGTCGATCACAACAAAAGGACGAACTGAAGACGGGCCGGTATCCGGTAGATTATGGTCAATCGACACGCAGTGCATGGATGCGCGAACTGCGAAACCGGACGGAGAATAGTCGATGATGCAGATAAAACAGCTTCGGTTTGTGGCTCCGCCCCCGCGCGTCGCTCAACCTAATTGCTAGGGGACTGGGCGTGACCAATAAGGCTTGGCGCATTGTTTTGGCGGTGTATGTGGCCGTCTACATTGTGGCTATTGCCATTGAACGGCACGGCCTTGCAAATCTCCTTCACCGCGGGCCGATGACAGCCCCGGAGTTGTTCCTTACTGCGCCATTCGCGTGGGGTTACGTGGCTTATGCACTTCAGAGTGGGTCAATCCACTGGCGTTTCACAACCGTAGGACGCGACGACAGACCGGTAGCCTATTGGCTAGCAGTGGCATTCTTCTTCTTGTATGGAGCCTTTTTGATCGTTCTCGGCCTAAACCGCTGATGCAGGGCGGACACGTTGTTTAGAACTGGGAGAATCAACTTGGCGTTTCGTACAAAGTGGCTCTTGCCGGTCGTGGCCGCGATTACCTTGCCTGCGTGTGCGACGCAGAACATCAATTCGAGTGGCGCAAGCACGCCAAGCACGCAGGCGACTATTTCCGCTGACTCCAAATTGTGGGCGTTCTCATTTCTTCCCGGGAGTTTTATTGCCGTCACGATCGACAGTGTGGACGGGCAAAAGGTGGGTTCTGGAACCTCGAGAGTGTCTGTCGATCCTGGCGCCCATAAGATCTCGGTTACCTGCCATGCGGTAGGGGCCGAAAACACCGAGGAGATCAGAGTGTATGCGTTCGCGGGAGCCCATTACCAATTGTCAGCTTTGGTTGGGGGGAATACGTCGGTACCGTGCACTTCCATCGTGCAACGGAAATCGAAAAGTTAAACCTTGTCATCGCATTGAGAAACGGCGTTCGGTGATTTGGGTCATCGGGATCATGCCTATTTCGGATAGCAAAATTGTAAGGCTGTCCGATAGCGCTAGTGCTGCGCGCGGCGAAAAGTGAGATTCACGCGCTGGCGTCCCAGTATGGAGTGGCGGGTATCGTGGAGGTCGAGCATTCGTAAAGAGCACGCGATTGGAGGGTTCGTACCACAAACTATAGACCGGAACGGGCCCTTGGGTTGAGAAGGGAATGAAAAGAAGCCTGAAGCTTTCGCTCTTTACGTGGGGCCGATAAAAGGAGAACCTTGTCCCTTCATGGCAGCAGCAAAAGCAAAACCTAAAACCACCCGCACGCGCAAGACCAGCCAACTTAAGCGAACCCGCGGACGGTTGGCACCGGGCGCGAATGCACGCGGGTTGGATGCCGCGCAAGTGGCCATCCCCTTGGATAGCGCTGAAATCGCCGAAGTGGTGGCGCTGGTGCGCAGTGCCGGCGGCGCAACCATCGGTGCTTATCGTGACCCGTTGGGCGGACGGCCACTGGTGCTGGCATCGTTGCCGCTCAGCGCAGTTCAACCGACGCCGTTCCAGCGCGATCTGTCGCCCACCCACGCCAAGCGGTTGGCGCTCAAGATCGACGAGGCGGCGGTTTTTCTCGACCCCTTGATCGTCGTGCGCGGCGAAGACGGACGTCTGTGGACACCGAACGGGCGCCATCGCTTGGCCGCCGGGAAAGTCCTGGGCTTAAAACAGATCACGGCGCTGATCTCGCCGGATGAGACCCTGGCCTATCGCATTCTGGCCCTCAACACCGAAAAAGCGCACAACTTGCGTGATCGCAGTCTCGAAGTAATTCGCATGGCGCGCAGTCTCGCTAAACGGCACGGCACCGCGAAAGAGACGGAGTACAGCGCGGAGTTTGAATCCGCCGAACTGGTGACCTTAGGCATCGTGTATGAAAAATCGTCGCGTTTTGCCGGCGGCGCCTACAGTTCATTCTTAAAGAAGGTCGACCGGTTTAGCGAACGCACCCTGGCCGCGAGCTTGCGCGAACGCGAGGGCTTTGCAGCGCGGCTGCTCGAGATCGACGCTCGCGCAAAGAAAATCATCGAGACGCTACAAAAGCGCGGCTTCAAGTCGCCGTACCTGCGCAGCTACGTGGTGGCTCGCATCAATCCGGTGCGCTTTCACAAATCCAAGAAGGGCGACACGAAACCGCCGATGCCGCTGGCTCAAGCGCTGACGCGCATGGCGGCGGCAGCCAAGAATTTCAAGGTCGAATCGGTGTCGAGTGCGGAATTGGCGTGGGTCGCAGTGGGCGCCGGAGCGCAGGAATAATCGGAGCGAGTACATGATTGAGCGGCAGATCAAAATCCAAACCGAAGACGGACAGATGAACACGTTCATTTGTCATCCCGAACGCCTAGGTCCTCACCCCATGGTCCTATTTCTCATGGACGCTCCCGGTATTCGCGAAGAACTGCGGGATATGGCGCGTCGTTTGGGCACCGTTGGCTACTACGTGATGTTGCCGAATCTTTATTACCGCTCCGGCGTCGAAGAGCTCGGTCCCTTCGTCGGCGAGGCATACGCGGCCACCAGAGCGCGACTGATGCAGCTCATGGGTACGATCAACATACCGATGGTGATGCAGGACATCGATGCGCTGGTTGCCTTTGTCGCAAAGGACGCGGCCGCGTCGAGTGACGCGATGGGATGCGTCGGCTACTGCATGAGCGGCCAATACGCCGTCAATGCGGCTGTGCGCCACCCGGATCGAATTCGCGCGGCGGCCTCGATCTATGGGGTGAGGCTGGTGACCGACAAGCCCGACAGTCCGCACCTCGCGCCGCAGTACACCAACGCCCGATTGTATTTTGGCTGCGCCGAGACCGATCAGCATGCTCCTCGGGAGATGATCGATGCGTTGCGAACCGAACTCCTTGCGAAGCGAGCCAATGCCGAAGTGGAAATTTATCCGGGCACGCAGCACGGCTTCGCCTTTCCGCAGCGCCCCGTGTACAACAAGCCCGCGGCGGAGCGGCATTGGGAGCGGCTCTTTGCATTGTTTGGCGACACACTGACGTGAGCGGGACATTGATGCTGAGCGGTGGATGAGCTCTGAGCGCGACGTGACGCCCAGGCTTGCTGCAACCACCATCGTGGTGCGCCCGCGGGGAACTCAACCCGAAATACTGTTGCTGAAGCGCGGCGAGCATGCGCGCTTCATGCCCAATGCGTATGTCTTTGCCGGCGGCGCGCTCGATCCGGACGATGAGAGTGGCGAAGCCATCGATCTGTGCGAGGGATTGAGTGATCGATGCGCCAGTGAACGGTTGCAGTTGCCCGCGAACGGCCTGCGGTTTTTCATCGCCGCGGTGCGCGAGGTATTTGAGGAATGCGGTTTGCTTCTGGCATACGACTCGCACGGCGAGCTGGTCGATCTGACCCCGTGGGATGAATCGCGTTTGCGAGAGGTCAGACTGCAACTGTCCGCGGGCCAGTTGAGTTTGGCGGCGCTTTGCAGGGCACAGGGCTGGCGCCTGGCCGTCGATAAACTTGCATTCTTCAGTCACTGGATCACGCCGCCCGGCAGGCTTCGCTTCGACACCCGCTTTTTCCTCTCTCTTGCGCCGCCGAAGCAGCATGCGTTTCTGGCCGGAAGCGAAATGTCCGAGCTGGTGTGGCGTACGGCGGCCGACGCGCTGACCGAGCATGCGAGCGGGCGATTGCTGCTGATGTTTCCCACGCGTACGATCCTGAAGGAGATCGCAGAATTTCGGGATATCGACGCATTGTTTGAATTCGCGAGCCGGCCGCGCGAGATCAAGGCGATCACGCCGGTGTTGCCGCCCGGGGTTTAAAGAGACGGGCTAAACTTTTGGCGCGCCAGCTTGAGCTGCGTAAATTTTGCGAACTGCGTCCATCGTGTCGGCTTCCTCCACCCGCTTGTCGTCCCGGTAGCGCTTCACCCGGGCGAGCCGCAACGCCAATCCGCCCGGATAGCGGACACTGGCCTGTAGATCGCTGAAGGCGATTTCCACGACCAGCTCCGGCCGGATATACACGGTGCCCTGATCCCGCCTCACCTCACGCGCCAGAAACTCCCGGGTTTGCCAGGCGAGCATGGTGTCGGTGAGGCCCTTGAAGGTCTTGCCGAGCATGATGTATTCGCCCGACGCGGGATCGAGTGCACCGAGGTGCAAATTGGAGAGCTTGCCGGTACGCCGGCCGTAACCCCACTCGGCGGCGAGCACCACCAGATCAAGGGTGTGAACCCGCTTGATCTTGAGCCAGCTTGCGCCGCGATTGCCGGCCTCATAGGGGGCGTCCAGCGCCTTGGCCATGACGCCTTCATGACCGGCCGCGATGGCGGCATCGTAGAAGGCCCGGGCCTTGGGGTAGGATGAGGTGATCAGCCGAGGAACCAACAGCGGTGCCGGAACCGCTTTGGCCAGGGCCTCGAAGCGCTCCTGGGTAGGGCGGCTCGCGATGGTCTCATCGCCCACCTTCAGGCAGTCGAAGAAGAACGCCTGGATGGGCACTGCAGTGCGCGACGCCTCGACATTGAGCTTGCGGCCAAATCGCTTCATCGTCACCTGGAAAGGATGCGGCCTTCCCAATGAATCGAAAGCAATCGCCTCGCCGTCGAGCACCAGAGTGTGCTCCGGAAAGGTACGCGCAAGCTCGACGATTTCCGGGATGGCAGCGGAGATCTCGTTCAAGCTGCGGGTGTAGATTCGCACCTCATCGCCTGACTTGTGCACCTGAATTCTCGCACCGTCCATTTTCCACTCGAACGCGGCTTCGCCGTGAATTTCCTTCAGCGCTTCGCCGACGTCGGCCGCCGTCTGCGCCAGCATCGGCGACACCGGCGAGAATAGTTCGAGTTGGAATGCGCCAAGGGCAGCGGTTCCCCCGCGCATGGCTGCCTGCGCAACCGCACCCAAGCTCTTGGCATACATGGCCGCACGGCGCACTTGCGGCACCGGCAGTTCTGCCGCGGCGGCGATGACATCGATCATGATTCCCGCCAGCGCGCCCTGACGCAGCTCGCCGATCAGAAGCCGCAGTAGGAACTGCTGTTCATCCGCGGTGGCGCGCGAGAATAATTCTTTGAGTAGTGCCGCGCGGCGCGCCGCTGATCCGCCGCCGCGAATGGCAGCGAGTTCATTGAGGCGCTGATCGAGATCTGCGATGGAAAGCGTCTCGGCATCCGCAGCCGGCGCCGAGGCGGCGGCGCGCACTGCCGCGAACCCCACGCCGATTTTTCCCTGCGGAATCTCGCCGGACAAATAATGCACGCCGATATCGATTTCATCCGGCGCAAGGGCGCGCAGCAATGAGGACAGTTCTCGCACCTTGATCTTGCGTGCGGCGCTGGCTCCCACCCGCTGCGATGCGCGAACCAGATCGGCGAGCAGGGTCACGCGCGGATGACCGCGTCGGTCCACTCCGACAGCGCGCTTAGCAGCCGCTCGTTGGTTTGAGCGGCGGTAAACGTACTGCGCGCAGGTACGTGAAAGGAGTGATCCGCGTCCGGCAGCACGCTTAAGGTGGCCAGGGCTCCCAACCGCGCGATGAGCGGATTCAGCAGTGAAGCTTGCGCGAATTCATCGCGTGCGCCCTGCAGAAACAGCATCGGGATCTTGACCCTGGAGAGATGCTCAGCCCTCTGATCGGAAGGTTCCTTGGGCGGATGCAGCGGAAATCCCAAGAAGGCCAGCCCACGAACTTGAGGGAGCGGATTCGCCGCCTGCGCCTGCGAGGTCATGCGCCCGCCGAAGGACTTGCCGCCCGCAATCAGCGGCAGTGCGGGAAGCAGCGTGTGGGCCGCAGCCACGGCTGCGCGAACCGTCGCGTGACAAACCGCGGGCGGATCGGGTCTCCTGCTGCGCTTTTCCATGTACGGAAATTGATAGCGCAGCGTCGCGACCTGACGTGCCGCAAGATCGGTCGCCAGCGTCGCCATGAAGGGATGCAGCATGCCCGCGCCCGCGCCATGAGCCACGACGAAACAAGCCGTAGGCGTAGGCGGAGACAGCAAGAGTCCCGAGACGCGCGTAGCGCCGACGTCGATGTCCACGGATTGAGAATCAGGCGTGCTCACAGCTACAATCGTGGCCCTAGGCGCGGGTGGCCCGTTTGATGGCGTCGGTTAACGAGCGTGCGCCGTCGGAATACGATTTCCAAGGCTTTGTTTTGGTGAGCAGATTGGGTGCGCTGCGCACGGTAAAGGTCTTAGGGTCGAGACTTTTTTTGAGATCTTTCCACTCCAACGGCATCGACACGGTGGCGCCCTCCCGGGCCCGCGGCGAGAGGACTGCCACCGCCGTCGCGGTGCGATCGTTGCGCAGATAATCCAAAAAGATCCGGCCGGAACGCTTGAGCTTCGACATGTTGTCGAGATATCGCGTCGGACTGTCCTGCGCCATTTGCGCGCAAACAAGATGCGCAAAATTCTTGGCGACGGGCCAGGCGACGGCTTTTTTGCCTTCGAGCAAGGGCGTGACGACGTGCAGGCCCTTGCCGCCGGTAGTCTTGCAGAAACATACCAGGCCGAGTTTTTCCAGCCGCTCACGGATATCAATGGCGGCCGCGATCACGGCATCGAATTTTACGTCGGGCGCCGGATCCAAATCGAAAACCAGACGGCCGGCCACTTCAGGATCGTTCTGCGCGCAGTTCCAGGGATGCAGTTCCAGCGCTCCAATTTGAGCCACGGCGGCCAGCGCCTCAACGCGGTCAATCTGCACATACTCAGCTTTGTCGCCGCGTACTTTGACGAAATCAAACAGCTCCGACATGCCGGGCATGGCATGGCGCTGGAAGAATTGCTGACCGCCGATGCCGTTGGGCGCGCGCACCAATGAACAGGGTCGGCCGATGAGATGCGGCAGCATCCACTCGCCGACCTCCTCGTAGTAGTGCGCGAGGTCGAGCTTGCTCACGGGTTTGCCGTCACCGGCATCAGGCCAGAGCGCCTTGTCGGGATGCGAGATGGTCACACCGAATACCGCCGCGGGACCTGTAGCCGCGGGCACCGATTTGGCTTTGGCCTTCGAGCCTGCCCGAGACGATGAAGCCGTCCGAGACGATGCGCGCTCGCGCTTCACGGCGACGGCGCCTGCCCGCGCCGGTGCTGTTGCCGGCACAGCCGGCGCAGCCGGCGATTCCGCCACGACATCTTCCGCATCTTTGTCCTCGCGCAGGCCCTTGAAGGAAGCTTGCCTAATCATGCCCGATCCGGTCCAGCCCTCGAACTCGATTTCCGCGAGCAACGAAGGTTTGAGCCAGCGGACGTTTTTCTCTTTTGGGGGCGCGTTCGCCCCGCTGAAGGGGCTTGTCTCGCGCGTCAGTTTCTGCAGTTTGGGCAGCAGCGTTTTCACCGCCTCGCGACCGAAGCCGGTGCCGATGCGGCCAACGTACTCCAAGCGACCGTCACGGTTGACGCCGGCGAGCAACGATCGCACGGTGCCGCTCTCGGTCGTCCAGCCGCCGAGCACGACTTCTTGTCCCGCGCGGCATTTGGCTTTGACCCAACTGTCGCTGCGCCCGGAGAAGTAGGGCGCGCTGAGTTTTTTCGAGACAATGCCTTCGAGTCCCAGCTTGCAGGCAGAGGCCAGCACGGCCTCGGCGTTCGACTGCAGGTGCGCAACGTAGCGAATGCGGCTGTTCGGGCGTTGCCCGCTCAACAGCTTTTCGAGCCGAGCCTTGCGCTCACTCAAGGGCAGCGTGCGCAAATCCTCTTTTGCTGCGAACAACAGGTCAAAGGCGTAGCAGACCAACTCGTCGGTTTTCTCCTCGGAGAGCGCGGCCTGCAGCGCGGCGAACTTCGGCAGTTGATGCTCATCCAGCGCGACGATTTCGCTGTCGATGATGCAGTCGGGCAACTCGGCGGCGTCCTTGGCGATAGCGCTAAATCGGTCGGTCCAATCAAGACCCTTGCGCGTGCGGATGACCGCGCGGCTCTTTTCAATCCTGATCTGCGCGCGATAGCCATCGAATTTGACCTCGTGTGCCCAACCGGCTTGGTCCGGCGGCCGGTCAACCAGTTTGCTCAATTGCGGTTCAATGAACTTTGGCAGGGTGCGCGTCATCACGGGCTTCGCGCGAACGGGCTTCGCCGCCTTCGCGGCTCGTGCGGATTTCGGCGTCGCGCGAGTCGCCGACGTTACGGTCGTCGCGGACGCGCGCGACGGGGATTCGTCCTCAGGGCTCTTGCCGATCCAGACCGCATCGGCCTTGCCGGCTTTGGTCGTGGCGAGCATGAAGGGCTTCGGGGGTTTGCCCGCGCCGGCGGCAATTTGCTCCATGGATCGGCCCGAGGCAACCGAGCGGTCCTCATTCAGCAGCGCTTCGGCGCCGCCGGCCTTTGAACTGGCATCGTGGTGCTTGATCAGCAGCCAGTTGGTTCGCTTGCCCCCGAACTTATCGCTGCGCATGCGCACCAGAACCCAGCTGCCGTGAAGCTTTTGGCCTTCCAGCGTGAACTTCAGGTCGCCGCCCCGCAAGGCGTCTTCCGTCGACTTGACGCCTTCCGGCGTCCAGTAGCCGCGGTCCCATAAGAGAACCGTGCCGCCGCCGTATTCGCCTTTCGGGATGGTGCCTTCGAAATCGCCGTAGTCGAGCGGATGATCCTCCACTTCCACCGCGAGACGCTTGTCGGCCGGATCGTTCGACGGGCCGCGCGCCACCGCCCAGGATTTGAACACGCCGTCCCATTCCAAGCGCAGGTCGTAGTGCAGTTGCCGGGCGGCGTGCTTTTGCACCACGAAGCGCAATCGCGGGGAGGGCGCCACGCGCCGCTCGCCGGAAGGCTCGGCGGTTTTCGAAAAATCGCGTTTGGTTTGATAGAGGTTAAGCGCGGACTTCGCCATCACGCGCCCTGATCCATCATGCGCCGGTATGCCAGCAGGTGGCGCAAAGAGGACTTTGGATCTCTTGCCCGCTCGTAAAGGCGAGCAAGATTAAAGTGGGCATCGGCGAACTGCGGATCGAGAGCCAGCGCTTCACGGTACGCGATGATGGCCTCGGGCTCGCGGCCTAGATCCTCGAGCAGTACGGCGAGATTGAACACCAAAAACGGCTCCGCCTGGCCGCCGAACCGATAAACTTGTTCTGCCTCCGCCAGGCGCCCGTCCAAATGCAGCAGCCTCCCTAAATTGATTCGCGCTTCCAGATGATTCGGATCGGCTTTGAGCGCCGCTTCGTAGGCGCTGCGCGCCGCCGGCGGATCTGTTTCCTCGATCGACAAACCCTTTGCGTAGTGCTGCTCGGCGGAGGTGTCGGGCGCTGCTGCGGCGTCTTGCCGCGTGATCACGTGCAGCCGGCCCTTTTCTTCGACAATCTCCAATGCCAACGCATACTGGCCCGACTCAGGTTCGCGCAGCGTCTGTCCCTCGCGGATCGCGATTCGATTGCCGAGCGCGGTCAGGGAGAGTTGATTGAGGGCTGAATCCGCGGGCAACGCCGAACGCAGTTCCTGCAGCGTCTTGTTGATTTTCTGCGATGAGATTTTCGCGGCGCGCAGCGCACTGGCCGTGCGCAGCACCACCAGATCGTGAAACGAATAGTGAAGCTTGCCGCCGCGCCTGACCGGATTAATGTTGCCTGCGCGGCTTAAGGCACGGACAGCCGACGCCGGCAATCCGAACAGTCGCTCGAGATCTTTAGTGTCGTAGGCATGCATCTCATCGTCGGGCGGTTTTGCGGGCAGACCCCTGCGCAGCCGCACGCTTAGGCTGCTTGCGCTCCTTCAGATCTGCCGCTTTCGATCCTCGCGCATCGATGCTGGCGCGCAGCGCCGCCATCAAGTCGATGACATTGCCGCCCGCGGCGGCGACCGGACCTTCGGCAATGGACACTTCCTTGCCTTCGACTTTCTTTTGAATGGCCGCCTGCACGCGCGCACGATGTTCATCGGCGTATTCGTTGGGGTCAAAACGTTTTGCCGCCAAGTGATCGATCAGCTGGTGCGCCAATTTCAATTCCGGCTCCGACACCGGCGCGGCCTCGATTCCTAAATCTTTGAGATCGCGAACCTCGGCTTTGAAATGCAGCTGGTGCATGGCGAGGCCGTCCTCGATCGGCCTGATCACCACGATGTGCTCCTTGCCGCGCGAGATCCATCGTCCCACCGCGCATTGGCGCGCCTTGCGCAGCGCGGTTGCAAGGAGCGTGTAGGGCTTTGCGCCGCCTTTATCGGGAGCCAAATAATAGGTGCCGTCAAAATACAACGGGTCAACGGATTCCAGCGGTACGAACTGGCCGATGTCGATGGCGTGACTGGTCGTATCCTCGAGTGCTTTCAATTCCTCGGGGCTGAACATCACGTATTGGTCTTTGGCAAATTCATAGCCTTTGACCATTTCGGAGCGCTCAACGAGTTTTCCATCATTGACTGCAACGTATTGCTGCTTCACTCGCGAGCCGTCTTTTTGACGCAGCAAATTAAAGGAGATTCTTTCGGAGGAGACCGTCGCCGAATAGAGCTTCACGGGAATGGCGACAAGCCCGAATGAGATTGTCAGCGAAGCGATTGATCGAGCCTGTGTAGCCATGATGTCTCCATCCCTCAAAGCCAAAATAAATGCGATTCTTTCTGAATTTTATTGAATAAACGCGCGCAAGACCTTCGATTACCTACGGTTTATACCCTAGCGTAGGAAGAAAACACGAGGGTTTCAAGTGATTTGGGCCCAAAAACGTGTAGGCATCGCGGCACTAAGATATGCGCCCGCAGCGGTGCCCGTCACGCCGGGAAACTCTCGGCGCGAACCATAAATGCCTTTAAATACAATCAGGTACACGCGATCCAGGCCCCGCGTCGTATCCGCGAATCTACGCCTGTCGCGCGGCCGCCCGCACCGGAAGCTTCCACTCGGGACGGATAAAATGACAGGTGTACCCGTTAGGGATTCGCTCGAGATAGTCCTGGTGTTCAGGTTCCGCTTCCCAGAAATCACCGGCCGGCGCGACTTCCGTCACGACCTTTCCGGGCCAGAGACCTGAGGCTTCGACGTCCGCGATGGTGTCTTCGGCGATCCGCCTTTGTTCGTCGCTGGCATAAAAAATGGCCGAGCGATAGCTCAAGCCGCGGTCGTTGCCCTGACGATTCAGGGTGGTCGGATCATGAATCTGGAAGAAAAATTCGAGCAGCTTGCGGTAGCTGATCACCTTGGGATTGAAGATGATTTCGATCGCTTCGGCGTGGCTGCCATGGTTGCGGTACGTGGCATTTCGCACATCGCCGCCCGAATAGCCGACCCGTGTGGAAACAACGCCGGGGTAACGGCGCAGCAAATCCTGCACGCCCCAGAAGCAGCCACCAGCAAGAATTGCGCGCATCGTAGGTTCGGACATGTTTGTTACTCTGTTAGCAGTGCATCAACGCGCGATGTCGCGCGATTTCTGTTCGTCCAGCGTATAGAGCGCTTCCGGAGAGGCTTCAAGCCGCTCCACGGAGATCGGCGCTCCGCTGCCGTCGGACAAGCCATACGTACCATCGGCAATCTTTTGCAAGGCGCGTTCGATGTTGCTCAATCGATTATCGTCCGCCGCGGCCAGATTGCCCTGGAGCTCGAGGGTCGTCAGCTTCTGAGCAGCGTCCTCGAATTCGCGCGCTCCATCATTCGATTCTGCATTGACGGCGTCCTGTTCGCTCGATTGCCCGCGCCTGACCTGCAGCATCTGCTTGCGCAGTTCGGTGAGTCGGCGCTTTTGCCGATCGAGAAAAGCCGGATCCAATCTTGATTTCTTAAGGGTCACTTCGCCACCATTATAGAACAGGACGGGGGCGCCTCGACCGGATTGCATCTGGCGACGGCGCCGCCGGGAAGGCTGACAGAATATCCGGTCCATTGCGATGGCTCGGAGGCGGGGTAATCGGTGCTCAGGAGCTGCGCGCCGCTGGCCAAGGCGATCTCGCGGCGGGTGGTGTCGTTGGTGCGTGCCTGTTTCGTGTCCGCGTCCGTTCGGGTGCGCACCAGGTAGCCCTTGCGCACCAGCGCCGCGATGACTTCCTGCGTGCCGTCATTCTCTTCGGTAAAGGCACAGTCCGGCTGGCCCGGTTCGGCATTGGTAAAGATCAGCCGATTTGTAAGCGAAGGGTGTCCCTCGAGATACACCGGCCCGACGGGCCGCTGGTCCATGAGAAAAATAACCTTGCCGCGCGCTGAATTAAGCGTCGGCCAGTCGTGATGTAAAACCGCCTCCTCGAGCGTCGCGTGCTTGCCGCGTACTTGATCCGGCGTGATCATCTCATTCGGCGCGAACACCGAGCGTATTTCCGCATCGAGGGCATCGAAAGTCGCTGAGGTGAATTTTTCCGGACTGATGGCGTGGTACCGCGGTGGCAGGTCGGATTGCTTGGTCTCGAGCAGAATGAAGATGGGCACGTGCTTGGGATTTGAATGCGACCAGGCGCGGACGATTTTAAGACAGGCGATCAATGGCTGACAGGTGCTGCGGTAGTCGAAGTCCTGAAGGTGCATGACTTTGAAGCCCGGTTTACTCATGAGACCCGCAAGATCAAATTCCGGGTCCTTCGGCAGATTCGCCGCGGCGACCGCATCGGGGCCTTTCGGATGCGCGTAGCGTCCCCCTTCGCTGTCGGCAAAGATGTCCAGTTCGATCTGGCGCACACCCGACGTCAGCTGCTGATCCAGCGGCCGGTGACGATACTCGAGCGCCTGAAACACCTGCGGGTTCCTGTCGAGAAAGAGTTTGGCTTCGCTGGGCGGGAGGCCTGCGTGGTAGCTGTTGTGCGTGCCGATGACCTGAATTTCGTTCAACTTGACCACGTCGTGGGAGGACGCCGGCTCCGCGGCGAAGGATTGAGCATCGAGGCACAGCGCCATGACGCACAGATACAGGGATCGATTCGAAAACATAGAAGCGCACTCCAGAGTCGGCCGCCGCGCTTAGTATAGCCGTCGAGTCATGTCGGTCGGCTTACATCTGTTTGAACAGGTGCGCAAATTGACGGCTGACGGCGAGCTCGTCTTTGCGGCCCTTGAGCGTCAAGGTCAAATGACCCAGCTCGTCGCGCTTCGCGAGTGCGATGTGCCGCGAGTTGACCACCGTGCCGCGGTGAACCTGCCAGAAAATCGTATCGTCGAGCTGCTCCAATAGTTCTCTCAAAGGCATGCGAATGATGCTGTCACCTTCGCGTGTGGCCACGGTGATGTATTTGTCTTCGGCCTCGAACCAAAGAATCTCATCCACTGGAATGAGCTTAACGGTCGCACCGGCGCCCGCCCGCACGAAACGCAGCTTTTCCCGGCGGCTCGCGCCATTCCCCAGGAGTTCTGCTATTCGAGTCGCCATCTCTCCGACCGAATCATCGTTGCCGCGCCCTAATTGGCTCGATAGCCGCTCGACGCACTTGGTCAGGCGCGCAACCTCGACCGGCTTGAGCAGATAGTCGATCGCGGCAGTTTCAAACGCAGCGAGCGCATAGGCATCGTATGCGGTGACGAAGACGATGAGCGGCGGATGATCCTTCAAGCACAGTTGCCGGGCCGCTTCGAGCCCGTCGAGTTGCGGCATGCGCACATCAAGAAATGCAACGTCGGGGGAAAACTCATCGGCCAGTTTCAGCGCTTCGGCGCCATTGGCAGCCAGCCCAGCGCATCGGGCCGATGGCCAATGCTCTGCCAGCTGCTTCGCAAGTGCCCGGGCCAGTAGCGGCTCATCCTCAGCGATGATGTAGCTGTAGGGCGTGCTCATCCGGCAGGTCTGGAGAGCAAATTCAGCGGCACCTCGATCGCGGCATGAGTTCCGCACGACGCGCCGGGTTCGACGATCAATCGCGCCGAGCTGCCGAACAGCGACTGCAGGCGCTCGCGTATATTTTGCAGGCCCGTGCTGGTGCCGGAAGTATTCGCGTTGCCGAGGCCGACGCCGGTGTCGTCAACCGACAGTTTCAACGTGCCGCCGGCGCACTGCACGCTGACGCGAATGTTGCCGCCGCAGTAAGCCGGTTCGATGCCGTGCGTGATGGCGTTTTCTACCAGCGGCTGCAGCAGCATCGCGGGGAATTTCAGCCGCAGGCACTCCGGATCGCAATCGAATTCTGTGGTCAAGCGGTTGGGCAGGCGCAGCGCCATGATGCCTAAGTAGGCCTTCAATAATTCCACTTCGGTCTGCAGGGTGGCTGCCTCACTGCGCGCATGTGTGAGCGCCGCCCGTAAATAGCGAATCAGATTGGCGAGCAGATTGCGCGCCTCTCCCGCATCCACCGCAATCAGTGCATCGAGATTCGCCAAGGTGTTGAATAGGAAATGCGGTTCGATCTGCGCCTGCAAAGCGCGCAGCTGCGCCTCAACGGCGGCGCGTTCGGCGCGTTCCACGTCGCGTTTGCTTTGCGCCAGCTGAACCCAGCTGAAGTTGATAAAAAGCGCCATGCTGCCGGCGGCCAGCGAGAAACCAATTGCGACTAACCAGGTGTAGCGTTCCTGCAAGAAGTTCGACGGCTGGTGCAAAAAGATCTGTGACAGCAGTTCGCCGCCGATGGCGCCGGCCGCGACCAGTACGAAGTAGATGACGATGCGCACGCCCATGCGGCCGCGAAACCGCTGCATCACGGTGCAACGCACCGAAGCGATCAGCGCCAGAATCGTGAAGCCGATGCAGTAAGCGACGACGAGATTCGGAATGACTGCGTCCCACGAACGCAGCAGCAATGCGATGAGCAGGGCAATGACGGTGTTGATCGCCAGCACCATGGGCAGCCGGCGACGCAAAAAATCAATCACCGTGTCTTGGGTGTCGTCGAAAAAAGGCGAAAATTGCTCGCGCTCAATTTGCGGATAGGTCTTCATTCAAGTCCAGAGGTGGCGCCCACCTTAAGTCTATCGCCCTTCCATCCCGAGTGCATGACCGGAATTTCAGGGCGTTCGCGGGTGAGCACTTAGACCTTGGTAGCGACCAAATCATTCACGGCGATGACCGCAAAGGGCATCAATCCGAGAATGAAAGAGAGGGACAGGGCAGCTAAGTTGGTGAGGGTTTTCATGAGAATCTCCGTTAAGTTGTAGACCGTGGAGACACTGTAAATAAGGGCACACCGGCGCGCGGGAATTGCGGCAAATCGGCGGTCCCGCGGCGCGAACGGCCCCCGGGGGTCGCGAACGGCTACGCCGCTGCGGGGCCTTAGGATTCCATCAGCGTTATGTCCATTCTCGTGCAAAGAGACCCACCGCCCTTCAGGACAAACACACCCGGCTTGTCCTTGAAATCACCTGAGAACCCTTCAGGGTCCGTGACGCCGTGCCAGGGTTCGATGCAGATGAACGGCGCCTCAGGCTTGGTCCAGACGCCAAGATATGAGGCGTCGGGAAAGTCGATTTTGACGCGTGGCCCATCACTGCTGCCGTAGAGAACCGATCGGCTGTTGATTTGATCGAAGATCAGCACATCGTCTTGAAACAGCGAATCGGCGAGCGTCAGCCGCCGCTGAATGATGGGCGTCGCATGGCGTTCGGGTGTCAGCAATCCTGCGGAGTCAATGCGTCTGGCCGGCGCAGGCTCGTCGGATTCGAACTCGATAAAATGCGAAGAGCGCGCCTGTCCAAAGGGCAGCGGCCAACGGAATCCCGGGTGATAGCCGAAACTCGCAGGCATGGCTGCGCCGCCTGGGTTGCGTATCCACGTGGTCACAGAAAGCGTCGCGCCCTTGAGTTCGTAGCGCACATCCAGTTCAAATTGAAACGGGTAAACCTGCAAGCTCGACTCATCGGCGACCAATCTAAATAACGCCGCAGAGGAGTTCTTGCTTTCCATTGAAAACAGCTTGCCGCGAGCGAATCCGTGCCGGGGAAGCCGGTAGGTCCTCGTTCCCAGTCGATAGGTGCCGCCGACGAGTACGCCCACGATTGGAAAAAGCAGCGGCGCGCGTCCGGCCCACACCTTAGGGTCGCCGGTCCACAAAAGATCGAGCGCCGCTCGGTTCTTCAACGAAGATAACTGCGCCCCGAGAGGATCGATCTCGGCAACGAGATTGTCGGAACTGATTGATACCCACGGTCGCGATTGATCAGGCATGCGGGGCGTCCGCATCGACGGGTAAGGACAATCCTACCTTTACCCGCTCGAGCGCAACATGCGTGTCATAGCGCGCGACGTGCACGTTGGACTCGAACCAGCGGCGCGCGAAGGCGCCGTAAGCCTCCATGCTCGCGGCGATCACGATGACGATGAAATCGCTGGTGCCCGTAACGTGGTAGCACTGCTGCACCATGGGCTGATCGATCATCTGGCGGCGGAAACGATCGAGATGTACGCCGGGAGCGGGCGTTGCCGCCATGCTCAATGTGACGATGCAGGTCACGATCGACGCGCCGATCACCGCCTTGTCGAGCACGGCAATCTCCGCTGCGATGACTCCGTCCGCGCGCAGACGCTTCAATCGCCGCTGCACGGCGGCGGCGGACAGTCCAACCTCTGCGCCGATGGATTCGGCGATACGCCGAGTGTCGTGCTGGTAGAGATTCAAAATTTTCCGGTCGATGCGGTCCAGTGCCGTCCCCTGAAATGCGGTTAAGCCGCACGCGAACGCCGTCAAACGCGTCGTAACGCCTCATACACGAGGCTAACCTAATTCAGATACACAATATATCTGACAAGGGGATGAAAAACCTTAGTCCTAAATCTGAAAACTTCAGGAGTTGGCACTCATGCGTAGTTTATGGTCTTGTGCGGCCGCTTTGACGGCCTCAGTTGCTCTTGCCGCGAATGTGGCACTCGCCGATTCACCGCCGGTTCGGATGTGCAGTGAATCTCCGTCAGCGCCGTCTTGCACTGCGGTGCGCGGCGACCGATCCGAAGGTTGGGTACCGCAAAGTCGATCAGAAGTGATGGCTCAACATGGCATGGTCTCCACCGTTCAGCCGCTCGCGGCAATGGCCGGTGCGCGAATTCTCATGCAGGGTGGCAATGCGATCGATGCCGCGGTTGCCACGGCGGCAGCGCTCAACGTGACCTATCCTGCGAATGTCGGCATCGGCGGCGATCTGTTTGCGATCATCTATATTGCGAAAGAGAAGAAAATCTATCAGCTCAATGCCAGCGGCATCGCGCCCAGCGGCGAGACGCTCGCGCATCTTAATGCACTCGGCTACCAATGGGACTCGGCAAATTGGGCCCCAGGCTCCGGAATGCCGTCCGGCGGCATATTGACCGTCACCACACCGGGTTCGCTGTGGGGATGGCAAGAAGTTCTTGATCGGTTCGGCACGATGAACTTCAAGAAGGTTTTGCAACCTGCCATCGACTATGCAGAGAATGGTTTTCCCATCACCGAGGAGATCGGCGACGGTTGGCAGTTGCCCAAGGCGCTGCCGCTGCGCGGATGCTGCACTCAGCTCGATCCGGATTCGATCAATACCTACTACATCAACGGCGCGCCTCCTGCCATCGGCACGATTTTCAGAAACCCCGATTTGGCGCATACCTTGCGCTTGATCCAACAGCAAGGACGCGATGTTTTTTACAAGGGGGAGATCGCGCAAGCCATCGTCGCCAAGTCGAATGAGCTCGGCGGAACGATGACGCTCGCGGACCTCGCAAATTACAAGGGCGAATGGGTGACACCGGCATCGACCACGTATCACAACGGCGAGTTTGGTCTTTACGCATCGACGGCGCCGTCCCAGGCCTGGGGCGTCATGGAGGCGATGAATATTCTGGAAGCCTGCGTGCCGACGTGGTATCCAGGCCAGAGCCTCGCGACGCTGGGACCCGCGAGTCCCCAGTTCTGGCATGCCTTGATCGAGACCAAGAAACTGGTTTATTCCGACATCTATGCGCACAACGCCGATCCCGATGTGGTGTCGGTGCCGGTAGCCATGTTGACGTCGAAATCGTACGCCGCATCGCTGTGCGGCAAGGTCAACCCCGCGCACGCGTCCCCCACCGTGCCGCCGAGCTTTGACACGGTTCAGGGCGCCGCGGCTGGGACAATCGGCGGAGATACGATCTACCTCACGACTGCGGACCGGTGGGGCAACATGGTGTCGTGGATCAACAGCAACTATGCCGGTTTCGGATCCGGTATTACGGTTCCCAAGTACGGATTCATTCTTCACAACCGCGGCGGATTGTTCACGCTCGACGCAAAGAGCCCCAATGTCATCGCGCCTCACAAGCGGCCGTACAACACTCTAACGGCGATATTCGCCACGCAAAACGGCAAGCCCCTGTTGACGACGGGGCAGCATGGCGGTGATCAGCAGGGCATGGGCAACATGCAAGTGCTCGTGAACATTCTCGATCTCGGCGCGAACATGCAGGCCGCGGGGGACATGGGGCGCTTCACCCACGTGCAAGTTGCCAATACATTGCAATTGGAGACGCAGCTTTTCGACCTGGTGGGGCCGCAACTGATCGGCATGGGCCACAAGGCGTCGAGCGCCGGCGGCGGCATCGCGGGTGGATATCAGGGCATCATGTTTGTGCCCAATCCGGAAGGCGGCCAAATTACGAACTGCAACGGCAACAACGACACCGAGTGCGGCGTGAACGGCTTCTACCGAGCCGGATCGAATTTTAGAGAGGACGGCGATTCTATCGGTTGGTAAATCGGACGCGGCCTCGCGTTCGGAATTGAAACCGCAGCTCTCCGGGAATATCGATGGATGTTCCCGGAGAGTTTTTACGCGGCGTCCGGCGTCAGCGCATATACCAAGGCGGTATAAGGCGCTACCACTGATAGTTGAGCGACAGTGCGATTTCGCGCTGCGTGCTGGTCTCCGTCACGGGACTGACATCGGGGCTGCCCTTGAACTTGGTGATGGCAGCGTCGATATTGATCAGCCAGTGAGCCGTCAGGAATCTGGTGGCGCTGAAGCCGCCGCCGACTGACTCCATGCCGGCATGGGCATCAAAAACGGGATGGCCCGAGGCCAGCGACTTCGCCGCAGTCATGCCAAATTCGCTTTGCAAATAGCGGTGCGTGGCGAGCGTGACTGACGGGCCGGCAAACATGACGAACTTCCTCGAGCTCCCGGGAAGCGGCATATAGATGCCGACGTGCTGTATTCTTCCGTCCGGCATTCGGCAGTGCCCACTGGGCGAAAAACAGAGGCTGAAAAATGAAATTTGGAATTGCCATCGGAACGCTGGCTGTCGTGCTGAATTTGGCGCCCGCCGGCGGCGTGCAAGCTCAACCCGCGCCGATGTACGACGTCGTGATTCGCAACGGCCGCCTCCTCGATGGACTGGGAAATCCATGGGTGCGTGCCGACGTTGCGATCAAGGACGGCCGCTTCGCCAAAATCGGCCGGGTCGAAGGACGAGGCGCGCGAGAGATCGACGCGCAAGGGGAGTACGTGTCGCCGGGTTGGATCGACATGATGGATCAATCCGGAGAAGTGCTGCTCAAGAACGGTTTGGCGGAGAACAAGCTGCGCGAGGGAGTGACAACGGCGATTGCCGGTGAAGGCGGCACGCCGGTGCCATCGGCGAAAATCGCCGATTACTTCAAAAAGCTCGAAACCCAGGGCATTTCACTGAACTTCGGTACGTACTACAGCAGTGCACAAGCCCGTGTGGAAGTCATGGGAGATGTCGCGGGGCATCCTAGCGCGCCGCAAATGGACGGCATCAAGGCGCACGTCGATGAAGCAATGCGCGCCGGCGCCTTAGGGATTGCCACGGCGTTGATCTACCCGCCGGACAGCTTTCAGAGCACTGACGATCTGATCGAATTGGCGCGTGTGGCGGCAAAGTACGGCGGCATTTACGCAAGCCACATGCGTGATGAGAGCGCAAAGCTGCTGCAGGCCATCAGTGAATCCATCGAGATCGGCGAGAAGGCGGGGATTCAAGTTGAAATCTTCCATTTCAAAGGCGCGTATGCGCCGGGCTGGGGAAAACTGGTCCCCGAAGCAGGCGAACTCATTGAGGCGGCGCGCGCGCGCGGCGTGAATATTGCCGCTGATATGTACGTCTACACGGCCGGCGGCACCGGCCTCGAGATCACCGTGCCGAACTGGGTCTGGGAGCAGGGTGCGAAGCGCGGCCTCGAGCGGCTCAAGGACCCGTCTGTGCGCGTCCGCCTCAAGAAGGAAATCGCAGCCGGTTCGATGCCCGGCTGGTCCAATCTGGTAGAGGCGAGCGGCGGGTGGGACCATATCGTGCTGGCCAACGCCTTCAATCCAAAATACGACCGCTATCGCTTCAAGAGTATCGACTACATCGCCAAGCAATTGGGCAAGGACCCGGCGGATGTTTCTTGGGACATCGTTCTGGGCGCTCAGCCCAATCGTGCCATGGGGCTGTTCTTCATGATGAGCGAGCCGGACATCGCAACGGCGCTGCGCTGGCCCTGGATGAGCATCGGCAGCGATGCCGGCGCGAATGAAGGGCCGGGCACCATCGATGCCATTGGCCTGCCGCATCCGCGCGCGTACGCCAATTTTCCGCGCGTCATTGCAGAATATGTGAAAAAACGCCGCGTGCTTACCCTTGAGGACGCGATTCGAAAAATGACTTCATGGCCCGCCACGCGCATGCGGCTATACGACCGCGGTGCCATACGCGAGGGATTGAAGGCGGACGTGACGATATTCAACGAGGAGCGCATCGAGGATGTCGCGACGTACGAGAACCCCACCAGCTATCCGCTCGGCATCGATTATGTCTTGGTCAACGGACAACTGGTGATCGATCAAGGGCGCCACACCGGCGCGAAGCCCGGCAGCGTGCTGCGCGGAGCCGGCGCCGACCATGAACGCGTGAGCGCCCGAGGTGATTGAGGCCGGCGGTATAACGCCGTCGAAGGCATCCTGGTTCCAGCGCTATTTGTTGCCGGGCTTTGCGTTTAAAGCCGTGGTCATCGGCGGCGGCTATGCAACCGGGCGCGAACTGGCCGAGTTTTTTCTGCCCAGCGGACCGCGCGGTGGGTTGCTCGCCATCCTGCTGGCCTTAGGTGTTTGGAGTTTGGTGTGCGCCGTGACGTTTTGTTTGGCGTATGCCACGAAGAGCTGGAACTACCGGGCGTTTTTTAAGAATCTGCTGGGGTCCTTCTGGGTAATTTTCGAAGCCGCCTACCTGCTTTTCATCATATTGATTCTCGCGGTATTCGGCGCCGCGGCCGGCGCAATTGGGTCAGCAGTCCTGAACTGGCCGCATATCGCGGGCACGTGCTGTCTCATTGTGTGCATTAGTTTGGTGGCTGCCTACGGCAGCACCTCGGTAGAGCGATTGTTCAAGTGGGTTTCGATTTTTCTCTACGGGGTTTACGGAATCTTCGTCGCACTGTCTTTCTTTGCGTTCGGCGATCGGATTCTCGCCAATTTATCCGCCCCAAGCCCAAGTGAGGGCTGGGTGCTCGGCGGATTGACCTACGCCGGCTACAACGTCGTCGGTGCCGTGATCATCCTCCCGGTGCTGCGCCACTTGAGGAGCAGCAAAGATGCGTTGGTGGCAGGAGCGCTGGCAGGGCCACTCGCCATGATTCCCGCGCTGCTCTTTTTTGTATGCATGATCGCCTACTATCCGCAGATCGGCGGCGAGCCGTTGCCCTCGGATTTTCTGCTGCGCCGCCTGAATTTCCCCGCCTTCCACTACTTATTCCAGCTCATGATCTTTTTGGCGCTTCTGGAAAGCGGCACCGGCTGCGTTCATGCCTTCAACGAGCGGGTGGCCGAAGCCTATGCGGCCCGACAGGGCCGAGGCCTTTCAAAGATCGCCAGGCTGAGCATCACGGGAGCATTGCTCTTAGGCTCGATATTCTTGGCGGCGCGGTTCGGATTGGTGACGCTGATCGCCCGAGGCTATCGCGGACTCGCTTACTTGTTTCTAGCCATATTTGTGTTGCCCGTCATGACATTGGGCGTGCGGCAATTGCGCAGGCGCAAAAATTCGGCGCAGGCCCAGGATACTCAGACAGGCTCCTAGCGCCGTCGATTCTTGACGAGTTTCGTAGGGAGCCGCACCGGCTCCGCCAATTTTGGCGGCATTGCCGGGCTGACATCGCCGTGCAGCGACATCAACGAGTCCAGCAGACTCTCGTCCGTGCTCGAGCACACGCCGAGCACCGTGGCTTCGTCGCAGCCCTCCGCGGTGACGTAGGCATGTCCCATGTTGCTGTCGAGGTATATGGATTCGCCGACGGTGAGATTGACAGGATCGTAAAACTCGGTGAGAACCTTGATGCCGCCCTTGAGGACATAAATATATTCCTCGCCTGAATGGCGGACCAGATCGCCGAACTCTTGGGCGCTCTTGGCGCGGATACGCGTCAAAATCGGAATCATGCGCTTTCTGCGCAACTCCGGACACAGGTAGTAGTAGTCGTAGTTCTTGGTGTTGACGCGGACGGCATCATCGGTCAGGCCGATGCTGCGCCTGGCGGTCACCGCCGGCTCGATCGAATCGGCGGGATCGGCAAATAACTCCGAAATTCGGATATTGAGCCGTTGGCTCAATTGCACCAGCTTGTCGTAAGTCAGGGTAAGCCGGTCATGTTCGACTTTCGATAGCGTCGACACGGGGATGCTGGTGCGCTGACTCATTTGCTTCAGCGTCCACCCGTTTCGCGAACGCAGCGAGCGCAGCAGGCTTCCCAGCGTCGGGTGACGCGTCTTCACGTCCATTAGATCAGCGGCATCGCTTTTTGAATTTCCGGCCCCAGTGTTTTGCCGCATGAAGCATACCTATGGCTTGCGTCAGGTCAACCATTGAGCAAGGGAATCTGCGTCGACATCGAACTTTAAATCCGCGCAGCGGGGTAGGCCCAGCCGCCCGTACACTTTACGCCGCTATGCGCCTGATGAGAGAATATCGTTGACAATTCTCTAATCAGGACTACTCTGTCTCGATTGCGACATCGTGTTGGGATGAGGCAAATGTCGTCCGAATCAGGTTTTCAATTAGGCCGACGCCGTTCGCTCGCCACGATGGCCGGAGCCGTGGCCGCGCTCGCTCTGCCGCGGATCAATTTTGCGCAAGTCGTGGCCCCCGCCGCTGCGAAGAGCAGCTACCCCGCAAAGGTAATCGATCTCGTCGAGCGCTCGCTCGTCATCGACATGCTCGGACCGCTTAAGCTCGATTTCAGGCCGCAGGCTTACTCCACTCCGCTGAGTGATGCCGATGCTGCCATGTTCCGCTCCAGTGGAATTACCGCATTCCACAATTCAGTTGGCGTCGGCGGTGCCGCCGCATATGACGATGCGCTGCAATTCATTGCCGCTTGGAGCGGTTTCGTGGGCCGCAACACGGAGGTCTTCTCTCTGGTGGGCCGAGCGGAGGATATCGACCACGCGAAGGCGAAGCAGAAGATCGCCGTCATCATGGGCTTGCAGAATGCCGACGAGTTTCGCGACGTCAAGGACGTAAAGGCGTTCTATGAATTGGGACTGCGCTGCGCGCAGTTGACTTACAACAGCCAAAACCTCATCGGCAGCGGCTCGACCGACCGAGTCGACGGCGGCGTCAGCGACTACGGCGTCGAGATCATCAAGGCGATGAATGAAGTCGGCATGCTCATCGACGTTTCACATAGCGGTGATCGCACGACACTGGACGCGATCGAACTGTCGCCCAAGCCCATCGCCTTCACGCATTCGAACTGCCGCGCGCTCAACAATCATCCGCGCCTGAAGACCGACGAAGCGATCCGCAAGCTCGCGGCAAAAGGCGGCGTGATGGGTATCACCGGCGTGCGCAACTTCGTGAAGAATAAAGAACCCACGACGGTGGAGGACATCGTCGACCACATCGATCATGTGGTGAAACTGGTCGGCATCGAGCACGTCGGCATCGGCACAGATTCGGACCTCTTAGGCTATGACCATATGCCGCCGGACCAGTACAAAAAGCTCAAAGCCGGATACAAATCCTCTTATGCCTTCCGGGACAAGATCGACACCGATGGTTTCAATCATCCGCGAAAGATGTACGACCTTACGGCGGCGCTGATTCATCGGAGCTATAGCGACGCCAATATTCAAGCCGTGCTCGGTGGAAATTTTCGCCGCCTGTTGGGCAGCACCTGGATCGATTTGAAGAACAAGACAGGGGACAAATCATGAACTCCATCGTCAAACTCGCCGTGCTCGCCTCGCTGGGCGCCGCCGCAGCTTTCATATCGCAACAAGGCAGGGCAGCCGATGCCGCACCGGCTGCGGATAACGACGCGCTGACCACCATAGTCGTCACCGCGGAAAAGAAAGAAGAGAAGCTGAAAGATGTACCCATGAGCATCACCGCCTTGGGCGGCGGCGCGCTCGACAATCTGCAGTACCGCAGTTTCAGCGACTATGCGGCCATGGTGCCGGGCCTGTCGCTGACGAGCAGTCAACCTGGGTACACCAACCTGACCTTGCGCGGTCAGAATGCTGGCGGCGTTGGTTCAACCGTGGCGGTGTATTTGGACGAATCGCCCTTCGGTTCCAGCAGCGCCTTGCTCGACGGTTCCATCTTGAGCGGCGACTTCGATACCTGGGATCTGCAACGCGTCGAAGTGTTGCACGGGCAGCAGGGCACGTT
>Ga0224547_1000038_pt1 | contig 32073 bp, 25 predicted proteins | sample 714P21014metaG_FD_179908 | JGI IMG/M metagenome (GOLD analysis project Ga0224547, IMG submission 179908) | Peat soil microbial communities from Stordalen Mire, Sweden - 717 P2 10-14 | ecosystem: Environmental > Terrestrial > Soil > Wetlands > Peat | place: Sweden: Norrbotten County, Stordalen...
CGCGCAAATGGCCTGACGGCACCGCAGAATCCAACCCTGAAGGACCCGAAAGATTTCAAACTGATCGGCAAACCGCTGAAGCGGCTCGACACGCCGGACAAGGTCAACGGCAAAGTGATCTACAGCATCGATGTCATGCCGCCAGGGGTCCGGTTCGCAACGCTCGCGGCATGCCCGGTATTCGGCGGCAAGGTAGGGACTGTCGATGACAGCAAAGCGAAGACCTTGCCCGGTGTACGCCAAGTGGTGGTTTTAGATGATTTGGTTGCCGTTATCGGCGACCACATGTGGGCAGCAAAACAAGGCTTGGCGGCGCTCAACGTCACCTGGAACGAGGGAGCGAATGCCGCAATCTCCTCCGCCGATGTTTGGAAACAGATTCGCGCGGCGAGTCAGCAGGAAGGTGCCGTTGCGAAAACCCAAGGTGATCCGCCGAAGGGATTGTCTCAAGGCGAATTGCACGAGGCGGTCTACGAAATGCCGTTTCTCGCGCACGCCACCATGGAGCCGCTAAATTGCACCGTACATGTCACGCCGACGTCTTGCGAGGTCTGGGTGGGCATCCAAGTCTTGTCGAGGGCGCAAGCGGTGGCGGCGAAAGTCACCGGTTTGCCTCTGGACGTGGTGACCGTGCACAACCAACTCATCGGCGGCGGATTCGGCAGGCGTTTGGAGACTGACTTCATTGAAAAAGCAGTCCGCATCGCCAAGCAAGTCGACGGTCCGGTGAAAGTGGTCTATACCCGCGAGGAGGACATCCAACACGACGTCTATCGGCCCGTGTATCTGGATCGAATCTCCGCGAGCCTGTCGAATGGACGCATCGTCGGTTGGAAGCATCGCATCGCGGGATCTGCCGTGATTGCCCGCTGGCTGCCACCGGCATTTCAAAAGGGAATTGACATCGACGCCATCGACAGCGCCGCGGACATGCCCTACGACATTCCCAATCTACGCGTCGAATATGTACGCGACGAACCGCCTGCGGTACCGACGGGCTTCTGGCGCGGCGTGGGTCCCAACAATAATGTATTCGCCATCGAAACCTTCATCGACGAATTGGCAAAGAAATCGAACAAGGATCCAGTCGCTTTTCGCCGCGACCACCTCGACAAGGCGCCACGCCTCCGGGCGGCGTTGGATCTTGCGGCGGAAAAGGCCGGATGGGGCACTCTCCTGCCCGCGCGTACCGGCCGCGGCGTCGGGGTCCAGGTGGCCTTCGGCAGTTTCATCGCAGCGGTTACGCAAGCGGAGGTGGACGAGCACGGCGCGGTGCGCGTGCAACGAGTCGTCATGGCAGTGGATACCGGGATCGCGGTAAATCCGGATACCGTGATCGCGCAGTTGCAGGGTGGCATGGTATTCGGACTGACCGCGGCTCTGTACGGCGACATCAGCATCAAGAGGGGCCGCGTGCAGCAGAGTAATTTTCACGATTACCGCATGCTGCGAATCAATGAAATGCCGCAAATCGAAGTGCATGTCATCAAGAGCGGAGAAGCTCCGGGCGGCATTGGCGAGGCCGGAACCACGGCCGCGGCCGCCGCGCTCGGCAACGCATTATTTGCTGCGACGGGAATAAGGTTGCGCCGCTTGCCGATAGACCGAGACGTACTTTCCGGGAGGAAACCGGCATGAGCGGCGCGGCGCTGCCGGGTCGCGCGAAGCGCTAATTCTCCATAACAAGACCATCCGGTATCGCACTTTTGGAGACATCGTGGCGCTATCTTGGAATAGCTTCAAAGCAGCCTTTCGCCACGATTTCATCTGGCGCGCGCTGATTTTTCTGGTCGCGGTAGCCGTGCTGATCGTCATCACGACCCGTTGGAATCGTTGGGAGGGCAACGCGAAATGGCAGTCCACCGACGATGCCTATCTTCAAGCGGATCTGACTCCCATCGCGAGCAAAGTCGCCGGTTACGTCCGGGCGCTGCCCGTGCAGGATTTCGAGCGCGTTCGCACCGACCAGGTATTGGCTGAAATCGTCGATGATGATTATCGAGCCGCGGTTGCGCAAATCATCGCAGGCATTGCTTCCGCGGCTGCGCAAGTCGAGGCGCTCAAAGCGCAACGGCAATTGCAGGAGGCCAATGTGCACGCTGCCAAGGCGACCGTCGAGGTGATCGGCGCCAATCTTGAGCAGAACGCTCGGGATTTGGCGCGCCAAGAGCGGCTCCTCAAAACCGGATCCTCATCGACCGAGGCCGGGGAGAAGCTGCAAACCACGCATGCGCAGCTCGCCGCGCAGTCCGATCAGGCCCGCGCACAGCACAGTGCCGCGGCCCGCCAGCTCGACGTCCTGGCCGCCCAACAAGCCCAGGCTGAGGCCGCTCTGGCTGCGCAAGAGGCGAGTTTGCAAATCGCACAGCTCAACCTTTCATACACGCGCATTCTGGCGCCGCAGGACGGCGTCATCGGGCAGCGCCAAGTGAAACCGGGGCAGTTCGTAGGAGTCGGCGGACAAATCACCACGCTTACGCCGCTGCCGCATGTCTGGGTGATCGCGAATTACAAAGAAACCCAGTTGACTCACATGAGCGTCGGCGAAAGCGCGGACATCACGGTGGACACGTTTCCCGGCCGTCGAATGCGAGGGCATGTGCTCGCGTTTGCCCCGGGTGCGGGTTCACAATTCGCGCTGCTGCCACCGGACAACGCAACGGGCAATTTCACGAAAGTCGTTCAGCGTATCGCCGTGAAAATTGCCATTGACGACGCCGATGGTCTCACTGACCTGCTGCGTCCCGGCATGTCGGTCATTGCCCGCATCGATACCCATTCCAACAAGCGACCATGAGCGAGCCCGCGGTACCGGCGCCCGCCCCCTCCACGACTATTCCTTGGATGGGGTTGTTGGCGGTATTACTCGGCACCTTTATCTCCACATTGAACACCCGTCTGTCCACGTTTGGCATCGCGGATATTCGCGGCGCCGTCCATGCCGGCTTTGATGAGGGCGCCTGGATCACGACGGCTCTTACCGTCGGGCAGATGCTCATTGCGCCCGCGGCCATCTGGGTCGGCGGAGTCTACGGCCCTCGACGGGTTTTAATAGGAGCGGCCACGTCGCTGGCCGTGATTTCGTTGATCGAGCCCTTCGCCACGAATTTGCAAACGCTGCTGACCATGCAGTTTGCAAGCGGTCTCGCCTCAGGCTTTTTCGTGCCCCTGACCTTGAGCTTCGTGCTGCGAAATACGCCGCCCAAAGTATGGGCCTACGGCGTCGCCATCTATGCATTGAATTTGGAAGTCTCGCTGAATGTCTCGGCCTCTTTGGAGGGTTGGTATCTCGCGCATCTTTCGTGGGCATGGATCTTTTGGCAAAACATTCCGCTGGCCGTCGCCATGGCCTTGTGTCTGCGCTTCGGCGTCAGCCCCGATCCTAAGAACCCGAATCGACCGCCTGCGGATATTTTCGGACTCGCCTCAGGAGGCATCGGCCTGGCGTTGATCTATGCCGCCTTGGACCAGGGCAACCGGCTCGACTGGAGCAATTCAGGATTGGTATGGGGCCTGATGTTATCCGGCGCCCTGCTGCTGGTTGCATTCTTGATTCACGAATCACATACCCCCCACCCCGGTGTCGATGTAAAGGTCTTGCTCGCATCACCCCTTCCACGCCTGTTGCTGTTGATCGCCTTCCTGCGCCTGACCATATTGTCCACCGCGTATGCCATTCCACAATTTCTCCAGGTGGTACGCGGCTTCCGAGCGCTCGAAGTGGGCCAGACCCTGGTGTGGATCGCCGTGCCACAGATGCTCGTGTGCGTCGCAGCCGGCTTTCTGTTGCGCCGGATCGATCCGCGCCTCGTCGCTTCGGTGGGCTTCATGTGCATTTGCATCGCCTGTCTCATGGTCGCCTACGGTCTGACGCCGCTTTGGGGTACGGACCAGTTTCTACCGTCGCAGCTGCTGCAGGCGGTCGGTCAAAGCTTTGCCCTCTCGGGCACGGTATTTTTCGCCGTGCTGCATCTGCGGCCGCAAGACGCACTGACATTCGGTGCGGCGACGCAAGTCGCACGCCTGATGGGCGGTGAGGTCGGTCAGGCGTTTATCGCCACGTTCATTCGGGTGCGCGGACAAACCGCGTCCAACCTTCTCGGTCTGCATGTCCAGATCGGCGATGCGCAGGTCATACAGAGACTACAAACCTACGCCGCAGCCACGGCTACTGCGGGTGACCCGAGCTCTGCACCGGCTCGCGGTGCGGCCGTACTCGGCGGTGTGATACACAGCGTGGCAATCACGCAGGGAATCATCGACGGCTTCATCGTCATTGCCGCGCTGACGGCCGTCACGCTCATTGTAATCGTCACTCGCAAAGCGGCGCCGCCAGGACCCGCCTCTCACGTGTCGCCTTTCGGGGCGAGCGATGCATCCTCGCCATGATGCGCTGTATCGCGCTCCTGACCGCATTCGCCGCGCTGCCCGGCTGCACCGTTGGGCCCCACTACAAGCCACCCATCCTTGAGGACGGCGCGCAGGCTCCGCTGGTGTCATTGACGCCAACGGCTGAAACAACCGCGCAGCCGCCCGATCAATGGTGGCACCTGTACCACGATGCGTTGCTCGATCGGTTTCTTAAGGAAGCCTTCACGGCGAACACCGATCTTAAAATCGCTGAGGCCAATCTTTCGGCAGCGCGCGCAATTCTCGAAGGAGTCAGAACCGCGCGCTACCCGGACACAAAACTGGAAGCGGCTGGAACTTACGGCCGTGATCCCATCACGGATGAGATTCTTGAGCTTGGCGGCCATCGACCCGCCAATACCTGGATCTTCGACGCGCTCTTGGATGTCTCCTACGAAGTCGATCTGTTCGGCCATGTCCGCCGGTCCATCGAAGCCTCGCGCGCCGACGCCGCAGCCAATGCCGCCTCGCGAGATGCCATCAAGATCACGGTCGCCGCCGAGACCGCGCGCGCCTACGCAGAGATCTGCGCGCTCGGTGAACAGATTTCGGTCGCCCGTCATTCGCTCGAAGTCGTCCGCCGCGAAGCCGATATCACCGTCCAGCGCCATGAAGCGGGTGCCAATTCGCTATTCGACGTCGTCAGGGCGCAGGGACTGGTCGCGCAAGTGCGCGCGAGCATTCCGCCACTGGAAAGCCAGCGAAAAGCGGCCACGTTCGAACTCGGCGCGTTGCTGGGCCGGACACCTTCTCACGCCCCGACGGAGGCGCAGGCCTGTGTTCTGCCACCGCATTTGGATGCCCTCATCCCCGTGGGCGACGGTGTCGAACTGCTCAGACGCCGCCCGGACATTCGCCAAGCGGAACGGCGCGTAGCCGCCGCCACCGCACGCATTGGCGTGGCCACAGCAGATCTTTATCCGCGCATCAGCCTCACGGGGTTCTTCGGGGGAGTCAGCGCGACCTTTCCAGATCTGACCACGAATGATGCTCGGGCCTGGGGCGTCGGCCCGAGCATCGCCTGGAATTTTCCGAACCAAGCGGGGCCACGCGCGCGCGTGCGTCAGGCCCAGGCGAGTGCGGACGCCGCGCTCGCCGGCTTCGACGCCGCGGTTTTGCGGGCTCTGAAGGAGACCGAGCAAAGCCTGTCGGCCTATGGCGCGGAACTCGATCGGCGCCAAGCCTTGGCGGATGCGCAAGACAAGGCGCAAAAAGCCTTCGATCTGGCGGACGACCAGTTTCGCGCCGGCGCCTTGACCAACCTCGATTTACTCACGACCGAACAGTCGTTGATCTCCGTTGACGCCGCCGTCGCCGTGTCCGACACCGCGCTCGTTCAGGACCAGATCGCGGTGTTCAAGGCGCTCGGCGGCGGGTGGCACGACACACCGCGGCCGCCGAATTCGCCATGAGCACGCGCAAAACTGACCGCAACCTGAGGACGTGGCATTGAGCAACATGCACCAATGCGAGGGCGAGGCGCCATTCCGGGTGGCTTTATCGACGATTCGGTACTACCCTTAAGTCACGGAGCGATAACATAAAGGACCCGATCACCGGGTGTGCAACTGGATGACCGCACCGGCGATAAAATCGCACATGAATTGCGCTTCTGACGGCACGCACCCTAAGCGCCCTTCGCGCTTAGCTTTCTTTGCAGCCCTGTCTGGGGCCTGCCTCCTCGCCTCGTGCCGCCGGGCGGGAGTGCTTGATCCTCAGGGTCCTGTCGGGTCGGCCGAGCGGCTGATTCTACTCAATGCCACCGCCATCATGCTGGTCGTGGTGCTGCCGGTAATCGCGCTCACGCTGGTCTTCGCGTGGTGGTATCGCGCTTCAAACAAGCGCGCCGTCTACCGGCCCGATTGGTCCTATTCGGGCTACATCGAGATCGTGGTGTGGTCGATTCCGACAATGGTGGTCATCCTGCTTGCGGGAGTCGCGTGGACCGGCTCGCATCTGCTCGATCCCGCGCGCGAACTCAAATCCGATGTGAAGCCAATCAGAATCGAGGTCGTGTCGCTCGATTGGAAATGGCTGTTTATTTATCCGGACCTTAAGCTTGCGACCGTCAACGAACTCATCGTTCCTTCCGGAACGCCGGTCCAGTTCCTGCTGACCTCGGCAACCGTGATGAACTCCTTCTTCGTGCCACAGCTCGGCAGCCAAATCTACGCCATGCCCGGTATGACGACGCGCCTGAACTTGCTCGCTGAACGCCCCGGGGATTACCCGGGCATGTCGGCGAATTTCAGCGGCGACGGCTTCTCTGACATGCGGTTTCTGGTGCATGTGGTCCCTGCTTCTGAATTCTCAAGCTGGCGCGCGCGCGTCACGGGTGCAGGTGCCTTACTGAACGCGGATGCCTATGCGCAACTGGCGGGCGCTGCCGGCAACACGCAGATGCAGACCTACGGCACCGTTGATCCTCAGCTGTTCGATCGAATCGTGCGACAGAATGCTGTCGCGGAGCCAACCGCTTCGCCACCTAAGGAGCACTAAATGCTGGGCAAGCTCAGCTGGCATGCATTTCCCTTCGACCAACCGATACCCATGGCGGCGTGTTTGCTGATTGTCGTCGGTATGCTCGCCGTTCTAGGACTGATCACGTGGAAGGGCTGGTGGCCCTATTTGTGGCGTGAATGGCTGACCAGCGTCGATCATAAGCGCATCGGCATAATGTATGTGTTATTGGCGTTGCTGCTGCTGCTGCGCGGCTTCATCGACGCGATCATGATGCGTTCGCAACTCGCCATCGCCGCGGGCAGCGCGCAAGGCTACCTGCCTCCCGAGCACTACGACCAGATTTTCTCCGCTCACGGCACGATCATGATCTTTTTCATGGCAATGCCCTTCATGGTCGGGCTGATGAACTTCGTCGTGCCGCTGCAGCTCGGCGTGCGCGATGTGGCGTTCCCGGTACTGAATGCCATCAGTTTCTGGTTGACTGCCTCGGGCGCGCTGCTGGTGAATGTCTCGCTGGTGGTGGGCGAGTTTGCGCGCACCGGCTGGCTTGCCTACCCGCCCCTTTCCGAGCTGCAATTCTCGCCGGGTGTCGGTGTGGATTATTATCTGTGGGCGCTGCAGATCTCAGGTATTGGTACGCTGCTCGCGGGCATCAACATGGTCACGACCATCTTGAAGCTGCGCGCACCCGGAATGGGGTACATGCGCATGCCGGTATTCTGCTGGACTGCGCTGTCCTCCAGCATGCTGATCGTCGCCGCCTTCCCGGTGCTCACCGCCACCTTCGGCATGCTGCTGCTCGACCGCTACGTTGGTATGCACTTTTTCACCAATGACGGCGGCGGCAATTTCATGATGTATATCAATCTGATTTGGATCTGGGGTCACCCGGAAGTCTATATTCTGGCCCTCCCCGCATTCGGCATTTTCTCCGAGGTCATCGCGACCTTCGCCGGCAAAGCGCTGTTCGGCTATCGCTCCATGGTCATGGCGACGCTGGCGATCTGCGTGCTGTCCTTCATGGTCTGGCTGCATCACTTCTTCACGATGGGCGCCGGCGCCGACGTCAATGCCGTCTTCGGCATTATGTCCATGATCATCGCCATCCCTACGGGCGTGAAACTGTTCAACTGGCTGTTCACTCTGTATCGAGGCCGCATCCGATTCGAGGTACCGGTACTGTGGGCCATCGGATTCATGGTGACCTTCGCCATCGGCGGGATGACCGGCGTGCTGCAGGCGGTGCCGCCCGCCGACTTTGTGCTGCACAACAGTCTGTTTCTCGTAGCCCACTTTCACAACGTGATCATCGGCTCAGTGGTATTCGGCGCCATGGCAGGCTACAACTACTGGTTCCCCAAGGCGTTTGGGTTCACGCTGGACCGGCGCTTGGGAATCGTCAGTTTCTGGTGTTGGTTGATCGGTTTCTATCTGGCGTTCATGCCGCTCTACGCTCTTGGGTTGCTCGGCATGACCCGGCGAATGCAGCACTACGCCGACTTAAGCTGGCAGCCTTACTTGATCGTGGCAGAGGTGGGCGCGATCGTCATTCTCTGCGGCATCATCGCCACCGTTGTGCAGCTCGTGGTCAGCATCCGCACGCGCGAGAACCGTCGCGACCGCACCGGTGATCCCTGGAATGGCAGAACCCTTGAATGGTCCACGGCCTCACCGCCGCCCGCTTATAACTTTGCGGTGTTGCCGCAAGTCGACTCGTTGGATGCCTTCTGGGCCATGAAACAACGCGGGCAGGTCGTGCCGGCGGAGCGGTACGAGTCGATCGAGATGCCGAGGAACAGCCCGAACGGGTTTGTGACGGCTTTCTTTGCGGTCGTCACCGGCTTCGCCATGATTTGGCACATCGGGTGGCTGGCCATTCTCGGCCTGGTATGCGCCGTGCTGACGCTGCTTGCCTTTGGTTGGGTTGAGCGGCACGAGCAAGAAGTGTCGGGCGAGCAATTGGCCAATGATGAGCGAGTACGTCTTCGACCGATGGGTTCCGCATGAGCGCGCACGCCGCCACTGCCGGACTCGCCGAACCGGGGGGGGAGGAATCTCACGATTACAGCAAGGACGGGCCGGCGCCGGTTCGTGTCGTGGTCGCCTACGGTTTTTGGATCTTCCTGCTCTCCGACATCATCATGTTCTCGGCGCTGTTCGCCTCCTACGCGGTGCTGTCCGGACAAACCGCCGGGGGACCTGCCGGCCGCGAGTTGTTCGAGTTGCGCCATGTCGGCATTGAGACGCTGTGCCTGCTGTTTTCGAGTTACACCTGTGGACTTGGCATTCTCTCGATGGAGCGGCAGCACACGCGCCGTTTCTATGTGGCCTTCGCGCTCACGTTCGCGCTCGGCGCCACGTTTCTTGGGTTGGAGGTAAGCGAATTTGTCGGCCTGGTGGCGCGTGGCGCCGGCCCCTCGCGCAGCGCCTTTCTGTCGGCGTTTTTTTCCCTCGTGGGTCTGCACGGTCTGCACGTTAGCGCCGGCCTCCTGTGGCTCTGCTTCATGGTGGCGCAATTCGCCACCAAGGGTCCGCGCGACTTTGTTCGGCGTCGGCTGCTTTGCTTCAGTCTGTTCTGGCACGCACTCGACATCATCTGGATAGGGCTGCTGACCTTGGTCTATTTGATGGGAGCGCGGTAATGCAAGAACACGCAAGACAGGTGCCGACCTCGACCGCTGAGGCATCAGACGGCGGTGAGGACAAACCCTCAGGCAGTTTTGCCATGTACACCGCGGGGCTCGCCTTCGCATTGCTGCTCACCGGCGCATCCTTCGTTGTCTCACAAACCGACTTATTGTGGGCGCCCGGCGTGCCAGCCGGGCTTGCCGTACTCGCCATCGCCCAGATGGGCGTTCACTTGGTATTCTTTCTGCATATCGGTACCGGAGCGGACAACACCAACAACATACTTGCGCTCGCCTTCGGCGTGCTGGTCGTCGCGCTCATCGTCTCGGGATCTCTGTGGATCATGGCTCATCTCAACGCGAACATGATGCCGGCATCGGCCATCATGGAGATGCAGCGGTAGCTGGCTGCTGACTCCTCAAAAGTTCGCCCGTACGCCCACGTTGACACCCGCATCCTCGGCCTTGCCGCTGCGTGCTTCGCCCGCTACACCTGCGTATGCATAAGTATGTTCACCTACGTGTGTTAGCCGCGGGCGCTAAACCCAAGCGGCCCACCGGCCTCCCACTAACGCAGCGGCCTCCACACCTTGAGCGCGCAGTGCTCCGCCGCCAACGAAAAGTCACCGTCGGTGGTCAGCATAGTCAACTCGTGCCGGATGCAAAGCTGCGCCAGCAGAGCGTCAATCGTGCCAAGCTGAACACCGGCGCGCCGACACAGATTCCGTAAGTTCGCAGCATCAATGTAATCACTTCGATCAGGTACGATCAGCGGTAACGCGGCAAATCGTTGTATGAGCTCCTTGTGCGCGCGTGCGCCCGAGAACCCTTGCAGCAATTCCTGCAATATCAATCCGGTGGTGACAATCGATTCGCCGCCGCTTAGGGCCACTTGTAAGGCCGCGACCTGTGGGGTGAGCGATTCCGTGTCGCGGCGGAATGCCAGCGACCAAACGCTGGTGTCCACCAGCAAGGTCACCGCGAGCGCTCAGCCTTATAGTCGAACGAAGAGTCCCATTCGAGCTTGCCCATCAGATCCAAGAAGTGCTTCTGCTTGCGCCGCGCGATGTATTCCTCCAGCGCGCGGGTTACCGCCGCCTTCTTTGTGCGCTCACCGCCGACTTTCACCGCCTGCTCTATCAGCTTTGGGTCCAAGGAAAGATTCGTAGCCATGTGTCACCTCTTACACATAAGTCTACACAATCAGCAGCCCGCTGCCAATTCGGTACCGCCCTTGTGCGGCCAGACGCAGAGGTCTCGCTACTCCGTCGGACGCTTTCTGAACATCTGATCGATCTTTGCATTTAGTTTGTCGATGGCTGCGGTATTTGCCTCGGCGATCGACAAAGCCTGCTTCGCGTCGCTGGAAGCCGCCGACGCGGACGCTGCGGTAGCTTTGTTGGCCGTTGCGGCATTGCTCACCGATTTCGCGAGGTCGGCCTGCAGTTTATTGACTTGGCTCTGCAGATCCTCGATTCGCGCTTCCAGGGGTTTGAGGTCGGTGCAGCCCGCAGTAGCCACTGCTAAGGTCAAGATTGCAGCCTTTGCCTTCAGTTTCACTACATTCTCCATGTCAGTGATTACATGTTCAATGAAAAACAGGGACAGTTTTAAGGAAAATCCAGGCTAGCCACAGTCCATAAAGAAAAACCGCAGCAAATGGGGTCGCCAGAATGACGGGTATCCACTCATCGTTTTTGATCATTCGTCGGCCGGATTGCGGCAGATTCTTTTGCCGCAGTTCCTCTTCTCGCAAGAATGGCTTGAAGGGAAGTTGCTGCTCCATCTCCCGCAACACGTCAAACTTCCTCTTGAAAAGGCTGCCATAAGACTTCATGGACTCCCGCCAGATCATACAAAGGAGGCAGGCAAAGATAGGCACGACGACGTACAGCAGAACGTCGAAACTCGCGAACGCTTCAGCCTTCCTAGCCAGCGCCAGTATCGCCAACAGGGCGGAGACAATGGACACGTAGAATCCGTTCGCGGTCGCGTAGCGCGTCCCGATATTTCCAAGATCACCGAGATAGGCATTGTACTGGTCGAGGCGCAATTGGATTTGCGGATCGCCGGAAGAGCCGCCGATAATTTCATTAGTCTCGGTAACCAAATTGCATCTCCCCTAGCAAGGGCCGTCCCTACAAACGTCGATTCTCCGCGTTTGACCGCTCGCGGCCATCACGGCGAGTCTTTCCTGGTCGCCCGTCATAAGATTTGCGATGATCGGAGCTATCACCAAGGAATGTCGCGGGCGCAGAGCTGCCCGTCGGTCTCTTTTCCCAGCAGCGCATGAATCTCTCCCGCAAACTGTCGTGCAAATCAGGCGCTACCGCACCGATTCGGATCCACTCGAGCGCCATCGCGTTCCATTCTTCATGATCGGCGCTGACTCCCTGACCCATTCCTTGCATCAGTCTTTGCACTTGATGCTCTCGGCGCAACGCCTCATCTTCAGCCGGCGTGGATATCTCGCTTTGTATCTCGCCGCGCACGCATAATAGTCTCAACGCCTTCTCGCGGGCCCCTAAGTCGACATCGGCACTGGAGCCGGCCTGCGCCAAGCACTCCTTGATCGCTTTGAGCCCCTCTTTTGGCCATTGGCGAACGCCCGCGATGAAATTCTCGGCGGATTGCTGCAGCATTTCTCGATCGGACGATTCGGCGCCTTGCAACACTGCCCACTCATATGCGTTGACGCTTCGAGAGGCCTCGAACAGATTCGTGAATGATTGCTCCGTGTCGCGCAGGTGCTGCTCCGCCACTCGAGCCCTGCACAAATCGATGGCGCGTTCGAATCGATCGTGCAACCCACGAGCCTCGGTCCTCGGCATTTCATCGAGCGCATCAAATGCGCTGCGCCACTCAGGTATTTTTGCTGTTCCCTCCAGGAGGGGAACCCCGGATAGCGCAGCAACGCGTTCCGCCTCTTCGCACAATGCCGCGGCCTTGAGCTTGTTGGCTTCTAACCCTGAGGTGTATTCCGCGTATGCCTGCTGCCGTTTCTGATAAACCGCGTCGCACACTTCGCGAAATTCATTCCACAGGGATTGGCTTTGAGTGCCCGGCGCAGGACCGGTTTCCTTCCACAGTACTTGCAGCCGCTTCACGGCGTCGATGGCTTCACGGCTGTCTTCTTGTGTGAGCAGAAAACGCGCGCGCTTGATCAGCGATTGCTTGTCCGCCACGTTGCCTTCATGCCAAGCGTCGAGCTTGGCTTGCAATCGCCCCATCGATCCCTGGAATTCTTCTTGTGGGACGCGGCCGGCCTCGCGATCCACCGGAAAATACCGACGCCATTCCTTCGGCGCGTCACTCAAAACGTTTGCCAGTAGGCGCCAGTCCGGATTGTCCCCGATTTGCGTTGCTTCAAAAGCGATCAATCGTTCGAGCACCGCCTTGCGTTTGTCGAGGTTCTGCTGCCGAAGCTTTGCCTGCGCTTCGAAGTGCTCACGGCAGGGTTGATAGGCCGCCTGTGAAGCCTGCTGAAACCGCTCCCACTCCTCAGGGGCCTCGCTCACGATTCCCTTGCCGATCGTTCGCCATTCCTGTTGTAGCTGTTTAATGCGGTCGGCCAGTGCCTTTGGCCCTTCCGTCGAACCGATCAGCGCCTCCATTGCCGCGATGAGCTCGAGACGCTTGGGCGCGACGGCATAGTCCTTCCACTCCTTAAGCTCATTTAACTTCTCATCGAGCAGCAGCAACTGGCGGGAAAGAGAGGTAGGTAGCGCGGGCGCGGCCGGCAACTTCTCTTCGATCGCGCGGCGCAGCCCCGCCGCCCTTTGTGTGCCTCCATCCTTAAGCGCGGCATGGGCCATGCGCAGCAATCCGCCAACTTGCCGAAACAGCTGTTCTTGCGCCGCTCGCTTCTCTGCGCGTTCCTTTTCTTCAGCCTCGCGAATTACCGCCGCCGCTTCCCTCTGCTGAGCTTCCGCCTCGGCCCGCGCGGCGGCCGCCGCTTCGGCCGCGGCTGTTGCCGCCTCACGCTCGCGCTGCTGCAGTTCACGAGCCGCCTTTAGCGCCGCGTCCTCGGCGGCTTGCCGCGCAAGCTGTCGCTGATGCGCTTCGATGGTTGCCTGGCAGCGTTCGACCGCTTGCTTGGCACGCTGTTCAACATCTGCGGCGGGCTGCGCGGTCAGCGAATGCCAGCGGGTCTTGAGATGCTCGAAAGCCGATGTGTAAAACGAGTCGTAAGTCCGTTCGCTAAGCCGCTCGAGCGAAGCGCAAAGCACCTCGATCTCGTTCTTGATCTCTTGCGCCTTGCGATCCTCGGCGTTCAGCGCATCGCACTTCTGCTTGAGAATCTTGTAAACGCTTTTGTCCTTGCCGCGCACTTGCTGAAGAAGTTGCCTGAGCTGCTTAGGATCGTGTATTCGCTCCGCCGCCAACTGGCGCAATCGGCTCGAAGGACCGTCCACGACGAGCTGCGCGAGTTGCGCAGGATCACGTATCGAGCCCTCATCGATCAGCTGGGCCATGCGCGTGCGCGCGGCCCGCTGCAGAGTCGCGGGAGAGGCGGCAGTGCTTTCGGCCGTTGCGGATAATCCAGCAAGCTTGCGCAGATCATCTCCGTCCGGCAGCTTGTGGACGGCGGCAATACGCAAGCTTTCTTCTTCGGCGTGCCCCGCATTGAGGATCGAGATGCGCTCTTGCAGAGTGGGTGGGGATGGGGGTGTCTTGCCAAAAAGGCGCGCGAACAGCTTCATCAAGCGATTCTACCGCATGTTCGTACCCTCAAGCCGCAGTGGCCAGACGCCCGTCGCGATAATCCGCGAGAGCCTGCTCGATCTCCTCGCGCGTGTTCATCACGAAAGGACCGTACTGCACGACCGGCTCGCGCAGCGGCTTGGCGGCGAGCAGCAACAATTGCACGCCTTCGGGGCCGGCTTCCACGCTGACGCTGTCTCCGTCTGACAGGACTCCTGCCGCGCGGTGCGGCAACTTCGCTGCTCCGGCCGCGCCGATCTTGGCGCTGCCTTCATAGGCGTAGAGGAACGCATTGTGGGCCGCCGCAGTCGGCACGCTGAATTTCTCTCCGGCGCGCAGGCGTACGTCGAGGTACAAAGGATCCGTGCTGAGGCGCGCATCTGCGCCGTTGACAGGTCCACTCGTCAAGGTGCCATCGAGTTCGAGCGTGCCGGCAATGACTTTCACTTCGCCGCCCTGCGGCAGTGCCACCCGCGGAATCGCGGCGGCGGGAATGTCGCGATAGCTGGCGGGCTTCATTTTTTCTTTCGACGGCAGATTGAGCCACAGCTGGAAGCCGCGCATGCGCCCTTCGCTCTGCTGCGGCATCTCGGAGTGGATGATGCCGTGCGCCGCCGTCATCCACTGCACATCGCCGGGGCCAAGGTCGCCGCGATTGCCCATGTGATCCTCATGACGCATGCGGCCGTCGAGCATGTACGTGACGGTCTCGAAGCCCCGATGCGGATGCGCTGGGAACCCGGCGATATAGTCGTCGGGATTATCGGAGTAGAACTCGTCGAGCATCAGGAACGGATCCACATGCAGCCCGCGCCGGCTGCCCAAACTGCGGCGCAGTTTAACCCCGGCGCCGTCGGACGTCGGTACGGACTCGATGACATGTATCAGTGTTCGGGTGTTCATCATCAATCTCCTGGATCTTGCCCCAACTTCAAGCCGCGAGACGCGCGATCTCGGCCTCTGCCTTGGCAAGAGCCGCTTGCTTGCTCTGCGGACCCATGTGTAGACCTTCAGCGTAAATGAATTCCACATCGGACATGCCGAGGAAGCGCAGGAAGTCGCGCACGTAGCTGGTCTGCGTGTCCATCGGGGTACCCTCATAGACGCCGCCGCGAGCCGCGAACACGTATACCTTCTTGCCGCTGAGTTTACCCACCGGACCCTTTTCGGTGTATTCGAAGGTCACGCCAAGGCGAGCGATGTGATCGAAGTAGGCTTTCAACTGCGATGGCACCCCGAAGTTGTACATGGGCAAGCCGAGCACGATGACATCGGCCTGCTTCAGTTCATTGATCAGTGTGTCGGAGTAGGCCACCACCGCGTGCTGAGCGGCGCTTCGAACTTCCGGCTTGGTAATGAAGGCACCAAACCGCTCGGCGTTAAGATGCGGCACCGGCTCGGCCGCGGCGACGTCGCGCACCACAATCGTCGCCTTCGGGTGGCTCTTGTGGAAAGCGGCAACGAACTGGTTGGCGAGGCGACTGGACTCGCCGTTGCCATTGTTGATGCTGGCGTTGATCTGCAGCAGGGTAGTCATGGGTGAATCTCCTTAAATATGGGCTGGAACTGTGTTTTCCCTGGAATCTATTTAAGTATTGATTGACTAGATAAAAAAGCACAATATTTAGGGCTTACCTATCTATTGAACTGATATATGGACACCAATCCACGGATTTCACTCGAACAATGGCGTTCCCTGTTGGCCGTGGTCGATGCCGGCGGTTATGCCCAGGCCGCAGCGGCACTGCACAAGAGTCAGTCGGCGGTTACCTACGCGGTGCAAAAAATGGAAGCGTTGCTCGGTGTGAAAATCTTCGAAGTGATCGGCCGCAAGGCGCATCTGACATCCACAGGCGAGGTGCTCTATCGGCGGGCCAAAGCGCTGTTGGACGAAGCCGGCGCGCTCGAAGGTGCTGCCGGAACCCTCGCTGCGGGCTGGGAAGCGGAGCTGCGGCTGTCGGTGGAGATAATTTTTCCGACGTGGCTGCTGCTGCATTGCTTTGCGCGCTTTGCCGAAGAGCGGCCAGAAATTCGCATCGAGTTGTATGAGAGCGTGCTCAGCGGCACTGACGAGGCGCTGCTACAGCGCAAGGTTGATTTGGCAATCTGCTCACAGATACCGGCCGGCTTCATCGGTGATCAGCTGATGCGGTTGCGCTTCATCGCCCTCGCGCACCCAGACCATCCGCTACATCGACTCGGTCGCGAATTGACGCTGCAGGATTTGCGCAAGCACCGCCACCTGATCATTCGCGATACGGGCAGCCAGCGCCGCAGCGGCAGTTGGCTCGGCGCGGAGCAGAGCTGGACAGTGAGCCAGAAGGCCACTTCGATCCACGCGGCCGTCATGGGCTTAGGCTTTGCGTGGTTCCCCGAGGAAACAGTGCGCGGCGAGCTGGAACGCGGCGAGCTTAAGCCGCTGCCGCTGCGCGAAGGCGGCGAGCGCTGGGGCGAACTGTACCTGGTGTTTGCCGACCGCGACTATGCCGGTCCGGGTGCGCGGCGATTAGCGGAGATCATCCGTGAGGATGTGGCGGGGTCGTGCCGCAAGTGTGTCTCCGCACAAGTCGATGCAGGAGTTGTTGACAGCGCGTAGAACGCGCAGGTCGTGGTCAAACGATTTCGAAAGTGATCCCAGCCTTCGCCAAACGAACAATCAGCTCTTCGCCCAGTCCAGTCACGGGCGTCAGAACACCGCCGCCGGTGAAAGGCTTTACCGCCGTGTTTCCGGCATCCGACAGGGCCAGCACAAACGCGGACTCGCATAAACACTTGACTGTAATGCGGTTGCCCGCATCGCCTTGGCCCTTGAGAATCCCGCGCGCGCGCCTGCCGCTCTTCGCGGTAGCGACGAATTCGCATTCAAAAAAGCCGCCGTCCATGACTTTCTGCGACGGTCCTTCGCCCGGTTTTGGCAGCAGCCGCTTGAGGATTCGGCGCCCGATCCCCGATGCCGCAATCGATTCGAAAACCTTGCCTGCAACAATCGCTGAGCGCGCGGTCCTGGAACTGCCGAATTTCGAGTACTCCTGATAGTCGAATCGCGTCCCCAGGAGCGCCTGAGTGCGCCGCACGACGCGCGTGTTGATCGACCCCATCAGGAATGGACCCGCCCACTTTTTAAGATCCTCGTCGAAGTGAACACCCGTAGGATCCGCATTGCGGCTGCGTTCCGTAAGGGTGTGCGCCGCCGGGTCGGGGTCCAGTAGAAAGGGATCCCGGGCAATCACCATTTGGTTCGTCTCGAGCATGTGGAAGAGGGATGCCAACGTGCCGCCGTTGATGCCGCCGCCGACCCGAAAATACGCAGCGACGCTGATGCACTCCGACTGCAACTGCTCGCGCACGTGACGCGACATGAGCCATGCGCCGAAGTCCGATGGAATCGAATCAAAGCCGCAGCCGGGCACGATTCGCGTGCCGTCGGCGGCAGCTTGTGCATGATGACGATCGATTTGCTGTCGGATCCACGGAGTTTCGCCGGTGATATCGCAATAATGAGTTCGGTTGCGGACGCATGCGTCAACGAGTTTCGTGCCGTAGAGGCTAAACGGTCCCGCTGTGCTGAGAACGACGCGGGCCTGTTCCGCCAGACTGTTGAGAGCATTGTCATCCTGAGCATCGGCAACCAGCACGTCCGCCCCCGCCGAATTGACAGTTTCAAGCTTGGATCGATTTCGTCCGGCGATGGCCCAGCGCAAGCCGGAGGGAGCGAATTGCCGGCAATACTCCACCGTCTGCCTGCCCGTGAACCCTGAGGCTCCATACAGAACGATGTCGTATTTGCGGTCGTTGGGCATGGGCGCAGCTTGCCGGCGCTAAACAGTGGCAGGGGCAGTATTGCGAGCGTGCAAAGCCATCGCGATGAGCGCTGAACCTCCAAAAACCATATTGATGCCCACCAGCAGACCGATTGCCCATGCGGCTGTACCGGGCAGTCCAGCATAGATCATTGCCGCCAGGATCAGATCCACCACGCCGCTGGCCAGCATCATGCCCCACCGCCCAGAAAGCTCGCGCCTATGTTCCAGCGCAAACATGATCGATACGATACCTTCGATCACCAGAAATAGCGTCAGGACCAAGGTGAGAGAGAACGCGCCGCCCAGTGGCCAGCGTAGCAGCACGATACCCGCGACGACCCCTAGAATGCCGGAGAGCAATGACCACCAGAAGCCCGGAGCGCTGCGCATCCGGAAAGTGGCTAACAGCCCGACAACACCGCTCAACAAAAAGATCCAACCGATGACGATGGCAATGGCGATGGTGGCAATCAGAGGAAGCATGATGGCGGCCAACCCCAGAATCACGAGGATGATCCCTTCGATGAGAAACAGCTTCCAATGTGCGAACAGCGAGGTGGCCAGTGCTGCCTGCATTCTCTCGAAATCCGGTTTGACCGTGGACATGGAGATCCCCCTCGGTTTTTTGTATGTGGGGTCGATGATAGTCCGATTTGTATCGTTCCGGGACTGCTAGCATGGTCGAAAATCTTCACATCCCTAGGGGAACCGCCTTGAGATCATGGGCTTGGGCGATAGGTGCGGTATCGGTTGCGGCGATTGTGGCTGCGGTATTGGCCGAAGCACCGCGTGCAGAACCGCCGGCCGCCACGGGGCCCAGCGCCGTGCTTGCCTACGGGGTTCCCTATGATCCGGCCGCGGGCGAACCGCTGTACAACGCTCACTGCGCTGCCTGCCATGATCATCCGAGCGACCGAACACCGTCGAGGTCAGTGATCGCAAACAACACTCCGGCCTACATTTTAGGCGCGCTCACCGATGGCCTGATGCGCGCCAACGCAGCGAGTCTGACGCACGGCGAGAAACTTAGCGTAGCCATGTTTGTCTCGCAGAATAAAAGCGGCGGCACGGTATCAAAAATAAGTTCTGAAACTCCCGCGTGTACGAACACACCCGCAAAGCTCACCTTGTCGGGACCGGGCTGGAACGGTTGGGGCCGTACGGTGCAGAACAGCCGCTATCAGCCCGACCCTGGCATCACGGCCGCCCAAGTACCTCGTTTAAAACTGAAATGGGCGATGGCCGTCTCCGGCAATCGCAACGGGCAATCCGTCATCGCCGGCGGCCGCCTGTTCACCAACGATACGGCAGGCTCGGTGTATTCACTGGATGCCAAAACCGGTTGTGCCTACTGGCGCTTCAGCGCTGAAGGACCGACCCGCAGCACCATCAGTGTCGCGAAGATAGCGGGCACGCCGGCGCGCATTGCGGCTTTTTTTACTGATGCCGCGGGATATCTCTATGCCATTGACGCCGAGAATGGCGCCCTCATCTGGCGCACCAAGATCGACGAGCAGCGTTCGCATCAATTCACCGGCTCCGTGACGATTTACCAAGGAGCGGTGTACGCACCCGTGGCCTCCGGCGAAGAGGCCTATGCCATGGACGATGCCTATCCCTGCTGCAAATTTCGCGGTGCGTTGGTCGCGGTTTTAGCGGACACCGGAAAAATATTGTGGACCACCTACACCACACAAAGCGAGCCGAAAGTCTTCAAAAATAATCGCATCGGCAATCCGATGTACGGGCCTTCAGGGGGCGCGATCTGGTCGGCGCCGACCATCGATGCAAAGCGCGGCGTGGCTTATGTCGCCACCGGCGACAGCTATACCGATGTGCCGCACGAGGGCTCCGATGCGGTGATCGCTGTGAATTTAAAAACCGGCAAAATCGTCTGGATCAAACAGCTTACCGCGCACGACAGCTACATCATTGGCTGTGAGGGACCGCAGGATAAGCGTCACGCGAATTGCCCTGACGTCGTCGGTGCCGACTACGACCTTGGAGCTTCACCAACGCTCATGAAGCGTGCTGACGGCAAACAGGTGATCCTGGCCTCGCAAAAATCCAGCCAAGTCTATGCACTGGATCCCGACGAGGCGGGTCGGGTGATCTGGCAAAAACGCTTGAGCACGGGCGGCCCGCTCGGCGGCTCCGAATGGGGCCACGCCGTCGATGAGCGCAACATCTATGTCGGTATTTCAGACATTTATGTGCACGAGGGCGCCAAACCGCAACTGACCGCACTGAACGTGACCGACGGTGCGCCGGTATGGACGCACACTTTGCCGCAGCGACCGTGCCGGTGGACCAACGTCTATTGCAGTCCTGGAATCTCCATGGCCGTCACCGCCATTCCGGGTGTCGTGTTTGCCGGCAGTATGGACGGTTGGCTCAGCGCCTATTCAACACTCGATGGCAATGTGTTGTGGACTGTCGACATCGGCGGCAGTTTTGTGACGACCAGCGGCTTGCAGGCGGATGGCGGGGCGCTCGATGCCGCCGGCCCGGTCATCGCCGGCGGCATGTTGTATATCCATACCGGCTATTGGGGTCGCACGGGCCCAGGATCCGTGTTGCTCGCATTTTCGGTGGACGGTAAGTAGCGATCGATCGCTAGTAATGATCGGTGAAGGGCCCCACCCTGCAGCTGTAGCCCTCGGGCGGTGCAGTCAGATGGAAAGCGGACACCGGCGTGCCTTTCGGATGCGAGGCCAGCGTCGTCAATGCCCACAGATTGAAGGCCTGTGTGTTGATCTGCGGCCACATATGCCCATGGCTGCTGCTGCACGACACTTCGACCACTCCGGGGATCGAGCTGAAATAATTCGATGCCGCTTGCGTGCTGGGACGGTAGTTGGCGCAAAGCACGCCGGCACATCGCCATAGGTCTTTCTCACCGCCCCAAACTGTTACCACGATCATCGGTTTGAGTTTGGTCTTGAGTGGCAGCGGCCCGATGCGGCCTTGAAAGACCTTGGTGGGATTCGCTGCAACCGCCGCTCCCGCCGCCTCGAATGACAGAGGCGTGCCATCATCTTGAGTGACGTACCACTCTCCTGAGATTGGCAGACCGCCGGCCCAGAAATCGGATCGAAACGACAATGCTCGATGGGTCATGGTCGCGCCGGAGGAAATGCCGCCCACAAAGAGCCGGCGCGCATCCAGTGGATATTTTGTCGCGACGCATTTGACCATCGCGATCAGGAATCGCGAATCCGGTCCTTCGTCGTTCTTCCAGGGATCGCCCTGCGCGCCGCCCGCCCGCCCTTCGGTCCACGGACGCCAGTTCCAACCCTCGATGCCCGGACCGTTGCAAATCCCGCCGCCGAGGTCCGGATCCTGATTGGCGCATTCGCGTACCGGACCTAAGACCATGAAGCCTTTGTCAGCCATCAAGGCATTGGCACCGCTGCGCGCGACATGAAGATTATCGTTGGTGGACTCGACCGAGCCGGTCAACGGCACCCACACCGGAGCCGGCTTATCCGAATCGGCGGGCGGTGCGACGATGAAGGCGCGCATTTTTCCGTCGCTTGGAAAATTGGTGTTGAGCCCAGGTTTGACTTGATAGCCGTCCGGACACTCCCCATGCAGAGCACCGGAATGCATCGGCGCCGACCATAGTCTTAAGGGCACGATCAGCGCCAATAGGAGCAGAAAAGACCCCGGAGATGCGCCAGCTTTCGTCATGTTCCGCCTGCCATACAATAGGCTGCTGTAGCCATATCGAACCGTCCAATTATAATCACAAACATGTCCGCCACCCTTCCGCCGTCACAAATCCGCCGCTATCAAGACTGGTTAAAGGCCCATTACGGTCTCACCTTCGAGGATTACGCCGCGTTGTGGCGTTGGTCGGTCACGGATCTTGAAGTCTTCTGGCGCAGCATTTGGCAGTTCGATCAAATCGAGTCCCCGACACCCTTTGAGTGCGCGCTGTGTGTCGACCGCATGCCGGGGGCCGTATGGTTCAAAGGCGCAACGGTGAACTACGCGCGACAGGTGCTGCGTCACGTCGAGGCAGCGGAGGCACGCGGTCAACCCGCCATCGTGAGCGAGAACGAGCTCGGCGAGACTCGGGAAATGAGTTGGCGCGAATTGAAACGCCAAGTCGACTCATTCGCGCTATCGCTGCGCGAGCTCGGCGTCGAGCGCGGCGATCGAGTTGCCGCGTATCTCACGAACTGTCCGGAGGCCGTGGTCGCATTCCTCGCCTGCTCCAGCGTGGGCGCCGTATGGAGCGTCTGCGCTCCGGACATGGGAACTCAGGCAGTGACCGATCGCTTCGTTCAGATCCAACCCAAGATTCTGATTGCCGTTGAAAATGTTTTCTATGCCGGCAAGCGCATGGATCGTCGCGTCGTGATTCAACAATTGCAAAACGCCCTGCCTAGCTTGCGCGCCACCATCGTGCTGGAGAGCGCAGCGTCCACACAGAAACTGTCGACCGGACCGACCTTTGCTGAAGCCATCTCGCATGACAGTGCAGCGGTGGCTGCATTCGAGCCTGAATGGTTGCCATTCGATCATCCGCTATGGGTGTTGTACTCGAGCGGTACCACGGGATTGCCTAAGCCCATCGTGCAAGGCCAGGGTGGGGTATTGCTCACGGCCATGGCCAGCGGCAAGCATGGGGATCTTGGGGCCAGCTATTCGGACAGCAACTTGGACGAGCGTTTTCACTGGTACTCCTCCACCGGTTGGGTCATGTGGAATGCACAGGTCGGCGGATTGCTCGGGGGCACGACGATTTGCATTTACGATGGTAGTCCCAGCGGCTCCAAAGACGAGCCGGATTGGGGCGTACTGTGGCGATTCGCGGCGCGACACAAAGTTACCTTCTTCGGCGCCGGTGCGGCTTTTTATGCAAACTGCAAAAAGTCCGGTCTGCAAATTGCCGCCTGCGGCGATTTGTCGCGCGTCCGCGCTCTGGGCACGACCGGCTCGCCTCTCGCAGAAGACGTACAAATCTGGGGCACGAAAGCCTTCGAGGCCATCGGTACGCCGGACATTTGGTGGTACAACATCTCCGGCGGCACGGATCTTTGCGGCACGTTTTGCACCGGCAATCGCGAGCTGCCGCAAATACCGGGCGAGATGCAATGCCGACAACTGGGCTCGGCCGTTGAAGCCTGGAACGAGGCCGGAGCGCCGGTCATCGATGAAGTGGGTGAACTGGTCTGCACCCGCCCCATCCCCGGCATGCCGCTTTATTTCTGGGGCGATCAGGACAACCAGCGCTATCTATCGAGTTACTTCGATATCTATCCGGGTATCTGGCGCCACGGCGACTGGATCAAGATCACCGCGAACGGCGGCTGCATCATTTATGGCCGCAGCGACGCAACCGTGAATCGTTTTGGCGTGCGCATGGGCACCAGCGAAATTTACTCCGCCGTCGAATCACTGCCCGAAATACTGGATTCGCTCATATTGGATCTCGAATACTTGGGACGTCCCAGCCGGCTGATGTTGTTCGTGTCGTTGCGCGAGGACTGCACGCTCGATGCGGATATGAAAAATCGCATCCACATCGCCATCCGCTCTCGCCTCTCACCGCGCTTTCTGCCCGACGACATCATTCACGCACCTGCCATTCCTCGAACGCTGTCGGGCAAGAAACAGGAGGTTCCAATGAAAAGATTATTTCTCGGATCAGCGCCGGAGAAAGTGATCAACCGCGACACGATGGCAAATCCCCACTGTGTTGATTGGTACATCGAGCGGGCGCGGGAACACTCGGAGCATACCGCATGAAGATCGCGAAAACATCTGAGAATTCTCGCGCACAGCGCGCACCTAACCGTACCGATGAGCGCCGAAACGTGCTGAAGCAGGCAGCGGTTCTCATCGGCGGCCTGGCTTCAGCGGCTGCCGTGCCGACACTTGGAGCGCCAAAATTCGAGAAGCGCACTGCCGCGGGAGACAAAGCTCATGCTTCAGTGATCGCCAGGGACGATGCGCCCATCGCCGAGACTGAAGCCGGCAAAGTCGTCGGCTACATTCGAAACGGCATCAATACTTTCAAGGGTATCCCGTACGCAGAAACAACGGCGGGCGCAAATCGGTTCATGCCGCCGGTCAAAATCAAGCCCTGGACCGGAGTGCGCAGCTCGCGTCAATTTGGGTTTGTGGCTCCCCAAGCCTTGCGTTCCGGTTGGGCGAACGACGAAGAGGCCTTCATGTTCTCTTGGGACGACGGCATCCAAGGCGAAGACTGCCTCAGAATTAATCTATGGACTCCCGGCATCAATGACGGAAAAAAGCGTCCGGTCATGGTTTGGCTGCATGGCGGCGGCTTCGCAGCCGGCTCGGGACAGGAACTGAAATCTTATGATGGCGAGAACCTGGCACGTCGCGGCGACGTCGTTGTCGTTTCTCTCAATCATCGCCTGAATGTTCTTGGCTACCTCAACCTCGCGCAATTCGGGGACCGTTACGCACCCTCGGCCAATGCCGGCATGTCGGATATCGTTGCGGCCTTGGAGTGGGTTCGAGACAACATCGCAAGCTTTGGCGGCGACCCGAAGTCGGTGACCATCTTCGGTCAATCGGGAGGCGGTGGCAAAGTCAGCGTGCTGATGGGCATGCCGTCTGCGGTAGGTCTATTTCATCGCGCCATCGTCGAAAGCGGCTCGATGCTTCGTGCGGGTACGGAGGAAAGATCACGCGAACTCGCCGCGTTGGTCGTGGCCGAGCTTGGACTGAACCAATCGAGCATCCAACAGATCCAGACCTTGCCGTACGACAAGGTGCTGCAAGCCAGCCTCAAAGTCATGCGGGAGCACAATCCCATGCCTCCCGGCAGAATTCCCAACTTCCGCAGAATGGCGGAAATACTGGGATTTACACCCGTCGTGGATGGAAAAATACTACCCGCGCATCCATTCGACCCTCAAGCCTCGGCGCTATCGGCGGATGTGCCGATGATCATCGGCAGCACACTCAACGAATTCGTGACCGCCATCAATCATCCTGAGTACGAGATGATGACTGCGAACGATCTCGAGCAGCGCGTCAGGTCCCTTTACGGCGACAAAACGCAGCAGGTCTTGGCCGCATTCCGGCACCGCACCCCCGGCGCTGCGGCGTTCGATCTTTGGTCGCACATCGCCGCGGCCTCGGTGAGACAGGCAGCCATTTCGCAAGCCACGGCCAAGGCCGCACTCGGACGAGCACCGGCCTATCTGTATTGGTTTACGTGGAAGACTCCCATCTTAAACGGCCGTCCGCGAGCATTTCATTGTGCGGAAATTCCCTTCGTTTTTGCGAACACGGATCGTTGCGAGAATATGACGGGCGGCGGTGAGGATGCGCGCGCGTTGGGAGCGATCATGAGTGACGCGTGGATTCAATTTGCGCGCACCGGGAACCCCAGTCATTCTGGTTTGCCGAACTGGACTGCGTTTTCGCCCAAGGAAAATCAAACAATGCAATTCGACAATCGCTCCGTACTCGTCAACGGACCCGATGCCGAGGAGCAGCGAAGTATCAGCGACGCCTGACAGAAGGCCAGATTGCGGCAATGAATACTGCGTATTGTATAATTCGTGTTCCAACCAGGAAATTTCGATGCAACTTCGTACTTTAGGCCGCTCCAATTTGCGGGTGTCTCCCCTCTGTCTCGGCGGCAATGTTTTTGGATGGACCGCAACGGAGACCGCGTCCTTTGCGGTGCTGGATGCATTGGTGAGTGCCGGACTGAACTTCATCGATACCGCAGACGTGTATTCCGCGTGGGTGCCCGGACATCGCGGCGGCGAATCCGAAACGGTCCTCGGCAACTGGTTGAAGCGCAGCGGCAAGCGAAAAGACGTGGTAATTGCGACCAAAGTCGGTATGCAGATGGCGCCCGATCGCAAAGGCTTGTCGGCTGTCCACATTGCGCGATCGGTCGAGGAATCACTGCGAAGATTGCAGACTGACACCATCGATCTGTATTTCTCGCACTGCGATGATGCCGGCGTGCCAATGGAGGAGACGCTCGGCATTTATCAGAAACTCATTGCGGAGGGCAAGGTGCGCGCCATCGGCGCCTCGAACTTCACCGCGGCACGATTGGCCGAGGCATTCGAGGTAAGCCGCAAGAACGGCTTGCCGCGATATGAAGTGCTGCAACCGCACTATAATCTCTATGCGCGTTCCGACTATGAATCTTCGCTGGAACCGTTGTGCGTGAAACAGCAGATCGGCGTCGTAACCTACTTCGCGCTCGCCTCAGGATTCTTAAGCGGAAAATACCGCACCGCCGCGGACGCCGGTAAGAGCCCACGCGGAAAAGGTATCGTCGATAAGTTTCTCAATGAGCGTGGTTTGAGGATTCTTGCCGCATTGGATGATGTGGGACGGCGCTACAGCGCTTCGGCCGCGAGTGTTGCGCTAGCGTGGCAAATCGCGCGGCCCAGCATCACTGCCCCAATCGCGAGCGCAACTACGGTAAATCAACTCGCTGAATTGGTTGCCGCCACCAAATTGCAGTTGGATCGGGCCGCGATCGAACAATTGAATGCTGCCAGCGGATGAGGGCACGGTTTCAAGGGACTCAATATTTATGGGTCGACAATAGCAGGCTCGTTTCAGTGTTCGAGATTCCGTCGATGAGACGAATGCGACCCAAGACGCGATCAACCGCTTCGAGACTGTCAGTGCGAAGCTCCGCCACGATGTCCCATCGGCCATTCGTGGTGTGAAGCGCGCAAACCGCGGGATCCCCACGCAGCGACCTGAGTACCTCATCCGTTCGGTTGCCCTCAACCGAAACGGTCATCAGCGCGCGAATCGTTTGCTCCTCCACCTGCGGCTTGAGTTTGACGGTGTAGCCGACAATGGTGCCGTCAGCCTCCATTCGTGCGAGCCGATTCTGCACGGTACCGCGAGCGACTTTGAGGCTCTTGGCCAACGTAGCCACCGGCATTCGGGCGTCATCGCGCAGCAACGACAGTAATTTCCGATCAGTCGAATCCATGGATATTTTCCCCCCGGCGACGCGCTAACCCGCTGGATTGCGCAAAACGTCAGTTTACTATGACTATTTGTACAATACTAAGCACTTATTGATCAGTCTTCTGGCTAGCCATTGGTCTTACCCCTCCCTGAGACTGTCACTTCTGCTGTGGGGGAAATCATGGTCAATTACATTGGAACAGAGCGCCTTCGCGCGCTCGTCGCGCGAATTGGAGTTGGCCGTTTCATCGAGGAGCTGGCCGGCGAAATCGCGGCTGATTACCGGCGATGGGACGAATTTGAGAAATCGGCGCGGCACGCGAGTCACTCTTCCGCCGGGGTGATCGAACTCATGCCCACGACTGATGGGCGTCTCTATTCATTCAAGTACGTCAACGGACACCCGAAAAACACCGCTCACGGACTGCTGACGGTCACGGCGTTCGGCGTGCTGGCCGACGTCGCAACCGGCTATCCGCTGCTTCTTTCAGAAATGACTTTCGTCACAGCGCTGCGCACAGCTGCCGTCTCCGCTCTGGCGGCGACTCGGATGGCGCGTTCCTCGAGCCGTGTCATGGCATTGATCGGCAACGGCGCTCAGAGTGAATTCCAAGTCATCGCGTTCCACCGGATGGCCGGCATTCGCGAAGTGCGGCTCTTCGACACCGATTCTGAAGCGACGGCCAAACTGGTTCGCAACTTAACGAGGTTGCAACTTCCAAATCTGTCCGTGACTCGTTGCGGCAGTACGGCCGAAGCCGTCCGGGGCGCCGACATCGTAACCACCGTGACCGCCGATAAGCGCAACGCAACCATCCTCACGCCGCAGATGATCGAGCCGGGCATGCATTTGAATGCCGTCGGCGGCGACTGCCCCGGCAAGACGGAATTGCACCCGGATATCCTGCGTTCGCCGGCGGCTCGCATTGTGGTGGAGTTCGAAGCACAAGCCCGTATCGAGGGCGAGATTCAACAACTCGGCGGTGCGGTGCAAGTGAGCGAGCTTGCGCACGTCTTGTTGAAAAATAGACCCGGTCGATTGAGCGATCACGAGATCACCATCTTCGATTCCGTGGGATTCGCGCTCAGTGACTTTTCTTCGTTGCGTTATCTGCAGAGACTGAATGCTGAGTACCCCGACGGCGGCCAGCGGATCGATCTGATTCCGGATATGGAAGACCCGAAGGATCTGTTTGCCCGCATGGCGAACGAGATCGTGCGCGCGCGCCAACGACGGTTCGCCTGATGCGCGCTGCCAATCGCACCGCCAGCCTCATCGGCGCGCCCACGGACATTGGCGCCAGCGATCGCGGCGCTTCCATGGGCCCCGAAGCGCTGCGAGTCGCCGGAATTCACGCGGCCCTGACGCAGCGTGGATTAGACGTGGTGGATTGCGGCAATGTCAGCGGCCCTCCCAATCCCGGGCTGGTCAAGATTGACGGCTACCGCAATTTGGCGCAGGTCACCGCCTGGAACCATGAAGTACACGATGCCGTGTATCGAGAATTGACCGCACAACGCCTGCCGATTTTACTGGGAGGCGATCATTGTTTGAGCATCGGATCCATTGCCGCAGTCGCGCGCCATTGCCGCAACAAGCGCAAGCCCTTGCGGGTGCTGTGGTTGGACGCGCATGCCGATTTCAATACGCGGGAACTTAGCCCAAGCGGAAGTTTGCACGGGATGCCGCTATCGTGCCTGTGCGGATTCGGTCCCCGCGAGCTGCTGCAAATCGGCGGCGCGACGCCGGCAATCTCGGCGAAGTGGGTTCGGCAAGTCGGCATACGCAGCGTCGATACCGGCGAGAGGCGCTTCGTGCACGAACAGCAGCTCGAGGTGTTCGATATGCGCTTCATTGACGAAATGGGCGTGCGGCAAACCATGGAACTGGCATTGCAGGACATGGATGCGGAAACTCACCTGCATGTGAGTTTCGATGTCGATTTTCTCGACCCGGAAATAGCACCGGGAGTCGGCACCACGGTGCCCGGCGGGTTGTCATACCGGGAAGCGCAGCTGTGCATGGAGATGATTGCGGACACCGGCCGCGTCGCCTCATTGGATATTATGGAACTGAATCCGGCCCTGGATGTGCGCAACAAGACCGCCGTGCTCGCCGTCGATTTGGTCGAATCCCTGTTTGGCAAGAGCACCCTTGTGCGAAAGCCGCTGTCGTACGCTGACACGCTCGTGAGTGCTTAACGACAGGACGAAGCAATAGTTCGCTCGCAGATCTACCGTGCTGCGGGACTTAGAACGTGAATCTGACTCCGCCGAAATACGCGCGCGGCATACCCGGACTTTGAAAACGATTGTCGACGCCGGGAGCATTGGCACTTGCGCCGGCGGGGACGCCCGGTGCATTGACGCCTGTGGGGTCGCCGAACAGGCCCAGAGTTGAGTAGCGTTCGCCGAACAGGTTTTGCACATTGGCAAAAAGCTCGACTCGCTCGGCGATTTTGTAGGAGCTGCGCAGGCTGAACACGTGGTAGCCGGGCAACTGCGGATTTTGGTTTGATTCATCTCCCTTATAGAAGGAATCGCTCACCAAGGTAAGCGATGCGCCCACCGACCAAATGGGCAGTACCCAGTAATCGCCGCCCACCTTGACTCGGTTGCTTGGAATGAGCGGCAGATGGTTGCCCGGCAGCACTTGAATGTTGCCGTCGGCGTCTTGGAACGGATTCGACGGTGAATGCAGCAGCAGCGGCGAGCGGAACGTGGCGTCGATGTAGCTGTATTGCGCATACGCCGACCATTGCCGCTCTTGAAAGGTCAGGCCGGTTTCGAATCCCTGGCGGCGGGTGGATCCGATATTCTGGAAGAAACCCGTGCTGATCGAAGTCGAGATACCGTAGATGTCGTCTTCGGATATGGTTCGAAACACGCTGGCATTCCAGTTGAGCATCGCGGCATTGGGCCCCAGCGCCAGCTGCCCTCTGAAGCCCAGCTCGGTGGTTTTGGCGATGACTTGCTTCAACTTCGGCGGATCGCTCGCCAGACTGGAGGGCAGCAGGCAGGGCTGCAACGGATTCGAACACTCGATCTCGCTCGCCGTCGGCGTGCGGTTGTTGGTCGCGTAGCTCGCGAACGCCGTGACGTTTGTCAGGAGCTTGTAAGTAGCACCAATGGCGGGATCGAGATGAGTGAACCGGTTGTTGCCACTCAGGTTGGTGCCCAGTTGATCCAACAAATCGATCTTTGCGATGTTGTATCGGGCGCTTGTCGTGACCGAGAGGAGCGAATTCACATCGAAGGTATCGGTTAGGTAGAAGCCATAGTACTTGTTGTTCGCAATGAGACTCACGGGCGTGGCGGCGACCAGATCGTCATTTGAATCGACGCTGTCTTCCGGCGTAAAAACCACGAGCGCGGAAGGCAGAACCGTGAGTTCCGAATTGAGAATCCCGACCTGCGTACCGGAGAAAAAGTGGGTCTGAGCCGTGTCGAAGGTAGCTCCGACGGCGAACGCATTGCCGTGACCAAGCAGCGCCTGGTTGCTGGTCAATTGCAAGGATGCGCCCGAGCCGTCGGTGCTGATTCTTTCCAAATCGTTCTGACCGATGAGATTGCTGCCGCCATTGGTAATGTCTGGGAGCGGCATCCCGGCGGCGCCGGTGAGTGGCGTCAGTCCGTCCGCCTGGCACAGCGCGCTGATTTGCGTGCACGCGGTATATTGCGAAGTATCTCCGTTGGCGACAGTTTGCCGGAAATTGCGCGAGTAGAGAACGGCTTGCGCGGACAACGCGTCGCTCAGCTCGAAAGCCGCATTCAGCGTAACGAAGTTCAGCGTATTGACATTATTCTGCGGGCCGGTGAAGACATTCATGGGACTCAAATCGAGCGACTGGATCGGGGCGGCTCCTTGACCGAGCAGGCGGTTTTCCGCACGGGCGTAGCTTAGATCCACGGTGGCGCGGCCTTCGTGATAGCTGAAGTCCATGTAGTACTGGTGTATGGAATCATGCGCAAACCGGCGCCAGCCATCTTGATTCAATAGGCGTGCCGCGCCGTAGAATCCGAGCGTCCCGTTATTCACGCCGAATTCCGCGGAGCCTTGACGCTGGTTGAATGAGCCCCCTGAAAGCGCAGCGTCGGCGCCTTGGAAGGTAAAGCCGTTCTTCATGGTCACGGCTATCGCGCCGCCCAAGGCGTTCAGGCCATACAGAGGGTTCGAACTGACAATGTCGACACGATTGATCGCGATATCGGGGAACAAGTCCCAGTCGACCGTATCGCCGAAGGCTTCGTTGATCCGCACACCATTCTGGTAGACGGCCAATCCTTGCGGCGTGCCCAGCACCGGCGAGGCCTCGAAGCCGCGATAAAGAATGTCGGGCTGAAACGGATCGGCGAGCGTGTCATTGATGTTGACGCTGCCCAGACGATTCGCCAGTGCATTGACGATACTCGCCGCGCCATCTTGGATCAGGTCTGCGGCATTGAGGCTTTGCGCATTGCCTGGAATCTTGTCGGCGTCGATATTCATGCCCGGTACCGGCGTCGAGCCAATGACCACCACCTGCTGCAGCGGCGCAGAATCCTTGCGCTCCTCGGCAGGCCACGCGGATGACCAAACCAACATGGCGGCTGCCGGGGCGATCGACAAGATGCTCCGCAAACGCGCCGCTGCCATTCCCCGCTCAGTGCAAATGCGGGCTGCTCGGCAATCCATCGCCGGGCAGCTCGCTATGGAATGCATCGCTGCGCTAACTTACTTCGCCTCGGCAATCTTCTTTAAACTGTCCAAGCCGGTCTGATAAATGGCACTGGCCGTGTCGGTGGCGGCCTTGTCATTTTCCTTTTCGCCAGGGTGATCGCTGAGGTCTTTGCGCTTGAAGCGGCCTGACCAGGTCACCGAAGACTTCCCCTTGCCGAGAGATTTCACGACGAACGTCGATGTGTAGTTGCTCAGCGGCACCACGCCCTCGAGAATCGAGTACTTGAACGAATGGCCTGCGGCGTCGTACGCGAGCAGCTTCTCCTTGATCGTTCCGCCGCCTTTCAAGGTCAGCAAGCGAACGGCGCCCACTGTGTTATTGGTGCCCTCGACGATTTCGTCCGAGGCCAAGGCGGGATGCCACGTATTCAAGGCATTGAAGTCCTTCGCCGTGTGCCAC
>Ga0224547_1000039_pt1 | contig 31842 bp, 36 predicted proteins | sample 714P21014metaG_FD_179908 | JGI IMG/M metagenome (GOLD analysis project Ga0224547, IMG submission 179908) | Peat soil microbial communities from Stordalen Mire, Sweden - 717 P2 10-14 | ecosystem: Environmental > Terrestrial > Soil > Wetlands > Peat | place: Sweden: Norrbotten County, Stordalen...
GCGTCTCCCAACGCGTGCTGGCTATCACGATGAAGCGCTTCGAGCGGCCGCTCATCGGTTACCTGACTAAGGAGCAGGTGGAGACCATGCTGGCCGCGCCGTCGGATGCCACGTGGGTTGGCCGTCGCGACCGGATGATGCTGACCGTCTTGTACAACAGCGGTGCTCGGGTCTCTGAGCTCATCGCACTGCGCCGGTGCGATCTCATCCTAGACCCCACTGCTTCGATCAAGATCATGGGGAAGGGACGCAAGGAACGCTCCGTGCCACTTTGGCCGACAACTCGCACGCGCCTGCGATCCTGGCTGCGGGAGGTCCGTCCGGATCCTCATGCGGTACTTTTCCCTAACCGTGCCGACGGTGCGCTGTCGCGCACGTCGGTGGCAGAGCGATTGGCCTTGGCGGTTAAGACGGCTTCTCAACAGCATCCCGAGTTTGGGCAGCGACGAGTCTCTCCGCATGTCTTGCGCCACTCCATCGCGATGCACCTATTACAGTCCGGCGTGGACATCACGGTGATCGCGTTGTGGCTGGGTCATGAGAGCACCGCCACCACGCATCAATACGTAGAAGCGGACCTCGCGATGAAGGCTCGGGCACTGGCGGCACTGAAGCCTCCTGCAACTAGACCAATGCGGTATCGCCCCACGGACCGCACCCTTCAGTTCCTAAACAGCTTATGATTATGCACGGCCGGTGCGCGGGCCCGATGCCTGCGCGCTGGCCCAACGACCTTAATTCTGCGGCGATAGCCTCTGAGGCCCGAGAGACTTCGACGGCGACCATGCATAATAACTGGGCGCACATAGTTGCGCTTATGAACGGCCATGCATAAGCGCAACAACTGGCTCTTCGCCGGATCCTTGCGCGCCGGTCAACGCGCCGCCACCGTGATGAGTCTCATCCAGTCCGCGAAACTGAATGGGCATGATCCGCATCGATACCTCAAGGACGTCCTTGAGCGCCTACCTACTCAACCTGCCAGCCGTCTGGGCGATCTGTTACCGGACCGTTGGCAACACGCAGGAGCCACATAATGATCGGTCTCGCTGTTTACCTGAATGGAAAGCGCATGACGGTTGCGGGTGCCGACGATCTCTGTGTGCTCAACGCCATCGTGAATGCCGTTGGCGAGCTGGGTACGTCGACAGTGCGAGTTGGAAAACGACGCAGCGTGGACCTTCATCTATCCGTTGGAGGTCTGACGCGACGAGCGAAGGGCAAGCAGGACGAGCATCTCCGATGGACCAAACACCGACGACTAAAGATCGGCGACAAGATATCTGTGCAAATCGTGCAAACCGACAAACCGGACGCATACACAGAGGCTCATGTCGCCGTTAAAGAAACCCCACTGCAAAAGCGAAGGCGTAGGCAGAGGCTGAGGCTCGCCATGCGACGATCGGCTAAGACCAGCCGCGCAGTAAAAAGCTAGGTGCCTTGGCCAACCGCTTACAATGATAAGCCGCGCTTATCGTGCGCAATACAGAGGGAGCACTGGCCGTTTTCAGGAAGTCCCAACAGTCTTCAGAAGAACAATGCCACGACTACTCCGAAGTCACCACCGTGTCGTACAACCCATAGTGGGTCAGGCCTACATGGCTATCGATGCCGGTATAACTTAACGATGCATCCTCGTAGCGCCGAAATGCAAACACGGCTTGGTTCATTTGATCAGTGTTAAACACCTTCAAGCGCACAAGAAGGTGAAAATCTTTGACGGTAAGACCTGTCACTACCTTGAATAAATCCGGCTCGATCTTGGTGATAACGTCCTGCAACGTGTTCTCACGAAAGTCAGTCAGATACATGAAGGCCGGAATGCGCGTCGCAAACTTTATCAGCTTGTCCTGGATTTGCTTGCGCTTGGACCTGTACTCTTTTTCTTCATCGGTGAGCTGCTTTTGCTCTTTCGCCGACAGTTTTTTATCCTTGGCTTTGTCTTTCAGGTCCTTAACTAGCTCGCTCTTATTGATTATGGTTTCTATAACGTTATCACCTAGAGAACGCCAGCCCTCGATTCTCTCCACGGCAGCCAAGGCTTCCGGATTGTTCAGAATACGGCGCAGTGTGTCGTTATCCACGTTTACCAAAAGCGCACTCTCCCACTTTCTAGCAAGCAGAGTAGCCGATGTTCCGGCCATCGCAATGTCAAGGATGGAACCCGCATCGATCTGGATCATTACCGCACCGTTGTATGCGAGCACGGGAAGAAACGAAACAAGGTCTTTCACAGCGTTTTCTGGATTGGCCTCATTGGGTGACAGTCCGATCCCATATTCAGACAGCTGCCGTAATGCCCGTGTGGGTGCAAAATCAAAAACAAAGCACGCCGGCTTGAAAATTTCTTCCTCGTTCGGGTTGTCGCCGTTAGGGTTTCTAATCGACCACTGCGACTGCACCCGGAACGCGGCTTGAAAATACGTCTCAGGCGATTTTAAGTTCCGAAGCATGAGAATAGAAGACCACTGTGGCACTGTAACGCCGGTCGTCAGTTTGCCGCACGATAGGGTGATCGTCTTGCTGTCGAAACCGCTCCCAATAGCCTTCCGTACGGGAGGCAACGCTTCGAGGCCAATACCTGCCGTCGCCCCCGCCGCAGCAATCACCGTATAGTCATGCCAAAAAGTATTATGCCGCTCAGTCAAGAGCATCGCCATGGCGTGGCAGGACGCTACATTGGGAAGAAACCAAAACGAGTGCTGCAGGTACGGCACTAGGCGACTGTCCGAATACGGAAACGGCGGCGTTGTTCCTGTTTTTAAGTGCTCCACAACCTTAGGTAAGTAGGCGCCTCGAACAATGTCCAACCACTTTTGTACGTCACTTTTGTGTTTGAACTTGGCAGCTCTTCCGATGCCGCTAGCAGAGAAAAACTCATTGAGATCAAACTCGTCGAACTCGCCTGAACTAGCAATAGCAAGCAGTTCATCCGGCATCTGATAAGTCAGCAGTCGCATCTGCGGTAAAGCACCGTATGGATTCCAGCCTTTCGGGTGCTTCGCCGCGAAATTTTCCTTTGCTCGCTGTTCGTCGGTATACGTCCAGTTGAAGATTTGTTCCTCGATGAACTCCCCCGTGGACAGCGCCTTAAAGGGCGTCCCGGATAGATACAAATACGCTTTAGCTGTAATCGGTAGGAACTCGGTTTCTTTCTCCGACAATACCCCCAAATCCTCATTCATTTCTTCCAAATCTGCCCCATATTCGAGCCTGCCTTCCTTCGCGGCCACGGCTTCTTCTTCACCTTCAAATAGCTCTTTAGCGGTCTCTCGCCATGCGCCGAAGTGGTACTCATCGAATACCACCAAGTCCCAATTTACAGTGTGTAGCCATTCGTTCTTGGCCTTTATGTTCCCGTTGGCATCGCGGCCTAGCAAGTCCTGAAATGACCCGAAATATACTACAGGCTTTTTGCGGTCAACTTCCGTGGGGTCCCCCCCTGAACTTTTCGATAGATATTGCCAACCATCGAAATCGAGATGGGATTCGAGGTCTGTCTGCCATGCGTCTTCGACTGCGGGTTTGAATGTCACAACAAGCACGCGCTTGGCTTCCAGCCTTTTAGCGAGTTGATAGGTGGTAAAGGTCTTGCCAAAGCGCATCTTTGCGTTCCATAGATAACGTGGAACCGCCCGCTTGTCCTCCGCCCAGCGCGACCGATAATAGTCGTGCGTCAGCCGCACCGCCTCGGCTTGTTCCATCCGCATGGGGAACGTTTCGTGATGCGTGCCTGTGAGTTTCTTCCCGATGCGGAGCTCAGTTAGAACGGTTTTCACGTCCTTCACGGCGCAGCGTATCCACTCCAGAGAAACCTTTTCAAATCCCTTCTTGATCAAGGCCGCGCGAACGGCGTGGTCGCTGAACACCGTGCCATCTTCGCGTTCCGCGGGTTCATCCAGTTCAATTTTGTAATTTCTAATCGCCGCGGTTTTTACCTGCTCAGAAATACGGCGCTTCACGTCGCGAGTAGTCTGACCGACCTTCAACTGACCTTGGTGCGAGGCATCCGCAATCGAGTAGGCGTAAATGCGGGGCCTAGCCTTCGGCTTGGGCGTCAGGATCTCGTCGATGGGCTTACTCATCGGCGTCTTCCACTGCCCGGATCATCGTATTAATGAACGCGACTTCGGCCTTTGTTATGCCGTACTTCGCGAATAATTCTTTGTCAGTCCATATTTGGTTCCATTCTTGTTGTGGAACCCAACGATATACGCCCTTCATGGCGTCTTGACTGATCTTCCGCAACGATACGAGGAAGCGAACGAATGAGGTTTGGACGTATCGTGAAACGATGTCGGCCTGCTTCTTCGATTTCAGCGGCCCAGCGACAATCCATGTTTGCGTGCAGACCGCATTTGGTTCGGCAACGCCCGGTTTGCTCAAAACCATGTCGGGTAGAATGTGCCCGCCGCTACTTCCTGGCCCAGCTTTCGGTAAAAGGACTTTCCACGCGTCAATCAGATGAGTGTTCTTGTTGATAAGCGAACGCTTCATCGAGCCACTTCGCCTCCCTGCATTAGAACTCGCGTATACCCTAACATCATCTTTCCCAGGCTCGCTTTGTTTGAAGGCCGTGAAGTTAGTGGCCAAGCCGAATGGCGTATCACCGGTGAGCAAATTCTCAAAGCTTGGCCCTCCTGGCTTCAAAACCTTCTTGAGTATTCGCGCAGCACGTTCGTCCCTTATGAATACATCGTACTCATCGAGCCTGCGGTTTGTAGGTCCAACTACGTCCTCGTTGCGAATGAGCGTGACCGCGCAGTCGCCCATATAGTCTTTGCTCCAAAGGAAATAGCAAATGCCACTCTTGAGATCGACGCCGGGAAACACTTCAGCTGAGTTGGGATAATCAACCAGTGTGCGTAGGTGACGGCTCGTAAGCATGCTCTTGCGGAACTGATCCATCCCGCGCCCACCAGCCATCCATCGTGACGGGATCACCATGCTCAGATAGCGCGGCTCCAGCCCCATTGCCTGCTCTACGAACAAATGGTAAATGGAAGAGTCGTTGCTTCCGCCGCCGCCGCCCGTCATTTGATATGGCGGATTGCCTATGATTACATCGAATTGCATGATTCCTCCAAACATCTCGGCAAGCCGAGCTTTAATCGCATCGGTGTGGATGAAAGCATAGGCATGCGTCTCGAGCTCTTTGTCGCGCTCAAAAATAGCTCTAGGTGCTCCGCAGTAAACGCACTTCGTTTCATTCCAGGTATGTTCCAACCGTTCGTACCAGATGTTTCCGTCGTCACTGGCAAAAGACTTGGCTATAGAGTGCTCCCCCTTAGCGTGCTTCGAGCAGTAAAGGCTCCGCCTCGCTAGCAAGCTTGTCAGGTGAGTGATCCCGATACCGAACACTTGCTTAGTCAGGATGTGATCTACGCGCTCGGACAATTCAGGAATTTCCTTCGACAGCCCTTGGGTGAGGCGGCTTGCTATTTGACGCAGGAACACACCGCTCTTAGTGAACGGATCGAGGAACTTCACATTTGAGTTTTCCCAGATGCTCCCGCCGTCGTTGTCTGTGGCCCAAGCCTCCGCCAGCGTATCGAGCATTCGGTTCGCAAACTCCGGCGGTGTAAATACCTCGTCATTGCTAAGATTAGCAATGCAGGTCAACACGTCAGGGTTCCGCCCCGGCAAAGTGAAACTGACCTGATCGCTCACCAGGCAACCTCCGCAGCGAGCTCGCTGATTGTGCGAGTTGCGTAAACTTTAATCGGAGTAAAAATTTCGTGCTTGCCTAAGTGCGAGAACAGCGACCCCTCCGCGCTGAAAGCCGATGAATGGGTAAGCACATCAAAGCGAAAATCGCGGCGCTGAAACTTGCCCTTGCCTACGTAGCCCCACTCAGCAAATGAGATCGGTTGCTTGTTGCGGTCAAGCATAGTCAGAGCGTCGCCCTGAACCAGGTTCTGCGTCAGCACATACCCGGCCGCGCGATACAGGTCGTCATTGCCTGCAAGACCTAGGTGTTTGGCAAAAATATCGAGTAGATTGTCTTTGCACTCGGCAATGTTGTCAGCTAGTAGCTCGATGCCGTAAATACACATTAGCCCATGAAGCGCGAAGTGGCGCCTCTCGAACTGGGACTTACCGAATTTGATGTCGACTGCGGCAAGCTTACGCCGCAGAATTTGAATCAGGAAGTTGCCGCTACCGCATGCCGGTTCCAGGAACCGGCTGTCGATCCGTTCGGTCTCGCCTTTTGCCAGGTCGAGCATGGCATCAACTATCCACTGAGGTGTGAACACTTCTCCATGGTCGGCGACACGCTGCTTAGATCTCACTAGACTCATGGCTTTGTGACGCTCCTGTTTTATTAGCCATCAAGTGATAGGTAGCGCGGCACCATTTCACGCAAGCGGAAACAATTTCGCTCTGTGAAATGCTCCCGGTCCTTTTTTGGAACACAGCCTGCGTTAATTTTGACGCGGCGATAAGAATTGGGATTAAACCTATTAAAAAAACCGTGAGTTAGGTGAAACGATCTCAGTATAGATCAATCACTTGCCTGTGGTGAAATCTCTGCCTTACGAAACGAATTGCAGAGTCATTCAGTACTGTGGACACAATAATATAATCACCCGCCTGCTCGTTAGCGCCCTGGCCTACTCAGTGTGGTTCAATCGGTACACTACAAAGCCTGTTGCTTGGCGAGGATTAGGTGCTTACCGGCGCTCTTTTGTTCGACGACTAGTACGCCTTTCGAAAATAAGTCGATACGAGCAGCTCTTATGCGATTATCGTTCCAACTTAGGCGCATTCAAATCGTTCCTTGAACTTGTTCATGGTCGTTTGAACGACGTTACCCCTCCCTCGGTAGGCTTTAGAGTTTTCCGGCGTTGAAACGGCCTTTTTGGTCAACTGCTTTGCGTACTGGGTGGGGACTACTACTCGCCGCGATTTGACTTTTCTTTGATCCTAGACCGGATCACAGAAATGTCGGTGGACTTCAGACACTCAATGACTTTGGCAATCGACAATGCGGAATACCGCTTGAACACGGACTTACCGATCTTTATTTCTTTGTAGAATTCGGTGTCTCTTCGGATTCCCAAGTACTCGACGGCCGCTATCACCGTGGGAACGCTTGCGCCGCACTTCGCGGCCAAATCCTTAGCACCCAGACTGTAATATCCAAGCTCATCAACTCGCTTAACCGCAACCACCGACGCTCCAGGCGTCCCCTCTGGAACCAATTGGATCGGAATTCCTTCTTTCTTCGTAACCCTGAAGCTTATGCTCGGGCCAGACCCACTTGATGTTATTTCGATCGATGCCGCGCCGCGGAATATGTCTTGCCAATTCTGTCCGCCGACAACTTTGGACGCGATGGAAAGCAACTCGGTACTACTAGGCTGACCTTTTTGACCGGCTATAGTCGCGTCGAGAATGGCGAGAGGACGCAGGCGCGCCTCTGCATCAAGCTTTCTTCTCTTGCCTGGACCCAGAAGTTTCTTGATTGCAGCAATCTCGGACTCAAACAGCGCGGCAAGTGTAGTAGGCGGCGACGTTGAAATAGGTAACACTCGAATCGGCAACAATTTAAGGAGATCGCTGTGAAAGACGCTGCTACATAGATCTCGAAAAAGCGTGACCCCTCCTTGTGCGTGCATGTAAAGCAATCCTTCGCTCACATCTAGCAAATGATGTTGAGCGGCGTCCCGTAGGCCGTTTATTGTTTGGAGTAATAGGGCCTGCTCGTTTTTTAGAAACTTTATGGCTCCGTCGCTGAGTCCTTTTCGGACACATGCGTCGAATCCAATGGTTTCTTTAGCTGCTCGTTCACGGATGCGGCCACCTTTATGCAATATGGCTGCCTTTAGTAGCATCTCAAAAGCGTGATCAAGTAAAATCAATGACCCACAGACGCGCCCTTGGTCCTGAGGTCGGTTGAAGAATTCAATGCTGAGCACCAGGGAGTCCTGAGCCTTTCCAAACAACAATCGCGCCTCCCGCTTCAAGACGCACCGCGGAATTGGTTAACGCTACAGTCGTCGTGTTTCATTATTGGTGCCAAGGCCAAACGTTCCCTATGGCCGCGGCGCGGCATCGCGCGTCGAATGCCCACTTACCTGATTGACTAGCCGCTCTGGCACCCCAATCGACCGAGTCACCCGCTTAAAATCGGCGCGATGCTTCCGGCATTCAGCGGCCCACCGATCTGGCGCTGCCCAATCAACCGCCGGAATACGACGCCTTCCAATCTTTGTCCTAAATGTCAATATCTGATTCATAGAGTGTCGTTTCAAGTCAACACCGACACTACGATCGAGCGTAAAACCGCAACACGCTGTTGGGAATACCCTAGCAAGAAATGATCCCTAGTGGCCACCTCAAAATTCCGCCGGTGGCAGCAGCCGCGGGAATGACACAAGACCGATCGGCGATGACCATTGAGACAACAGAAGATGACGGCACGTGCATTATTCAAATGCCGTGCGGCATTTGTGAGAAGGGACCGGTTCAAGCGGCATTGGCAGCCTAAGCTTCGTGCGAAGCAAACCAGGAGTGGATTCCCACAACAGATTGTCGAAGCTAGCCCTATGTTTCACGCCCTCAGGAATTTCCTCCTCATCGCCAGTCATCACCTGATTCGAAATTACCAGAGCCATCCGAGCCACTGCAGCGTTGATCGAGAGTTCTGCAGCGAGATATCCCAAGTTCACTAGATTGTGAATTGTCGCATCGTCAAGAGACTTCAAGCGAGTTGGAATCATTGAGTTGCAGGCGTACTGCGGATAGTTATCCACGAAGGTACGAACGTCACCTTCAAAATAGCTAACGTTCCACATTTTGCTCACTTGATCCGCCCATTCCCTAAAGAAAGGGTAGTCTGACACTTGCTCGATCTTGAGAAGTTTTGGCAAACGCATTGTTAGGGGGCCGATGACTTCCATCTCAATAGTTGTGCCTTGCAGGAAATCTTCGCTGCTTTGAAGTCTGATCCAGAAAGGGTCGACATCAACCATCAAAGGGCGGAAGCCGGCTCCGCGTTCTCTTATCACATCCTCCTTTCGGTCGTAAAGAATGAGAGTGCTACGAAGTAATTGTCCAAACCAGGTGGGATAAACTCTCGCACTTTGTGGTGTAACTGCGGCGTCGACAACAAAGCATGGGCTCCAAGACTCACCACAGCGTAACGTAGCTAAATTATTCGAAAGCCCTCCGTCACCAAGAAGTAGCAGTTCGTAACGACTACGCAGCTCATGGCGCGACGCTGAGTCGAGGTTTCGAAGTTTTTCGACCCCATAAAAGTGGAAACGCGCTGGAGATAACAAAGGTGGAAACGCAGCCGAAGCCGCCACCGCCTGTGAAAGGGTGATTTCTCCAGACTGCAATACGCCATGCAAACCCGTTACCTCGCCACCAAATTCCCAGGGCAAGCCGGTATTCAAATCCGTCGCAAAAATGTGGAATCCAGGATTCTGGGTGTGAACCGGCGAGCTGATTGGACGCCGACCGGCGCCGCAACTTATTGTATCGGCACGCACGATTGTCGAAATCCCTGATCAATATTCGAGGCAGGTTCACATCTTTGGCTTTTATGTCGACAGCCATCCCGCGCATGAACAGCGATATGGTGGTTTCGGTCAGGGTCGATGGATTACTCCCGAGGAAAGCGCATTCATCGAGCAGCAGCGGACCTCGCTGCGATCAAGACTCAATCCGAAGTCCAGGCTGCACGGCAACGAGGCCGATCTATCCTTGGCAGCAAGATCTCTTCACTCAGTAGTCCTAACTTGCGATCGGTCCGCTGGCCCGCTCAACGCCGCGTATCGACAGGGCGGAAAAATCGTCTACTTAGATTCATTCGACAGCAGCGGGATGTCGTTGCGCGCCTTCATCGCCGACGCGCTCAACTAGCCAATCATGTGCCGCTCGGCGTCATCCGCTACGACTTTTCGTGAAAGTGCGCGGAATCATAAATAAGTATGGGCTTTCTTCTAACTGGCAAGATGCCGATTTGCGAATTCGCGCGATAGGGGTTCGATTCCCCTAAGCTCCACGACCATACGGCTTGATGTTACCCGGACGGCCGCAGCCCTATTTGTTGAGGCTGTAGTCCTGGGCTTGATCGGTCAAACCCTTCAGCGTAACCGAATCAGTCTTGACCGTGCTGTCGATGTCGTAGAGCCGCTTTTGAACGACGGACCGGGCCGCCTCATAGGCTTGGATCGCCGCCGGCTGTTCTGTGCAGTGCTGCAAGGTTGGGTTCTGATGGCAAGGATTTTTTGCGATTGCGCCATCGAACTGCTGGAGGCGTTCGTGGCCTTGGCTCGCGTTGCCTTTCCAATCGTTGTCATAGAGACCGAGGTTAAAGGCCGTTTGACTGACAGCAAACTGTAACTGACCCGCTTGAAAGCTCCCGCGCGGGTGCTTCTGCTCGGCGGCCCATTGGCGCTGGGCCTGATCCAGTGCCTTCGCGTGGACGGCGTGGAATTGCAAGAGGTTTTGATCGGCCTTGGGGGCTTGAATCTTGGCAGCGTACTCGGTCAGCCGCTTGTTCAAGTCCGCGACAGCAGCCTCCTCATCCGCCAAGTGCTTTTGCTGCTGGATCTGCGCACCCTGGGCCTGCAACTGCTGGACCGCGACCTGGTAGTTATCGGGGCTGCTGGCGGTTAGACGTTCCTGGCCTGTCGGGGTAGTGATCGTAATCACGCCGCGATCAATGACTCCGGACAGATTGATGGCCGGACTCAAGGGGATCTGGGACTTTGCTATCAGAGTGAGGTTGTGCTGATCGGCCACACCTGAGACATTCAAGATCGTCTGACGGATCGAGCCGTCTGGCTTGATTGCGGTAGCGATAAGCGTGCCAAGTAACTGGCCGTCTTGTCCTTGGGTGATCTGGAGCATATCGACCTGGCCCTTGGCGCGGGAAATGTAAGCACCGGAGATCCCATGAGCTGAACAGCCAGTGGCGAGTACCATCATGGCGATACCGATTATTGAGATCCGCTGGAGCTTCATTCCACTGCCTGCGCGTTCTTTGCACAGTGCTCGGTCATTTCAGCACCGACACGAGCCAAGCTCCGTCCGATACTTCGACATGATAGGCGTGAGTCGCACGGTCGCAGCGGATATTGATCGTCCGCGTAGCGCGATCATAGGTCATACCTGTCACCCACATGCACGGGCCTGCCTGCGCCGACATGATCGCGGACATCGCTTGATCGAATAGCAGCGGTGTTATGGTTCGTGATATCACGGCACCCTTCTCTATGGGACTGTGCACGTAGCCTGCGATCATAAGCGCGTATGTTTTTGAATCGTTGGGGTTGGGCGGGGCGAAGGCAGATTTGTACTCAGCGTCCGTGCACACGTAAGGATATTCAGCAGTAGGAGGGCCATCGAGCACGCAGTGCTTGCCGTTCGCTAATGTTAGGTACATCGCAGCGTGCGCCTGATAACAAGCGGCGAGCAGCACCACCATCAATACAAACAATCGGGTATTCATGATAGCTAGTACCCCAACACTTGCTTACGGTCAAAGTCCCACTCGAGTGCAGTCACGGCCCTAAGTATCCCGTTGCGCGTCTCGTACTGTATTAGGCGGTTCCCTCTTCCGTCGTCGGGCGTATCGTCGACTACGCAGTTGATAGCGTTGATGCCGTCCGACAACCAGAGGCTCGATATCGCGTCGCACGGCTTTTTTTCGTTGTCGAGCCATTTGCGTATCGAAGCGACGTTGGCATCACAAGTTGCGCGATACTTGTCTGTCCCTAGGTATGGCTCCATCCAAGGTCCCAAACAGTCGGCGCGCGCGTCGTCGGTGCGCCTCGGGATGTATCCCCCTGCGACGTTGGCCGCATTGGAATTGGCAGCCGGTTTGGCAGGCAACGTGACTGCCCGATCACCCAGCTTGGGTTCTTCGCAGAAGACCGGCAAAGCGTAATGTCCGGTATTGCCGAACCATATTTGCTTACACGCGACAACGATGTGCTGACCTTCGTTCACGTTTGGGATGCTTGCGAACCCAAGCTCAATGTTCTCGACCCCATCAATCCCAGGTTCCTCGTCCGCGTCGTCACCCTGTGTCATGGTGACTTTGCTATCCAGGTGCAAGAAAAGATAATTTTCAGTCCTTCCTTCGCCGTTGTTACAGCAATCGGTATACACGCCAGATTTTAATACTCCGCTAAGCGTTGTCGGCGCATTCCATTTAAGTCCGCCTGCGGTGTTTTTGGTTTTCGAGACATCATTCTGCAGGCTGCACGAAAAGACAAATCCCCCGTCAAAAGACAGCATGCCGCACATGTGCTCGGCCTGCCATTTCTTGGCTTGTTGTCTCTCCGGGTCAGCAAGCTGAATGGTGATGCCCCCTCGCCACTCCTCGCAACCCGCTTTCCTGGCATCCTCTTGCCGGCCGAAGACTTCGACTCGGCTCTTCATAGCTGCTTGTAAGCCGTGGCCCTCACGATTATCCACTGCCGCGCTAGCTGGGCATACTAATGTGCCTTGCGCCGTATGAAGCGGCCCATCAAAGTCCACCGGCAGTTCCTTCGGTGGCGGTGAATCGACTTGGCCGCGCGCCGGTTGCTGACCGGACAAACTCGCGATAACAGACAACACAAGTAGCAACGCGATGAATGCTCCGACATATTTTAGGCGGCCGCCCCCTCTCTTTGGCTTGGCCCCGCAGTTTTGGCATGCTTTCGCCGTATCGCTTACTTCCTTGCCGCACTCCGTGCATTTTATTAGAGCCACTACCTCTCCCAACACAATTCCGCAGTCCTCCACGACCTAAAAATCGCGCAAGAACTCTCTGCAAAATGGAGGCCCAACGATAGCGCGCGACTTCGCGGGTGTTCACGCAAGGCGTCACGCGCGGCTATCAGCCTGTGTGATGGGTGTCACGATATCGAGGTATGCCAGCTAGAACACTGTTGGGGGTGACTTCAAGAAAGCGGCCATTACGTACGCTAAGGACCGCTGACCGCTATCAGGCCGGTCACGACCCATATCGACCGTCTGCTTTAAACGGCTTTCGTTTGTAGAGTGTCGAATACGTATTCCACTTCAGAGATCGGCATGTCGCGCATTGCCGGGCGCTCTGTCATCTTACCGATAAAGAAAAGTGTCTACCCGCACAAGAACCCCCATGATTCGCGTCGCTTTGCTTACAGGTTGCCTTGAACGTGTCCGGCGCGCCGTTTTAGCTGTCAGCGCGCTCTGCCTCCTCAGTACAGCAAAAGTGGCCATGGCTGGTGCCACCGATAAGAGTACGACGGTGATCGACGATCCGGCTTATACCCATGCGCAACGACTGGTGGAAATCGAGCCGGGGCGCCGGCTCAATCTCTATTGCACCGGCAAGGGCTCGCCGATTGTCGTCTTCGATTCCGGCGGTGGTGGCAAGACGGTTGACTGGGCCCCGGTGCAACCGGTCATAGCCGAGCACACGCAAGCCTGTTCGTACGACCGGGCCGGATTGGGCTTCAGCGATCCTGGCAAGCGTAGCAGCGATAGTGCGAACATCGTCGATGACCTGCACCGGATGTTGACCGCCGCAGCGCTCAAGCCGCCCTACGTCCTGGTCGGTGCTTCGTATGGCGGGTTGAACGTCAGACTCTATGCTGACACCAATCCTGCGGAAGTTGTCGGCATGGTGCTGGTCGATTCTACCTCAGAAGACTGGATTGAAGAACGGCTGAAACTGGATCCAAGACACCTAACCGTTGAGCAAGCCCGCGCGCGGAATTTCAAAACTGATTGGCAGGCGCAGCGCGATTGCGTCAAGGCAGCATTGACAGGCTTCGTCGAAGGAACGGAACTCTACAAGCAGTGTGTAGGCGAACCCAACCCGACCCTAAGCAAGGCGATCAACGACGCCGATCTGAAAGCCCGTCTGTCCGTAGGGCATCAGCAAGCAGAATTGAGCGAGGAAGAAAGCATTTTTTTTACAAGCGCCGACCAGGTCCGCGCCGCTCGACGATGGTATGGCGCCATGCCGCTGATCGTGTTGACCTCGGCGCCTGTCGCGAAGCCCCGGGCCAATGAAACCCCGGAGTTCAGGGCAGCGCTTAATCGGTTGCATGCTGTTCTTGCCGATCAGATGGCCGCGCTGTCGACGCGTGGCGTGATCAGGCCGGTCCCGAATTCAACGCATGAGATTCAGTTGACCCAGCCAGACGCGGTCAACAGCGCGATCTTGGAGGTTCTAGGAGAGGCAAGCCAGCAGAAGTAGTGCAGCCCGCGTCCGAAAGACACTAATCAAGGATGCCGGCACCGTCCCACTAGTCCATCCAAAGATTTTAAGCGCGTTAGGGGCGGCGCTTTCGCGCGGGGAGTTCGGTCTCTTGGCTCAACGCCCAGTCACGAAAGACTCTGCTCGCTTCCCTCGGGGGTGGTTTCTGCTGCGCCGCCGCTGACAAAATTGCTGAAATCTCTGGCATAAAATACTGACGTCGACACCGGCCTTGGTAAGGCTAGCCCTTATTTATTCGGCAAACGGATGTCGTCCTCGAAATTCTTGCCGTATCGATCGACCAGCGCGCGAATCACCGTTTTCGGCTGGTCGTTGATTGCTTCCGGGTCTGCTGTAATTTTTCCTTGCCAGATCTCGATGGGATCGCCACGAACCACGGACTCCTTAGTCACAAGTGACAGAACGACGTCCCCAAGCTTCTCTGTCTCTTCATGCGTTTTAGTAGTTGATACACCGAGTACGCCTCCAAGCGCAGCATTGGCGATCCCCACCGAGTTTGACGTGATACCTGTGACAATGGTTCGATCATCTCTTCCAACGACCAGCACCCATTTTGAATTATCGAAATCCGCAAGATTGAAACCTTCGGCTTGAAACTCTTCCTTAACGAGCGGCAGCATTTGTCGGTCCTGGATGCTGCTGTGGACTCCCACCGTAACGAATAACGGATCCGCCTTTGTCGGCGCGTAGGCTGGGTCCTGCCGTGTAAGGAGACCGGCGCTATACCTGCAGCCGCTTAAAACAATGCACGCGGCAAAGACTGCCGCTGCCGTTGCGCAAATCACTCTATGTCTTCTGCACCGCATTTTTCCTCCTTGAACTCCGGCCGCACGAATAAAAAATGAAGACCGATAAAATAGCGGCATAGGCGCGGGCGCTCTACGAGATGCCGGACACTGTACCGGCAAGACTTTCGAGCATAGTCATCTGCTGTAGTGCATTGGTTGCGCCCGCCCAGGCATTGACGAATACGATCTGATCGTTCCCCTCAATGAGAGTCGACACAAATGTGATTTTTATTCCGCTCGAAGTCGTTCCCGTGACTCTGAACCGCACCGCATTGTGCCCGCCGATTTTGAGGGTAGTGACTTCCGAAGACGTCGCATCCTTCAGCACATCGGATTCACTGGCTCTCTTTGTCGTAGCGAACGCCGTCAAATCGGTGACTCCCTCGTGCGGCAACGGAATGACCGTCATGCCGATGTCCAGCGTCCCATTAATGGCATAGAAAACCGCACCGACAGCTTTCAGTTTTTCAGGAGCCGGTCGCATGGCAAAACCAGATGGAAGCGCGAGGGCAAGCTGATCCGCTCCAGGAACCGGCGTTACCGGTGCAGGTCTGGTTGCTGTCGCTGTACTGGTGGGTGCGCCGGTGCCAGAATACCACCCTTGCGCGTTCATACAATCGCGCAACAGCGCTTGATTCGAAAGACCGCCCAGACGGCTTTGACTCACGTCGCGCTCGCAATTGTAGACGGCCTCTTTTCCTTCTTGCGCTGTTGCGCCGGGTTTGTAGTACATCGTTGTGCACCCGCAAAGCGAGAACACAGCAACGCCAAGAACAAGTAGTTTACGCAATGAGCCAATCCTCCTCTCGATATGGTCGAGCGCATCAGCGAAAGGATTCTGCCACCAGTAAGCTTTAGGCGCCCGCGGTCAGTTCACATCGGCTTGGCAAATTGCTGCCGTGCTCCTATTTGTGTGAACTGATCCACGCAGCGCGGCGGTTTGTCTTTGGGTAGGCCGCTACAGGGTATCGCAAGGGTCCAGTGCCATCTATAAAGGTACGGGGTACCACTAGGTAAGAGCGCTGACAGTAGGAGACCCCAGGTCGCAAACTACATTGCAGCTTTCGGTTCTTTGCCAGGAGATAAAGCATGGATTTCTTCTCGCCGGTGGTTCCTCCGGCTCGATGGCATCATAATTTTTCGCACGCGATGGCACCGTACAGGCAAGCGGAACGCGATCTATTTAACGCCTGGGCCGAAGGCTTTCCAGATCGAGATGGGAAATTAATTGCCGAATTTCAAACTAGTTTCAATTCGACGTTTTGGGAAGTCTATCTGCATGCAATGCTAAAGAGTTACAACATGGAGACGGACTGGTCTCAATCTTCTCCGGATTTTGTAACAGGGACGCCAAGCGCTCCACTTGTCATCGAAGCGGTAACTGCCGCTGCGGCACTAGGGAAGCCCAATGAATGGGATCGAATGTTCACAGCAGAAGAGCTCTTGTCACTTAAGTTCAAAGCCATAAATACCGAGGCGATCATTCGCTTGTCGAATTCTATTCTGTCCAAATACAAAAAATATTGTTCTGGGTACGCCTATCTAGATCATGTGAAGGGGAAACCCTTTGTGATCGCCGTGGCCCCGTTCGAGCAACCGCACTTTAATTTGCAGTGTGACCGTCCCATACGAGCACTTCTCTACGATCACTATGTCGATGAGGATGAATATATGGCGTCGCCCGCCGAGTATCCGGAGGGCCCTCCCGCGAGGCGACTCGGTTACGTTCGGAAGGATAACGGCGCGGAAATCCCGTTGGGGTTCTTCAATGATGATGGCATGAGCCACTTAAGTGCGGTTGTCTACAGTTGCACCGCAACCTGGGGAAAACTTGCAGCCATGGCCAAGAATCCGTATTTAGTTGATTCCGTCGTTCAGACTCTTTGGGCTACGCCTCCACGCGGCGCACCGACTAAAAAGACGTGCAAAATCTTAGAGCACGAGGAATCGATATTGGATGGGCTGCAGGTATACCACAACCCTTTTGCCTGCCAATCGCTATCACCGGCCATTTTTCGAGCACCACGAGTCGTGCAGCATTTTTGGGATTTTAAGACGCACAATTGGTCATACGAGGGACGTACCGACGCCCTCTTGACTCGGCAAGTATGGGCGGTCGTCCCTAGGGAGTATCGAACCAACGCGGGGGAGAATCCGCTGGTCTAGCCAGGTTGATTATAACCGGTGCCACGGCGGGTGCATTTTGCGGTCGAATGGCGTTCAATTTCGCGCTCGCCCCGCTCATAACTGGGGTGACTGCTAGCGGCGAATTCTTTGGTCTCAAACCGAGCTGCCGTGGCTCAGCCCATTTGCGTTCGGCTTAGTTTTAGACTGACGCCTCAACAAGGATTATCGCGACATCGTCCTGCAATGCGCCGCTGAGCAGCCGCACCCCAGAGATCAACTTGTCGACTGCGTCCTTCACTGGTAACGCCGATGTCCGTTGCGCGATGTCGCTCTCCGTTGCGTATTTAAACAGGCCATCGGTGGCGATAAGCAGCCGCCCAGACAACTCAATCGGCCCGAAGCCCATCGGCAAGGCTTCATCGGAACCCAGCAGAGGCTTACGATGTTGGTTCTCGGTGAGATCGACAATCGCTTTTCCCGTGAGCAGCCACGCGCCGGAGTCTCCGACGCTGGCCCCAACGACACGGCCCTCCGAGATCTCTATGACGACGGCCGTGCACTGCCCACCTGTCCGAACCACCGCCTGGTCCGCTTCGTACAGACACCTCGCCCAATCCTCCGCAGTTCCTGTGCCGCCAGTTCGCAATCTTTGTACCGCGATCGAGCACGCCATCGCCGCTGCGGCTGCGCCGCCACCCGTGCCCCCAGCCCCGTCTGCTACGACCGCAAGAGTTCGTGATCCAAAATGCTCAACGAGAAGGCGGTCCTCACCTCGCCCGCCGTTCTCAACCCTGTGTGCAACGGTCAGCATTGGCCGGGCATCTTACCGAAGAGGTCACTTCTGTAGGGGCAATAGTTACACTGCCGCTTCACGAATTTCGCCATCTATGGCGCTTCGGCATATCGGTTGTTCTCTCGCCTTCGCCGGCGAGCGCACCGTGATCCGTACGGCGCGGGGCCTCCGCTCCGTGATCGTATGACTTGCGCACGGATACGCTCAATGCTTGCTTACTCCTTTCATCAATTCCGCGTGCCGCGCGTCCATGATCGCGATTATTTCCGTTGCGCGGCCTTCATCTAGCCAGTGCATCACTAAATCTTTTTCAGCCTGCTGTACAGCCTTATTTTCGGGTCCGCCGCCCGGTTTAAATTCGTCGCCGGGCTTATAGGCTTTTTCGTGCGCCTTGTGCGCAGCTTCTAACTTAGCCCTGTAGGGTGCTTCGCTTTGTATCGTCATTTCAAAATCCTCTTATCAAGGAAATGGATGTCGGTCCGTCGCACCCAAAAAAACCATCTGCACCATCCCCAGTCGCGACACCCGTTTATCAGAAGTGTGCCGCCGATCAGCTCAGGCGCGGCGAGTGCTCCTAAAAGCTACTGCACGGCACGTCTGACCGAACATGACTCCTCGCCGGCGCGCTCGCTGTGTTGGATACAGCGCGCCTGCCGAATCAACCCGCAATCCAATCGCGCAATCCGATGTGAAGAGTCAGTGCTCCACCGCCCCATGTTGCTTTAGGAGCTTGATCATTGCGCTCGACTGAGCAAGGTCCAGGGGCGTTTTGCCACTGTTGTCTTTGGGCATGATTGTCGAGCCAGAGTCAATCAGCATGTGCGCAGCCACCATGTTATTACTTTCGGCAGCGATATGGAGCGGTGTCCGCCCCTCTGCGTCTCGTCCAGCCACATGCGCGCCGTGCTCAATAAGATCACGAAGCATTTGGCCAGAGCATGGCGTTGCCCCCTTAACTTGGTAGAAAATGGCGGTCACACGCACAACTTGGTGAAGCGGCGGCCCGTCGCCGAGCATCCCCCTAGCACTTTGATTTGCGTCAGCTCCATGTTTCAGCAACCAATGAACTCTTTCTGATGCCCCGCAATCGGATTTTGATAAAAGAGCATTGGTCAGAGCTGTTTTGTTGTCGCGACTGCTACCGCTAACCTTGGCGCCCTGCGCGAGCAACGCTTCAAGCTCCTCGACGCTTCCAGAGCTGGCAGCGTTCACGAATTGTTCTTGCAACGCCGCCGTCTTACTGGGCCTTGTTGCGCCATGCTTTACAAGCAATTCCACGATCTGGTCATTACCTTCGGCGGCCGCCCTTTCAACGGGTGATAGCGCAGTACCGATCTCGTCGTTCGGCCAGTCGGACGCGCTCGCCCCCAAGTCAAGGAGCATTGAAGTTAGCGAAACGTTGCCTTGCACTATCGGCCAATACAGGATGATTGAATCGGCCCTCTGTAACTTGGCCCCGGCGTCAATTAGAATCTTCACCGCTTCTGTGCCAGCAAGAAGCACTTTGGGATCATGCGAAAAGCCAAGTGTCATTACGTAGCTGTACAGAACCGAGTTTGATCGTGTGCCCTCACGCTTTGTCGAATTGGGATCGGCACCACGGTGTAGCCCATCAACAATGCAATCACGATCAACGATGACATCGTTGCCGGTTTCGGTAAATCGTATGCAATCAAATATTGCCACCTCTTTCGCATGAAGCAAAGGGGAAAAAGTCGCGCATATGCTCAGGAAACAAGAGAATAAAAGGGGTGTGGTCCTCACCTTGATTGCCCTCTCCTAGATCAAAGCGAAGAGCGTATGCTAGGTTGATCACGTCACCCAGGCAAGGAAGCCATCGACTGCATCGTTCCAACCGAGTCGCGTCACGGGAAGGATCCGGGTGAACCTCTCGGGACGCAGGCGGCGCGTTCCAGAGCGGCAACAATTCTGCGGACCTCGACACAGCAAAGCCCCTCAAGATCGACGCACGATGAACTTCATGGACGACAAGGTCAGCAAACTCCCGATAATCGCTCTCATCGCAGCCGCCGGCGGTGCCCTACTCGCGTTCTCCATCGCACAGTTCAACGAAAAGAAAGATGCCCAGGAAACCGCCGTGCAAGGACTCAATGCTGAGCACGCGGAAACCGAAGCAGTGATGCGGAAGATCGGGGAGGAGGCCGCAGCGGCTGAGAGAAACCGCCCTACCGACCCCAACGAAGCTCGGCGTGCATTCGAAGCCACCGAGGCTCTAAAACGCCTGGACGAGAAAGACGAAGCCGAATGGCAACGATCACATCCGCAAAGCACTCCGAACTCCCCACGCTCTCATGATTGAGTACAGGTTCCTGTACTAGCCGACAATGAGTGCGCATAGTTTCACTGCGTCATAAAAATGGAGTATTTACATGGCTAGTGGATTTGCCGGTCTTATCGTTGTCGTGGCGATCATGGTACTTGTCTTTCTCGTCTGTCGCGCGATAGTCCTCTGGTATTGGCGTGTGAACGAAGGAATCGCGTTGCTCAAGGGCATCGATGAAAAGCTTGGCCAGATGGTGGCTAACGGCGTTGCCATGCAAGCGCAAGCAGCGGCGAGAGTTGCACCGGCGGTCAGGGCTACCGGCACTCGATAGCAAGACAATGAGAAATGGAGTTCCAAATGATGCCTCCTCTCGACACCAATGACCGGCGCGTCGCCACACTCGCTGCGGCTTCGCGATGGAGGATGTTATGCGATTTAACACTTTGATTCTCTCGGCAACGCTTTCTATCTTGGGTGGCTGCGCCACGAGTCCAGTCGGTAACGCGTCGGCCTCACCCGGGCACCAGCTCCCCAACGAGTGGCAATCACCCAGCGTCAACACTGGCAAACTTATTGTGACGCGGGACAGCGGATTCATGGGAGCCGCATGTTCGCAGCGAATTTACGTCGATGGCACGCCCATCGCGGATCTGCGCAGCGGCCAATCCGTCACGGTCTACTTGCCTCCTGGCAAGCATGTCACCGGCGTGATGTCTGGAGGCATGTGCGGGGGCGGCAGTTCTTCGGCACAGATGACAATGGCCGCAGGCGGAACGGAATTGTTCCGGGTCGCATCCGGCCAATCCGGCGATATCAAGATCGAGCCCAGTGCCTTCTGACCTTCTGATTGCTCGGATGTCTGAGCGGTGACGCCTTCGACGCCTGACATACAAAGGGAGCACAGGCTATTTTCGCGATCGCGATCCGTTGAGCAACCTGTTTGTGCCCTTGCTGAGGGCGCCTGGTGCGATCCAACAAACGCTGGGCAAGCGCGCGGATTTCCTTTTCCGAGTCGTTTTCTTGATTGAACCAGCTTTGCGCAAACGCCATGCCCAATTGCAGCCAGCTGGTATCAGCCGTGGAGAGTTCCGACTGGCCGAACCGTAACCCGGTCTCGACGTCTAGAAAGTGGTAGAAGAAGCCGCGATAGCCCGAAGTGCCCGACGGCTGCTCGCCTTGGGGCAGTTGATCCATGAAGCGCAGCGCGCGTAGCGTAATGTCGCAGGCCTGATCGCGGGTGATCCAACGGCGCTCAACTCCAATTGGCCAAGCAGACAAAGCAAAGCCTGTCGCTGCGATGCTGCAAGGGGATGGCGCCGGCCAACGATCCGGCATCAGGCCGTTGCGATGGTTCACCCGCTCCCAGAAGAACTCAAAAGTGCGCTGCTCAATATCGGTGAGCAAACGGGAATCCGAAGCACGCCTGGCTTTTGACGGTTCCAATCGACACCTACTGATGCGATTCAGGACCAAGCAACGCAATCAAGCCATCAGGCAAAGACTGCTGGAAATTCGCAAAGTTGTGTCCATTCGCCGCTTCGCTGTAGTCCACTTTGTTGCCCTTTCCGAGTAAGACGGAATGTATGATTCGGTTCGCCGACAGCGCGCCTGCCGATTCCCAAGAGCCCGCCGTTATATAAAAGCGAATTGGCTTACGCGGCGATTCGGCCACCTGTTTGACCATCCAGCCGGCGTTAGGGCTCGGGGCTGGATCTGTCAGATAGCTGGGTGACCATCAGAACGAGCCAGATTGCGAGAGGACGTTGCCAAAGATGTCCGGGTGGATGAACGCGGTGTACGTAGCTGCCAACCCGCCAAAACTGGCCCCGGCCACGACGTTTAGCTTGGGGTCGTTGCTGATGCGGTACCTCTTGCGTATCCAAGGCATCAACTCGGACGCAATGAATGCCTGAAACTTCGCATTGGGAAGAAGATCCTCATTGCGCGTTTCGGGGGTATGCAAAAAGGCAACCACCACCGGCGAGACGACGGACCGGGCAATCATGTTGTCCAGCATCATCGGCATGCCTACTGTACTGATGTAATCCTCGGCGTCGAAGACGAGAACAAACGCGCGAGGTCTAGAAGTTTTGTTGTAGCCCGCCGGCGTATACATGGTGATCGCGCGCTTGCCACCTAGAATTGCGGTGACGATCTCAAACTTTTCAATTGATCCGCTAGGCACCCCGACTTGTTTTTCTAGATAAGGGATTGGCCCGGCTTCAGGGCCGACGCAATAGGACAATGGCGCGTAAACATCGGGGAAGACCCTCGGGTTTAGGGGATCGAAAAAGTGCTCGTATCGAATGCCGTCGATGGTCCAACTGACGAGGGACTGCGGTGAGGGGTGCAGTCCTTGCGGTACGCGGATTCGGTAGACAATCCGCGAGTTCTTTGGCAGCACGTAGCTGGTGTACCAAACATTGCTTGCCCCTAGGCGTTGGAAAGTGTCCTTCTGATTTGTGGTGCGACTTGGGAAGTCATGGCCAAGTCGAGCATTAACAACATCTGTTTCCGGGTCTGCATGGAATAGAAACGTGTAAAGCGCGTCGTGCGGGTGGTTTGGTACCTCTTCGATCAACGGCGAGTGCTTCTCCTCAACCTCCTTCCAGAATGCGTCGAGAGCTGACTGCTCGTGTCGATCAAGTGCGACTAACAAACTTGCGAGTCGCGGACTTTGGGGAGGCCCATGCTCCATGCCGGTTTGATCATCTGCGTGTGCTGCTACGAACCATAGGCAACCCACTACAGCTGCGAGGGAGTATCGTATGGGCATGGACTCTTCCTCTTGCTCAAGCGGCAGCGCAGTTCAAGATCGAAATCGCTCTGCGTGTCCAGATATTCCGATACGTTGGCCTCGGTGATGTTGTTGCCCACAGCCGCTGTTCATTGAAAAAGCGCGGGGCCACGCACGTTGGGGATCCACTTCTTGCCCGTCGTGCGATCCATAGGCCGCTTCAGGAAACAGAACGCGGCGATGTTCCGCTGTAGCGGCTCGCCGACTGCGCGCAGGCTCGCGGCCTCCATTGCTGCGAATGGGTCATCCTGGCGGTGGCGGCCGTTGCGATAGAAGTCTGCAAAGTCTTCCAGTTCGGACCGATTCCACTCCATCTCGGTGCCGCAGAACGCCAACACGCCGCGCCCGGGCTGCACTCTACTGGCGTCAGCAAGTCTCGATTCAAAGTCGCGGGTGTATTCCATGAACTTCGATCGAGAGGCGAATGAGTCAGAATAGATCTCAGCCCCCAGATACTCTCGCGCCACGAGGTAGTCGGTGTTGGCGGTGTGCAGTTTCCGGCGCTTCTCGTATCTTTGCCAGTTCTGCTCCGTGTCCCCTTGAGTCGGGCGCACGGTCTTCACCTCGATGTAAAGCGTGCCGCCGCCTGCATTGGGTACCACGAAATCAATCCGCCGGCCGTCCGAGGCAATCGGCGGTTCATAGTGAATCCGGCAAGGCAGAAGCGACTGATCCGCAAGCAGAATGTCGGCAATCGCCAGTTCATTGATGCGCTCGTAAACAGTCCCAAACGTAACCTTGTCGCGCGTGTAGCTGGTTACGGCGTCCGTGAACTGGCGCCACAAATTCGCCCCGCCCTCAAGTCGGGAGTTTGTCCCCAGAATGATTGGGGCATAGTACGTTTTGACTGCCGCGATGTGCTGCTTAACTTCGGCTCTCATGCCAACCTCTACCCAAAGGAATCGCTCCCCTCGGGGAGCGCCGGTGAAAACGCGATTTTATCAGAATCAGCGGTTTGCTCGAAATTGCAACGCTGCGCTCCTAGCGGCGCATTTGGACACGCGATGACGGAGGGTCGCAATCATTCAGTGGTGCCGGTCGGCATGCCCCCAAGATTCGAATCAGAACGTACGTTAGCGGCATCGCACCCTGAAACAAATCGGACCGTTGCCACAACGCTAGTCGACTACAGCCTCAGCAAAAATAACTTGTTCGTGATCGTACCCGAATCAAATACTTTCCTGCGGCTGGCGTACATAGGAGTTCTTTTATTGCAGTCACCCCTATTTGACCCCATGGCTTTTAACGGTTCCAGCACGTTATTGCAGAAGTGCAGTCTTGAAAAGAAACCGACGCCCGCACTTGATGATAGGATGGAACCGATACAGAATGTGACCAACCATGGTGAACGTCATCACATATTCTAACGTCAGAGCACGAATGCGCGGCCCAGCCTCCAGAGAGGGATTGGGTTGACCTGACGCGTCCTGAAAATGCGTGCAGCGATCGGACCAGGCCCTCGTTTTTGGGCCTTTTTTATTTCCGATTCCTCATCGCACAAATTCCAGGAGCAGGAATATGACCGACATCAAGAAGACGCTAATCACCAGCGCACTTCCTTACATCAACGGCATCAAACACCTCGGCAACCTGGCCGGATCGCTCCTGCCCGCCGACATTCATGCCCGGTACCGGCGTCAAATTGGCGATGAGGTGCTATTCATCTGCGCAACTGACGAGCATGGCACGCCGGCGGAGCTTGCGGCCGCCGAAGCGGGCCTTCCCGTCGCAGACTACTGCGCTCAACAGCACGAAATTCAGGCCGATATTTACCGTCGCCTTGGCCTTTCATTCGACCATTTCGGCCGCTCTTCCTCGTCGCAAAACCGAGCGTTGACCCAGCACTTCTTCAAACGCCTGGACGAGCGCGGATTTATCGAGGAGCGCACGCTTAACCAGGTCTATTCGCTGGACGACGGTCGTTTCCTTCCTGACCGCTACATCGTCGGCACTTGTCCGCACTGCCAGTCCGACAGCGCCCGCGGTGACCAATGCGAGAGCTGCTCTCGACTGCTGGAGCCGACGGACTTGATCCGGCCCCGGTCTGCGGTCTCCGGAAGCACAAACCTGGAAGTGCGTCCAACCAAGCATCTTTTCCTGCGTCAGCAGGCCTTGGTCGACGATCTGGAGAAGTGGCTCGCTTCGCGCAAGGGTTGGCCGCTCTTGGTGACATCGATCGCGCGCAAATGGCTCGACGAGGGCATTCACGACCGCTGCATCACGCGCGACCTCGCGTGGGGCGTCCCGGTGCCGAAGAAAGGTTTCGAGGGCAAGGTGTTTTATGTCTGGTTTGACGCCCCGATCGAATACATCGCGGCCACGCAGGAATGGGCCGATGCCGATCCTGAGCGTCGCGATTGGAAGAAGTGGTGGTGGCAGGCGAACGACGTTGAGTACCTGCAATTCCTTGGCAAGGACAATGTGCCTTTTCATACGGTTTCGTTTCCATGCACGCTGTTGGGATCTGGAGAACCGTGGAAGACCGTCGACGTGATCAAGGGCGTCTCATGGCTCACTTATGAGGGTCAGAAATTTTCCACCAGCCAGCACCGCGGCGTCTTTCTCGACCAGGCACTCGATCTGCTGCCGGCGGACTATTGGCGCTGGTGGCTGGCGGCGAATGCGCCTGAGGGCAGCGACTCCTCGTTCTCCTTCGAGCGGTTTGCCGCAGACGTGAACAACGATCTCGCCGACACGTTCGGCAATCTCGTCAACCGGGTGCTAAAGTTTGTCACCGCGAAATACAACGGCGTCGTGCCGGTGGCGGGCGAAGAGGGTGAACTTGAGCATTCTCTCGCCGCCGAACTGACCCAACACCTCGCAAATCTGAGGTCTCATCAGGACGAACAGTCGCTTCGCAAGGCGGCGGACGAAGTCCGCGTGATCTGGAGCATCGCCAATGCCTATCTGACCGCTGGTGCGCCATGGTCGCATGCCGTGCGGAATCCAGACCGTGCTGCTGTTGTGGTGCGCACAGGCGTGAACTTGCTGGCGTTGGCCGCGACGGTCGCATGGCCGTTCATACCGGCTACCTCTGAGCGCGTGCTGGAAGCATTGGGCAGCAATTCCAGGCCGTCATGGCCGTCGTCGGCAGCCGAAGCACTGACCCTGATCGAAGGAGGACGAAAGATCGACGTGCCACCGATTTTGTTCGAAAAGCTCTCGACGGAGTGGGTTGAGACAAACCGGACAAAGTTTGCCGGAGTGCAACCCCGGGACGCCAGCACACTCACGGACACGTCAACAGTGCTGCGTTAGTTGGCTTTCAAGTGCCACCGAAGGTTGACAGACGATCCCGACGCTTTCTGCTGCCCGTATGCGGACGGTCGCCAGTGGCGGTTCCGGGTCATCCGTCTCCTGTTTTAATTCACTGCTGCAGCACTTTATTGAAAAGTGCAGTCTTGAAAAGAAACCGACACGCAGGTCACGGTACAACGTGCGGCTCTTGTGCTTATGTAGCGTCGCGCGGCAGTTCGCCGTCACGGAGCCAAGGAATGCGCTTAATAACATTGCTGGCGCTGCTCATCGCGAGCGGCGCGGCGCACGCGGAGTCTATACCGCTTATCCGTGCGAATGGAACATACCTCGTTCCTGTGACCATCAACGGCAAAGTGTCCATCAATTTCTTGATTGATACCGGTGCGTCGGACGTATCAATTCCGGCCGATGTTTTCTCAACGCTCGTTCGGGCTGGGACGGTGACAAAACAAGATTTCTTGGGGCGGCAGCAATACGAGTTGGCGGACGGGTCGAAGCAATGGGCTCAACGATTTCGAATTCGTTCGTTACGCGTTGGTAGCCTAGAACTTCGCGACGTGGTTGCCTTGGTGCTGCCCACCACGGGAACGCTCTTGTTGGGGCAAAGCTTCTTTGGACGGCTGCCCAATTGGTCGATAAATAATGAGCAACATACCTTGGTAGTGAATGAGTCTGCAACGAATGGCGGAGCCGGTGTAGCGTCAAATGCGCAGGTCCGCGAGGAGAGCACCACAAAGCTCAGATGGGCATTGATTTCGACGTTTGAAGATAAGGCACTTTACATCGACATGTCGCAAATCGAAACGGCTGGAAGTATTCGCCGAGCGTGGCTTCGGCTCATATTTGGTTCCCATGCAAAAGCGCCAAATGCGGATGACGGTCAGCGGATTACTTCCCTTCTAACACTCGCTGCTTTCGATTGCGCGTCGCACACAATGCGATATGAAGCGATCACCACATACCACGACCACGTGGAGAACTCGATTCCAGTTGATGATTTTCCAGCGAGGAGGAGGCTTTGGCAACCCGTGGAACCGGGGGGTTACGATGAGGATGAAATGCGAATGGCGTGCTCAGATGCGGAATAATTGACAAGCGCAGGAGCGCGAGTCGATAAAACAATCAGACAGCCACGGAGTCTGCTCGCCGGATACGGCATCTTAATCACGACAGCAATGGATGCTTGCGGTCGAAAGGCAATTGTTTTTGAAAGGACAGCTTCGTGAGCGGAAGCGGCTCAGAGCACAAAATTTCTGACAGTCTCTTAACAAGGAGGACTTCACGTGAAGACTACTAGGTCACTGCTTTCAGGTCTCGTCATGGCGCTTGTCGGGATTGTTCCGGCTGGTGCGAGCGCTGCAGATTGGAATGCTCACGCCTATTGGCATCAGGCCAACGGCAGCGGCTTCGACTACAATAACTGGACCGTTGAAATCGACAGCACCGTTCCGCGCCTATTGAACTGTACCGTCACATGGTCTGGAACCGGGATCGTACGTAACTATCCCGGTGACGTTGGTCATATTGGTCCCGTAGCCGCTCACTTTGGCGTGCTTGTGCCTGCCTACTCCGGTAAAGGGGGGCCTGTCGTGTCTAAGTCAACTCTCCGGGACCTGCAACCAAACGACTTTCACCAGAGCACAACTTGCCGCTAACGACAGCGGAAATGCCCCTGCGTAACGGCTGACCGGGTCGACTTCCATGCCGAATGTGCAACTGCGCGGTTAGCGAAGCCTGCACCTAGAACAGATTCGCGGGCTCCAATTCTAGAAACGCCAGCAATACCTCCCGCGGCTCATTGTCGTTGGGTCCGAGCAACGTGATGGCCCGGCGGCGAGCGCACCCTTCTTTCATCTGCAAGATCCGGCCAACATCCTCCGGGTGCTCCTGCTGATACTCGTGAGTCATCGCACAACTGTATCTAAGACTTTTCCCCATATAACCTCCAAATCATTCGAGCTGCTGGTAACTAACAGTGGTCTCACTCCGCCCGCAGGCCTCGTTCCACTTGCCAGTGCGAAAGAGCTCCTCTCGCAACTGCGCTTGGTCTTCCCACACAAGCGAAGATAAACAGTAGTCTATAATTGTCAGTCGGCGCTCATACTCGGCTTCCGGGATCCCGTGAGCAGCGAACACCCGCAGTAGCGTCGCCCGTCCGCTCTCGCTCATGGTCCGCTCTAATTTCGCCTCTGGTGTCCAGGGAGCATTATTGAGAACAATTCCTTCACGCCGGTACCTGCAGCGCTCACCGACAGTCCATAGCTTTGTTTCCGCACTCAACCTCGATCGCATTGGGGGTCTCCTCGCGCCATTCATTGGACGGCTAGCCTGCGGTGCCGCCGGACTCGTGACGCTACCCTAGTCATATACCAGGAGTGCTCACGATGAACAATGCTGAATATTTTGCCTGTTTACGCTGTCATCTCGCGGACCGACAACGGTCGCCCGCCCATACACGGGAGCTAATTGCCCTTCTCCGGGGACAGCCCTCGGGTTTCTCGCCGGCGGAAGTGGCAGGGTTGCGCGTTCTGCTACGAGAACTCGAAGAGTGCGATAAAGCGCCGGGGCGTGCGCCGGGCCTCGGCACAATCTAGCGTACGGGAGGCGACACTTCGCACTGATTGGGGTGACCTCAGTAGAGTAGGAGTGTGGCGCGATGTCGGCCGGGTGTCAGCTTGAACTGCGGTGGGCCGGGCTTCTTGGGATCGACTAGTACAGTACAGCAAGTCTGGACGGGAACTACTGTATAGGCTGTGTCCTGATTGGCACCCGCGCGCTAGGCGGAACACTTTCTACTAGGTGCACAAACGCGGCGGCGTCCTCGGCACTCTGAGACGTCGGGCGGTGGACTTGCCCCTGTGGCGCAGTTTTGTCCAATGAGTACCAACCATTCTCGCCCCACTTCAGGTAGAGCAAGTAGGTCCGACTTCTTTTGCACTCTGGACAGTCCACGATTGCCGACCCATATAGGCGATCACCCGGCTTCACAATACTGAAGAACCCAGGTTCGGCAGACAGACTTTGCGGGATGCTGGGCGCATGCGCTCGAAGAAAATCGAATGTAGAGGAGTGTATCGGTGCTATTGGGAGTGAGCCGGGCATGTACCGGTCGAAATCAAACAAAAGGACCCACCACTTTATGTTCTGTGCTACGACACCAGAGGTATTTAGGATCACCAACGTTGGTGATTCAGGATCTTGGAATCGAAGCGCGACTTCCGGTCTTGGAGCTGAAGTCGGCGCGGGTGCCGACGCATTGGTGATGTTTACCGTTTGGGCCGTGATACCGCCGGACTGATTCTGACTTTCCACGCCGGAATGAATCTCTACTTTGGGGGTCGGAGCCACCGTCGTGGCGGCGGAACTGGCGGACGGCGGCTGCTTATCGTGAGTCCACCACGGAATCACTCCGATGTACGCAAGCCACCCCGGCACGCCAACAAGGATCGCAGCAAGGACTCCGCCTATAGTCCATTTTAGCGTACGAGATGCTACGTTCGATGAGCCTGCCGGATCGGGTTGGACCGAGGGCTGAGTTACGGTAGCCGCTTTATAGCCTTCACGCGAAAGAAACCAGAAGCCGTCCTTTCTACCCGGCCTAATCCACGAATTCTTCTGGAGCTGATTGAAGCCAGCCTGCAAGATTCGTCCGTCAATGCCATTCTTGCGGGCGGCAATCGTGAGCGACATCGTATTGAAGGTCTCATCTGCTAGAACGTGGATATCTTTCACCACGATAGTGACAAGCCGTTTCGCCGTCTCTTCTGGGCTAGGTTCTATTGCCATGCTTTGATTTGATGGTGTAGCCCGCGAATCAGCCCAGTAATTTGCGTCTCGTTGAGTACGTACTTCGGAACGTAGTGCATGCCGCCGCGAGCAAGTTCCGTTGCCGAACAAACCATCAAGCCTCTGTGCAACCCGAAGTGCTCATCAATGAACGCCTTTAGATGGCTGCCGTCGGGCCGGGTTCGTGCGGTACGGAATATCGAGGCGTCACAGATCATGTCATCGGCTTGAACCCAACAGTGGCCATTCCACGTTCCAGAATCAACTTGCTCCGTCCCATCGGGAAGGTTGCATTGACTCAAGAATGCGGGCCGCCCATTGATTATCAGGTCTCCGGCGACGACGACCGCCGGAATGTTGTAGTGGTCAGTAACGCCCGCTGCCCACATAGCGCTCATCCCGGCACACGCACCGTGAAAGACTGGTGTGTTGTCTAGCAGTTGGCGCCCGAACTCCATGACAGGAGTGGGGTCAACCAAACGATAATGCCGGAAGCGCTCCGCGTCGGCCGGGCTGCGGTCTCTCGCAATCAGGCTAAGCAGATCAGACATTGGCGATTCAGTGGTCAACGGGGAGCAATCTCGAATTCAATCCCCCGCTCGCGAAGGACTGGCAGAAAGGTATCAGGTACACCAATGAAAATTGTGCGCCCGTCTGCGGCCGACGTTGAGGTCGGAAGCTCTGCAATGTACGGGCTACCGAGTTCGGCTCGGAGGAACAGCCGGTAAGCCTCATCGAACGCTAGCCTTTCACGCACTATCAATGTAAGCATCTTGCGGGCTCCTGTACGTGTTCCGAGTGCGTCAGACGTGCGTTCAAGATTCGGATCATTACGTACGTTAGCGGCATCGCACCATGAAAGAAATCAGGCGGTTGAAACATCGCTCACGCCAGACATCCTAAGCAGAAATTGCGCCGCACGCGATAGTAGAGAAATCAGGTGCTTGTCTCTGCTTGGCGTACGTAAAAATCCTTTTATTGAGGCCACCCCCTATAGGACCCTCACGACTCGCCGATCATACCTGCGTTGTAGTCATTAGCCCTCCGATAATTGCGAGACGTGCTAGGAAGGAATGACTCGCGATGTTTCGTGGCGCGCACGGACCACCCGTAGACTTGATACTGGTCGTTTGTGCAAGCTGACGGGCACGGCTCTGCACATACTAGTTCAAATGTCTCAGCGATCGACAACTCTTGCCAGTCCTTAAGAATACGCCTGTGCATGTCCCACCTGTAGGAAGGTGCGGATCGCATCCGATATCTGTCTAGGGTTCCTACGTTTAGAGGGAGTAGCGGCTTTCGATGGCCAGTAGTTCGGCCGAGAAAGTCAGCGCTCTTGAAGAATCGACCGAGGTCGCGCTTTCTCCCACCTAAAAGAAATGTGCATTCAGCGCCATAAGTGGCTGATAAGAGTTCCAGTCTAATGAAGTCCCATATGAGCTGGTCCACAGTAGGTGTGGTGGCGCCTATCCATTTCGACTCTACAGCAGCGATAATTGCATTTGAATCGTCAAACGCAGCGAAGTCGATGCGAGCTCGGCTACCGGGGCCACTTTGGTGAGCAGCCAATACTGAATGTCGCGCCTCAGTGTGAACATTAGATCCATATACAGCGCCTAGAATTTGTCCGATGGGCGCGGATAGGTAGCGCTCACTGAAAAGACCGCGGCGGTTACAGTGAGTTTCGAACTGTAACCATGCACCCACACCCTCAACCAGGCGGCGAGTCAGCTTCATGCTAATTGGCCCTTTCCATCACCTTTGCAATCATCTATTCCATGGGCTTAGCCA
>Ga0224547_1000040_pt1 | contig 31671 bp, 32 predicted proteins | sample 714P21014metaG_FD_179908 | JGI IMG/M metagenome (GOLD analysis project Ga0224547, IMG submission 179908) | Peat soil microbial communities from Stordalen Mire, Sweden - 717 P2 10-14 | ecosystem: Environmental > Terrestrial > Soil > Wetlands > Peat | place: Sweden: Norrbotten County, Stordalen...
TGACGTCACTTGACGTTCCCGCGGTTTCCTCCCTTGGGGCTTGCCCGACGTCTGCCCTCACACCTCACCGGGTATGGCATGCTCAGCGACAAGGGGCAGACATCGGGCAACCCTTAACACAACCGGAAGCTCAGTGGTGCGAACTGCCTGCCTGGAAGCCGCCATTCGGATGTGGATCGAGTGGTTGCATCTGGCGCCACAGCGGCAGGCATGCCCGAAATGCTTGCTAGATTATCGTCACTCATATGATCTTTGATGAAGGCGGGTGTCGATCCTATTGGGCGCCACTATTGTTATCAGGTTCGAGCGAAGCGGGAGGACGGTTATATAGTGCTGATCGTGTACTATTGAGTATGAGTCAGCTGTTAATCGCGGGCCCGCAGCAATAACGTCAGTAAAAATTGACGCTCGCCTTGATCTTGGGGAGCGCGCAGCCGGGAGTGAATTTTCATGATCCGCGGAGTCATCCTGACAATCGTCGCCCTTGCGCTCATCGCGCTCATATCCTTCGGCTCCTTGCAGTCCGCATGCGCTGCGGACACTCCGTCGAGCACGGCGGCTTCGGGGCATTTCGACGCGGATGTCGCAACCGCCGCGTATCTCGCGACAATGACGCCGGCTGCGCGGGCTCGGTCGGATGCCTACTTTGAGGGCGGGTATTGGCTAATGCTATGGGACTTCGTTATCGGACTTCTGCTCGCATGGGCGCTGCTCGGTTGGCGATTCTCGGCGCGCATGCGGGACTTCGCCGCGCGCCTGACACGCTTTCGTTGGGCGCAGACCGCGCTCTATGCCATTCAGTATTTCATACTCACCACGGTAGTGACTTTGCCTTGGGCGGCCTATGAAGGCTATGTCCGCGAGCACCAGTACGGTATGTCCAATCAGGGGCTCGCGGATTGGCTGGGGGATGAGGCCAAGGGGCTCGTCATCGCCCTGATCTTCGGTACGCTCGCGGCAGTCGCGATCTACGCCGTCATTCGCAAGCTGCCGAAGACATGGTGGCTGTGGGGCTCCGCGGTCGCGATCGGATTGCTGATTTTTCAAGTAGCCATTAGCCCGACCTACTTGGAGCCTGTATTCAACAAGTTCTACCCGCTGGCCGAGAGCCCGCTCAAGCAGCGCATTTTGTCGTTGGCGCGCGCCAACGGAATTCCGGTCGATCAGGTCTACGAATTCGATGCTTCCAAGCAGACGACCAAGATGAGCGCGCATGTCAGCGGCATGGCGGGTACGGCGCAGATCAGTCTGAACGACAATCTGATGAATCGAGCCTCTCCGGAGGAGGTAGAAGCCGTGCTAGGTCATGAGATGGGGCACTACGTGCTGAACCACGCGTACAAGGGCGCGCTGGCACTGGGCGTCCTCGTCGTTATCGGTTTCGCCTTCATGTCATGGGCATTCGGCCGGGTGACACTCAAGTTCGGCGAGCGATGGGGATTTCGCGACGTCGGCGACGTCGCCGGTTTGCCCTTACTGGTCGCGCTGTTCTCGGTCTATGTGTTCGCGCTGACGCCCCTGTTCAATACGATCACACGATCGATGGAGGCAGAGGCGGACGCGTTCGGTCTCAACGCGGCACGACAACCTGACGGCGCCGCGCAGGCGGCGCTGCATCTGGCCGAGTACCGTAAGATGCAGCCGGGAGCGATCGAAGAAGTGATCTTCTTCGACCACCCGAGCGGCTGGAATCGCATTCATCGGGCGATGGTTTGGAAGGCCGAGAATCTTTCAGCAGCGGATATTGCTGGCTACGACGCGCTACACCATCCTCCCGGTGTCAGCAGGTAAGTACTGACTGCCCGATGCTCGCGACGCGCCGGTCAGCTGGGGCTCGATCACGGTCGACGGACAACGATCCTTAAGGAGGACGAAGAGACGCTGGAGCGGCGACCCAGGTAATGGTGAAAAAACTCTAATAAAATTAGTGGTCGGGGTGACAGGATTCGAACCTGCGACATCTACGTCCCAAAAAACGAATCGCTCATCACGATATTCATCGAGCGAAGGGAAGGATTGATCGATACCGGCAGAACTTGAATAATTCGCTGGACTGGCGAGGAATTTTGCCTTACAGCCTGCGCCGCAAAAATAGACCGCGGTGCCCTCCTGCACCGTCACGTGCGGTGATTGCACGGTTACTGCCGTTCCACATACCGGATCTTTCAGTGATGGATTGGCTGCCATTGATGATCAATCCCTGTTGCGGCTCCAATGCAGCGCGACATTCGGCGTCATTTCATATCCCGTTGAACCCTTGGCGGTGGATTTTGCCCGAATGCGCCCGACCAATCATGCTCAAGGGCGCGAATCCGCGCGACAATGGAGATAAAGAACGCTGTCGACCACCCAAGCAAGATGACGCCGTTGGCGCCCTCAATCGCCCCCAGGACTCGCCAGCTCTTTGACAATGTCAGATCGGCATCGCCGATGGTCGCATAGGTTGCAGTTGAGAAATAAAGCGCATCTTCGAACGAGCGAATTGCGCCTACCCAGTGATACAACACCGCGTAGCTCCAAATCTCAACGCTGTGCAGAATGAATAGGCCGAAGGAGACTCCGACCAGAACAAGCATTTGCAGCACAAGATGCCGTTCGGTCTGCAGACGGCTTGAATGACGGTTAGTAGCGGCAATCAGGACGCTCAGACCTAAAAGATGCATCACTACGGTCAATGCAGCCATAGCGGTCGCGATAATAAGCTGCGTTGCGAGGCTCTGTGTCATCGTCGACTCCTTTGGTTCGTCTCGCGATAAACTGTGCAATATCGCTCGACGATTGACAATCAGTGGTTGTAGACCAATATTTAACCAAGCAACGCAGATTGCCTATACGTAAAATCCGCAGCGTGTTTCGACGCCTTGCGACAAACGCCTTGGGGCTGTGGCGCGTGAGTGTGGTGTAACCGTTGGCGACTTGAAGCGAAGGTCGTCTGCTCGTTGATCTCAAGCTTATGGAAAACGCGTACTTTGAACGCATTTCCCCGCATACCATTCGCATCCCCTAAGGGATATCTTTCGTGTCCGTCTGCCGATCATTGCACGGGAGAAGACCATGGACACTCGTGAAGTTCACGCGCAACACGCCGTCGAGGCACTGGAGCGGATTGCGGCAAACGCGGCGCCTCGAATCAGATCAATGGCCAATGTATCCGCTGCCGGCTATCTTGACCAACTGCAAATGCATAGGACACCACGTATTTCAGAAGACCGCACCGCGTGCATCGCCGACGCGGCCTACTTCATCGCAATACGTCGCGGGTTTTCTCCGGGTCATGAGCTCGCCGACTGGCTGACGGCCGAGAACGAGGTAGACGCGCGCCTGATCGGCGAATACTGCGCCTGCTGATCATGGCATCGCACGTTCATCGTACTCACCGGTCCGGTTGGATGCGCGCAGGATTGCTCGGCGCGAATGACGGGGTGCTGTCAATCTCCGGTCTCATGCTCGGGGTTGCAGCGATGCGCGCGACGCCATCTGGAATCCTTGCAGCGGGAATTGCCGGGATCGTCGCCGGGGCGCTCTCAATGGGGGCCGGCGAATTTGTCTCTGTCAGCTCGCAGGCCGATACCGAGCGCGCTGACCTCGATATTGAACAAAAAGCCATTCAGCATGACTCTGCTTCCGAATTAGCAGAACTTCGCGACATCTATGTTGGACGGGGGTTGGATCCGACACTTGCCGCCCTGGTCTCGCAGCAGCTCATGATGCACGATGCCCTTGGTGCCCACGCGCGGGATGACATAGGCATCACGGAAGCTCTGACAGCTCGGCCGCTGCAAGCCGCCTTCGTGTCGTCGATCAGCTTTGCGTTGGGTGGCATCGCTCCACTGATAACAGGCATTTTGTTTCCTCGGGAGGGAAGCCTCGTCATTGCGGTTGTTTCGTTGGTCTTTCTCGCTGCACTAGGAGCGCTCGCGGCGCATATCGGCGGTGCTCCGATTATCCGCGGTGCGGCGCGCGTGCTTATATGGGGCACATTAGCGATGGGTATCACAACCGAGGTCGGTACGCTGTTTAGTACGCTGCCGTAGCGTCAACCGCCCTACCGCGATTGGCAACGGAAATTTCATGCCGACCCAAATTCAACGACATCCGGCCACATGACTTTCTGAGGTCACTTTTCACCACGATGCGCGTTCGATACGGCGGTATGGCGCCTGGGGAATCGACAACCGCCTGAAAACATTCGCCACTGCATGTGCATTTCTCGGCAGCTACTGCATTCCAAATGCACACGCATGGCGACGATATGTGGTTTTTATCTAGTAGCTCACCAGCAGTTGATTTTCGACTTTGCAGACGCCCGGCGCTGCCCACGCCGCTCGCGCCGCATCGTCTTTCTCACGCCATGAGGACACGAATCCTTTCAAGGTCACCTTGTTGTCGTTGAGCCCGACGTCGATGTCCTTTGCATCCAACCGCGCCTGTCGTTCAAAGGCGTCTTCGATCTTCTGCTTGACGTCCATCATCTTGACGGACGGCTTGATGGTGATGTCGTTGAGGATTCCGGTGACCCCCAGTAGATAGCGAACCGCCGCTTCGGCCACATTGACCTGATAGCCATAGGCGACGTGGCCGCTCAAGTTGATGCAGCCATTCGAGACAACGGCTTTAACATCGCATTGGCCCAACGATGCATTCCACTTCAGCGCATTCGCCGCAGCAATCGCAATGTCGGTATCGCTGCGCTTTCCCGGTACGGGAATATTGACAGTGATGTCGTTGGCAATCGCGCGGACACAGCTGACTCGTTTGGCAATTTTCTCGGCGGAATATTTATCCGAGAAATGCGGCACGTTGCCGAATAGCGTCGCGACGCCCTCTTGAACATTCACGCTGATGCCGCGAGCCTCCACACTGGGATCCCACTGCAACTCATTTTGCACATCATTTCGGATGTCAGTATCTAATTTCATGATCTTCTCCTTAACTCTCTAATTTCAGTTCATTGCATTGTCAGATTGCGTACCGCAAGAGCATCGCGCTAAACCAAAGCGGCGACTATCCGTAGTTCCCACAAGGCGTGCTACGCCGGGTCAGGAAAAACGCGTAGCCGCTCGGAGGATTTACGCATGGCGAATGCCGCACATTTTTCGCATCATGTGCCACGTGGGCTGGTTGACAAGCAGTCGCAGAGCGGAATGAAGATCGCAATCATTCGCAATAGGAGACAAACATGAAAGCGTCGGACGTCATGACCCGGACGGTGATCACCATCGATGAGCAGGCGCCCATTGCCGAGGCGCTGCACTTGATGCTCGGTAAGGCGATCAGCGGCTTGCCGGTGGTGGATTGCAACGGTCAGCTGGTCGGCATCATCACCGAGGGCGATTTGTTGCGTCGCGCCGAACTGGCGACGGAGCGACACATTGCCTGGTGGAAGAATCTGCTGTTTGGACCCTGGTTTTCGGCACAGGAGTACGTGCGCACCCACGCTCGATCGGTGGCCTCGGTCATGGCCCGCGAGACCCTTTGCATTGCCGAGGATACGCCGTTGTCTATGATCGTTCGAATGATGGAGCAGGGACATGTAAAGAGGCTGCCCGTGACGAAGGACGGCAAAGTCATTGGAATAGTGAGCCGCCGAGACGTTCTGCGGCCGCTCTCCTCGGTAGTCGGGGATCCGCTTGCGGGCTCTGCGAGTGATGCGAGGATTCTGCAACAAATAGAGCGGGATCTGGCTGCGCAGCCGTGGAGCCCTCGGCACAATATTTCCATAACAGTCAACGATGGCGTTGTCGCGCTAACCGGCACGGTATCGGGATACGAGCAACGCGAGGCGCTGCAGGTCCTCATTGAGGATATTGCGGGCGTGCGCAAAATTCGCGATCAACTCTTGGTCGTCGACCCGGGTAACCGCGTATTTGCACAGCACCCTCGTCATCAAAGCGACGCGGTTCTCTGATTTCTTGCTCTTCTAAAGGAGCTAGGATTTTCCCGCCAGGGTAAGATTCATCTTGACCAGGTGCGCTACCGAACGCGCACCCATTTTTTCCATCACTTTAGCCCGATGAATTTCCACCGTCCTCTCGCTCAGCCCCAGATCGATGGCCATGACCTTGTTGGCTTCACCTTCGACGACAAGGTCCATCACCTGCTTCTCCCGCGGGGTCAACGTTTCCACTCGACGCTGAACCTCGGCGCGCAGCGCCAAGTCCTTACGATTGTCGCGATCAAATTGAAGCGCATGATTGATATGATCCAAAAGCTCCTGATCCCGGAATGGTTTTTGAATGAACTGAAATGCCCCCTCCTTCATCGCCTGTACGGCCATGGGCACATCACCGTGGCCAGTGATGAAGATGACGGGCAGCATGGCACCGGCGCGATTCAACTGTTGCTGAACCTCCAAGCCGCTCATTTCCGGCATACGGACATCCAATATCAAACAGCCCGGCTCGTCGCCTTTGAAACGCGCGAGAAATTCGCTGGGCAGCGCAAACAAGGCGGTCTTATAGCCGACCGTACTGAGCAGCGTCCCGAGCGCGCGGCGCATGCCATCATCGTCGTCAACCACGAAGATCGTTGCGTCATGCGCCGGTTTTTCTTGAGCCATCGCTAATCCCCCAGACTACCGGCCACCGGCAAGCGAAACCAGAACCGGCTGCCGCCCGCAGATAATTCTTCGAATCCCATTGTGCCTTCGTGCGCTTCGACTATTGCCCTACTCGAGGCCAGACCCAGGCCCGTACCGCGTTGTTTGGTCGTAAAGAAAGGCCGAAACAGCTGACGCTGAATGGCCGCCGGCACCCCCGGACCTGAATCCCGGACGCTGATCTCCACCATATATCGATCGCTGCTGGTCGAAACGGTGATTTTGGGGACGCCTGCGCAAAGAGCGCTGGCATCGCACGCGTTTTGCACCAAGGCGACGAGGACCTGTTGGATCCTCAATCGGTCCGCGATCACGGCGGGCACCCCCGGACTGATATCGACGTGCAACTGGCACCCGACGCGTTCCGCGAACAACTCCAGCACCGGCTTGAGCTCATCGATGAGCTCCGGAATTTGGCAGCTCGAGCGCTCTGCGGGATCCTGATCGAATAATCGCCTTATGCGACGAATCCCCTCGCCGGCTGCGAGAGCGGCATCATTTATCTGGCGCAGCACATCGAGTGTTTCCTCGACCAGCGGTTCCTCGCGATTCAGCATGCGCTCTCCCGCCTGGGCGAATGTCGCAATTGCGCCGAGCGGCTGATTGATCTCATGGGCAATGCCGCTGGCCAATTCCGTCAGCGCCGATAGGCGCGCGATTTCCATCAGTTGGCTCACCAACGCAGGTGATCCGACACCGCTTGAATTATTTTCGGTCAATGTTCACCTGCCTATCGATATTTTTCAAAGGCTTGCCGATTGTCGAGGCTCGTGGGACCTTGACACGATTGCTGCCAAAAGTGGGCCTTCTCTGATCCTTATGGAATCATAGGCATGGTAGAGAATGACCCAGCGATATCCGCAGCACCATCCGTAGTTTCCCTCATAGGCCTGCGGCGGGGAACAAACCCCCTGTGGGATGCGTAGGACATACGCAATACCCCGGATAGCGTAGGCCCAAGAGACGGCATATTTCAGCACTAGAGCGCTCCTGGGGTGGGTGGTGGCTGATGTAGCGGACCAGAATTGCTGCCCTTCTACGCCGTGTACCGCGCACTTGTCCGAGCCATGGTCGACGCCGTGAGCGGCGAGCAAAAGCAAACCGCGAGAACTGCCCTTCTAATAGTTCTCCTCACGAGCCCAGCAGCGTCTCGAGCAAACCCAGCATCTCGTCGGCATTGACCGGCTTGCTGATGATCCGCAGATTCGAGTCCTGCGAAATCTTGCGCACCACGGATGAGGTATCGCCGGTAATCAACAGCGCCTTGAGCTCCAGGCCCAACGCTTGGCGCATCGCTGCAATCACCGTCAAGCCGGTTTCGCCGTCGCGCAAATGGTAATCAGTGATCAATAGATCAATCTTTTGACCTTCACCGACAGTTTGCTGCGCCTCGGCCAATGAAGAAACAGCCGACACGGAATAGCCCTCCACCGACAACAATAACCGCGTGGCATTGCGCACCGCCGGATCGTCCTCAACCAGCAGAATTCGAGCCCGGCGCACTTTGGCCTGCGCAGCTGGAGGCGCTGGCCGCTTTTCTGCCTGTGTCTTGCCTGCCCTGCCTGGCGGCAAGGTGAATGCAAAGATTGAACCGCGCCCCGGCTCCGACCGGACGTTAAGGTTCAAGTCGAGCAGCACCGCAATTCGCTGCACGATGCTCAGGCCAAGGCCATAGCCTTCCCGCGATCTATGGGTCGATACACCCACCTGGTAAAATTCATCGAAGATATAGGGAATCTGATCCGCTGGAATTCCGATCCCGGTATCGTGTACTTCCACACGAATTGTTTGCCCTTCCAGCCGGCAGAAGACTCTTACCACACCTTTTTGCGTGTACTTGAGGGCATTGGAGACCAGATTCCGCAGCACCTCTTCCACCAGTGAAACATCGGAGTTGGCCCACTCGCCGCTTTCTTCCACCTTGAGAACCAAGCCCTTATCTACGGCCAAGCCGGAAAACTCCCGGCGCACCTCATCGAACAGCTGCGATAGCGGAAAATCCGCAGGCCCCGGTTTGATTGCGCCGGACTCGAGTTTGCTGATGTCGAGCAGTGCATTGAGCAGCCGCGACATCGACGTGATGGTCTGCTCTTGTTGCAACAATGCTTCAGCCGCGTTGGGATCACTCACGAAGCCGCGCAACGTGCGGTTGAGCAGCGCCAATGCCTGCAGAGGCTGTCGCAAATCATGGCTTGCGGTGGCCAAAAATCGGCTCTTGCCGAGGTTGGCGCGATCCGCGCTGATGCGTGCCTCAACGGCAACTTGTTGAGCGCGCTCGGCGGTCTCCCGTGCTTGAATGAGTTCGGTTTCGGCTCGCTTGCGTTCAGTGACATCACGGATCGCGGCCGCTACCAGCGGCCCACTTTTCCCCTCGATGGGGCTCAAGCTGATGTCGACGGGAAATTCGGTTCCATCCCGGCGCTGCGCGAAAAGCTCCAGCCTAAGTCCCATCGGCCGTGTATGGGCCGCTGCGAGATAGCGGTCTCGATGACCCACGTGATGCGACCGGAAGCGCTCCGGCAACATCTGTTCGATCGGCTTCCCGATTATTTCCTCGTGCGCATATCCGAACAGCGTCGACACTTGACGATTGGCAAACTGAACCATGCCCGCGCCGTCGACGATGAGCAGCGCATCTGGTGCGGCGTCGAGCGCGCTTTGCGCCAGTTCTGCGGGTATTGAACGCATACCGATGCTCGGTCAATTTACGGGCTTGCTGTCTGGCGTCGTCCTTGATCCGCCCAAGCGCGCACTGGGCGCTAGTTTGGCGTCCGCTGCGTGATTTGTACAGACGCGATCAGCACCGTGACTTGCGCGGCCTTAAAATGCCTCCTACGAAGCAGTCGTTCGTGGCCTGGGGTAAGCTAACGCCGATGTTTAACGAGCCCAGCCGTGGCACAACGAGTGCACGAATGTCATTGGATATTTCGTCGCGTTTCATCACGACGTTTCCGTCGCCTAATAGTTAGGCGTCGAGTGTGACCACTGCAATGCTCGCATCCATTCTCGCGGCGTTTGTGTTGTGCCTTGTTGCCATTTTTCAAATTCTGCTCGCACTTGCGCTCCCCTTTGGTCGTGCGGCATGGGGTGGGACTTACCGCGTCTTGCCTCCTCGCCTACGTATTGCCAGCGCTCTGTCAGCCCTCCCGTTGGGTTTGGCTGCGTGGATCGTGCTCGCTAGAACCGGTGTGGTTGCGATTCCATGGCAGCCATCAGCAGTCCGCGCCGGAACGTGGATCGCCTTCTCCATCCTGGCACTAAACACGGTCGCCAACTTCGCGTCGAGGAGTCGTATAGAGCGTACACTGATGACACCCGTAGCCTTGGTCTGCTCGGTATGTCTCCTTGTCGCCGCACTATCCGATCATCCGTAGGGCTCTCGCCATTTGACGATCCACTTGCTGACTGCCTTCATCGACGGGGGAAGGACGCATGAATATACTGCCAGCTCATCGTAGAGGGCGGCAAATCAAGTCGTCCGTTGGCATCCAAGGACAGCCGAAATTTCGAGTGATTTTACGACCTTGAAACTGGATCCGTTTCTGGAACCGCGAGCCTTTTGGATCTGGAACCGTGAGCAGGTAATGGTGAAAAAACTCTAATAAAATTAGTGGTCGGGGTGACAGGATTCGAACCTGCGACATCTACGTCCCAAACGTAGCGCTCTACCAGTCTGAGCTACACCCCGGGAATCTTTGGGTCTCGGCGGGGCGGCAATCGTAGCAGGTCGGCCCTTAAGTTGCCTCTCGTCCTTGTGAACATCGCAGCGAATTTATACTATAGCCGCGCCAAAACCGCCCGCCTCTCCCACAATCACCGCAAACACAGACATCCTACGACTTGACCGCCGCGCGCTACGCCACATCCAAATGAGTCATTGAGTTGGACCCGCTGCTCCCGCTTCGAGGACCCGAAATATCGGTCATCGTTCCTACGTTCAACGAACGCGAGAACGTGGTTGAGCTGACCGAGAGAATTGGGGCCTCCTTGCACGGGTTCGCGTGGGAAGTCATCTATGTCGACGATGACTCTCCAGACGGGACTGCTGAATTGGTGCGGCAACTGGCCGCCAAGGATTCTCGGATTCGCTGCATTCAAAGAATGGACCGCCGCGGATTGTCTTCCGCCTGTGTCGAGGGAATGCTGGCAAGCTCCGCGCCTTATTTAGCAGTGATCGACGGTGACCTCCAGCATGATGAGCGCCTGCTCCCGCAAATGCTCTCGGAACTCAAACAGGGTGACGTCGATATGGTCGTGGGCAGCCGCTACACGCAGGGTGGTGGAACCGGTGATTGGGGCGCCGCACGCATTCGGTTGAGCAAATTGGGAACGCGTCTCAGCCGCACGCTGGTACCGGATACATTGACCGACCCGATGAGCGGCTTTTTTATGATGCGCCGCCAGAGCTTCGAGGCTGCTGTGCGAAAGCTTTCGGCCATCGGCACCAAGATCCTGATGGATTTATTTGCCTCTTCTCCGCAACCCTTGCGCTTCAAGGAATTGCCGTACAGTTTCCGGTTGCGCCAGGCCGGTGACAGCAAGCTCGACTCAGCCACTAAGTGGGAATACGGCATGCTGTTGCTCGATAAATTGTTCGGCCACATCGTGCCGGTGCGATTTGTCGCGTTTTGCATCGTCGGCGCGCTCGGCGTTGCGGTTCATTTCTCAATACTCACGCTGCTGTTTCAACTCGAACACGCGGGTTTCCTTCAAGGTCAGGCCACCGCCACCGTCTGCACCATGACGTTCAATTTTGCGCTCAACAATGTGCTGACGTACCGCGACAAGCGACTGCGCGGAATACGTTGGCTGCGCGGCTGGCTGTCGTTCAATATTGCTTGCAGCCTTGGTGCTTGCATGAACGTCGGCCTTGCAACCTATCTCAACCAAGCGACGGGAACACGCTACCTGGCTGCCCTGGCGGGAATCACCGTGGGCGCGGTATGGAATTATGCGGTAACGAAGCGGCTGACGTGGAGTCGAGCGTAGGCTTAGGCCGATTGCTCGCATCACAGGCCGTAGGCGAGCAACACGTTTCCCGGACGACCGCCAAACGCGCCGTAACCGGAAGCCACATAAACCATCCCGCCCGCAATTGTCGGCCCCGGACCCAGCATCGAGGCTCCCTTCGCCGGGACACCATTCACGGTTTGAAATTCGCGATCGGTGTTGGCCTCCCACAGAATTGCGCCATTCTGGCTCGAGTAGGCGCGCAGGGTTCCATCGTTCGCGCCGGAAAATACGATCCCGGGAATCACACTGATGGCCGCCGCCTGCGCCGCATTGCAACGCGGCCCCGCGGCGCAGCTGGGCGGCAGCGGCGGTGAGTACCACGCTCGTTGTCCGGTCTGTAGGTTGACGGCGTGCAGCCCGCCCGGTGCGGGCGTGAAGATATCCGACACCGCGAAGTAGGCCTGTTCGGCATCGACAGCCGAACCCCATTCGATGCCGCCGAGCGCGCTGCCGACGCCCGCGCGATACTGCCAAATGACTTCTCCCCGTTTGTCCGGATCAAGCGCCCACCCGATTCCGGATTTCTGGCCGATTACGATGGCCCGGCGCCCGCGCGGCAACCGCACCAAGATTGGGGCGTTGCCGAAATCATAATCCGGGCCGCTCTGATCCGCGCAGTTTGGGTTCGTGCCGGGCGCGCGGCAGCCGCTGATAAAGACGTCCTTGGGGAAGAGTTGCTTCACCCACTCGATCTTTCCCGACAGCGTGAGCGCGACCACCGCGTCACTGGACGGCGCCGCTGCGCCCGCGTATGTATTGCCAGTTGCCACGTAGATGAGCCCGCGTTGCGTGTCGATCGTCGGCGCGGACCAAATGGACACGCCGGCCGGACCGTATAGCGTGACTCCCATCGAGCTCTTGCCGCGCGGCTTAGGCTCAGCGGGGATCATGTAGGTACGCCAGACGACCTTGCCTGTGGCAATGTTGAGCGACGACAGGCTACCGCGAAACGTACAACAACCGTAATCGGGCCGCGCGCCCTGCGACTCCTCATAGGAAGACATCGGCACATACAGGCGGTCGCGATACAGCGCAGGCGATCCGGTAATCCGTGCCAGCGGATGTTACTCGACTTGGGTCTTCCACAGTAATTGACCGGTGGTCGCATCCAGCGCGTAGGCCTTCGCGCCCGTATCACCGAAATAAACCGTGGCGCCGCCGGCGCGGGCACCCACACTGATCGACGTCCGCACTCCTCCATCGGCGCTGAAGAACCAGCGAATGCACCCGCTCGTCGCATCCAGCGCATACACCATGCCATTCTGGCTGCCCACGAATACCCAACCGCCGACGACCGTCGGTTGCGCCCACGCGGAAGTCGCATCGGGAAAACCGAAAGCCCATTTCAGGTTCAGCTGCGGCAACTGCTGCGCGGTCAGGCCCGCGGCTGAGGCAGTTTGAGCTCGAGTATTCGCGAGCGTCGCGCCCCAGCCATTCCACGCCGAGTCCGGCGCGAGCGTGAACTTGGAGGGTTTCTCACAGCGCCCGCTCGCCGCACCGGTTGGATCTCCGCCTACCGGGGCGCCTGCGAGATATTCGGCGACGGCACGGCGTTCTGCACCGCTTAAACTCGCTCCCTGAGCTCGCATCGAGCCATTCGCCAGCACCTCAAGAATTGCCTGCGGCGAACGCTGCCGAAGCACATCCGGCGCAGGCGCGCCCGTCTCGGGCGCGCCGCTGTGGCAGCCGGAGCAGCGACCGTGAAACAGCGCCTCGCCGTTGGCTGTTGGAGTCTGCGCGTGGACGATGGACTGTGGCAACGCACACAGCACGACTGCGGCCACAATCGATGCACGACTAGGCATTCGCTTTCGATCTAGTAGCGATGCTTGCGATCGGGAAAATTGATCAGGCAGCCGGGCGAAACAACGGAGGATACCGCGACCGGTTTGTTGGCCAACACCGCATCCAGCGCTTCGGTCAGATAGGGATGATGCACCGGCCGCTGCGTCTCGTAGTTCAAGCGATCATCGATGGGCCCGTGATACACCATCATCCAGGTTTTAGGATCGATGACAAACACTTCGGCGGTGCGATTCACCCCCCACGCTTCGCCGACCGTCTGCTTATCATCCATCAAAATAGTCATGTCGAATCCGAATTCCGCGGCCTCCTTCATCACCGCGTCGCGCGTATCCTGCAGCGTTGGATTCAGCAATAGGAATTCGACTTCCCGCGATTCATATCGATCACGGATTTCACGCATCACCGGGATCGCCAGACGCACAATGGGGCAGCCGTTGCTGACCGTCATAATGACAATAGCCTTTTTGCTCGACAGGGCGTAGAGCTCGTGCGTTGCACCGGTCTGGTCCGCCAGTGTGAAATCCGCAACGCGGCCCCCGGGGACGGGCACGGCGGCCGAGGCGGCGGCACAAGCAACCCACCATCCACAAAGCATTGTGCGCTTAACAAAATTCATGTCGATCGTACAATCGTCACGGCGTCGCTTGCGCGGTTCTCGCAGGATTCGCATCCAAGGAAAGGTAGCGGAAGCGGATCACGCCGAACAACATTTCATCCCAGGTTTGTTGGCCCCACGGGACCTCGCGATTGGGGTCCGGGTTGGCCTTGTTCTGCGTGGAATTATCGTAGGTCATGCTGTACTTCACCGCCGTTCCGGCCGGCAGGACAATGGGCGTTTTTAATTCGTAAGTGGTTTGCCAGTTGAATTCATACCGGGGCACGTTGAGCAAGACGGCTTCGTGGCCGTCGGGATATTGCGCCACGAATTCCGCTGCCGCTCCGCGGAAATGTGCGTGCGGATGCAGACTGTAGACCAACACTTCACGGTCAAATTTATAGGTCGCATCGTTCGTGTAAGCCTTCGTGTTGGCGGGAATCTTGATGCGCGGATTCGCCATGATCGCCGCGCGATAGCGATACTGGGGCGGCTTATCCATGAAGTACAAGCCCATTTGGGTCGCGTCCGTCACCTCTTTGCCATTCACCGTGTAATGGGCCTGGAAGCCGAATTTGGCGCCTTTTTTCAGTAAAATTCCGCTTTCCGGCGGGATCTGCAGCGGCTCGGAGCCGGGGACGAAATCGGCGAGGCTGCCATCGGTATCCCTCTTTTCACCGGGCGCCATCTCGCCGCCGATGGTGGCGATGATGTGGTGCAGATTCGAGCGCGCGCCAGGCAAGAAGTCCACTGCGCGCACCCATACATCGTGATCGAGCGGATTGTCGACAGTCCACATTTGGTAGGGAATCACGCCCGTCGCAGGCACATCGAACTTCGGCAAATTGACCACCAGATCCGGCTTGCCCAGCGCCCAGACCGGCCAATCCTTTTTTACCTGGGTCAGCGGATCGCTCCCGCCGCCTCGCGGCGAACCGGCCTCGATCCAATGCACCAGCGTTTTCGTCTCCTCGGCAGTCAGTGAACGATCATTGCTGAAGATGCCGTAGTGCGGATCCGCGTGCCACGGCGGCATGCGCTTGGTTCTGACGACTTCCCGGATCATCGGCGAAAAGCCACGCACCATGTCATAGCTCGACATCTGCCAAGGAGCGATGCCGCCCTCCCGATGACAGGCCACGCAATGCTCGCTCAGCATGGGAGCAATCGTTTTCTCGTACGAGATCTGTGCGTGAGCACTGCGGCGTTCCCGTTCCGGCATCACGATGTTGCAGCCGCGGGCTTCGGTCTCGGCGATCTTCACCGGCGTACCGCTCAACGCTGCATCGAGCGCATCGGCGACATAGTTGCTCGAGCCCTTGGCATAGGCACCCCGATAAAGGACTTTCCAGTTTTGCGGGTTCACGATCAGCACTTCGCCATTGCGCGTGAAGCCCAATGACTCACCGATCAGTTGTAGCTCATCGGACAGAATCGGCATGTCGATGCCATCGGCCTTGATTTCTTGGGCGATCGACTCGGGCGTGTCTTTAAGATTGGAGTCAATCGCCAGAAATTCGACCCCTCGAGCCTGATACTTCGCCCGCAACTCACTTAAGGACTTGGCGGTGGAACGGGAAACAGCGCACCCATTGCCGTCAGCCATCAGCACGACCGCTTTCATATCAGACAAATAGTAAAGTTCGTGCGACTGCCCTTTCTGGTCGTTTAGACGAAAGTCATCCACGACATCGCCAGAATTGAGCGCGAGTACTGGTCCCGTGAGGCCGCAGAGTGCCATGAAGCTGAAGCGCCAATACCGCAGATTACGCATGTATGAAGACTCCTCGTCGTAGGCGCTGATTGTACTACTGAGGTTCACCGGACGGCGACTGCCGCCTGGATTCTGCCAGACGGAATCAGTCGCTCTGTAGGCTGTTGAGAATTGCGGCGGTGTCCGCGCCCAACAGCGGGGAGGCGCTGCCGATTCGCCCCGGCGTCTCGGACAGCTGGACCGGAACGCCGAGTACGCGTATCGATCCGGCGACGGGATGTTGTACCGTAGGTGTCATATTGCGCGCCGTGGTTTGCTCATCGTCGATGACTTCCTTGAGATTTCTTACCACGGTGGCAGGGACGCCGTGGCGCGCAAGCAGCTCGACCCAGTGCTCGGCCTGGCGGGAACGAAACAGGGCTTCGAGAATCGGCTCCAGGACGCCGCGATTCTTGACCCGCAGCGGGTTCGTCCTGTAATCGGCGTGATCGGCAAGATCGGTCCGGCCGATCGCTTCGCAGAAGCTCTTCCAAAGCTTGTCGCTGGCCACGGCAAGCGTGATTTCTCGATCCGCGCACACGAAGTTACGGTAAGGAACGATGCCGTCGAACAAGGTTCCCATGGGTTTCGGAACAATGCCTGATGCGAGATAGCGGGCAAAGCTGGGAAGCATGCTCGACATCACGGTATCCATCATGGAGACATCCACAAATTGACCGCGGCCCGTGCGGTGACGCGCTTCGATCGCCATCATGGCGCCGATGAGGGAAAACAAGCCCGCCGTGATGTCTGCGATCGAATGCCCGGTCTTGACCGTCTCGCCGGCGGCGGTGCCCGTAATGCTCATGAGCCCGGATGCAGATTGGATGATCAGATCCATCGCAGGCTCGAGACGACGCGGGCCGGTCTGACCGTAGCCGGATATCGAAATGTAGATCAGGCGCGGGTTAGCCGCGGACAATGAGACATAGTCCAGCCCGAGACGGTTCATCGTGCCCGGCCTGAAATTCTCAATCAAGATATCCGCCTTCGCGGCGAGCTTGCGACAGGCGTCGAGGCCCTCCGAAGTCTTCAAGTCGATCGCGAGGCTTTGTTTGCCGCTGTTGAGGCCCACAAAATAAGAGGCGTCGGCGCCGTGAAACGGCGGTCCCCACGTACGCCCGATGTCTCCCTCCGGGCTTTCAACCTTGATCACCTTGGCGCCGTACGCCGCCATCAGCATGGTGCAATAGGGCCCCGCCAGCGCGTGGGAGAAGTCGAGGACGGTCAGACCGTCCAAAGGGGGCAACGCATTTTTCATGTTGAAGAATCTTAATCCATCGACTTGGCGTTGTCCCGCCAAGGCCCCCGACCGCGACTAGATTCGCGTGAACATCTCGCGCATTTTGCCGATCCCGAACCTCCACACCTGGTCGATACGTACGTGAGGCATCGAGGGTATCTCGTCGGGGTCAACGACCACATCCACGATGACCGGGCCCGGCGCCGCCAATGCACGCGTAACGGTCTCGCGCAACGCTTGCGGGTCTGTCACCCGGAACCCTCTTGCGCCGCAGGCCTGCGCGAACATGGCGAAATCTGGATTCCTGAAGGTTGCGCCCTGGGCGAAAACCGGCAGCGCGGCCTCTTCCATTTCCAGGTGGACGAGCCCCCAACCGCCGTTGTTGAAGACGAAAACCTTGATCGGTAAACCGTGTTGCGCTGAGGTGAAGAACTCCTGCATCAACATGGCAAATCCGCCATCCCCGCACATGACAATGACTTGCCGTTTCGGATCGAGAGCTTGTACGCCGTTGGCCAGACCCAATGCCACGCCAACCGCGGCGTTGTTGAACGAACCGGTGATCTTTTGCTGATTACGGGGGCGCAGCCAGTTTGCGGTCCACAAAGTCACCTCCCCGGTGTCGACACAAAATACCGCGTCCTTCGCCGCCAAGTCGCTCACGACGCGAGCCAGCGCTTGCGGATGGATGCGATCCTTGCTCCTGGAGAGGTCTGCCTTTTCATCCAACATGCCTCTCCACGATTGCCAGCTCTTCTGTGCCGACGCCAAGAAGCGGTCGCTGGTCTTCGGCTTCACACGCTCCAGCAGCCCTGCCACGCTCGGGCGACTCGAACCTACAATGGCTTGCGTCACCGGTAACCTCCGGCCGATCGCATAAGCGCGTTCGTCGATCTGAATGACTTTGGCCTGTTGAGGCAGGAATTCCGTGTAAGGGTAGTCACTGCCGATCATCACGAAGACATCGCAGGCATGCACCGCATCATAGGCTGCCTTGGAACCGATCAGTCCCAGGCCGCCAATCACCTGCGCATCATCGAAGGAATACATGTCCAGCGCGCGATAAGTGTGCACGATGGGGGCGTTGAGTTTTTTCGCGAGCGCACCAATTTCTACCTTGGCGGAGTGCGCCCCAAAACCGACAAAGAGCACCACTGAATCGGCGCCGTCGATCAGCCGCGCGGCGCTGTCCAAATCCTCATTCGCAGGCGAGATTTCGGGTCGCTGACGCAGCGTGGCTAGACTGTTAACCGATTTAGACGTCTTTGCGCCGAACACGTCTTGCGGGATGTTGAGCAACGCGACGCCGCGCGAACCGTATGCGGCCGCGATCGCCTCGTGAATTTGCGCGGCCGCGCCATCGGCGGAGTTGATCGACGCGGCGTACACGCACGCATCGCGAAACGCCTGCACATGATCCGCCGCTTGCAAAAAATCGATGCCGGCCATATTGGTCGCAACGTCACCCGCTATGGCCAGCACGGGAGCATGATCGTGACTGGCTTCGTACAGGCCTGCCAAGAGGTGGGTGGCGCCCGGCCCGGTTGTTCCCGCGCAAACGCCAAGACGTCCAGTCAATTTCGCCTGGCCGGTTGCCGCAAGTGCGGCACCTTCCTCGTGCCGAACTCCCAGCCAATCGATGCGCTCTTCCCGACGAATCGCATCCGTGAAGGGGTTTAAAGCATCACCAACAACGCCAAACACCTGCGACACGCCAAGATCCGCCAGCGTCGAAGTTAATAGCTCACCGACCGTGCGGCTCATAGCACTCGTCAATGATGCATTGAACGCCGCGTTGCGCTCGTGGACAGAATGCCGATCGTGGAGGCAACCAACACGCCGGTCATCAATGCCACCCAAGGATGATTCCGAACGTAGTCGTTAAGCGAAGCCGCGACATCGCGGACCTTCACGTGTTCTGAACGCCCGTTATTCTTGGGAGCTTTCCCGTTATCCTTGAGAGCTTTCCGAGTTTGCGCCATCGACTTGCCAAGCCTAACCCGCGACTCCTGTATTTCCGGACCGCGCTCATCGGCCAACTTGGCCAGAAGTTTTTCAGTTTGGTCGAACAGTTCGTTTAACTTGTGTGTTGAGTCCATCACTCGCTCCTTTCGACCGCGACATTAGATATGCTCGTCTCGCAGCCGGCCGCCGAGGGCCGCGGCAACGCTTGCGATAAAGGCGCCTACCATCATAGACAAGGCAAGAAAAATGGATGTTTGCGCGGCGGCTTTTCTGGCTGCGTCCGCATCCGCTTTTAGCTTCGCCTGTGCCTGCGTCACTGTGGCGATCAAAGCATCGACCCGAGCTTGCGCATCCGCTTTCGAGATGCCTGTGCGCGCCGCAACCTGCTCGACGAGGTAGGCACGATCCGCGTCGGGAATGTTGCCGTCGGCCAGAGCATTGCCGATGATATGTCCTGTTTCGGTTCGCGGATCGGTCGATGGCATGGCGGAACCGGCAGAGCCGATCGACCGAAAGAGCTTATCGACGCTGTACGCAGATACCGGCGCACCTCGCGCGCCCGCTGCAGCAACGTCGGCGACAGCGTGGCCGGCGACGCCGGCGCCGGTCGTGAGGGAACTCGACAACACAGCGGCAAGCAGGACGGTGGCAACAGCCCAGGTAATGAATCCATGCGCCGTATCCCTAAAAAAAACCTCATGGGTATGAGTTCCAATCCATCGCGTACGCAGTCTTCCAGCGATGTAACCGCCCAGTCCTGCTGAAATCCACTGTGTCAGGATCAGCCAAATGGCGCCGGTGACCGCGAAAGTAGTCACGGTCACGCCATGATTGTGCCAGGGTGAGATCGACGCCAATCCGATGCCCGACCCGAGCGTAATGAGAATCAATGTTGCCGATGCCGCTACAAAGGCCCCGGCGATGATGGAAGGCCAGGACGCGGCGGATTTGCCATGAATTAAAGATGGGTCGGCCATAGCGGCGGTCCCCGGAGTTATTATTTGTTCCACGATACGCTCCTCAATGCGAGCACATTGCGAGCAGGAGAATGATCGGCAGAGGAACTCCCAGCATCCAAAGTAATATTCCGCGACCCATGCTATGTCCCCCTTAGACAGTTACGCTTTTGGAGTGAGCGCCGTCGCTCACGGTGGATTCTTACGGAATACTAAAAGGATTCGCGCGGCCGCGGTATCCCTGACAACGACCGAATGCGTGTCAGGCCTTTCTTACGGTGCCTTTTTTGGGCAGCTTCAGTGGGATGCCGGCGCGGTCGCCTTGCCATCTTGATTTGCGCGGTGGATCACGAAGTTGCGAATCGCTGTTGCATCATCGCGGCTGAGTGCGCTCTTGAAGGAAGCCATCCCGGCGTCCTTGAGCGCACCATCGAGAACGATATTATAAAAGAAATCGATCGCCAGAAAATTCGAGGCGCGCAAATCGGAGACCACGCCGCCGCCCACCGCATGCTCGCCGTGGCATGCACTGCAGTACTGATCGTACAAGGGTTCTCCGCGCGCGATTGAGGCCGCATCGGTGGGCTCTGGCGGTGGATTGATGACGAATGCACGTGGTTCCAGGGGCGGCAGCACTGCGGTGCCGCCGAGTTTGAAGACCAGCAGGCGGCTGACGTTGCGCAAATTGCCGGACATCGCGGCGGCCTTGCCGCCGCTCAACGCGTAGCTGCCGCCCCAGCCGCTCAATACTGCAATGTATTGTTCGCCGCCCACCTCGAACGTACTGGGCGCGGCAATGATCCCCGACTGGGCAAATGTGGACCACAGTTTCACGCCGCTGTCCGCGCGGTACACATTGAAATTCCCAGCCGCATCTCCCTGCGCCACGATGTTGCCCGCGGTTGTCACGACGCCGCCGTTCCAGGGTCCTTTGTACGTCACACGCCACGCCTCACGCTGATGCGCGGGATCCCAAGCTAGCAAGAATCCTTCATTCTGTGCCGTCAGCGACGCCAACGCGACGCCGAGATTCCAGCCAATCGGAGCGATGGGCAGGCTCGGCAACGGTAGGTACGTGAGCGGTTCCTGTTGTGCGGGAATGTAGACAAGACCGGTTTTTGGATTGAAGGCCATGGGTTGCCAGTTGTGCGCGCCCAAGGGGCCGGGATTGACATCAAAGGGCCTGCCGGTTTCGCTGTAGCGCGCGTCTTTGTTTTCAATGGGGCGTCCGCTCTTTAAATCGACACCGCTTGCCCAAGTCATGGGCACGATGGCTTTTGCGGAGATCAGCGCACCGGACTTTCGATCCAGCACGTAGAAGAATCCATTCTTATTGGCCTGCATCAACACCTGCCGAGTCTTCCCGCCGACGTTCAGGTCGGCAAGGATCAATTGCTGAACGGCGTCAAAATCCCACTCCTCGCCGGGCGTGGCTTGGTAGTGCCAGGCGTATTCGCCGGTGTCGGCATGCAACGCCACGATCGAGGCAAGATATAGATTATCGCCCTTGCCGGCGCTTCGTGCGGAGCGTGCCCACTGCACGCCGTTTCCCACGCCAAAGTAGAGCAAGTTCAGTTGCGGATCGTATGAGATCGCATCCCACACCGGACCGCCGCCGCCGAGCTTCCACCATTCCCCGGACCAGGTCTTCGCTGCACGCGCCATCGCCGCATTTTCAAAGGGCTTCGACGGATCCCCGGGAACCGTGAAGAAACGCCATGCAAGTTTTCCGGTTTCCGCGTCATAAGCGGAGATGTAACCTCGTGTGCCGTATTCGCCGCCGCTGTTGCCGATAATCACGCGGCCATTGATCACCCGCGGTGCCTGCGTGATCGTGTATGGCTTGGTGGTATCCACGGTCAGCGTGCTCCAGACCGGCGTACCGGTTGCTGCGTCCAGCGCCACCAGACGCCCATCATAGGCACCGACGAAGATCTTATGATTCCACGCGGCAACTCCGCGATTCCCCACATCGCAGCAGGCATTGACGCCGAGTTCGCGACGCACCTGCGGGTCATAAGCCCAGAGCAGCCGGCCGGTTCGCGCGTCGTAGGCTTTGACCAGACTCCACGCCGTAGACACGTACATCACCCCATCGACGACCAAGGGCGTCGCTTCCTGAGCTCGGTTGGTGTCGAGATCCGCGAACCAAGCAAGGCCCAGTTTCTGTGCATTCTTGTCGTTGATGCGCGCCAGCGGGCTGAAGCGTTGCTCGCTGTAAGTGCGTCCATAGGTAAGCCAATTGCCAGGTTCTGCATCGGCATTGGCAATTCTCGCGCCGTCGACCGGTTTGTCACCGGGCTCGGCGGAGCGTGCCGAACCGCACGCCAAGCCCACCAGCAGCAAAGTCAAAGGCATACTGATGCGCGCACTCCCTCGTGCGGTTTTCCGGCGCGTTTTCATCCTATCTCCCCAAACAGCGTTGCTGAAGTCCGTCAGTCGGTTCCGCGAGCTTTATAAGTAAACTTCTGGCCAGCAAGAGCAGCCGCATACATCAGGCCGCCCTTGGCGATCGTGAATACCGCCATGCCCCCATTATAAACGCCGTCAGTGGTCGCGTCTCGCTTACCGCCGCTAGCTCCCGAAGTGACGCCATTGGTACCCGCACTCGCATTGGCGGAGGCAGTGACTGCTATAGCGCTAGCCCCGGCCGAAAACTCGAAACTGCCGGACTCGAATTGATCAAGCGCACGTTTGTCCTGGAAGAAAATGATTTGGCTATAGTCTTTGCCGCCGGCCTGAAATCCGACGCTGAGTTGCTTCATCGTCGCATCACCCACGAGCTGTCCTTGCACGTAGACATGGCCCTTGCCGAAGGCTCCGCCCACAATGAACCCGCCCTCGCCTATGTTGGGAAACACCGCATAGGCATAACTTTTCTGAAAAAATGCGGCGCTTTCCCCGGCATTTTTGAACAGCGAAATGGTGTCGGAATACGTGCCGGCGTTCGCCATGCCCGCGGCGGCAAACATCGCCAATACAACACTAAAAACCTGCTTAAGTTTCATGTTGGTGTCCCCATGGTGACATGCTAGCCAGAATTCTATACCGATTACCCAAACCCCCTAAGCGCCGTTGTACCTCACGGCAGCACCACTTCCATGTCATCGACGAAGCACCAGCTCCAATCCTCGCCCGGTTCGAACGATGAAACAATCGGATGCCCGGTGCCGGACGAATGCTTGCGAGCGTGGCGATTTTTCGAATCATCGCAGCATCCCACATGGCCGCATGTCCGGCACAGCCGTAAATGCACCCACGTATCGCCGGTGGCCAGGCATTCCACGCAGCCGTCACCGGATGGCGTGACCTTTCTGATGCTATTTAAGTGTGTGCAAGTACGGATTTTACGCACTCCTTATGGCTCCTCTTGTTCCAGTGGCCGCTTCCCACCGTATTGACTAGTATGGTGATCGACTTATATCAGAGCGGCCAGGAAAAATGGACAACTCCGGACTTCCAGACTTTCGCGCCGGCCGAGCGCGATCTAGAACTAAAGTAAGTGGGAATCATCAAATGGATAGGCGCGAATTTTTGGTAGCGGCAGTGGTTGCCGCAACCGCCGGAGCCGCCGAGACCTCGCCAACGACTTCCAGTCCGCCGGCTCACTCGCCCTCCGACTCAATCGAAGAGCTGTCGCTCGCGGATATCGCGGCCGCCTTTGCCGATGGCCGCTTGACGTCGCAGCAGCTGACGAAAGACTATCTGGCGCGGATCGATCGGCTGGACCGGCACGGCCCCAACTTGAGGGCGGTGATTGAAACCAACCCCCGCGCGCTGGACATCGCCGCCGAACTCGACGCGGAGCGCAATTCGCGCGGTCCCCGCGGACCGCTGCACGGCGTTCCGATCCTGATCAAAGACAATATCGAGACTTCCGATCATATGATGTCGACGGCAGGGTCGCTGGCTCTGCAAGGCTGGTATGCGCCCGAAGATGCGCCGTTGGTGGAACGGCTGCGCGCTGCCGGCGCGGTGATTTTGGGCAAGACGAATTTGAGCGAATGGGCCAACTTCCGCTCGACCCACAGCTTAAGCGGCTGGAGCGGCCGCGGCGGCCAGTGTCGAAATCCTTATGCCACCGATCGCACACCGTCTGGTTCGAGTTCCGGTTCCGCGGTCGCCGTTTCGGCAAATCTGTGTGCAATCGCAGTCGGCACCGAAACCGACGGGTCAATCGTGAGTCCGGCGTCGATAAACGGCATTGTTGGCCTGAAACCCACTGTGGGTCTGGTCAGCCGTCGCGGCATCGCACCGATCTCGCACAGTCAAGACACTGCCGGGCCGTTGACTCGCAGCGTTCGCGACGCTGCGGTCATGCTCGGCGCCATGTCGGGCCTCGATGCCGCAGACACCGCCAGTGCCGCGGTCGGCGACCGCTTCAAGACGGACTATGCCCGATACGTCGATCCGAACGGTCTGAATGGAGCCCGCTTAGGCATAGCGCGCAAATTCTTCGCGGATGACGCACCTCTGAACGCCTTTCTCGATGCGTGCATCGCAACACTCAAGGGCGCCGGTGCGGTGATCATCGACCCTGCGGATCTGCCCATGCACGGCTCGACCAGCGGCCCGGAGCAGGAGGTCCTGCTGTACGAATTCAACGCGGATTTGAACGCCTACCTCAAGCGGCTGCCGCCAACATTTCCCGTGCGTTCGCTCGCGGCACTGATCCGATTCAATGAGGCACACAAGGACACGGAGATGCCGCTTTTCGACCAGGAATTGTTGCGGCAAGCCGAGGTCAAGGGCGCACTCACGGACAAAGCCTACCGGGAGGCGCGTGCGGCATGCCTCAAGGCTACGCGCAGCAATGGCATCGACGCGGTGCTGGCCGGGCACAAACTCGATGCCATGGTGACGCTGACTTCAGGTCCTGCATGGCTGATTGATCCGGTGAACGGCGACTCTGACACCGGCGGCTGTTCCTCGCCCGCAGCGATCGCGGGATATCCGCACATTACCGTTCCTGCCGGGCTATTCCGCGGGTTACCGATCGGCTTATCGTTTTTCGGCGCAGCATATAGTGAGCCGAAGCTCATCAAGCTGGGCTCGGGATTCGAGGCCGCTGCGCACGCGCGTACGCCTCCGCGCTTTCTAAAGACCCTTGTTGGGGTTGATTAAATATTTTTGGCCGGTGGCACGCTTGGAGTAGGCGGCGATGGTATCGGGCTGCAGCGCTTCCGCGAGGGAGATTACCTTCGAGAAGTGGCTGGCAAAGGTCGTTTTGAGTTCCCTGGCGACACGCTCCTTCAATTCCTGGAAAGCCAGCGGTCCAATCTTCTCTATATATGGTGTCAAGAGCCAGCCGCCGATACCCCAGGCCATTCCATAATTGCGGTTGAGCACGGTCGGACTCATGTCCAGCGAGCCGTACAAATACACCTGCTTGTGGGTCGTCGATCCGTAACGGCTGTACACCGTGGTGTTTCGATTCACGGCCGCTTCCATGCAACCTAAGATCTGGCCGGCCAGCGGACCGCCGCCGACCGCATCGAAGCCGATTGTGGCGCCGGTCGCCGCCAACGCGTCAGTCAGCTCCTTGAGGAACGCCGCAGAATCCGTGCGGCACACGTGCAGCGCACCCGCGGCCTTCAAAACGTCTTCCTGTTCTTTCTTGCGGACGATATTGACCAGGCCGATGTGCTCAGCGAGGCAGAGCCGATTGAGCATCTGTCCGAGGTTCGAAGCGGCGGCCGTATGCACCAGGGCCTTATGACCTTCGCGCCGCATCGTGCCGATCATTCCCAGTGCGGTGAGGGGATTGACGAAGCAGGACGCACCGTCGGCGGCGCTCGCGCCATCGGGCAAACCTAAGCATTGATTCACGTTGACGCATCGATATTGGGAATACATCGCGCCGCCCAACACCGCGACGGTCTTGCCTACCAGAGCTTGGGCGGCCGGCGAAGATCCGCCCTCGACGACCACGCCGGCACCCTCGTTGCCGACCGGCATGGAGATGTCGATGCGCGCTGCCAGGGCCTGCACCGCGTTAGCGCTAATGGCCGCAGTTACGATGGGATGTTGCGCTGTACCGGAAAACGTCGCATGGCTCCAATCCGCATTCGCCAGCAGCAGGCCTAAGTCCGACGGGTTGATCGGCGCTGCCTCAATTCGCACAATGACCTCATCCGCGCCAGGCTTCGGTATCGAGGTGGTGACCAGCGACAGCTCCATCTCGCCGCTTTTCTTTGCGAGGGAACGGAGCTGCAGGAATGAAAGATGATTTTGTGCGTCCATGGGGCCCTAGCATAATGCGGGAAGTGCTCCCGCGGTAGCTGGAGGCCCCCTGAAACTTGAACTTGGGCATCGGGATTTGAGCTGAACGCGACGTCAGAAGATTCCCATCGCCAGTCCGCTTGCCATGGTTTTGCCGAGTTCCTCACAGCGCGAGAGGGCCCCCGGCTCGATTCTTTTCGGCCTCAATATCTGCTCCGGCGTCTGAGCGTTCGTGCACACGATGTAGGGATCGGCGATGCGCTTCAGGCGCCAACCGCTGGCGATGCGCTCTATTTGCTGCGCGGCATTGCGTCCATCGCTGCCGGCGCAGATCAGGGCAAGAAACGCCCGGCCGTTGATTCGCTCAAACGCCGCGTAGTAGGTGCGATCAAAGAAATCCTTCATCATTCCAGAGATTCCCGCAAGGTTTTCGGGAGTTGCGAATATGTAGGCGTCGGCCGCGAGCACGTCGTCCGCCTGCGCCTCGGCGGCTCGCAGCAGCACCACGCGCAAACCCTCCTCGGTTCGAGCTCCCGCCGCTGCGGCATGCGCCATTTGCAGCGTGCCGCCGGTCATGGAATGATAGACGATTAACAAGGACTTCAAGGGTCAGAACCCGTGGGGTATGTCCTACGCCTAAGGAAGTCGCTCACCGACTGCAATATCAATCCCGTTTCCAGATACTTCTGCGACCCGCAGGCTTCTGCTTCAAGTATCGAGGTGCGAAAATGCTTCACTATGCCGTAGTATTTTTTGTCATTGCGTTGATCGCCGCCTTCTTTGGTTTTGGTGGAATCGCTGTCGGTGCCGCCAGCATCGCAAAGATCCTGTTCATTGTGTTCTTGATCGGCGCAGTCGTCACTTTCTTGATGAGCCTGGGCCGTCGGACCTAGGACAAAGGAGCAGCAGATGCAATCAGTATCGGACACAGCTCGAGGCGTCGGAGATAACGCCAATGGTCAAGTGCGCAATTTTCTCGATAACGTCGAGGATCTGACGAGAGCGTTGAAGGATGTTGACACGCCCGACATCGCAAAAGTTCGGGCGAAGGTAAAAATCGCCTTGGCGGCTGCCAAGAGCGCGCTGACCGATACCGCAACGCAACTTCGTGGCCAGGCGCAGCAAGCCGGCAAGCGGACCGATGTTTTCGTTCGCGACAATCCCTGGCAAGTGATTGGGATCGCTGCGTTGGTCGGGCTTGCGGTGGGTATTTTCGCGTCACGCCGCTACGACTAGCGGCGCCTAAGATGGCGGCGCCTAGGCGCGCCGCCATTCCGTGGTACCGCCCGGTTTATCCTCGAGCAAAATACCTGCAGCGGTCAGTAGATTCCGGATCCGGTCCGACTCGGCGAAATTCTTGGCGGCGCGCGCTGCGCGCCGCGAGGACAACAGCCCCTCCACTTCCGCGTCGGATAAGCTCTTGTTCCCGGCGCTTCGCTTCAAGTAGGAGTCGGGGTCTTGCTGCAATATACCGAGAGCCGCTCCCAGAGCGCGCAGCGTCGCAGCAGCAATGGAGGCCTTGGAAGCGTCCCCCGCTGCTTTTGCCAGATTCAAATTGCGCGCCACGCCTTGCATGACCGCAAACGCCTCCGGCGTATTGAAATCATCGTCCATGGCTTCGCGAAATCGGGCAATTTCCACCGGATCGACGGATCCGGATGGCACTGAGTCCTTCAGCGCCCGGTACAATCCCAGCAATGTCTCGTCGGCCTGGGCGAGCTGGGTTGATGAGTAATTGATCGGTCCGCGGTAATGGCTGCTGAGCAAGAAGAAACGCAAAACCTCGGGATCGCGCAACGTCTTCAGCACTTCACGCACCGTGAAGAAATTCCCCAGCGATTTCGACATCTTCTCGTCATTGACGCGGACAAAACCGTTGTGCATCCACAGATGCACGAAGGGCGAATCGCACGCCGCGCACGACTGCGCGATCTCGTTTTCATGGTGCGGAAACTTCAAGTCTTCGCCGCCTCCATGCAGGTCGAAATAGCTGCCCAGCAAGGTCGTGGACATCGCCGAACATTCGATGTGCCAGCCGGGGCGCCCGTCTCCCCAGGGCGAGGCCCATGAAGGTTCTCCCGGTTTCGCATGCTTCCACAGGACGAAATCCAGAGGATCGTGCTTGGCCTCGTCGACTTGGACACGGGAGCCTGAGCGCAAATCGTCAATTTTCTTGCCCGACAGCCGGCCATAATTCGGAAACTTGCGAACCGAATACATCACATCGCCGTTGCCGGCGGCGTACGCGTAGCCCTTGTCGATCAATGTCTCGATCATCGCAATGATCTGCGCGATGAATTCCGTGGCTCGCGGCTCCAAATCGGGCTCTTGAAGTCCCAAAGTCGCGCAGTCTTCGTGCATCGCCACGGTGAAGCGCCGCGCCAGATCAGCCCAATTCTCGCCGTTCGCAGCCGCGCGCTCGATGATCTTGTCATCGATGTCCGTGACATTGCGCACGTAGGTAACCTTGAAGCCCAGCGAGCGTAAATGGCGCTGCACTAAATCGAAGGCCACCAGCATGCGCGCATGTCCGACATGAATGTAGTCGTAGTTGGTCATGCCGCAGACGTACATGCGGACCTCATTGGGGAGAAGAGGCCTGAACTCCTCTTTCTCGCCGCTCAACGAGTTATGGATTTTGAGCATGCGATTGGAGCCGTCGCCGCGCGGTTTCCGGCGACATCAATTTAAGGAGCTGCGCGAGTTCCGGACCGTGCAGTTGACCCGTCAACGCCACTCTTAAGGGCATGAACAGATCCGCACCCTTGCGGCTCGTGCGCTCCTTGAGAATTGTGGTGAGCACCTTCAAGTCGGCGTTGGATTGCTCATAGGCGAGAGCGGCCGCGGCGAAAAATTCAGGGCCTGCCGCGGCAATGACCCGCTGCTCTTCTGCGCCGAGCGGCGCCAGTTCACCCCGCACCACCTCGCGCCACGGTATCGCATCCGCGGGCAATACGACGTTGTGGCGCACCAGCTCGACGAACTGCATCGAGTCATCCGCAGCCAGCCAGGCACGGACTTCCGCCGCGGACATCCGTTCCAGGGATTCCTTCTGCCAATGCATCAGTTGGGACTCTTCGAAGCGCGCCGGCGCCCGGCCCAGATGTTCCGGCCGGAAATGCGCGGGCATGTCGGCCGCGGGCAGCCAACCGTCGACATCGCCGGCATGACCGAGACGAAACAGGTGGTTGAGCACGGCGATGCTCAAGAAGCCGCGTTCGCGAAACTCGTGAGCGCTGGCGCTGCCGTGGCGCTTCGACAAAGGCGCACCGTCCTCGCCGACCAGCAGGCCGATATGACCGTAGGCCGGACGCCGCATGCCGAGCGCCTCCAAGAGCATGATCTGACGCGGCGTGTTGGTGAGATGATCATCGCCGCGCAATACTTGCGTAACCCCCATGGCGGAATCATCGACGGCGTTGCAAAAAAAGAACGCCGGAGTGCCGTCTTCACGGCGCACGATGAAATCACCGATGTCATTGGACGAAAACCGTTGCGACCCGTGCACCGCGTCGGTAAATTCAATGGTCAAATCGCCGGGCACCGCAAACCGCAGCGTCGGTTTCAGACCGCGGCCTTCCCGCTCGGCGCGCTGCGCCGCCGTCAATCCTCGGCACGTGCCGGCATACCGCGGCGGCTTGCCGGACATTCGCTGCACCTTTCGCGACAGCTCCAAATCTTCGGCCGTGCAGAAGCAGGGGTAGGCCAAATCGCGCGCCGTCAACTGTGCGAACAAGCCCCGATAGAACTCACCGCGCTCTGCCTGGGAATAGGGAGCCGAAGGGCCACCGACGTCGGGCCCCTCGTCCCAGTCCAAGCCGAGCCAGCGCATGTCGGCCATCAACTGATCCCGGAAGCGCACCTGACTGCGCTCTGCGTCGGTGTCCTCGATACGCAAAATGAACTTTCCGCCGCTCTTGCGGGCCCAAAGGTGGCTGAAAAGTGCGGTCCGAGCGTTACCCAGGTGCAATGAACCTGTGGGACTGGGCGCAAAGCGCGTGATGACGGGCGTCTGATTGTTCAAGGACATCTCAAGATTGTACCTATTCGAGTAGAATCCAAGGCATGAAACAGCTATTACTCACACTCGGATTGCTCGCAGCCGCCTGTGTAGCGCCCGCATTCGCGGCCGACACGTCGCCTGATTCGAAAACTCCTGCCAAGCCCGCTGTCACGACTGCTTCACCGCAGGTGCAGGTGGTCACATCCATGGGCAATTTTACGATTGAATTGAATGCCGAACGTGCGCCGCTCACGGTTGCGAATTTCTTGGCGTATGTGGATCAAGGGCACTATACGAACACGCTCATTCATCGCGCCGTCGCCAATTTTGTCATCCAAGGCGGCGGCTTCAATGCCGACTACACACCCAAGGCCGCCCCGGTGAAAGTAGTCAATGAATCGGGTAATGGCCTGAGCAATATACGCGGCACTGTGGGATTGGCGCGGGGCCCGGAACCGCACGGCGGCAACGCCCAGTTCTATGTGAACATCAACGACAATGCCGCGTTGGACCCCAACCAGACCCGCTGGGGTTATGCGGTATTCGGGCGCGTGACCTCCGGCATGGAGGTGGTCGATCGTATCGGCAATGTCGCTACCGGCGCGCATGGAGCCATCAAGGATGAGACGCCGCTCAAGCCCGTCGTTATCCAGCGAATCGAGCGCGTCTCTAGTCCCTAGGGTCCGCAAAGCGGTGGCCACGCTGTTCATCTCGGATTTGCACATCGACGCCAGTCGGCCGCTCATTGTCGGGCAATTCTTAAGTTTTCTGCAATCCGAAGCCAAGAGCGCGGAGGCACTGTACATTCTTGGGGATCTATTTGAGTCCTGGATCGGCGATGACGCGCCGGATCCCGCACAGTCGGCCGCCATCGCTGGATTGCGCACCCTCACATTAAGCGGCGTGCCCTGCTTCGTGATGCACGGCAATCGGGATTTCTTGCTGTCGCGGCAGTTCTGCGAAATGAGCGGCGCACAGCTGCTGCCGGATCCCTTGATCGTTACGCTCCATGGCGAAGCGGTCCTGGTGATGCACGGCGACGCATTATGCACCGACGATCGTGCCTACCAGCGGCTGCGCGCCACCGTCAGGGATGCCGATTGGCAGCGGCAATTCCTCGCCCTGTCAGTCGCTGCGCGCCGCGCGCTTGCAGGCGCCGCCCGCGCCGGCAGCCAGGCGCATACGGCGGCGATGGAGCACGCCATTACCGATGTCAATGCAGACAGCGTTGCAACGGCACTGCGCGCCGCCGGAACGTACACGCTTTTGCATGGACATACCCACCGGCCCGCCATTCACGCGCTGGAAGTTGACGGCAGGCCGCGCACCCGCATCGTTCTGGGGGATTGGTACGATCAAGGCAGCGTGCTGCGCTGGGACCAAGGCGGTCACGAGCTGCAATCGCTGCCGCGCCACGGCGTCCCATCCGCCGGCGGTCCGGAGTGAAATCGAAACATCGCATCAGGGCTGGTGATCAGCTGCGCCTCGAGCGCCCCGAATGCGGCAATTCGCTCCTC
>Ga0224547_1000041_pt1 | contig 31506 bp, 28 predicted proteins | sample 714P21014metaG_FD_179908 | JGI IMG/M metagenome (GOLD analysis project Ga0224547, IMG submission 179908) | Peat soil microbial communities from Stordalen Mire, Sweden - 717 P2 10-14 | ecosystem: Environmental > Terrestrial > Soil > Wetlands > Peat | place: Sweden: Norrbotten County, Stordalen...
AGATGTGGGGACGTCGGAATCTCTCCAATCTCAGAGTGGCCCGTTGGCAGATTGATGGTGTATGCGGATACATTGGTGACTTGCGTGCTGGGTCTCGACCACCGAGCGAGGCAAGAAATTTTTGTTGAGAGAGCTCACACTCAGTTGCTAAATTGCCAGTTCGAATCCCTGCGGATTCGATGATGTAGTTGTCTGGGTACAATTGCGGGTACTCAGTAAACTGCATCCCCGGAAAGCGGGCTAATAATCAGTGGCTCAGTTCAAAGTTCGAATCCTCTTTGCGCACCAGACCCACTTCCGAGAGCGTCCAGAGACGTCCACCTCAGTCACATAGACGCCGTCGGGCATCAGCGCTTGACAGTCTTGGGCGCGCGTGATATCCCCGCTGCTCGGAGTTGCTCCGCCAAAAAAGATTCTCTCCAATTCGCGGCTCTTTGGCACCTCCAAAGGGTCAATCATGCGCTGCCCTTCCTGTGATCACGATGTTCCGGATGAGCCCTTCTGTGAACGTTGCGGCAAGTCCCTCAAAATTGACAAGAACGATCCGATGGCGCCGAAATCGGACCCGTCTCTCGGCCCCAAGCCATCGTCGCCTGCGCTTTCTGTTGAACACTCGGGCGCCGCTCCCGACGCCAAAGCCGCAGATAAGCCCGACAATGCCAGTAGCCATCCGCGATGGAACGGCTTGGTCTGGGGTGCTCTGGCCATCGTGGTCTACGTGGCAATAGTCGACGCCGCGGTTGAAACATTTGTGCGCCACTCTCCGCTGCGATGGTGGATCGCGGGCGCAGCGGCGCTGTACTTGGGCCTCTGCGCGGCAACCTGGCGTCTGCTGCCGGTAATCTGGCAACGCATGGATTGGGCAATCCAGGCGGCGGTTTCACTCGTCGTCTTGTTGGTCCTGCTCAGTGCGACGGCGTGGATGCCGGAAGGTCTTGATCAGGGTCTGAGTTTGTTTGGACAGACGACTGCCGCCGTCCTCGCCGTCGTCAGTGCGGTCGTCGTGGCACTGTCTGGAGTCTTGCTCGCCCGGCTCTCATTCATTCCACTCCCAGGCAAGATTGCGGTCGGGTTGCTCGCGGCCTACGGAGTGGCGGCATTTCTGTTGGCGGTGCACGCCGGAACGCCTTACGCCTCGCTGTTTCACGGCGGCATTCAGTGGACACGTCTGCCGTTCTGGCTGCAGGGCGCCACCGTCGGTGGCCTGCTCCTGGTGCCTCTTGCGTTGCTGCTGGATATTGCCACCGGGATTCGGCGAGTCACGCGCGACAGGACTTCAGGCCTTGCATTCAAAGTCGCCACACTTTGCATGAGCCTGGTCATTACTGTCGGCGCTGTTCGATCGCCGGCTGATGATGCCAATGCAGCAGCAACCGCCGCTCCGACCGACACTGCTTCGGTCGTTCCGATTGAAACTGCGAGCGCCACTCCCGCAGGCGTGGCCGAGAACCGCAAAAATGCGTCCCCGGACGAGGCGGGTTACAAGCAAGCGACCGACAAGCTCACGCGATTGTACGCCGGGTTAGATGTGATCAACGGCAAGATTGACCGTTCGCTTTTCGAGATTGACGCGCTGGCCGATCGCTTGGGTTCCGATCCAGCCACAATATTTAAATTCGTGCGGGATGAGATCCGGTACGAGCCCTATACGGGCGTGTTGCGTGGTGCGCTCGGAACGCTGCTATGCCGGGCTGGCAATTCACTCGATCGCAGCCTACTTCTCGCAGCGTTGCTGGAGAAACGAGGATTCAAGACGCAAATCGCCAGCGGGCAACTCAACGCGCAACAAGCCAAAATCCTTGTCAGCCGATTATTCGAGCCCGTTAAACCGGTGCCCAGCGCCGTACCATCGCTCGCCGACCTGGCACCCGACCTCAGCCGTGCAATGGGAGGCGATCAGGCGCAGCTCTTGCGGGTCGCAACCCAGGCCCAGGAAAACGGAGAGAAGCGGACGAAGGATCTCGTAAATTACGTCGACGGCGAAACCAATCTTCTTTCGAATCTACTCAGCAAAGCCGGGGTCGACGCCGGCGTGATCACGCCCAACGACCAGTTGCTTGCGGAAGCCAGTGATCATTACTGGGTTCAATACCAAGATGCGAGCGGACAGTGGGTGGACCTGGACTCCGCATTCACCGACGCTGTGCCGGGAAAGGCAGTTGTGTCCGCAACGGATACGTTTGCCCCCGATTCTGTCCCCGAAGATCTGTACCATCACCTGCAAATCTCGCTCACGCTCCGCGTGACGCAAGTGGTAGACGGAAATGACGGCCCAACCAGTGACACCGTGCTGCTCGATCAAGGATTGCGTGTTGCGGAACAACAGGGAAAGAACATCATCCTTGCGAATTCCCCTATTCCAACGCCCAGCGTTGCGAAACCAGGAGTGACGCTTGCAGGAGCATTGGCACCCACGAAGGGTTATCAGACATTACTACAGGTGGGAGATCGTGTTCTTGCTGGGAAGTACTTTGACCTTGACGGGAAGGTCTCTGACAGTCTGCGGGGACCGGTGGGTGACGTGGTGACAAACGCCGGAGGTGTAGGCAAGAGTTTGGGTGGCATCACCGGCGGCATAAATGACGTGTTTGGCGGTGGTCCGGCAACGCAAAATCCGACCCGAATCATCGGAGAGTGGGTGGACTATCAGTTGACGTCGCCGCGACCAAATAGCGGAGCGCCTGCAATCCACAACTATCACCGCGACATCATCGCGCCCGATCACGTGACTTCTTGGTCGGCAAACAGCCCGGACCGCCCGGAACTGGTGCTCACCAAACTCGACAAAGCTCTTCTCCGCCAGCGCTTGCAGTGGTCGACGGACCTGTTGCCTGTGACGGGCGCGGTCGTGGTGGACTATCCCGGCTACTTGGCCATCAAATCATTTGCGCAAATTCGTGATTTGATGAACACGCTGGCCAAAATGGCGTTTGGAATGTCGCAGACCGGAAGTCTTGCGAGCCCATCGGTCCCGCTGTCAATAACGAACCTGTCGCTTGCGGCAGGAGCTACGCGGCTGACAAATAACCTCGGCAAAAGTCGATTCCCCAATCTGAAGAGCTACTTCGGACGGCCGGGTCTTGTTGCCAACGAAACCGCGACACGCAATGAATCCGACAATGCCTACGTTACACGTGGGTACGACATTATTGCGATCCCCCAACGTATTGCCAGCAATGATGCCAGCCCTTCCGCCGAAATTCGCCAGCGCGCTTCCTCGCTGCATCTTCTAGGCGGGGTTCTCGCCACGCGGTTGGAATGGGTGCTGATGGCAAACTCTTTCGATGGCGGTACAACGGGGCCCCCTTTGTTCAACGCGACCCGAGTATTTGCAGCCGCCACGGAGGTCGGCGTACCTCTGCTGGTACTACGGCCAGGTACCGACGGCGTCGAGAAGCTTGCGGGAGCATTGTTGTCTGAATCTGTGAAGGCAGAATTGTCGGCGACGTTGGCGACGGGAGACGACATCGTGGTGCCCGAAAGGCCGGTGCTTCTAGACGGACGACAGCAGATCGCATGGTGGCGTTTTGAACCTGCCTCGGGCCAAGTTATAGGAGTGATGCCCGGTGGACGCGGCCAAGCAATGGTGGAGGAAACGGGGGTATACATTATATCGATTGGATTCTGCATACATGATTTCAACAAGTCTGAAAAGAATAATACTGACGTTGCAATGGCGGCTGGCTGCGCCCTGACGGCATTCGGCTTAAGCAGCCTGGGGGTTCTCGAAGTCTTTGAAGGGGCATTAGTGTACCTTGAGGCGGTGCTAGTAGGGGGAACCGTCGGAGCTTGGCACGGGGCGAGCATGTGACGTCCCGATGGTGCCGCATGTTGCCTCCGGACCTCGGCCCCGTTCTCGGGGCCGCGCGCAGCGTGTCCGCACCAAGGTGGCTGCTCGGCGCGTGTCTCGCCACGTTGGCAACGGCGGCGAGCGCCGCGCCGCCGCAAGCGCTAACGTCGCCACCGTCAGGTCTGCCACCCGGCGATTACAGCACGGGACAAGCGGGCGCAACCGCGGTAGCAACCAATCGCGCGGCGAAACTAACGGTCCCGCGATTTCGCGTGTCGGCGAACTTAGGCGCACAGCAGGCACTTCCGCACCATGCGTTTTTGACGGTAAGCACGGAGTGGAAAAATGTCGGTTCCATTCAATATCTCGTGCCGCAGGTGAACAATCACCTGTTCCTGTTGATCAACGGCGATCGGCAGGCCACGTTGAGCGACGCGACTGACGCAGCTCCGCACCCGATGTCGATGGACCAGCTGGTCGTACCGGCAACCGGCACTGTCGTCGCGGGCGACTACGTGTTCGAGATTCCCGATCACGGGGTGACAAGTCTCGAATTGTTCTTCATCGATTCCGATCAAGGCGACATACACCTGTCCTTGTTCGGACACGTTCCTCCCGAACAACGCGCGATCGCGGGACCTGCCAGCAACGGGCTGATCGAGGCTGCGATTTTGAGCATGCACGAGGTACCGGCGGTTGGCAGCATTCACGCTCCACAGGGGCAGACCTATGCGATGATTGACATCCGCATGCGCGCACTGTCGCCAGGCAACCTGGTCCGTTTCGATCCCACGATGTATTCGATACTGGGTGATGCGGACGGGTACAGCTATCACGTCGCAGCAGTCGAAGGTCTCGAGGATGAGTTTACTGCGGCGACGCAGCTCCTTCCCTTAGTCCCGTCTCGAGGCACGCTCGCGTATCTCATTCCCGCATCGCACGCCGCACTGACGCTCGCGATCAATCTGCCGGACTACAAGGCGATGACGCTGGCATTGCCGAATTCGGGGCCCGCAGCAACCCGGGTCGGCAAGCCCTTGGTGAGCTTCGAGGATCCCAACACGCTTACGCTAAACGTGCTCGGGCTGAGCCGCGCAGCGTCGATCGGGAGCAACTCCGCGGCGGCCGGCAAGGACTACCTGATTCTGGACCTCCTCTTCGTATCCAAGGTCGATGACGGCATTGAATTCCAGACTGCCGAGCAGTTGCTCCTCCTCGATGGACAGGATCAGATCACCGTCGATGTAGATGCGCTCGGGGCCTTGCCGCATGGACTGATGGAGAGCAGCGTCATCGCGGCTCACGGCCAGGCCCGCTTTCAAGTCATCTATCAGGTGCCCAAGGCGTCGGCTCATTTCACACTGCGCTACCGCGGTTTTCAATCGGACACGAAGAAAGCTCTACCCGATGTTCCCGCGAAGTAAACCTTCCCTTGCGGCAAGACTGGCGGGATGGATTCTGGGCACAGCCCCCGGGTGCCTCTGCCTGATCCTCACAGTGTCTCTGACGCTGATGGGTACCAACGCGCCAGCCGCGAATAACACGCCGTCGGTGTCGACGCCCACCGGCGCGAACATCGCCGCGTTGGATTTTGGCGGCGACATCGCCGGCATCACCGGCACCTACGGTCCCGGTCACACCGGCCGCAGCCTCATCGATGCATCGACCGGATCGGTCTGGCAACCTGAGGGCAAAGAATTCACTTTCCCGCAGGACATCGTCGTCTCCTTCTATGCGCAGGAATCGGCCTTGGTGTCGGCGGTGCTCGTCACCCTGCCGCCCGAGCGGACGCACGGACCGAAAGATGTCGAGGTGTGGACGGCGATGGATGAGTCGATGGCCACCTTCACCAAAGTCGTCGCCGCCACTCTCACCGCCGCGAAGCCGGTACAGGTGATCTCGTTTGCTCCCGTCGAGGCGCGCTACGTCAAACTGCGGGTGCTGTCCAGCGGCGAGAAGGGCGTGCTCGAGATTGGCAAGATTCAAGTCAGCGAAGGATCGCGTCCTGGCTACATCGCATTGCGCACACGCCGCCCCGAGATCGCGGGCTGGAGGACCAGCGCGCGGTTCGCTGCACAACACGGAATCGAGTGGCTGCAGCCCGCGGCCCTCGAGTGGCAGAGCCAGAACCAGTGCTTCGGCTGTCACGTTCAAGCGCAGGCAGCCATGGGGCTCGCCGTGGCAAAACGCAACGGCTACCTCGTCAGCCAGGCAGCCGTGCAGGAGCTGACCGACTACATGCGTCTCCTTCAGGACACGGATGGAAGCGAAAGCAACATGCTTCTGCTCGATAATCAATCCGTCATGACCGCTCAATTGGCGGCCAAGGGCTCCCACACGCCCACCGATACGCCGATTACCGCCACCCAATTCGCAGCGATGAGCTTCGCCCATCTCGATCAAATGGGCGACGGCAAATCCGACCCGACTCTGCTCAAATTCGCGGGCTGGCTCGCCGGCAAACAACAATCAACCGGTGAACTGATACCGGATCTGGACAGGGCGCCGATCAGTCAAGGCTCATTGATGCCGACGGCGAATGCCGCCCTCGCCTTCATGCAGGCCTTCGCGGAGACCGGTGATGCGCGCTACCAGACGGCCGGCGGCAAAGCCGTGGACTTCATCGCCGCGGCAAAACCCGCAACCACCCAGGACGAGGTGTTCACGATTTTCGCCCTGTCGCGCTTCGGGAGTCCGCAGCAGCAAACTCTGATGAACGGCCTGATCGCACGGCTGAAAACCGAACAGGGAGCGAATGGCGGTTGGCGCGAGTCGAACGCATCGCCGGGGCCAAACGCCTTTGCCACCGGACAAGTGCTATATGCGTTCAAGGAGGCCGGCGTCGACACTCGATCGCCGGAGTTCATGCGTGGCGTCAAATATCTGCTCGGTACGCAAGAGGACACGGGCGCGTGGCCCGGCCAGAACACCGTTTCTAGCCAGCCTTCGGAATTCGCGCCAACCATGTGGGCGGTCATCGGCCTGGCAGGATCCTACGGAGACATCGAAGCCCCGACCGCCGACTCTCTCAAGTCCGAGCTCGACAAGACCGGCCGGGCCGTTCTGTACATAAATTTCGACTTCAATAAGTCCACCATCAGGCCGGACGCAAAGCCGATCATCGCCCAGGTGGTGAAGCTCCTGACGGATGATCCGAGCTTGACGCTCGTCATCAACGGACACACGGACAACGTAGGCCAGCATGACTACAACGTCAAACTCTCGCAACTGCGCGCGGCAGCCGTCGTCAGTGCTCTCGTCGCGGCGCGTATCGCACCGGGCCGCTTGAGCTCGGGCGGCTTCGGACCCGATCAACCCATCGAAGACAACGACACTGAGAAGGGTCGAGCCAAGAATCGGCGCGTGGAGCTGGTCAAGATGTGAGTGCCAGCGGGAACGCGCCAGTGAGAACATCCGTCGCAGCGATTCTTTTTTATAGCCTCTCGACGGGGCTGTCGGCGCAATCGCCGGCTCAAGTATTCACGAGCCCCAAGGGTGATTTTCGAATGGCCTACTCTCCGCCCCTGGTGCGCTGCCTGCGAGACCCTGCTCATCCTGTAGAGGACGGCGCGTGGTTGCCGGATTCCTGCCGACGTGAGGTGTGCGAGGACCAGGCGTTGCCTTCAGCCAGCACAGTTGTTTGTGTTGGCTATGCCGGCGATGAATTTTCCGAAAAAGTGGCTTTTGGAGCCGGCGCCTTTTTCGTCGCAGAAGTGGCGAAAGCCTCCACTAAGGAACTCTGCCTACAAGGGGAACGGAACTGGAACATCCAGAGTCGGGTAGCCTCGACAATCAATGACAAATCCGCGGCGCAATTTCGCACGACGGAGAATTGGATGATGCATTCTCGGGATTCCGTCATTGAGCGCGTATTTAACGATGGGGCGTGCTACGAAATCGGAATTCAGCGAGTTCACAACAGCACGGGACCCTTCGAAGCCGGAACATTCAAGGAATTCACCGCCCAGGATGAGGCGACCGTTCAGCATCGTTTGCGCGAAGCGTTGCAGTCATTCCGCTTTCTGAACTAGCAGCCGCGAGGCGCCGAACGATCGCTACGCGATCTCGTAGCGCGCATCCGGGTAGCTTATGGTCGAACGCCGAAATCACGTCTCCCCCGGCGCTATCCGTTCGATTAGACCGTTCTTGAGACAGGGGTGTACACTCAGATCGGGCCTTTAGAACACAATGAAAACAGGCGTGCCGAGGAGGAAAGCGCGATGCCCAAACTTCATATCGTGGCGAGCGGGCTCATGATGGCGTGCATGGCGATGAGTGTGCGGGCACAGAACCCTTTTGAATCGATGAAAACGTTTTCTGCAACCTTCGTGATCAGCGGGATGTCATCAAAGGCGCCCGAGGGGCGGGGCGAGGCAAAAATCTATCGCTCCGGGACCAAGATCAGAACCACCTTGCCGGGCGGTGCCGGTTACACTCTCATCGATACGACTGAACATACCAGTTACATGGTGATGGGCGGTGGCATGTGTATGCAAATGACTGCGCAAGGGCAGGAGAATCCCTTTGCTCAGGCTCCGGATACCACGGTCGAGCGCTCATCGGCGGGCACGGACACCGTCGATGGCCATGCCTGCAAGATAGAGAACTTGACTGTCACTCCCCATACTGGCCCCCGCGCCGGGCAGTCCACCAAAATGAAGGTTTGGGAAGCGCAGGACCTGCACGGCTTCCCAATCAAGGTCGAGACGCAGACCAGCCATGGCCCCATGACGATTGAGTACAAGGACGTGAGCTTGGCCGAACCCGACGCCTCACTCTTCACTCATCCGCAGAATTGCCGACAAATGCCTGGCATGCCGGCCGGCAGCCCGCACTGACGAAGCAGCGACCACCAGATCGCTGAAACAACATCACCCGGCGCCGTTTCGTGTTCCTCAGTAAGTCAGAGATCGATGCGCTGGATCTTCAGATCGCTCGTGTCCACGCTGCAACCGGGGTGCGAATGGTCGCCGCGGAAATCGGCAAGGCGGACACTTACGAGGAGCTGCCTTGGAAGGCCTTTACACTCGGTGTATCACTCGCCGCGCTCGCGGTGGTCGGTGCCGATGTCCTGCGCCCGCAGTGGGCGACCCCGCACCCGACAATCCTGTCGGTGGCAATCATGCTGGCGACCGGCGCGCTGGCCGCGTTGCTCGCAATATCCGTTCCCGCCTTCGGGCGGCTGTTTCTTCACGGTGCGAGATGCGAGCTGGAGGTCGGCCAGTATGCGCAGGCGTTGTTTCTGCGCAGCGAGCTGTTCAAGACCCCCCATCGCGACGCGGTCCTTATTCTAGTCAGCCGGTTCGAGCGCCGAGTGCATATCCTGCCCGATACCGGCTTTGACGGCACGGTCGGGGAGGCCGAGTGGCAGGCGGTGATCGAGCGGATGAAGCCGGCGCTGCGACAGGCGCGGACCGCGGATGCGCTGCAGGCGGGTCTTGCGGCCGTAGAAGAGCTACTGGTGCGCACTGGCCACAAGGCAGGTACCGGCGCCGACATCGGGCCGCCCGAGCCACTGATTGAGGAGAAGGGCGCGTGAGCCAATTGATGCGGCCATGCCATTTGATGCTGGCGTGCGCGATCCTCTTGGCCCTGACATTCCTGACTCCGGTGCGCGCAGCCGATGTGCCGTTCCTGACCGGACGGGTCGTCGACAATGCGGAAATCCTCCAGTCTGTGACCCGAAGCAGGCTCACCATATCTCTCAGAGCGCACGAGCAACGCACAACTGACCAGATCGTTGTGCTCACCGTGCCCACCATAGGCGACATGAGCGTGGAGGAATACTCGACCAAGGTGTTCGAGACCTGGAAGCTCGGCATGAAGGGCAAGGACAATGGTGTACTCGTCGTGATCGTCCCTCAGGACCGCAAAATGCGGATCGAGGTCGGCTACGGACTCGAAGGCACGCTGACCGACGTCGCATCAAACCGCATCATTCGCAATCTGATGACCCCGCAGTTCAAGGCGGGCAATTACGACAGGGGTGTGGAGGACGGCGTGAGGGCCGTCATCGCGCAGCTCGAGGGCCAACCGGATGTCGCACCGGACGCCGCAGCGACCAATGGTACGAAGCCGTCTTCAAATGGCCTTTCTCCGGCCATGCCCTGGCCGATGCGCATACTGCTCGGGGCATTCATCTTCGGCATAATCGGGCTTTTCACTTTCATGGGTGTCATGACACCGGGGTTCGGCGGCTGGTTCCTGTATGTCTTCCTGGTCCCGTTTTGGGCGATGTTTCCGGTTGTTATTCTCGGAATGAAGGTTTCCTTGGTGGTGTTCGCCATCTACCTCATCGGTTTCCCGATCGCGAAGCTCACGGTGGCGCGCACTGCCTGGTACGCCAAGGCTGCCGAGGATCTGAAGTCGAAAGGCAGGGCCAGCATCGGCGGCTTCACGGTGATGGGGGGCGGCTTTTCCGGCGGCGGCTCGTCAGGCGGTGGCGGTTTTTCCGGCGGCGGCGGCAGTTCGGGCGGCGGCGGAAGCTCCGGAAGTTGGTAAGCACACTGCACGCGGGGAAACCCTGGAGATGCTGCTCCCGGCGACCAGGCAATATTGCTCTGCCGGATTTATCCGCGCAGCGGCACGGCAGTTCTTGACAATACGAGTGATGAAACATGAACGACAACCAGGCATGGAAAATCATAGGCTCCAACCTCCAGACGCTAGTGAGTGTCATGGTGACGGTTCAGAAGGGCGCCCAGGTGGATGTCTTCTGTGACCCATCGGGACAGAGTTTCTCCTTCTCGAAGCCCTCGGGCAGCGCGAATACAAAGCTCTGCTCTGTGACTGCACCGGATCTGGAGGGGTGCTACGCCATACGCCGAAAGGGCAATTTGTTCGTAACTGATGAAGGGGAAGAAATTCCGCAGGCTCAACTGGCATCCCGCCTCACGCAATACATCACGGATATGAAGGATGGCGGCGCGGAATGGGGCTGGGAGTTCAAGTTGGGCGGCGGCTAGTTCAACCAAATGCACAGTCTGCCCGAAGAGGCGATCAAGTCCGCGACATATGCTCGAGCACAGCCTTTTCCTGCTCAGTTGTCGGCCAGTACTTCGCCGCAGCTGCGCGGCGCTCAGGTGTCTGCGCACGCCACCATTCCAGCGTGGCGAGCCCCGTCTCTGATAGCGGCCGATAACTGAGCCCCGCCTGCAGCGCGCGCCTGCCGTCGAACGTCGTGCGCTCATTGATCAAATGCCCGCCGGCGATCGTAGGCGCCACGAGAGGGAAATCCAGCTTCAGCTCTTCGAGAATAGCGGCAGGGGGGCGTACGAAGCGCACCGGCCGCTCGCTGAGAGGCCGAAAGCCGGCGAGTACGCGCTTCCACGGCACCGGCGGAGCTGCGGCGTTGAAGATCCCGCTCATGTCGCGTTCGATCAGCCTCACCATCCAAGGGCAGAGGTCGCGCACGTCCACGGTCTGCAGGTCCTTTGCATCGGCGCGTGGACCGACCACCACGCCTCCTTCTGCTGCTCGCGCGACCCAATAGGTAAAGCGATCGGTTTCATCTCCTGGGCCGACGACGTAAGTGGGCCGCACGATGATTGCTGCGGGTCCATATAGCTCGCGAACGATTCGGTCACCCTCGGCCTTCATCTCGCCGTAGCTTTGGCCCGTCAACTGCTCGTTCTCGGGGTTCGAGAGCGAGCGCAACGGCGAGGTTTCCACACAGACCTGTTCGACGCCCTGATAGGCTGCGACAGTCGATACGAACAGATAGCGGCCCACCCTATCCTTGAGAAGTTGTGCCGAATCGCGTACGTGTCGCGGGACGTAACCTGAGTTGTCGATGACTGCATCCCAGCGGCGCGTCCCTTCAAGGGCGGCAAGGCCAGGTGAAGTCTTCACATCGCGGTCGCCAATCAATACTTCCACCCGATTCCCATAAATCGTCGCCGCATCCTTATGTCCGCGGTTGAAAAGGGTGAGGTGATGGCCGCGAGCGAGTGCGTACTCGACCTGATGCGGACCGAAGAACCCGGTACCTCCCAGAACCAAGATATCGAGGGGACGAGAGGCACGGGGCACGGCCGCGAACAGACTGTCCACGCCAGGGATTGCGATGGCCGCCGCGCCGAGAGCCAACACTTCGCGACGCGTGGTCATAGTCTTTCGAACCTGACAAACATACGTTTGAGTTCATTCATCGAATCATCCCTCGTGAGGTTCCTTCGCCGACATTTTCTGTGGATTGCCTACTACGACGATCGAGACAGGCCAAAATCGACATCATTCAGAGAAAATCGGATCCCGAACTGAAGTATTCATGCAAAGTTGCTCTCGACGCAAATTAGAGGGGCTAAACGACGCCGGGTATCCAATGCGGAACTAACTTTGCATTACAAAGTCAATGCCTCTATAGTTGCTGCATCCATTGGAGAAATCGTATGCGCGTAGCAGGCCATCGGGCCATTCAACGTGGCGGGCCCATCGCTCGCGGTTCTTTGGGCCTATTGGGAGTGCTGCTCCTCAGTACTATTGCGCAAGCCGCGGATCTGGATTTGAGTGCGTATCGAGGCAAAGTCGTGTATTTGGATTTCTGGGCCTCCTGGTGTGGCCCTTGTAAGCAATCGTTTCCGTGGATGGAGACCATGAAAGATACCTATGACCGGCAAGGATTGACGGTGATCGCCGTCAATCTCGACATGGATCGTGCCGATGCGGACAAATTCCTAGAGCGATTTCGCCCGACATTTGAAGTGCGCTTCGATCCCAAAGGAAAACTGGCGGCGTTCTATAAGGTGCAAGCAATGCCCTCGAGCGTGCTGATTGACCGTCATGGCGTGACACGCTTTACACACGAGGGTTATCGGCCCGTCGATGGCGCGGCTTACGAGGCGCAAGTGCAAGAGCTGCTGGCGGAAAAGTAATGCGTAATTCTGAGGGACCACGATGAAAATTGATCGCTTGAGTTTCTTATGCTTGGTAGCCGGCACAGCACTCGTATCTGGATGCAGTTCGCTCGGCGTGAAACCGTGGCAGCGAGATGTGCTGGCCCGCGAGGAGATGCGGCTGGATGCCGATCCACTCGACGCTGCAATCGACGATCACATGTATTTCAGCAAGGAAGCCTCCTCCGGAGGCCGCTCCTATGCGGGCGGAGGCTGCGGATGCAATTGAAGCCAAAGATTCCGCCGGCCAAGACAGCGAGTACACGACGGCGATTGATGGCCGCAAGTTGCGCCTTACTGAGCGCCGGTGCGGCGCGAAGCCAAGAAGCGACTGTCGCGCCCACCAGTAGTGGTCTGTTGGAGGATTGGTCCGTGGACTCCGCGCTCGCCTATTACCACGAGAATGGCCGCGTCACCGCCGTCGAGCCGGTTGTCAATCTCTCCAAAGTCTTTGCGGACGGGGAGTCAGTGGACTTTAATGCGACCTTCGACGCTCTGTCGGGAGCCAGCCCCAATGGTGCACTGCCGAGCCGTTCTTCACAGACATTTACAGGGCCTTCCGGGAAGGCCTCCCACTCGTACACGATCGCTCCAGGCCAACTGCCCGCCGATCCGAATTACCACGATACCCGCTTCGCGGCGGGTGGTAACTGGACGCTGCCGTTGACTCGGGTGGATAACTTGAGCGTGGGTGGCAAGTTTTCCGTCGAAGATGATTTTGTCTCCGTCACCGCGGACGCCTCGATCGCCCACGACTTCAACGACAAGAACACCACGCTCTCGTTCGGAATCTATAACGAGTTTGACTCGATCCATCCGATTGGCGGTGCACCGGTCGCGGGGAGTGATTACGAATTAGCCGAAAAACAAACTGGGGGTAAGACTAAAGACGGGGTTGGGGTACTGCTCGGCGTGACGCAGGTCATGACCCGAACGTGGCTCTCCGAATTCAACCTGTCGGTCGATCGATTCAAGGGATACCTCAATGATCCATACAAGATCACCTCGATCATCGACAGCGCCGGCAATACCACCGGCTATGAGTTCGAGAGCCGACCGGATCAGCGTACGCGCAAAAGCGCGTACTGGGAGAATCGTGTCGCCTTAAGCTCACAGCTCTCGACGGCCCTCTCGCTGCGCTATATGAGCGATGACTGGGCAGTGCGCTCGGACACCGCACAACTGCACCTGCGCTGGTCATGGTCGAATCGCGAGCAGTATATCGAGCCCACCTTTCGCTGGTACCGTCAAACGGCGGCTAATTTTTACACGCCCTTCATCTTGGATTCGGCAAACCCGAGCACTGGCTTTGAGTCCGCGGATTCTCGACTGGCCGCGTTTCATGCGCTGACATACGGCTTGAAATACGCGCACAAGCTTCCGGGACTGGGAAGCCGCGCCGAATCCGAATTTAGCGTCCGCGCAGAGTATTATCAGCAGACATTTAATGAGCAGGTGCCGGTGCCTGCGAGCCTGCAAGGACTCGATTTGTATCCGGGGCTCAAGGCGATTCTCGTTCAGGTGGGGTGGCGATTCTAAGATCCTAGGAGACAGCGGATCAGATGGCTGCACGGCGCCGCAATTGGCACACCGAAGCAAGTCTGTTGTTGGCCACTGCCGTCGTGGTCATGGCGATATTTGCCTTGACACCCCTCGACATCCCGGCTGCCCGGTTTTTTTATCACCCGCAGGGCACGGATCACTGGCCGCTCGGTAACCTCTGGCTATCGTCCGCCCTTTACCGGCTCGCCCCATTTATCACGGCGTTGCTTCTTGCTGTTGGATTAACCGCACTTTTCGTTGGATATGTTCGCGTCAAAGCGCGATGGCGCGAAAGCGGCATCTTTATATCGCGCGGAGAAATCCAACGGACAATCGACGTCAGATGGTTCGTTGAACCTTGAGCGGGCGGTGCAATGAACGGCCATTTTTAGTCTTCTGGCAATCCATATATGCGCGTGCGAAGCGTCTCGAGCTTGCAGACGCGAATGGTTCTTATTTCAACGAACGAATTGTATAAAAGACTGCAAATAGTGTAAAACACCTTGGAACTTTGCACTGCAAAGTTACTCAATATTTCGATCCTCACCTCTTTCAGGAATTCGTATGGCCGAAGAAATGCGACTAATTACGTTGCAATCGAGGATGTGGATCACGCCGGCAGCGCCGCGGCACTGCCGGAACTTTCGAGCGGTGCAAGCGCGTAGGCCTTTTCCATGAAACGCTTATCAACCGTGTGCCTGCTGCTGGCGGCGCTAGCTTCAAGTCAGGCATATGCCGGGCTCGATCACGAATTGCCGCTCGATCAAAGCGGCATCTGGGCGCGCCAATATCAGACGGGACTCCAGGACGGGGTGATCGCCCTCGAACTGGCCGGTAGTTTGTGGTTTGGAAACGATAACCAGTTAGGTCACACCTTCTGGCAAACGATCGATGCGTCGGTGATCTCGGGAATCGGCGCGACGGCATTGAAGTACGCGTTCAGCCGCGCGCGACCCTACCAAGGTAACAATCCCAACGCATGGTTTAAGGGCAGCGGCTATCAGAGTTTCCCAAGCGGCGAGGTTACCCTGCAGGCCAGCTTCGTGACGCCTTTCATCGCAAACTATGGCCGGCAAGACCCGTGGATTTGGGCCCTCGAAGCCCTACCGGTGTATGACGCCTTTGCGCGATTGAAAAGTCAGGCGCATTGGCAGACTGATGTCATCGCCGGCTGGGCATTGGGAACGGGGGTGGGTTATTGGAGTACTACCCGCGCGATACCCCTGTCGGTGCAACTGTTGCCGAAAGGATTGTCGGTCGGTTTTTCCAAGCGATTTTAGTGCGGTGAATATAATTTTTATGTGACGGGAGGCAATACAATCATGGCCACTGATCCTCTGGAATCTGCTCACCCGCTGCAACCTGCGGGGCACTATCGTCTCGGCGCCATCGCATTTCATTGGGCCATGTTCGTGCTCGTGGCCGTTGTCGGTGTGTTGGGACTTCTGCACGATTCTTGGCCAAAGCAAACTCAAGCGTTTTGGATCAACGTCCACGCGCTCATCGGGATTCTTTTGTGGCTTGTGCTGCTCGCGCGCTTTGGCTACCGCCTTCGCCATACCCCTCCGGCGCTGCCGACCGATATCGGCGCCTTCTCTCGCCGCTTTTCAAGCCCCGTGCACTTAGTTCTTTATGCGTTGATGTTCGTAATCCCGATCTTCGGTGTCGTGACCTTCATCTATCATGGCCGCATTTTCCACCTCGGCTTCTTTGACCTTAATTTCGGGATCCAAAAAAACCCGGCGATATTTGAGCCCACCGAGGACATTCACGGATATTTGGCGTATGCGCTCATGGCGCTCGCGGGTCTGCACGCACTTGCGGCCCTGTGGCACCATTTTGTGTTGCACGATGGCGTGCTGAAGCGAATATGGCCAGCTTAAGATTACTACACTCCCTCATGTCTTTCCGATTGGGCAGGCCGAGCCAGCGCGTGCTTGGACCGCCTCCAAAAAGTCATGAGTGCGAACGGACGGATGTCATAGCGGGAGGCTTGCTCATTGAAGTGGGCAATTGTGCGTACTCAAAATCGGTTTCACGCTTAAATGCTCTTCTTGCATTCGCTTATTGTGCGATGTGGAAAAATTCCGCAGGGTGTAGATGATCATCGACGACATGCTATTCGGATTGATTATGTGTGGCTTCGTTCTGAGCGTCGCCTACATTCGATCCGATCTACTTCAGACACGCGGAATTAAACGTTGCCGGTCACTTAGCGAGATTCTGCACTCCATCGTCCGCAAAGACAGAAGACCGGGACGGAATCTGCGAATGCGCATGACTCCAACTGCCGTTAGCTGGCGTGGTGTGAATTCTTCCCCTGCTGAGCCCTCGCCCTCGCACGCTGTACCACTAACACAGGCTCCCCCTAGCGCATTGGCATTCTCGGGGTTGACCAAGAAGTTTAGCATAGACCACCGCATTCCTTCGCGAAGTGCGTGATAGCACCTCCTCGGACATACATTCTTGGTCGGTCAAAACTTGCCGCTGATCGTCAGGTCATAGCTTCGCGGTGGGACTCGCGTCAGGAAATCGTTGCCGTAAAACGGGATGTCGTTAATGAGATTATGCTGGTCGGTCAGGTTATATATCGTGAATTTGACCGTGTATTGCTGGAAGCTGTAGAAAGCAGCGGTATTCAACGTGTATTGCCATGGAATCTTGGGCGACTGGTAGTAGCCGTTGCTGGCCGTGAGCGCAGCCACGGTGGATGCGGCGACAGCTGGGAAATCCGCACTCGATGAGGTTGCCGCCACGTTCAGCCACCCGGACTGAGTGGTTTCGACGGGTCCCGTAACCTGAATGTTCGCCTGGCCGCCGAAGCCGGATTCATGCTTGTAGTTCGCGAGCACGTTGAACAGGTGCTCCGGCACACCCGGGTCGACGAATGACTGGTTCGGCTGAAATACCGCGTCCAAGCCGGAGCCGTCATTGTTGATCCCCGGCTGGGCCGGGAAGTTGTAGAAGGGCTGCGGCGTATCGAGAATGGTGCGCAGATAGGAGTAGCTCGCGGTGGCGAAAAAATGCGGATCGGGCTGGTAATTAAGCTCGATCTCTGCGCCTTTGATGTGCGCCAAGGTATGCTGCGTACCGCCCTCGCCGATGGGTTCGGCGCGATTCTGTTTGAAAATCGCGCTCGAGATGAACAGTGCCTTGTCGAGCAGGTCGAATTTCACACCCGCTTCTTCGAGCAGCGTGTCTTGCCGCAACTGAGCGGTCGGATCCTCCCCCCAGGTGGCGACCGCACCGTCATTGGCAGTGGGCAGCACGTATTGCGCCTTGTTGTAGGTGAGATACGTGGAGACATGCGAGGAGGGGCTGTACACCACGCTGATGTTGCCGTTATACAGACCATACCAGGCGGTGGACGCACTTTGGGGCAATAGGGGAAGACCAGGGGGCGCGCCGTAATCCGGACCCCCGAGCGGATCGGAATAGTTCAGCTGTACCAGGTCACCGCGCAGGCCGTACAGCACGCTCCACTCGGGCGAAAACTTCATCCGGTGTTCGAGGAAAATCGCCGCGTCCTGCAGATTCGAATCGACGGTACCGTTCAAGAATCCTCCGACAGCAAATCCGTCTGGGCCTGGGGGCCCCTGAAAGCGTCCCGGAAGCCCCCACTGCGGATGATTGAAAGCCCCATTGTAGTAAAACGCCCCAGACGGAGCTTGCACGGAGGGGGGGAGTATCCACGTGAGTGGGCTTTGCGACAGATCGAAGATGCTTACCGGTTCGGCCACGAAGTTCTGGATGTCCAATACATGAGCGTAGCGGTACGTGAAGCCGGCGTCGATGTCATTGTTCACGAAGCCGGTAGCGAATTTGATCTTGAAGTCGGTCTTGTTCTCGATGGTATAGCTGCCCTTAGCGGTATCGGCGTAATAATCCTCGGTTTGATTGTAGCGGTCGATGTAATCGTAAAACGTATTGTTGACGATGCTGAAATGATCCGACGCATTGAACGTCTGGATTATCTGCCCTTTGGCGTGCAGCGAGTACGCGCCGGTACCCGGAGGCTCATCGATGATGATTCTGTCGTTGAGCGCCGTGGACCCCGTCAGATCAATTTCCGAGCCGAAGCCCTCGATCGGACCCACGACTCCGCCCGTGAGATAAGTGCCATTGTCGATGAGTCCTTGATTGACTCGATTGACGCCGTCGTTTTCGCGGTAGCGGGTGACCTCGACGCCGCCCGTGAGCAGCACCGAGTACTGCGGCGTGACTTGAGTGAGCACGGAGGCAAACAGCGATTGTTGGTGAAAATACATGTCGTAGTAATAGCTGCCGCTGTCGTTGGATGTAAAGCTCACGCGAGCGGCCACGTTCGATGTCAACGGGCCATCGATATCAACCGACGCAATCCGCTTCTGCTGACTGTCAACTTCCAGACTGAACGCCTCCGTGGACTTCGCGAACGAGGGCATCTTGGTAGTGATGTCGATCGCACCCCCCACCCCCGCACCGGGTCCCGCCTGCACGCTCGCCGGCCCCTTGATGATATCGATGGAATCCACGCTGTTGAAACTGATGGGGGCGCCGTATCCGTTCAAGGTGAAACTGTCGCGCATCCCATTGAAGAACATGTCGGCGTACTGGCCGCGGATGCGCGGGATGTTCGGCTCGCCGAACGATGCGTCGGAATAACTGCTCGACGTCAGATAGGAAAAGCCTCCCGGATTCTGCACGTTGAGCGCATCCAGCTGAGCCTTCGACAGCAGGGTGTTGTTGCGCGGCGTGTCCATCACGCCGAGGTCTAGCCCGTATGCCGAGGTGGACGTCACCTGGGTCGGGAGGATGAGATCTCCTCGCCTGATGCCGTTCACCACGATTTCATCGAGGTCGCCGGACGAGGCTGCGACGGCAGTTACCGGCGCAGCGGCTTGCTGCGCCAGTGCGGCATGGTAAGTGGTGAGGATTGAAATCGATGTGACCACTGATGCACGAATCCATGGTGTCAAAGGTCACCTCATCCCGTTTTGTTTATTGGTGTGCGTTTCGATCCTATCAGGCACTTGAGGAGAGTCAAGCGCGTTGCGTGACGAAGGCGCGCGCATTTTTTTGCAACGAACTCCCACACGATGTTCGCCGTGTACGCAGCGCGCGCCGCGACCGTTGCTGCAATAAATTGGTGCGCGTGCGTGACACACGCGCGCCGAAACGGGGCGCGAAATCGGTTCAGGTTCATTGACACGTCGTCGCGCGCACGATCATCATCCGGCTCGTGGCGATCTCTCAAATTGCGCCCGATCGCGCGTTTCTCGCTACGGCGCTGCATACGCGCGGCGTGCCCAACACCAATCTGCGCTTCGATCGGGCCGATACGCCGGAACAAATCCTGCAGAAGATCATCTACCACGCCGGGCGTGCCAATATCCGCGAGGTGTGGGTGGCCAACCGGCGGGTCCATACGCAGGACATGGCCTAGAGCGAGGGGTCGCTTCAGCCGCAATTACTGCGCGGCGGTGCTCAGGGCGTACGCATCGATGGCCGCGAACCAGCGACGCTTGGCAGTTTCCGCCAGAAACGAGGCCTCGATGGAGTTGCGCGCCAACACGACCAGTTGGTTCCGCGACAAACCCAGACCGCGCTGGACCGCGAGGTAATTCTGCAGCACGTAGCCGCCAAAATATGCGGGATCGTCGGAGTTCACGGTGACGCACACACCGTGCTCGAGCAGGCGCTTGAGATTGTGGTTTTCGATCTGTTTAAACACGTTTAGCTTGATATTGGACAGTGGGCAGACCGTCAACGGAATGCGCTCCCGCGCCAGCCGACCGAGCAACTCCGGGGCCTCTTCGCAGCGCACTCCGTGGTCGATGCGCCGCACCTGCAGAATGTCCAATGCCTCGTAGATATACGAGGGCGGCCCTTCCTCACCGGCGTGTGCCACTGCCCATAGACCCTCGCGCCGCGCGCGCGCAAAAACCCCGGCAAATTTGCTCGGCGGGTGGCCGGACTCCGACGAATCGAGTCCCACCGCGACAATGGCATCCTTGTAGGGGAGGGCCTCCTCCAGCGTGCGCATCGCATCCTCGGCGCTCAAATGGCGTAGAAAACACAGGATCAGGCAGCTGGTGATCCCGAACTCCCGCTGCGCCTCCGCAAGTGCGCGGCGCAGTCCCTCGATCACGGTGGCAAGCGCGATGCCGCGCGCGCTGTGAGTTTGCGGATCGAAGAATATCTCTGCGTGAACGACACCCTGTTCATGGGCTTTGCGCAGGTAGGCTCGAGCCAATGCATAAAAATCATCCGCGTCGCGCAGCACATTGGCGCCGGCATAGTAGATGTCCAGAAATGACTGCAGATCAGCGAACCGGTAGGCTCCTCGCAACTCCTCGACCGTCGCATAGGGAAGTACGATCCTGTGCTTTTTGGCCAATTGGAACGCCAATTCAGGTTCGAGCGTGCCCTCGATGTGTACATGCAATTCCGCTTTGGGCAGCTCCCTGATGTACTCTTCCTCAGACCGCATCACACCAACAACCTCCCAATGGCACGATGGACAATGTATATGCAATTCATCGGCCAATGTTTGCAACGGACTCCGGATTGTCGTTAGTCCGTCCATGCGCTCAAGGAGCGCTCAAATTCCTCGAGCTTGGGATAAGACACTTGCGCGCCGCGCCGCGTAGTGGATAGAGCGGAGTAGAGTAGGGCGCGACCGATCGACTCGTCGCGCGACCGCCCCATCGCGAGGGCGGCGGCAAGGCAACCCACAAACGCATCGCCCGCGCCGGTGGTGTCGATGGCAGTCACCGAGTGCCCGGCGAAGTGGCGAGCCGATTGCGCATCGACGGCTACACACCCTTGTGCACCTAAGGTGATGATCACGCACTCGATTCCCTGGGCATGCAGCCAGGTACCGCATTCCTTCGCTTGGTCCACCGTGTCGACCGGCCTGCCGCCAATCTGCGAAGCTTCCGTTTCGTTCGGAATCAAATAGGTCACCGCTCCGGCAATGCGACCCAGGTCGAGGCCGCGAAACGGCGCGGGATTCAAAATGATCGGCTTACCGGACCCGGCAGCTATTTCGATGGCACGATATACCGTGTCCATGGGGATTTCGCATTGCAGGACCACGACCGCGGCGCCCTCGATCAGAGGCGCAAGCTCGTCCAAATCGGCGGGCTTTAGGCATGCATTCGCGCCGGGGACGACGATGATGCAATTCTTGCTGGAGTCCTCGACGCTGATCGTGGCAATCCCCGTGGGTGCCTCGCTGATCGCTCTGAGTTCCTCGACCCGCACGTCTCGACCGCGCAGTGCCTCTTGGAGCATGCGGCCGAATGCATCGGCGCCGACCCGGCCGGCGAAATGCGTGGCGACACCGCAGGCCGCCGAGGCGACTGCTTGGTTCGCGCCCTTTCCTCCGACGGTGATGAAGGAACTATTGCCGATGACCGTTTCACCGGGTCGGGGCAGCACGGCTGTGCTGACCGAAACATCGACGTTTGCGCTGCCGATCACCAAGACATGGCGAGCGATCGTCACGCGGCGCGCGACAGAATGCCGATCGCCGCCAGGTAGAACACGAACATGGCGGCCAGCGCGCGAGTTGCGGCCGCGCTCGCACCCGCAAACTCCTTCCAAACGAAGATACCCCACAGCGACGCCACGAGCGGCGCGCTCTGGCCGATCGCGTACGACACAGCGAATCCCACCGACTTACCGGCGACCAGATTCGACGCGGTTCCGATCGCCCAAACGGCGCCGCCCAGCAACCCTAGCAGGTGCCAGCGAATGCCGCCGGCCGAATACTCGCGCATCGACACTGGGACGTCGATGAGCGGCCGTCGCATCAGATAAAGATTGAAGGGCAGCGTGGAAATGAGTGCCGCGACCGCGAAAACCGCAAAGCTCGCAAGCGGCGTCAGGGCTTGCGCCGATGCCGCGCCGGTAGACGAAGCTTCCGAAACAGCGCGCATGGAGGACGCCGCGAGCGGCGCCCAGCTCGCCATCAGGAGGCCGCTGACCAGGCATATGATGACGCCTCGCCGTGTGAATTGGAGTTCACGCGCTTGCGCGCGATAGGCGGCTGCGCAGCAGACGATCGCGACCGCTGCAAAGCTCACGCCCAAGGCAATGACGAGCGGCGCGCCTTTGTGATCCACGAAAAAGGTCAGGGCGGTGCCGACGATCAGTGCCGTGCCGATCGCGACGGGGAAAGCGACCGCGAGCCCCGCGATGGCGATGGCCGCCACCAGCAGTAAATTTGCAAGATTGAAGACGATACCGGCCGCCGCGGCTTCCGCCAGTGCCGCCGGACGGGTCGTCAGGAGGCTTTCCGGAAAGCTCGCGCCTGAGGCGGCGGGTGTGTCCATGAGGATCGCCAGCAACAGCGCGCTCACCGCCACGCCAATGGCGTAGTCCCAGTAGAAAAGCTCGAAGCGCACGCCACGCGTGAGCTTGAAGGTATTGGCCCACGATCCCCAGCAAATCATGCTGAGGATCATCAGAGTCCAGGCAAGTCCGGGCGACAGCGCCATTTCGATTTCCCTTTACAGCGTGAAACGGCGTAGGTAGTGTAACTTTTAACCAGCGGGTTGCAACGATCTGCCGGTACAAACGCGTGCGCGGCGTGGGGGAATGAGCACGCGCAAGTATTCGCTACAGCGTTCGGAGGGATGGGAATGACAACAGCGCTCTGCTATCTGCAGTCATGGAAGGTATTGCTTCGCGTTCGCAGCGGGCACATTAACGACCGGCGCATCATCGGCGCATGTTGAATCGCTTCTTTGGTCTCGACGCTCGCGGCTCATCGGTGCGCACGGAGCTGCTTGCGGGCGTGACGACGTTCATGACGATGGCTTATATCGTGGTGGTCAATCCCTTGATATTGGGGGCTGCCGGCATGCCGGTGGCGGGGGTGGCGGCCGCTACCTGCCTAGCCGCCGGATTCGGCAGCATCTTGATGGGACTCGTCTCCAATTACCCGCTCGCGCTTGCGCCGGGCATGGGCCTCAATGCGTATTTTACGTACACGGTCGTTCTGGGCATGGGTGTGCCTTGGCAGACCGCGCTCGGTTGCGTTTTCCTGTCCGGAATTGCTTTCATGCTCTTGACGGTTGCCGGCGTGCGTAAACTCATCATCAGGGCCGTGCCCCGGTCGCTGTTCGCGGCGGTTGGCGGCGGCATTGGCCTGTTCATCGCCTTCATCGGCTTGCGGGATGCCGGCATCATCGTCGCCAAGCCCGGCACCGTCGTCGGCCTGGGCAACCTGACGGATCCGACGGCGGCAGTCGCGTTACTCGGCCTGCTCGTGATCGCCGTGCTGCAAGTAAGAGGTGTGAAGGGCGCGATGCTGATCGGCATCCTGGCGACGTCCGCGATCGCGTGGATGTTGGGCGTCGCTCATTTCGCGCCGGGTGCCTACACACTCGCCGACTTGTCGGGTACCGCTTTTAAGCTCGACATACCGGCCGCTTTGAACTTGAAGGGCGGCATCGGACTGTCGCTTCTGGAGATTGTGTTCGTTTTTCTGTTCGTCGATATGTTCGACAACGTGGGCACGTTGGTGGCAGTCACCAAGCGCGCGGGATTCGTGGCCGTTGATGGCTCGATTCCGCGCTTGAATAGGATATTGCTGGCAGACTCCGCCTCGATGTTGGTGGGAGCCGTCGCGGGAACCAGCCCGGTTACCAGTTACATCGAGAGTGCGGCCGGCGTCGCCGTGGGGGGGCGCACCGGTCTGACCAGCGTCGTGGTCGGGATTCTATTCATTTGCACGCTGTTTTTTGCACCCTTGGTGCAGGCCATTCCGGCCGCCGCGACGGCGCCGGCTCTGATCATGGTGGGCGCCTTGATGATGGGTGCGCTCACGGAGGTCGAGTGGGCCGACCCGGCAGCCGCCATTCCAGCGTTCCTGACCGTGATCATAATTCCATTGAGCTATTCGATCGCCAATGGCCTTGCCTTCGGCATCACCAGCCACGCGGTACTGAAACTGGTACGAGGCCAAGCCGGCCTTGGCGATTGGCTGGTTTACCTGTTGGCGGCGCTGTGTGTCGTACGCTTCATTTATCTGGCCTCCTGACATGAAAATTTTCCTCACTCTGATGCTGATCAGCACCTGCCTCTCGCGCACCGCAGCCGCCGCAGATGCGCCCCCCCTCGCGGTCAAGGTACTGATCATCAACATGTTCAGTCTCGAGGCGGCGCCTTGGCTCGACGCGCTCAAGCCGACGCGGGAAATCCGCGTGCCGGGATTGTCGAGCGATTATCCTCTCGTGATGTGCACCGCGGATGCGGTGTGTCAAATGACGACGGGCATGGGACATGCCAATGCGGCGGCCTCGATGATGGCGGTGTTGTACAGCGGATTGTTCGATCTGCGCGAGACTTATTTCATCGTGGCCGGCATCGCCGGCATCGATCCCAAGCGCGGCACCATCGGATCCGCCGCCTGGGCCCGTTACGTCGTCGACAGCGGCATCGCACACGAAATAGACGCGCGCGAAATGCCGCGCGGCTGGCAGGACGGCTTCTTCGGCATCCTCACGGACGGGCCCGGGCAGGTGCCGAAATTCGAATATCGCACCGAAGAATTTGATCTTGACGATGCGCTTCTGCAACAGGCGATCTCCCTGTCTAAGTCGGCCAAGCTCGAGGACAGTCAGGATCTGCGCGAGTATCGTCGCCATTACCCGGCAGCGCCGGCGAACCAGCCACCTACCGTGATTCAATGCGATACGCTTTCGGGCGATACCTGGTGGTCGGGCAATCGCCTGGGCGAGTACGCGCGCCGCTGGACCCGGTTGCTCACGGGCGGCAAGGCCGTCTACTGCACCTCGCAGCAAGAAGACAACGCAACTCTGAATGCCCTGACGCGGGGCGCGAAATCAGGGCTCGTGGCTCTCAATCGCGTTGCGGTGCTGCGCAGCGGTTCCGATTTTGATCGACCGTATCCGCACCAAGGCGTGCTCGAATCGATGCAGGCACAGCGCGCGCTGCCCGGTGCCGTGCGCGTGTCGGCCGTCAATCTCGTGCATACGGGGATGCCGCTGGTCGAGGCGATCGTGCAGCATTGGGATATATGGCAGCACCGCGTGCCGGTCGCGTCGGTGCGATGACGCCAACCCATGCCGACGCTTTGCCGTTGGGTTGGCAAGCCAACTTGGAACTTTCGTTCGAGCATCGACAAGCGCGGACCAAGCTAATCACCGTGCTTTTACATTTGCTCGAAAAAATTCTCCCCCACAGGCTTGTGTTCCAAAATTTCCTCGCGCGTCAAACCTTGAATCTCGTGCGGGAACACCAGCCAGCTATCCGTATCTCGGATGTAGTAGTCCGGCACGAGAGCGCTGCGATTTCTTGCAGGCTTGTAATACACCGTTGCTATGCGGATTCTATCCGGCAAATTGCGTCGGCAACGACGCTTGAGCGCCGCGATCACAGCTAAAAGACTGCGGCCCGAGTCGAATACATCATCGACCAGCAGTAACTCATCGTCGGCCGACAAACGCGACACCAGATAGTCCAGGGCATGGACTCGAACCGTCTTCGGTTCATTGCCGATGCCGGTGTAGGAAGAAGTTCGAATCGCGATATGGTCGGCGTGGATCGAGTGGTACTCGAGTACCTCCTGCACCGCTATTCCGATCGGTGCGCCGCCACGCCACATTGCAACCAGGAAGGTGGGGCGAAAGCCGCTGCGGACGATGAGTCTAGCGAGTTCCATCGAGTCTTGAAGCAAGGAATTGGCCGAGACAAAAAGTTTATCCATATAGGTAGGATGCTGCATGCGCCGCGCATTGCGCAAGCGATAGCGCATGCAGCGCGCAAGGAATCGCGTTATAGACGGCAAATCGGTGGCAATCGAGCTGCAGGCGGCGCTCGAAGCGGCCAAGGACGTCAAGTGCTAGCATGTAGGTCAACAATATCTGCAAGCCATTGGGGGAGGCTCTTCCTGCGTCGCGTTAAATTCGTTATCTATCTATGGGTCGTCGCAATAGCGACTGTGGTGCCCATTAACGGCGAACGCGCACGCGCATCCGAACTGTGCCCCAACGGATGGTGGGCAGATGTCATGGTCGGTTCATACCACATTCATCCCTATCGACATTTCGATGACTTCAATCCTGGCATCGGCATCGAGTGTTCAGTCACACCGCAATGGGTGGCTTCGTTCGGCTATTTTCGCAACTCCTTGGACCGACCATCATTCTACGGTGGTGCAATATTTACGCCGGAAATCGCGCACTGGAATTGGTTCAGGCTGGGCGCCATGGGCGGGATCATCTCCGGGTACAACTATGGCCAAATTGGTCTAGGGCGGAATAATCGAACGGGACCGATACTTGCGCCGACGGCGATTACTCGCTTTGGGCGATTCGGCGCGAACTTTATTTTGATCCCGCCGATCCACTCGGACAATCTACCATTCACTGTCGGTCTTCAGTTGAAATACCAATTCCACTAGGATAAACGCAACCCCTCACCGGACCAAAGCCAATGAACTGCCGGGCGAGATGCAAAGGTAATTAGTCCGTCGCCGGTTCTACGTTGTCGGTGTCCACCTTACGCAGGAATATCAACTGGAGAGCGGGGACCACGATAAGAAGCATGATAGGCCCAATGAACATTCCACCGACCACGACCGTGGCAAGTGGCCGCTGCACTTGGCTGCCGATACCCGTCGAGAATGCGGCCGGCACGAGGCCGATGCATGTCTGCGAGCGGGCTTCAGCAGGGCTCACTTAGGATTGTGGTACGCCGGTCTTTGAAACTCCGATCATCCGCTCACGCGATACATCGTATCTAGTTATATGGGCTACCAGGCGCGAAGCCCTGGCACTAATCTTTCCGCATGCGATTTCAGTGTCGCCAAATTACATATAACCAACGCACGCCCTTAAGGCTCACGTCTGTTGGTTAAGGAGTACTTGTCATGGCTAGCTCAATCCCTCACGGCGCCCGCTCAACGGCAAATCAGGTTCTTGCGGGGGTGGATCTCACAAGAAGATGGATTTTGGTTACCGGATGCGATGAGGAGATCGGATTCGAGACAATGAATGCATTGGCTGCAAACGGTGCCCACGTTTTCGGACTCGCAAGCTCATTGGCGAGCGCGAAAAGTGCCTGCAATCAGATCGGCCCATACGCAACGCCCGTCGAGTGCGATCTCGCCGATCTCGATTCTGTTGCAGCCGCGGCCGAGATGATCAGAAGCCTTCAAGTCTCACTCGATGCGATCGTTGCCAACGCGGAAGTGGCAAGTCCACCAACGCTTCACACGAAATATGGAGTCGAACTTCAGTTTCTCAGCAATCATATTGGTCACTTTGCCTTGATGAACCGGCTGTTGGATCTGGTGCGCAACGGCACCGGACGCATCGTTATCGTAAGCAGCAGCGCGAGCGTCATGGAGGCTCCTCCAGAGGGAATCATGTTCGACAATCTCGACGGTCATCGATTTTATGATCCGATGACATTTTACGGACAATCCAAGTTCGCGGTGGCGCTGTATGCGAAGGAGCTATCGCGTCGATTGCGCCGGCGTGCCATCGCGGTCAATTCGCTGCATCCGGGCTCTACGAAGAGCGCGGCCCTGCGCCAGGACCTCTTGTTTCCCTTGCGAGTGGTGCGATCAACGGTGCAACTTTTCAAGAGGTCGGCGAGCCAGCGAGCGGCAACGGCAGCGTTACTTGCGGCAAGTCCCTGCGTCGCGGGAATTACCGGCGAGTACTGGTCGGACTGCCAAGTTGCCGAGGGGAATCCAATGTTGAACGACAGTAAGCTTGCCCAGCGTCTCTGGTTCGTCTCTATGCAGATCGTGCAGCGAATAACGAATGCAACTCGAACCAACACCGGCGGCTATCTGATCGGGCGCGAGGTCGTCCGAACAGTGATCTATTAAAACGATAATGTTTATCGAAAATATATAGGCTACCGAGGTAGCCTCTATCTCTCGATGGGAGACATCGTCAGAGGCGATATATGCCATCGAGAAATAGAGGCTACAAGGATTGACCACTCGGGGCTATTGTCCGACGATGCAAGATCCATCCGTGGCGATACTGAGTGCTTATCCTCACGCGTTCGCGGCAAGCCCTGCTCGCAGCGACCTGAGCCTCGTGCGGTGTGCCCAGTCCGGAGACGGCCAAGCCTTCGACCGGTTGGTGCTCAAGTACCGGCCCCGGATAGTGGAACTCGCATTGCGCTATACGCGCAATCCCGCCGATGCGGAAGATGCCACCCAGGAAACGTTCATGAAAGCGTACCGAGCACTTCGGCATTTTCGTTGTGACAGCGCGTTTTATACTTGGCTCTATCGCATCGCCAGTAATTGCGCCAGGAATATATTGAAAGCACGCCGCCGCGATTTACTCACCAACGCCATCGACTTCTCGGATTACCACAATGCGGCCCGCCATCCATCGCGCCTGCGGGAATTGGCAACGCCCGAGGAATTGGCGCTCACCGCTGACATTCGTGGGATGGTGAATTCCGCTCTCGGGGGCCTATCCGAAGAGCATCGGATCGCAATCACATTGCGTGAAATCGATGGGTTGAGTTATCAGCAGATCGCATCAGCGATGTCAATTCCGGTCGGCACCGTACGCTCACGTGTCTTCAGGGCGCGCGACTTCATCGATAATAGGTTGCGCCGCGTTCATGATGCCGGTCTGGGTCGCCGAACTGCGAAAAGGTAGGCCATCTCACCCGGTCTGCGCGACCTGTTCGCCGTCGTCGGCTTGCGAGGATGATCTCTTTGAATGCAATTCGCGCATGACGCGTGCCTTTCTGCGCTCAGCGGCTCTAAGTTCACGTAGAAGCACGTACTCGCTTCTGAAGCAAGCGCCTGCCAATCCGATACCGCATAGGATCAGTCCGAACAAGACGTCGTCGAAGCTCATGGTTGTGCACGACCCAAGGCGAACTCAATTGCACTCAAGAATATTACGGGTGTATGAACCGCCGGTAGCCTGTTTCTCTCGATAGGATGTATCGACCTAGCGCATACTTCCCATCTACTGTCGGAAGCCGATATTTCTCGATGGCTTCCATTGTCAGGACCGATCTCTATCGATGGAATCGATAGCATCCATCGAAATATATGGGCTTCCGCGTTAGGTCTAGACCGCTTAAGTTACGCCTTGCGATACCTCAATCGACTCGTGAGCAATCAAACAAAAGCGTGAATTCGCCAGAAACCACTTCGAGCATTAGTGGCATGCCGGCGTCCAACTTGCTAGCCTATAGACCTCGCTTGGCCATATCGGCGGGGTCGATATATGCTTGACGGCGTTTCACTTGATCAACTGCGTACTTTCATTGCGGCCGCGGATGAGGGCAGTTTCTCGGCGGCCGGCCGCCGCCTGCGTCGTGCCCAGTCCGTGGTGAGCCAGACCCTGGCCAATCTTGAAGGCCAACTCGGCGTGAAACTGTTCGATCGAAGCGGACATCTTCCCGTGCTGACGGATCAAGGCCGCGCGCTTCTCGCCAACGCACGCGCCGTGGCGTGCGACATAGACCTCCTCAAGGCGCGGGCGAAAGGTTTGGCCGGCGGTCTTGAACCTGAACTGAGCGTGGCGGTCGACGTCATGTTTCCGGACGCAACCTTCACCGCTGCGGTGGCCGCATTTCAGAAGGAATTTCCGGCGACACTGCTCAGGTTCGACATCGAGTCGAGTGCCGTGATCGAGCCCGTGCTCGAGGGACGCTGCGCCATCGGCGTTGTGGGATCGTGGGCGCTGGCGCCACCGCAGCTCACTCACGAAGCGCTGCTGACAGTTAAGGTGCCCATGGTCGTTTCGCCACAGCACCCGCTTGCAATTCATCGCGGGCGGATTCCAATAACAGTCCTCGCCGAACACATCCAGATCTCACACATTGACCCTAGCGATATTTCGGTGGTCTTCGGAGCAGCCCGCTGGAAGTACCCGAAAAGGTGGCACTTGTCGCATCTCGGCGCCAAGCTTGCTTTCCTGCGCGCGGGCTTCGGGTTCGGCGGCATGCCGCTGCATATGATCGAGGCGGACCTGGCGAACGGCGCGCTCGTTGAGATCACGCCCGAGGATGCGCCCACCGGGGGCCACTCGGTGGAAATGTGGGCCGTTTATAGGAACGACAGTCCGCCAGGGCCCGCTGGGCGTTGGTTCATCGACCGCCTCAAGCAAGCACAGGCGCCGCCGCTGAAACGAGAACCCTCTCTATCTCAGCCGGTTTCCATCGCCGCCAAGGCTGCACGCCGGCGGCCATCCAGCCGTTTGCTCGCATCGAAACGCAAGCGAAGCCGTTGACAGCAACGTGCTTATCGGTCAGGCGACTTAGGGTCTCCTCAACGCGTAGCGAAAAACCCGTTGAAGGGATTATCCGCGGGGCACGGCACTGGCTCCGTGTGCGCTATGACGTGTGGCATCTCTTTATCGTCGTCAGCGGGCGAGAACGCCGTCCACAATCGTCCCGATTCGGCGCATTGGTACGCATAGTGAAACAGCGGACGCCTGATCCTGGCGCTAAAATCAAAAGCATCCGGGAGCGGATAGGCGGCGGGTAACGACGAATACTGCAAGTCAGCACCTTCCAGCTGAGCGGTCGCGGCGGTCAGTTCCAGGGTCGTCAACAACAAATGGTTCAACCCCGCGCGAATGCTTCTCGAGAGAATTGCACGGGCCGTCAAGCGAGTCGTGCGTGCTCCATCGCTCAACGAACCGTCGACGATGACGAAAACCGCGGCGCGACCGGTGTCCGGAACGCTCCGCGTTTTTTGCAAGAGAGCGGGGGGCACGAAGAAGGGCACGGTGGCGGCCCCATCAACGTGCGCCTGATCATAGTTAAAACCATTTTCCGCAACCCGAATAATGACCGGTGGAAGCATGCCGGGCACGCTTGCCGACGCCACCAACACGTCGCGAATCAGTGTTCTCGCAGAGGAACCGCCGTTTTTCGCGATCGCGCCCAGGTCCCAAATTACAGGCTCGCCGCTCGCCACATCCGTCGTTGCTACTAGCAGCAGGCGACCCTTAGCCGCTTCGCGTGCGATTGCTCGGATCATTTCGTCCGTGACGTATGCGTCGACCAGCTGCCGTAACGGTCTACCGCTGTAGACGCTCGAACCGAAAATGACACCCAATCCCCGGGATTGCAGCAAGTTCTCTCCCGCGACGCCTGTAAAGGCGTCGAGGAGTTGCTCATCCCACGAGGGCCCGAGAAATGCATAGGGAGCGACCAGCGCGCCCGCGCTGACGCCTGTTACGACGTCGAATGCCGGTCGCGTACCGGCGCGGGTGAGACCGGCGACGGCGCCGGCCCCGAACGCGCCACATGCGCCGCCCCCCG
>Ga0224547_1000042_pt1 | contig 31351 bp, 29 predicted proteins | sample 714P21014metaG_FD_179908 | JGI IMG/M metagenome (GOLD analysis project Ga0224547, IMG submission 179908) | Peat soil microbial communities from Stordalen Mire, Sweden - 717 P2 10-14 | ecosystem: Environmental > Terrestrial > Soil > Wetlands > Peat | place: Sweden: Norrbotten County, Stordalen...
TTCGCGCGGGGTGTCCCTGCTCGTTGTAGAAACGGATGAGGTCCAAGGATTTCGACGCGGCAAGAAACTCGACAAGATCGGGCTGGATGCGCAGGACACCTCCGAGCTGTTTTTTGATGACGTCTGGGTGCCGGCCGAGAATTTACTGGGCATGCAGGAAGGCAAAGGCTTCTCCCAGCTGATGGCAGAGTTGCCGCGCGAACGCTTGCTGATTGCCATCGGCGCGGTCATTACCATGGAAAAAGCCCTGGAGGCGACGATCGAGTACGTCAAAAATCGCAAGGCGTTCGGCCAGCGCGTGATGGACTTTCAGAATACGCAGTTCAAATTGGCGGAGGCCAAAGCCAAGGCCACGGTGGCGAAGGTCTTTGTCAATGACTGCATCTTGCGCGTGCTCAATGGTTCTCTGGACGGGACCACGGCCGCGATCGCCAAGATGTGGACCACCGAAACCGAATGGCAGATCGTGGACGACTGCCTGCAACTGCACGGCGGCTACGGCTACATCAACGACTACCCGATCGCACGCATCTTTCGCGACTCGCGTATCTCGCGCATCTATGGCGGCTCGACGGAAATCATGAAGGTCATCATCGCGCGTTCACTTTAGGAGTTTCAAGTGTGAGTGCATTCAAAGATCAGTTGTTGGCCGGCAAAGTGGCCTTCATCGCCGGGGGTACCAGTGGCATCAACCTCGGCATTGCCCGGCGTTTTGCGGAACTGGGCGCGCGTGTGGCGGTGGCTGGGCGTAATCCGGAGAAGGCGGCCAACGCCGCGGTGCTGATCGGCGGCGGCGCGCTGGGGTTCAGCTGCGACGTGCGCGACTATGCGGCCACGCGCGCCGCGCTTGAATCCACGGCGAAACAATTCGGTCTGCTGGACATTGTCATTTCCGGGGCAGCGGGAAATTTTGTGGCGCCGGTGGTGGGGCTGTCCGCCAATGGCTTTCGCACGGTGGTGGATATCGATCTTAACGGTACCTTCAACGTGTTCCGGGGCTCGCATGAACTGCTGCGCACACCCGGCGCGTCGCTGATCGCGATCAGCGCCGGTCAAGCGGTCAGGCCCATGATGCGTCAGGCGCATGTTTGTGCGGCGAAGGCGGGGGTGAATCAATTGATTCGCGTGTTGGCCATGGAGTGGGGACCTTCCGGCGTGCGCGTCAACGGCATCTCGCCCGGGCCTATTGCCGGCACCGAAGGCATGGCGCGCCTCGCGCCGACCCCGGAAGCGGAACAGGCGATTACCGGACGCATTGCTTTGCGTCGCTACGGCGCCATTTCGGAAATTGCGGAAAGCGCGGTGTTCCTGTGCAGCGATTCCGCGGCTTACATTACGGGTACCATCCTCGATTGCGACGGCGGCTCTCAATTGGGCGACGCGCGGTGAGGCTATTCCAACTCGGGGTAGGGGCCCTTGCCGTCCTCTGCGATGAAGCGGTCGATGCGCGCCTGCAGCACGGGAATCGGCACGGATCCTAATTCCAGCACCGCGTCGTGGAAGGCGCGCACATTGAATCGATCGCCCAGAGCCTTCTCCGCTTTGGCCCGCGACTTGATGATGGCGTCCTCGCCCAAGTAGTAGGACAGGGCTTGCGCGGGCCATGCAATGTATCGATCCACTTCCGTGTCGATTTCATGATGCGGGAGCGCGGTGTAATCACGAAAGTAGGCGATCGCGCGCTCGCGGCTCCAGCCTTGGGAATGAATCCCGGTATCCACCACCAGACGGGCAGCGCGCCAGATTTGGTAGTTCAGCATGCCGAAGCGGTCGTAAGGGGTGTCGTACATGCCCATCTCCAGGCCCAGCAGTTCGCAGTACAGCGCCCAGCCTTCGCCGTACGCGGACAGATACGTGTGCTGGCGGAAAGCCGGTTGCTGCTTGTGCTCGAGTGCCAGCGGCATTTGAAAGGCGTGACCGGGTGCTGACTCGTGCAGCGTGAGTGCGGTGAGGTTGTACAACGGGCGGCTCGGCAAGTTATAGGTGTTGAGCAAGTAGACTCCGGGGCCGCCGCGCCCCGCTGTATAGAACGGCGCAAGGTCGTCCGGGACCGGACGGATGGCGAAGCGCGCCCGCGGCAACTGGCCAAAATACCGCGAGGCTTTGCCGTCGAATCGTTTGGCAATCCAGGCCGCGCGCATCAGCAGTTCCTCGGGGGTTTTCGCTTGGAACTGCGGATCCGTGCGCAAGAACGCCAGGAAGGCGGGAAAATCACCCGTAAATCCCGTCTCCTTCATGGCGCCCAGCATTTGCTCGTGGAGGCGGGCGACTTCCGATTCGCCGAACGCATGAATGGCCGCCGGGTCCTGATCGAGGGTGGTGAATTGGCGAATCCGCGCCCGATAGTAGGCTTGTCCGTCCGGCAGGTCATACGCAGCCAGCGTGGTGCGCGTGCCCGGAAAGTATTCGCTGCGAAAGAACGTCAAGAGCTCACGATAAGCCGGCTGCACCGTATCGCGAATGGTGTTGATCGCCTGATCGCGCAAACTCGCCTTGTCGGCATCCGATATGCCCGGCATATCCTTGAACGGCGTGTAGAAAAGGCTGGCTTCCGGAGTGGCGTCGGTGACCGCAGTAATGGAGGCGTCCCGCCCTTCCAGGGTGATCCTTGGCGGGGTGAATCCGCGCTTAAGACCTGCGCGCATTTCGTCCATCTGCTCATGAAAGTAGCGCGGGATATCCTTCATCTGGCCGATCCAATTGCGGTAGTCATGCGCGCTGCGATATTGCCGCCGTGCCGTGTAGCCGATATCCGTCCAAAAGGTCGTGTCCGAATTGGCAGGCATTTCATATTCGTGAAATTGCTGATCGGCGATCAAGGCTTGGATCTGCGGGCGATACACATCGAAATTGATTTGCTCGGCGGGAGAGAGTTCTGCGCGCGTAATGCCGTCGAGCTTTTGCAGTACGTCCTGCCAAGTGCGCAGCCGCATTGCCTGACTGGCCGGGTCGACCTTCGGCAGATGATCCTGAATCGGCTTCTGCGCATCTTCGTTGTCGGGGAATTGCTCTTCGCGCCACTTCCATTCGTCGGCGTAAATCGTCTGCAGGCGAGTATCGGCACTGGGCGTCTTGGTGCAAGCCGAACTTGCCAACGTCATCGCGCAAGCCGCGGCTAGACTCCACGGGAAGAGTAAGTGCATAAAGGATCCCTTCTTGACTGATAACTAGAACCGCTGCAAATCATAAGCCGCAATCGGAATTCGCGGCTCGCGCTGGGCCACGATGTCCGCGATCAATTCGGCCGTGATGGGCGCGAGCGTGAGCCCGATGTGCTGATGTCCAATCGCGTAGAACAGCTTCGCCGGCCCCAAGGCCCGGCCGATCCCCGGCAGGTAGTCCGGCAACACCGGACGCGAGCCCACCCAGCTTGGGCCTTCGAGTTCGCAAGGGTAGCCGAGCGCGCGTACCTGTCGGCGCAGGCGGGCGGGCTTGCGCGCGTCCGCCGGCGCATCGGCATCGGCAAATTCCATGTAGCTGCTTGTACGTACGCGTCCGCTCATGGGAGTCACGATCACCCGCTCATCCAGATAAGCCACGGGCGCGTCGAAATAAACAGCGCCCCCCGGGATTTCGATGTGGTAGCCGCGCACCGCCTGCAGCGGCGCACGCAACCCGAATGGCGCCAGCAAGGGTGCCGAGCGGACACCGGCGCATACCAGCGCGCTGTCGACCACCAGGGTGGCTTCGTCGCTCAAGATCTCAATCTTGTCGCCGCGCGGGCGCAGCGCCTTCACATCCAATCGCCGAAAGGTCGAGTTGCATTGCAGTGCCGCCGCCGCGAATGCCCGCACGGCTTCCAGGGGATCAATCACATTGGCTGAATCCTCGAACCACAACCCCGCAGCCATTGCGGCATTCGCTCCTCTTTGCAGGGGCAGGAGTTGCTCGGCCGAGAGCGGGCGAGTTTTGACACCGACTCGCGCCATGTCGCGCGCGTGCGCTTGGATGCGGGCCGGGCTTCGAGGGCCCAACGCAACCTCATAGTGTCCACGCCGCTGCATCAGATCCGGCCGGCCGATCGCATCGAGCAAGCGCGCCCAAGCATCGACGGCGGGACGCACGAGGGGGGCCAAATGCCGGGTGTTTTCAGTGCGCCGGAATGCCGCTGCTGCGAACTTCAGTATCCAAGGAGACATGCGCAGCGCCTGACGCGGAGAGAGGTCGAGTGTCCCCCCGAAGCGAAATAGCTCGCGATAAAATCCAAATAGCAGCCCCGGAGAAGGCAACGGCTGCACCGATTCTTGGGCGATATGCCCCGCATTGCCGAAGCTCGCTCCGGCGACTCCGGGTTCGGCGCGATCGAGCAACAGCACTTTGCGTCCTTCACGCGCCAAGGCGCAGGCGGCCGCCGTGCCGACTACGCCGGCGCCGATCACGGCGATGGTATCTTGCTCGCTCATGCCAACACCATATACGATCTACGATCCTGCTCGCTCAGCGCTACGTGCAAGCTCATCTGCGCCCCGAAGGCCGCGCCGCTCCTAAGAACCCCGTGTACACTGTCGGCACAGTCCGCATAAAATACAACAGGCATCGCTTGCCCTCGACAACATGAGTTTACTGTTTCGAATCAATGCGGCGCTCGGCGCCGTGTTCTTGATAGCCGCGCTGCTGGCCGGATATATTTGCTGGACCATATTGGAAGCCAACGCAAAGCGTGAAGTACTGGCTGAGGCCGGCTTGATGATGGACAGCGCCGCAGCCGTGCGCACCTACACGTCCAAGGAGATCTTGCCGCTGATTTCCGCGGGGATAAAGGAAGAATTTCCGCCGCAGAGCGTGCCTTCTTACGCGGCGACGCAAAATTTCCTCAGCTTTCATGAGCACCATCCGGACTACTCCTATAAGGAAGCGACGCTCAACCCGACCAATCCGCGTGATCGGGCCGCCGATTGGGAAGGCGATATCATTCAGCGATTTCGCAACGATGCCCAGACTCAACAAGTCATTGGTGAACGCGACACGCCGATGGGCAAATCCCTCTACCTGGCCCGGCCCATCCGCGCCAAGCCCGAATGCCTGGTGTGCCACAGCACGCCCTCGGCAGCGCCGCACAGTTTGATAGCACGTTACGGCGGCAATAACGGCTTTGGCTGGCAGCCCAATGAAATAGTCGCAGCCCAAGTCGTCTCGGTGCCCTTCGCCAGCGCCGCCGCCAACGCCAACAAGGAGTTTCGCGCCTTCATGATTCTGTTGATCGCGGTATTTGCCGCCGCGTTTCTGGTGGTGAATGTCCTTCTCTATCAGCTGGTGGTGCGGCCGGTCCGGAAGATCGCGCTGGTGGCGGACAGGGTCAGCCTGGGTGACATGTCGGCGGAGAACTTCCCACAGCGCGGGGCCACGGAAATCGTGTCGGTAACGCGCTCTTTTGATCGCATGCGCAAAAGCCTAGAGAAGGCGCTGCGCCTGCTCGGAGCATAAACCATGGTGCGCGACGTTTTTGTCAGCTACTCCCGGCCGGATTATGGTTGCGCCATGGAGCTGGTGGGTCGCATCGAACAGGAAGGGATTAACTGCTGGATCGCGCCACGGGACATCGCGCCCTCGGCGGATTGGGCGGCAGAAATCATCGACGCCATTTCCAATTCGCGCACCATGATTTTGGTGTTCTCAGCGAGCAGCAATGACTCCCCCCAGGTGCGGCGCGAAGTTGAAAGGGCGGTGCATAAGCAGGTCAGCATCTTGCCGTTTCGCATCGAAAATGTGCTTCCGTCCAAGAGCCTCGAATATTTCTTGAGCGCTCAGCATTGGATGGATGCTTTTCCCCCGCCGCGAGAGGTGCACTATGGCCGTTTGTGCGCTTATTTGAAGGCGCAGCGCGGTCAGGCGGCTCCGAACGCGGCAACAACACAGCCGGCGCCGATCCTTGGGCCCGCGCCGGCGGCAGCGCCATTGGATGCGGCCGAAGTGCTGCGCATCGAGCGGCTTCTGGCCGGGTACCTCGGCCCGATCGCCAAGCACTTGGTGAAAACGGCCGCCTTGCGAGCGGCCACCGCCGAGCAACTCGTGAGCACGGTCGCGTCGGAATTGGAAACCGAGACGGATCGGCATGAGTTTACGCGGCGCTGGCGTGCGGACCCGCCGCGAAACCGCTAGCGCTGTCGCCAGCAAGCGTCCCGCCCCCGCCAATAGCGGTATTTACCACCAATTGAGCTGATTTTGCCATTTCGGTGATATTTCTTTAGAATGCAAAGGCATTATTTATTTCTATAGGCATTTATGCCGCGCGCTCTGCCCACAGCTAAGCCCGAACCGCGTCTGGTACTGACCGGCGCGGTGTTGCGCGCGTGCGCGCTGCTGGAAATCACTCAGTCGAGCCTCGCGCAAATTCTCGGCCTGAGCCCATCGACCGTGTCGCGGATGGCGAATGGCGCCTATCGATTGGACGATCAAAAGAAGGAATGGGAACTCGGCGCCCTGTTCGTACGATTGTTCCGCTCGCTGGATGCCGTCATCGGCTCCAATGACTCGGCGGCTAGGGTCTGGCTCAATGGACAGAACACTGCGCTCACGGGACGTCCAATTGAACTGATCCGCAGCACTGAAGGGTTGGTGCGTGTCGTCCAATATCTTGACGCCGCACGCGGTCGGCTCTGAGGCGAGCCGGGCCACGCGGCGACTGTGGCGTGCCGTCGAAGCGCAGCACATCGCATCGACCTTAAGGCTGGTTGCCAATGTCGAGGAGCAACTCGTCCTCGAGCGGGTGCTGGAGAGGAGCAAGCCTGCGGTTCCGAGCGATGCTGCCGACCTGCATTATTTGCTGGCCACGCCGTTTCGTTATGCCTCACCGATTGGTTCGCGATTTCGCGCGCCGGCCGACCCGGGTGTCTGGTATGGCGCGGAAAGAGAGCGTACCGCTTGTGCGGAATTGGGGTTTTGGCGCTGGCGCTTCTTGATGGACACCACCGGGTTGGACAGTCTGGGGCCCTCGCCCCAGACCGTGTTTCGAGCGGGCATCGAGGCGCGCATGGTCGATCTCACCGAGGCTCCCTTCAAGCGATCGCGTGCGCAATGGACCGATCCGCGCGACTACACAGCTTCGCAGCGCTTCGCCCGAACTGCCAGAGAGGCGAATGTCGATGCGATTCGTTACGAATCGGTGCGCGATCCGGAGCATGCCGGCGCGGTCGCGGTACTGCGGCCAGCTTGCTTCAAACCGCGTCAACCTCTGGAGCAGCGCATCTGGCTGCTGACGGTGCGCCGCGAGGCGGCGATCTGGCAGCGCGAAGCACAGAGCTATGAATTTACGGCGAAGAACTGGGATCGCTGACGCCGACGATATCTCACAGGTACAATCCTCGAGCCTCAACTTGAAGGCGGTCATCAGGAGCACTCTTGGGTCGAAATTTCAGTAGCGACCATGTCGCTCCCGCGTGCGATGCCATTATGTCCGCGGTTAACAAGGCGAATGAGGGGTTCGTCACCTCCTACGGGGGCGATGACTTAACGGCAAAGCTGCAATCGGTCACCAGCCAACTGTTCGAAAGGCAGGTCACGGTATTTCCGGTGACGAGCGGCACCGCCGCCAATGCCCTGGCGTTGTCGCAAATCGTACCCACCTTTGGCGCCATTTATTGCTACGAAGCGGCGCATATCGTCACCGACGAATCCGGCGCGCCCGGCTTCTTCACCGGCGGGGCCCAACTCATCGGCTTTCCGGCAGCGGACGGCAAGATTCGACCCGGGCAACTGACCAAGGCCATCGCCTATGCCGAGGACCTAGGGATTCATCACGTGAAACCCGGCGCCGTCACCCTGACCCAAGCCACCGAGTGGGGCACGGTCTACTCCCTCCCGGAAATATCCGCCATCAGCGCGGTCGCCAGGCAGCACCAGCTCCCCGTGCACATGGACGGGGCGCGATTCGCGAATGCATTGGTGCATTTGAACTGCACGCCGGCCGAGGCGACCTGGAAGTCCGGTATTGATGTGCTGTCGCTGGGTGCCACCAAGAACGGCGCGCTCGGTGCCGAGGCGGTGGTGTTCTTCGATCCGGCCATGGCGCGGGATTTTGAGCGGCGGCGCAAGCGCGCGGGCCATCTGATGTCAAAGTTGCGATTTTTGAGCGCGCAGTTGAACGCCTATTTAAAGAATGACCTATGGCTGAACAATGCACGCCACGCCAATGCCATGGCGACAAAAATGGCGTTGGGTCTGAAGACCGTTCCCGCGGCACTGCTGCTGCATCCGGTGAATGCGAACGAACTGTTCGTCGTGCTGCCCGAGCAGACCGTGACTGCCTTGGAGATGCAGGGGTTCAAGTTCTACCGCTGGCCGCTGCATGCCGCCGAGTCCGAGTCCGGAGTCACGATTCGTTTGGTGACCTCCTATGCGACGCCGAGTGCCGATGTGGATGAATTCATCGCCGCTGCGGCATCGTTCAGCCCACTTAGGTAGCCCGGTGCTCACGCCGCCGCTGGGTCGCGTCCTCCGTGACGCTTCGTCGTTGAACGATGTCGATTGCATCGTGATCGGCGCCGGCGTCATAGGACTTGCCGTGGCACGGGCGCTGGCGCGGGGCGGCCGGGAGGTCGTGATTCTCGAGCGCGAACGCCAGTTCGGCATGCACACCAGTTCGCGCAATAGCGAAGTCATCCACGCTGGTATCCACTACACACCTCAGTCGCTCAAAGCGAGGCTGTGCGTTTCCGGCCGCGATCTGTTGTACCGCTACTGTGCCGAGCGCGGTATTGGGCATCGGCGCTGCGGCAAGCTCACGGTCGCAACCTCGGAGGAGCAAGTGGCGACGCTCGAGAAAATCGAGACCAACGCGCGCGCCAATGGCGTCCTGGACCTGGAGTGGTTGGACGCCGGGCAGGCAGGTCGCGCCGAACCGGAGCTTCAATGCATCCTTGCCTTATGGTCGCCCTCGACCGGCATCGTCGACTCGCATGCCTACATGCAGTCGCTGCTGGCGGATGCGGAAGCTGCCGGCGCCAACATCGCCTACGGCACCCAGGTCGTGTCGCTAAATCCGACGCCTGCCGGCATCGAGATCGTCATCGAGAAGGAGTCAAGCCCAGTCGTGCGCGCGCGGGCGGTGGTTAATTCCGCGGGCTTGTGTGCCCATCTCGTTGCGGCGTCGATCGAGGGCTTTCCCGCGCAGCACATCCCGACAATCAGCTATGCCAAGGGCAGCTATTTCGCGCTGACGGGCGCCTCACCATTCACTCGACTGGTCTACCCCGCGCCTCGAGCCGGTGGCCATTTGGGGATTCACATGACGATTGATTTGGCCGGCGCCGCGCGCTTCGGCCCGGACACCGAATGGGTCGATACCATCAACTACGCGGTTGATCCGCAACGCGCTGCATTTTTCGCCGAGGTGATTCGCCCGTATTGGCCAGGGTTGGATGCCCGCCGGCTGTACCCCGCATACGCCGGCATTCGTCCGAAGATCTCCGCTGCGGGCGAGGCGACCCGGGATTTTTATATTTCAGGGCCCGACGATCATGGGCTCGCCGGCATCGTGAATCTTTTTGGCATGGAATCCCCGGGACTCACGGCGTCTCTGGCGTTAGGGGAATACATTGCAGCGATGATGGCGTGATTCCAGGTCCCTGCAATTGTTGAACGAATGACGCTCCTATGCTGCAATGCTGATCCGCTTCAACACCCCAAAACGGATGACCAACAAAAATGCGTTACCCCTCTTTACTGAATCGATCTTGCGCTGCGCGCGCACTTACTGCCGGAATCGCCGCGCTATTGTCGGCGGGCTTGAACGGAGCGGCCGAAGCGCCTACGGTGCCGACCGTAACGGCGCTGCTGTGCGGCCATCTCATCGACACGGCCGCGGGCAAAGTTCTGGGTGAGACCACCATCGTGATTGAGGGCGGTCGTGTGAAGGAAGTGCGCAGCGGTCTGCAGGCTCCGGCAGGCGCTGCCGCGATCGACTTGAAGACGCAGACCTGCATGCCCGGCTTGATCGACAGCCACACGCATTTGACCGGGCAGACCAGCCGCACCGAGTACGTCGACCGCTACCACTGGAACCTCGCCGACTATGTCATCCGTTCTACCGTATACGCGCGCCGCACGTTGCTGGCGGGCTTCACGACCGTGCGTAATCTGGGCGACACCGCGAATGAATCGGCGGCGCTGCGCGACGCCATCAATGCCGGCGTCGTCGCCGGCCCCCGAATATTCACTGCCGGCAAAGCGATCGGTTCGACCGGCGGCCACGCTGACCCCACCAATGGATTGCGGCAGGACCTGATGAAGGATCTAGGTCCGGTGGACGGCATCATCAACAGTCCGGAGGATGCGATCAAAGCGGTGCGCGAGCACTACAAGCTCGGTGACGACGTCATCAAAATCATGCCCTCGGGCGGTGTTCTCGATGAGGGCGCGAGCGGCGATAACTCTCAGATGACGTTGGAGGAAATCCGCGCGGTTGTCACGACCGCCCACGACTATGGTTTTGCCGTTGCCGCGCACGCGCATGGCGCGGAGGCGATTCGTCGCGCCGTCTTAGGCGGCGTCGATTCCATTGAGCACGGCACCTTCATGGATGCCGAGGATATGAAGCTGATGGTGGAGCACGGCACCTACTATGTGCCCACGATCATTGCCGGCGATTTTGTCGCGCGCCAGGCGAAGGTTCCCGGTTACTACCCGGCGACAATTGCAGGCAAGGCCATCGCCATCGGTCCCCTGATCCAGGCAACCGCCGGACGCGCCTATAAGGCACACGTCAAAATTGCGTTCGGTACGGACGCTGCCGTTTATCCGCATGGCGAGAACGCGCATGAATTCGAATTGATGGTGGGCGCAGGCATGCCGCCGATGTACGTCATCCAGGCCGCGACGGTGAATGCAGCAGCCCTGCTGCGGCACGACAAGGATCTGGGCAGCGTGGCGGCCGGCAAGCTCGCGGATGTCGTCGCGGTTCCCGGCAATCCGATCGATGACATCAGCCTCATGAAGCGCGTGAGCTTCGTGATGAAGGAGGGCATCGTGTACAAATTGAATTCAGTACCCGTGGATACGGGGCTCTAATCACATGGACCTGCAGCTCAAGGGCAAGATCGCGCTGGTCAGCGGTTCAACCGCCGGCATCGGCCATGCCATCGCGACATCGCTGGCGCGCGAAGGGGCGAGGGTGATCGTCAATGGTAGAACTCCTAAGGCCGTGGAAGCTGCAGTGGCGGCGATGAAGAGTGCCGCCGGCGGTGATGTGATGGGATTTGCGGGTGATTTAAGTTCCGCGTCGGTGGCTGAGAAGCTGGTGCAGCAGCATCCGCAGGTCGACATTCTCGTGAATAATCTCGGGATCTTTGAGGTCAAGCCCTTCGAGGAAATCAGCGATGATGACTGGAAGAGATTCTTCGATGTAAACGTCTTGAGCGGCGCGCGGCTGGCGCGTTTATATCTGCCGTTCATGCGCAAGCGCAATTGGGGCCGCATCATTTTCATTTCGAGCGAAAGCGGCCTGCAGATTCCGGCGGAAATGATTCACTACGGCATGACCAAGGCCGCGCAGATCGCGGTCGCCCGCGGTTTGGCCGAGGCGACCGCCGGCACCGGCATCACCGTCAACAGCGTACTGCCGGGGCCGACGCGCTCTCGCGGCGTGGGAGAATTCGTCGCGGACTGGGCCGCAAAATCGGGAAAGAGCGCGCAGACGGTGGAGGATGAGTTCTTCAAGACCGCGCGGCCGACCTCGCTCATCAAGCGCTTCGCGACCCCTGAGGAAGTGGCGGCGATGGTGACGTTTGTGGCCAGTCCCTTGTCCGCCGCAACCAACGGCGCGGCGCTGCGCGTCGACGGCGGCGTGGTCAAAAGCGCGTTTTAGATCGCTCGCGTTTTAGCCCGCTCGCGTTTTAGCCCGCTCGCGTTTTAGCCCGAACGAGAGGGCGTGTTTTAGCTCGCTCGTAATTGATGGCCGCGTGCAGTTCTTCGGCCGCGGCGCGGATACTGACGGCAGTGCCGCCGCCCGCGTAGATAATGCTGCGCGAAGCGCTGATGAGCAGTCCCGCGCCGTGTGCGTCCAGCCCCGAGGCGAGAGTTGCTTGAAGGTCCCCGCCTTGCGCGCCGATGCCCGGCACCAAGAAGGGCAGTTGAGGATGCGCCGCCCGCAACTCCGCCATTTCCCGCGGCACCGTCGCCCCCACGACCAGCATGAGATTGCCGTGCTGGTTCCAGTGGTCCGCGGCGTGCCGCGCCACATGGCGGTATAGGGGCAACCCGTCTAGGACTAAGTCTTGAAAATCCTTCGCACCGGAATTGCTCGTCCGGCACAGCAGCAGGGCGCCGCGATCCTTGCGGGCGAGAAACGGGCGCACTGAATCCTCACCCATGTAGGGATTCACGGTCACGGCGTCCGCGCCGTAGCGGTCAAACGCTTCTCGCGCGTAGGCCTCGGCGGTATTGCCGATGTCGCCGCGTTTGGCATCCAGAATCACCAATGCGGCCGGTGCGCGCTCGCGAATGTAGCGAATGCTTAAAGCAAGCTGATCCTCGGCGCCCACCGCGCTGTAGAACGCGATTTGCGGCTTGTAAGCAGCCGCAATGTCAAATGTCGCATCGACGATGCGGCGATTGAATGCATACAGGGGCGAGGCTTCCTTGCCGAGATCCGGAGGTAATTTGGCAGGCTCCGGATCGAGCCCGATGCATACCAGGCTGCCGCTGGTTTGTAGTGCTCTGCTGAAGCGCTCGGCAAAGGTTTTTGACACGCCTCATGATACCAAGTGGCCCCTTCATTAGGGAGTATGATTGAGGGTTACCATGAGAAGCGCATTGCCCAGCAAGACTCGTACTGGACCGCGATTGGTGCTGCAGCCGGCCAGTCGCCGCGCCGCGCGGCATACCAGCACCAGCGCCCTGAAACGTTTCTTTGCGATTGCGGACGCGTGGGAACTCTCGCCGCTGCAGCAATGCCGGTTGCTCAAAATTCCCTCCCCGCAAGTGTTGCAGCGCTACCGCTTGGGCCAGGCGCCGAGGCTATCGGCCACTCAACAGGAAAGAGCGGCGCTCATTGCCAACATTCAGTATTCGCTCACCGCCGAGCCGGCACCCAAGGATCGCGCCTGGGCGTGGGTACACGCGCCGGCGCCTCGTGCCCCGTTCGAGGGGGACAGTCCGCTGTACTTCATGTTGGAAAACGGCCTGCCGGCCCTGCGCGAGGTCGCCCGCCTTCTGGTTCGCGAAAGCGAACCCCGTTAGCTATACTTGCGGGCTGATTCATTGCGAATGTGGCGGAATTGGTAGACGCGCCAGGCTTAGAACCTGGTGGGGCAACCCGTGCGAGTTCGAGTCTCGCCTTTCGCACCAACGCGCCCATTTTCGGACCCATAGAGGATCATCATGCAGGTTTCCGTGGAGAGTATCGGCAAATTGGAGCGCCGCATGCAAGTGCAGGTGCCCGCCGAGCGCGTTGCTGCGGAAATCGCCGCGCGTCTACAAACCATCAGCCGCACCGCGCGCTTGAATGGTTTTCGTCCCGGCAAGGCGCCTCTCAAGGTGATCCGCCAGCAATTTGGCAGCCAGGTTCACCGTGAGGTAATCGGCGAATTGCTGCAATCGAGCTACGCCGAAGCCGTGACGCAGAATCAGCTGGCGCCGGCGGGTAATCCGCGCATCGAGCCGCAGAGCATGGACGAGGGCCAGGACCTCAAGTATGTAGCGACCTTCGAGGTGTTTCCCGAAGTCGTGCTGCAGCCGATGGAATCGCTGCAAGTCGATCGGGTAACGGCGGCGGTGAGCGAGAGCGACATCGACGCCATGATTGAACGCCTGCGCAAACAGCAGATGAAGTACGTCGCCGCGACCCGGGCTGCCGCGAGTGGCGATAAGGTCACCATCGATTTCGAGGGAAGCATCGACGGCGTGCCGTTCGCCGGAGGCAAGGGCGAGAACATCGCGATCGTCTTGGGCGAAGGCAAGATGTTGCCGGACCTCGAACAGGGTTTGGTCGGTGCTACGCCGGCTGAGAAACGCAGCGTGACCGTGAATTTTCCCGCCGACTATCGCGCCACCGAATTGGCAGGCAAATCGGCGATTTTTGCGACCGAGATCAAGACCGTCGAAGAGCCGGTGCTGCCGGAAGTCGATGAGGAGTTTTGCAAGTCCTTCGGCGTGACCGAAGGCGGCTTGGCGAAGCTGCGCGAGGATGTGGCCGCCAATATGCGCCGTGAGCTCGAGCAGGCGCTTCGCAACCGCAACAAAGCCGCCGTGATGGAAAAGCTCTACACGGCGAATCCCACCGACGTACCGAATGTGCTGCTCGAAGGGCAGATTCGCGACATGCAAGTCGAAGCGATGCGACGAGCCGGTGCCAAAGATGCATCGCAGGCGCCGCCGCGAGATCCTTTCGTGGAACCGGCGCGCCGCCGGGTTGCGCTCGGACTGTTGCTGAACGACGTCATTCGCCGCGAGAACCTGGTCGTGGATCGCGCGCGAGTAAATGAGCGGCTGGACGAAATGGTGGCCGCCTATGGCGATGCCGGCGCGATGAAGCGCGCTTACATGCAAAACGCCGAAGCCATGCGCCAGGTGGAGAGTCTGGCGCTGGAAGACCAAGCCGTGGACTGGATTCTGGAGCATGCCAAGGTGCACGAGGTGAAGTCGACTTTCAAAGAATTGATGAACTTTGAGGCCTAAGCTCACGCAAATCACTTGAAATGGTGTTATGAAGACCTCACAAAGCATTGACCGGAATTCTTTCGGAAGATTAAAAGGCAGTTATTCATGACCACGCGCGCATTGAATTTGGTTCCGATGGTGGTGGAGCAAACCGCTCGCGGCGAGCGGGCCTACGACATCTATTCGCGGCTGCTCAAGGATCGGCTCATATTCATTGTCGGCCCGGTCGAGGACTACATGGCGAATCTGATCGTGGCGCAGCTGCTGTTCCTGGAATCGGAAAATCCCGACAAGGACATCGCCATCTATATCAACTCGCCCGGCGGGTCGGTGAGCGCGGGTCTGGCCATCTACGACACCATGCAGTTCATCAAGCCCGATGTCAGCACGACTTGCGTGGGATTGGCGGCCTCGATGGGCGCGGTGTTGTTGGCCGGAGGTGCCGCGGGTAAGCGCTACTCGCTACCGAACTCGAAAATCATGATTCACCAACCGTCTGCCGGCTTCCAGGGTCAGGCCTCGGACATCGACATCCATGCACGAGACGTCATGGAGACCAAGACCCGCTTAAACGCCATATTGGCCAAGCACTCGGGTCAGACCGTCGAGCGCGTCAAGGCTGACAGCGACCGGGACAACTTTATGACCGCCGAGCAGGCCCGCTCCTATGGTTTGATCGATTCGATGATCGAAAAACGCGGCGAGATCCCTGCAAAGGCTTAAGGAGCCTGGGGAACGCCCGATTTGACCTCCCGCGGTTTAGTTCGGAACCGGGTCACGCCCTGAAGGACCTTACCTTTGCGCGCAGGTTGCGGGGTGCTATATAGTCTGTACTGTAGCTGCGTTGCCGGCCTCCCTTAAGGCTGGCCGCGCGGCCAATTTGAGGACAGCATGAGCGAAGATTCGCGCGGCAAACATGATGATGGCAAGCTTTTGTACTGCTCTTTCTGTGGAAAGAGCCAACACGAGGTTCGGAAGCTCATCGCCGGCCCAAGCGTTTTCGTCTGCGACGAATGCGTCGAGCTGTGCAACGACATAATCCGGGAAGAGCTGGAAGAGCGCGCTGAGCGCACCCGCGACAAGCTCCCCAAGCCCCAGGAAATCAAGAAAGTCCTCGATGAGTATGTCATCGGCCAGGAACGCGCCAAGCGCGTACTGTCGGTGGCCGTGTACAACCACTACAAGCGGTTGCAGACACGCGGTGCCGAGGGTGTGCGTTCCCGCGATGATGTGGAACTGGCGAAGAGCAATATTCTTCTGATCGGGCCGACCGGCTCGGGCAAGACCCTGTTGGCGGAAACCCTGGCGCGCTTGCTCAACGTACCCTTCACGATCGCCGATGCCACTACCCTGACGGAAGCGGGCTACGTAGGCGAGGACGTCGAGAACATCATTCAGAAGTTGCTGCAAAAGTGCGACTACGATGTCGAGAAGGCGCAAACCGGCATCGTCTATATCGATGAAATCGACAAGATTTCGCGCAAATCGGACAACCCATCCATTACACGCGACGTCTCCGGCGAGGGCGTGCAACAGGCGCTCCTGAAGCTGATCGAAGGCACGATTGCCTCGGTGCCGCCGCAGGGCGGGCGCAAACATCCTCAGCAGGAATTCCTGCAGGTCGACACGACCAACATCCTGTTCATTTGCGGCGGTGCGTTCGCGGGTCTGGAAAAGATCATCATGAATCGCACCCATAAGAGCGGCATAGGCTTTGGCGCCGAAGTTCGTGGGCACGATGCCAGGCCGCATGGTAACGATGTGTTTCATGACGCCGAGCCTGAGGACTTGATCAAGTACGGCCTGATTCCCGAATTCGTCGGCCGGTTGCCGGTGGTCGCGACGCTGGAAGAGTTGGACGAGGAAGCGCTGATTTCTATTTTGATGCAGCCGAAGAACGCGCTGACCAAGCAATATCGCAAGCTGTTCGACATGGAAGGGGTGGAACTGGATTTCCGCGAGGATGCATTGCGCTCGGTCGCCCGCAAGGCAATGCAGCGTAAGACCGGCGCTCGGGGCTTGCGCACCATTCTGGAGAATGTGCTGCTGGACACGATGTATGACCTGCCCTCATTGCGCAATGTGCAGAAGGTCGTGGTTGACGAGCAAGTGATCGAAGGCCACGCCAAACCCTATATTGTTCACCGAACCGAGGAGACTCGGTTGGTGGCTCCAGTTGAGGAACAGCGGCGCCCCACGGGATCGGACCATCTTTGAGACGAGCTTGAAACTACGTCGGCGGCCCGCATGTACTCAACTGCGAAGTTTTGATGCACATGCCACAACCTAAAAGGCCAGCCTAGTGAGCGATGAACCCATTTCTGATGTACCCGAAGAAGCGCCGCCGTTGAACGGCACTCCGGTATTGCCGCTGCGCGACGTAGTGGTTTACCCGCATATGGTCATTCCGCTGTTTGTGGGGCGTGAAAAATCCATCGTCGCGCTCGATTTGGCCATGAAGGCCGACAAGCGCATTCTCTTGGTGGCTCAGAAACAGGCGGATGTCGACGATCCGAAGGCTGATGACCTTTATCGGGTCGGCACCATTGCAACCATCTTGCAGCTTCTTAAGCTGCCTGACGGTACCGTCAAGGTGCTGGTTGAGGGTGTGGATCGGGCGAGCATCGATAAACTGACGGAAGGCGAGTTCTTCTCAGCGGAAGTCACGCCGCTGCCCGACCTCGAGCGCTACGAAGAGCGCGAAATGGACGTGCTGACCCGCTCGGTCATCACGCAGTTCGAACAATATGTCAAATTAAACAAGAAAGTGCCGCCGGAGATCCTGACCTCCCTGGCGGGCATTGAGCAGGCCGGCCGGTTGGCGGACACCGTCGCCGCGCACATGTCCCTGAAGCTGTCTGAGAAGCAGAAAGTTCTGGAAATCCCGGACGTGCGCAAGCGCCTCGAACACATGCTCGCCGTGATCGAGGGCGAGATGGACGTGCTGCAGATCGAAAAGCGCATTCGCGGCCGCGTCAAGCAGCAAATGGAAAAGAGCCAGCGCGAGTACTACCTGAATGAGCAGATGAAGGCCATCCAGAAGGAGCTCGGCGAGCTGGACGATGCGCCGAACGAAATCGGCGAACTCGAGAAGCGCATCAAATCGGCCGGCATGCCGAAAGAGGCGCGCGAGAAGGCGAATTCAGAACTCGCCAAATTGAAGCTGATGTCACCCATGTCGGCGGAAGCGACCGTGGTGCGCAACTACATCGACTGGTTGGTCAAGTCGCCGTGGAAGAAGCGCAGCAAGGTGCACTTGGATATTGCGGCCGCGGAGAAAGTGCTCGAGGCCGATCACTACGGGCTGGAAAAGGTCAAAGAGCGCATCGTCGAATACTTGGCCGTGCAGCAGCGTGTGAAAAATCTTCGCGGTCCGATCCTGTGTTTGGTGGGCCCGCCCGGCGTGGGCAAGACCTCTCTCGGCCAAAGCGTGGCGCGCTCCACCAATCGCAAGTTCGTGCGCATGTCCTTAGGCGGAGTAAGAGACGAGGCGGAAATCCGCGGCCATCGGCGCACCTACATCGGATCGATGCCCGGCAAGATCATTCAAAATCTCGCCAAGTGCGGCGTTCGCAATCCCTTGTTCCTGCTCGATGAAGTCGACAAGATGTCCACCGATTTTCGCGGTGATCCATCCTCGGCACTGCTCGAAGTGCTCGACCCGGAGCAGAACAGTACCTTCAACGATCATTATTTAGAGGTCGATTTCGATCTGTCGGAAGTGATGTTCGTCTGCACCGCAAACAGTCTGAATATCCCCGCGCCGCTGTTGGATCGTATGGAAGTGATCCGCATTCCAGGCTACACCGAGGACGAAAAGAGCAATATCGCCCGCCGCTACTTGCTGCCGAAGCAAGTGAAGCAGAACGGGCTGAAGCCGGACGAACTCGTGCTCGCGGACACGGCGATTCACGACATGATTCGCTACTACACCCGCGAAGCGGGGGTGCGCAACCTCGAGCGCGAGATCTCGAAGATCGGCCGCAAGTCAGTCAAGCAATTACTGCTTAACCCTGCGGAAAAAACCGTCACCGTCGATTCCAATAATCTCGACAAGTACCTGGGCGTGCGCCGCTTTCGCTACGGCAAGGCCGAGGAAAGCAATCGCGTCGGTCAAGTGACGGGCCTCGCGTGGACCGAGGTCGGCGGCGAACTTCTAACCATCGAAGCTGCGGTCGTCAATGGCAAAGGCAAGCTTACTCATACCGGCCAACTCGGCGAAGTGATGCAGGAATCCATTCAAGCGGCGATGACCGTGGTGCGGAGCCGCTCGGCCATGCTGGGACTGGATGTCGATTTCTATCAAAAAGCCGACGTACACATTCACGTGCCCGAAGGCGCGACCCCGAAGGATGGCCCGAGCGCCGGCGTCGGCATGGCCACCGCACTCATTTCCGCGCTTACCAAGATTCCGGTGCGCTCCGACGTCGCGATGACCGGCGAGATCACCCTGCGCGGCGAAGTGCTGCCGATCGGCGGACTGAAGGAGAAACTGCTGGCGGCGCACCGCGGCGGCATCACCACGGTTTTGATACCGGATGACAACACCAAGGACTTGGCCGAGATTCCTGACAACATCAAGGAAAAGCTCGACATCCGCTCGGTGAAATGGATCGACGAAGTGCTGCAAGTCGCGCTGACCCACATGCCCGTGCCTCTGCCGGCGCCGCCGGATCCGCTCAAGCCTGCCGGAGTGATCGCAGGCGAGAAGCCCGCCCGCAAACCCGCCCGAGCTAAGGGTCAAGTGCGGGCGCACTAGGCCGGTCACGGCCCATCGTGGGCGGAAGATCGTAATCACCCGTAGCGGTGCCGTCGATCACGCCGTGCTCGTCGGTGAAGACTATCTCCGCGGTCTCGAGGTCGCCGCCAACTGCGCGACATCGAATCCGGCAACGCCTGACTTTGCGAGACAAAGCCCGGAAATGCGCTGAATTTAGCGTGCGCCATCGTCCCCCGCGTGAGCGTCGGCGCGACGCGGCGTTTGTGCTTGCGCCCGGACCGTGGAACTATAGTGGGGTCAGACGGTTCGAGCGGTAAGCCCTGGGCATGAAAACATTCAAGTTCGCAGTATTGTTCGCTTCGGCGTTAACAATCGCATCCGGAGCCGCGTGGGGAGCCGGCGTGAGTGCGTACCTACCCTTAAATCTCGAGCCCGAGATGGAGCGGCAAATAGAGCGGGTACTGATCCTCGCTGATGAACCGATCCTCAAAAGACCCTTTGCGGTGGCGCTGGTGGAGCTGGCATTACCCAAGGCGTGTGAAGTCGATGAGCCACTTTGCGCCAAGGTAAAAAAATATTTGGAGCGTTACTCGCGCGATTATGGAGTCACCCATGCGAGCGCTACGGGTTCAGCAACGCACGGTGCCGATGTGATCCTCCCCAACCAGTATGGTCTTTCATCGAAAAGTGCCTGGGAGCTGTCCGCGCAGGCTTATGTGCAACCGAACGACTATGTGCTGGCTACCGGCGGGGTGGTCGCCTACGCAGGGCGCGCAAATCCGACCGGCACGGCCTTGAGCCTAGGGTTCAACTGGGCGCAGCTCGACATCGGTTACCGCCCCCATTGGCTGTCGCCGCTGACGGATAGCAGCACTCTCATCAGTACTGAGTCGCCGACGCTGCCCTCGGTGACACTGTCGAATTATGAACCGCTGACTCGATTGGGCTTTCAGTACGAGTTCTTTCTCGAGCGCATGTCGCAGACGGACGCAGACAGCCCGCCGGGCAACAACATTCTGTACAACGGCATTGCCAGCCGCGGCAATCCGCGTCTCTTCGGCACGCAATTATCGATAGAGCCCTTTCCCGGATGGTCATTGGGCGCCAATCGGCTATTGCAGTACGGCGGCGGCAGCGGGCTGCCGGACTCGGCGAGTTTTCTCTTGCGTGACTTCTTCAAGCCAAGCGGCTTATCGCAGACGCAAGGCAACCAGCAGGCATCCTATGTCAGTCGATTTATTTTCCCGGGCAAGACTCCATTCGCCGTATATATGCAATATGCGGGCGAGGATAATTCGGACGGCGGCAGCTATCTGCTGGGTAATACGGCCACGTCCGTGGGCATCGATTTCCCGCGGATTTTGCACTATTTCGACCTGACCTATGAAATTTCCGAGTGGCAGAATATATGGTACGTCCACAATGTCTTCTTGGATGGAACCAGCAACAACGGCATCGTCGAGGGCAACTGGGGCGCTCAAGAGCGCATTTTCGGCGACGGTGTCGGTGCACGTAGCCAAATGCTGCGTATCGGATGGGAGACTCCTTTCGGCGGCTATTTAGAGGAACGGGTTCGCAGTCTCGTCAATCAGAGCTATTTCGGCGGCGACTCGCGAACGTTCACCGGTATCCCGCCATTCCCATACCACCACTATTACGATTTCACGCTGCGTTATTCGCGCCCCTGGAACGGCGTTACCGTCGGCGGTGAAGTTTTTGCCGGCCGCGATGTGTCCGGCCAGTCATTCTCACGATTATCGGGATTCGTGCGCTACGGCGGCGATGAACATACGCGCGATGACGATTCGTTAAATGAAGACTCCTATGCTGGCGGCCCCAACGAACACGGCGCCGAGGTGTTTGTCGATGCCGGCTTCAACGCTAACCAAGTAAAAATCAATTTCGAACCCAATGTGACGGAGACGACGAAAACCGCTTTCGGACCGCACGTCGCGCTGGGCGCGCGGCGCGCCGTCTCTGAGAAGAATGATTTGGGTGTACGTTTAGAGTTGGATCAGGTCGACGGCCATAATTTGATCGGTGTACGCCCCCTCGATTACCGGCACCGGTTCAACGACACTTTTGCGTTCGATCTGTTTGCGGGCGTCAACCGGTATGATGTGGCGACGCCTGCGTATTCGCTTTACGCGGGATTGGGTGGGGAGTGGCTCGATATTCTGCCCAAGTGGGATCTGGGGCTGGACTTTCGCTACGCGCAGAACATTGCCCGCGATCATGTCTTGGCCAGCGATATCCAAGGCCCTCGGCCCGACACTTTTTACAAAATTGAAAGTGCGATCGCCTATGTTTCTCGTCGATTCTAGGCGGCAATTGCCAAGCCGATTGACCTCGCGTAGACTTCCGCGCCTCTTCCAGGGGGGTGCTTAGCTCAGCTGGTAGAGCATCGCCTTTACACGGCGAGGGTCGGGGGTTCGATCCCCTCAGCACCCACCAACAGCGGAGTGGTAGTTCAGCTGGTTAGAATACCGGCCTGTCACGCCGGGGGTCGCGGGTTCGAGTCCCGTCCACTCCGCCATTTCCTGATGTGATCCCGCGCGAGCCGTTTGGCCGCGCTGCGGTGAAGCGGTAAGGTTAGGAAAGAGGTTGGATCATGCTGCAAAGTATTCACGACAAGCTTAAAGGGTGGGTGGCCGGCGTGGTGTTGGGCGCCATCGCCTTGGTATTCGTTTTCTGGGGCATCAACTGGACCTTGAGCGCGCCCACCTATGCGGCCAAGGTCAACGGCACTGAAATCTCTTCCAACGAGGTTCGCCAAACCTATCAGCAGCAACTCGCGCAAATGGAACGCCAGAGCAATGTCCCGCTCGACGATGCGATGCGCAACGAAATCAAACGCCGGGTGCTCGATGAATACGTGAACAGCGAGGCGCTGGTGACGCGCGCCGATGATCTAGGTTATCGGGTCAGCGACAGTGAGCTGCTGGCGGAGATGTCGAAGGTTCCGGCGTTCCAAGTCGATGGAAAATTCGATCAGGCGCACGCGCTGGCGGTTCTCAATGCGCAAGGCCGCTCGGTCTCGGAAATCGAAGGTTTGTTTCGGCGCGATGCGAAGCTGCGGCAGCTTGACACGGCGCTCAATGCCTCGAGCTTTGCGACGCCCACGGAGTTGAAGGAATTTCGCGCACTCACGCGCCAGCAGCGCGAGCTGGCGTGGCTGACGCTATCGGCGGCCAAGTATGCGGCCTCTGCCGCGCCGGATGATGCAGCGATCAAAGCCTATTACGACGCGCACAAATCCGAATACATGACGCCGGAGACGGTGAATCTGCGCTATGTCGAGTTGAGCCTGGCGCAGCTGGAATCCAAGGTCAGCGTCGATGACGCTCAGCTCAAGGCCTTCTACGAGGAACAGAAGACCAAGACGCCGGATCGCTTCTTGCAGGCCGAGCAGCGCCGCGTGCGGCACATCCTCTTGTCGGTCAATGATCCGAAAGAAGATGCGGTAGTCAAACTCAAGGCGCAAGGCATTCTGAAGCGGGCTGAAGGCGGCGAGGATTTCTCAAAATTAGCGAAGGAATTTTCGCAGGATCCAGGCTCCGCAGCGCAAGGCGGCGATTTGGGTTGGTCGGAGAAGAAGATTTTTGTCGGCCCATTCGCCGATGCGGCCTTCAGCATGAAAGTCGATGAGATCCGAGGGCCGGTCAAGACCCAGTTCGGCTATCACATTCTGAAGCTGGACGGGATTCAACCGCCGATGGTGAAGACCTTCGAACAAAGCAAGACCGAATTGGAAACCGAATACAAGCGCAACGAAGCCGAGCGCTTGTTCAACAACGCGCAAGATCAGCTTGCGGATGCGGCGCTTCAAAATGCGACGGACATCGAGTCGGTGGCGAAGAAGGCCGGTTTGACGGTACAAGACATCGCCAATTTCAGCCGCAACGACGGCGGCGGGGCGCTGGGCAAGGTTCCCGCGGTCATCGATGCGGCCTTCAGCCAGGATGTGCTCGATGGGCGCTTGAGTCCCATCGTTGAGGTGGAAAAGGGCCGGGGCGTGGTGCTGCGCGCCACGGATCACAAGGTACCGCAGCAAAAGCCTCTCGAGGCTGTGCGTGCCGATGTCGTCGGCGCGTGGAAGACGCAGCGCGGCGTGGAACTCGCCGCTGCAGCAGCGGCGGATGCGGTCAAACGCTTGAATGCGGGCGAGTCCTGGGACGCGGTGGCGAAGAGCCTAGGGTTAACCGGACAGGCGCCCAAATTCATCGCTCGATCCGATCAGGATGTGCCTATGGAAATTCGCACCACTGCATTTAGAGCGCCGAAGCCGGCGCAAAAATCGATTTACGAAAACTTGAGCTTCGCCAACGGCGATGCCGCCGTGCTGGCATTCAGCGCGGTGCGCGAGGATCCGAATGCGGCGATCGCGAAGGACGCGGACATTCGCCGTCAATTCGCGACGCAGATCGCTTCGAGTGAAGCGCAAAGCTACGCCCTGGCAGCCCGCGCCGATGCCAAGGTCACGTTGAATCCAAAGGCAATCGACTAGTTGGCCGAATTACTGCACCAATTCTCGGATTGGTACCTTTCTTCCTTAGGCCAAGGCGGCTACTGGCTCATTGCAGGCTTGATGGCGCTCGAAAGCACCTTCGTGCCCATACCGAGCGAGGTCATCATCCCGCCGGCCGCCTACCTGGCACACACCCAAGGACAGATGTCATTGCTCGGGATCATTCTCTCCGCAACCGCCGGTTCCTGGATTGGGGCATCAGTCATGTATTGGGGCGCGCGATGGTTGGGCAGGCCGCTGGTATTGCGCCTGGGGCCCTTTATCGGGATATCGTCCGCAAAAATCGAACTGGCGGAGCGCTGGGCCGCTCGCTACGAATCGGCAGGCGTATTCTTTTCGCGTCTCTTGCCCGTCATTCGTCACCTGATCGGCATTCCCGTGGGCATTTTACGGATGGATTTTCGCTGGTATGCGCTGGCGACCCTGGCCGGATCGCTGCTGTGGTGTTCGGTGCTGGCATGGCTCGGCATGACCATCGGGCGTCATCCCGAGCTGCTCGCCGGCTCCTTGCACCGCTTCTTTGCCCTGGTGCTGGGCGCCGCGGTCGTACTGGCGGCGCTATACTATTTTTTCGTGCAGAAGCCGGCGGCGGAGCGTTAACGAGGCCCGGGGTTCTACACCTGGTTTTTGTTGCGCCGCAAGGAAAACCGCCGGCATGCGCGGCTAGGTCTTCGCCACCGGTGCACCCACCGGGTACTTGCTGAAGATCGCTGCCGTCGCCAAATCGATCTTTTGAACCGCCTCAGGTCCTGAAAGCTCGTACACGTTCTGACTGGCGCTGGCATGCCAGATCGGTTTGTGCGACTTCGCGTCAAACAGGTCGACCGCGATACGCGTTTCATTGTCGACCCAGGGACCGTCATAACCCCAGCCGCCACGGAATCCAAAGCCGCCGCGACGGCCTCCGAAGCCCCAACCGGCACCGTAGTAACCGCCATAGTATCCGTCAAATACCTGGCGTGACCCCATGGCATAGCCGACCACGCAGTCGGCATTGGCACGATCGACGAGTTGGATACCCCTGGCAGCCATTTGGGACTGAATGGAGACGCGCAGGCGCTCGGCATTCAAGGGATTGGCGTACGCCGCGGGCTGGTCGGCATTGGCGACATGCTCCATGGCGAAGGCGTAGGTATGACAGACCGATGCCGACATGTCTCTGGCGTAGTCGGTCCGAACGGCGACGGTATTGCATGCGCTGAGCCCGAGGGCCACGGTGCAGGCGACCACTGGAATCAATGTCCGATTTAACATGCGCTACCCCTTTGAGATAATCAACTTACCGCATAACGTTAGAGACCCAATGCAGTTGACACAAGTTTCATCCCCCATCTCCATCTGATGGAAAACTCATGCCCACCGTGTGGAAACCTCCGTCCACGTACAGCACTTCCCCGCTGATGCCCGCGGCCAGATCCGAGCACAGAAACGCCGCTGCGTTGCCCACGTCGTCAATGGTCACGTTGCGCCTGATGGGAGCGGCGGACGCGACGTGGCTGAGCATTTTGCGCAAGCCCGGTATCCCTGCGGCGGAGAGGGTTTTAATCGGCCCCGCCGAAATGGCATTGACCCGGATGCCCTGAGGCCCTAAATCGGCGGCCAGAAAGCGCACATTGGCTTCGAGACTGGCTTTGGCCAGCCCCATGACGTTGTAACCCGGGATGGAGCGCACCGCGCCTAGGTAACTCAATGCGACGATGGACCCGGCCCGGCCCTGCATGAAGGGCTGCGAGGCTCTGCTTAAGGCCGTGAGGCTAAAGCTGGAGATGTCGTGCGCGACGCGAAAATTGTCCCGCGTGGTGGCGCTGATGAAATCGCCGGTGAGCGCCTCTCGGGTGGCAAACGCCACGGCATGTACCAGAATATCAAAATGAGGCCAGCGCGTTTTTAAAAACCCAAAGCCTTTTTCAATGTCGGTATCGGCGGCGACGTCCATTACAAAGGTGATGTCCGATCCTAGTTGTTTGGCGAGCGGTACGACCCGATCCGTCATGCGCTCGATATGCGCGAAGGCCAGCTCCGCTCCTTCGCGGTGCATCGCCTGCGCGATGCCCCAGGCAATCGAACGATCAGTGGCGAGGCCCACGATCAATGCGCGTTTGCCCGTGAGAAAACCCATAATTTCCTCTACCCCTGCTGCCGGTTCGAATCGACGTACATCACCAGTCGCTTTCCGGCTTTGATCTGATGGTGCTCGTTCAGGCCATTCCAGCTCTTCAATTGCGATACCGAGACCTGGAACTGGTGCGAAATGCTGTACACAGTGTCGCCGCTTCGCACCGTATAGAGCAAGCGGCGTCCGGAGACCACGCCCTCGTCGCGAAGGCGGCGCGCGCTCGCCTTGATCACCAATCGCTGCCCCTTCACCAGCGTGTCCTGCGCGCCTAGGTTATTCAACCGCGCGAGCGTGCTCACCGGCATGCCGTGGCGGCGTGCAATGGAATTCAAAGTCTCACCGGCCCGCACGCGATAGACGATTTGCCGCTGCTTGCGACCGCCCAAGTCCGTTTCCGGACGGTCGACTCGCGAAGCGGCCAGCAACACCTTGTCGGGCAGCTGCCCGCTGATTTCCGGAATTTTCAAAGTTTGGCCGGCAACGACCTTGCTGTCCTTCAAATCGTTGATCTTTGAGATGACGGCAACCGTGGTGCCGTATTGCTTGGCAATCATCGGCAGCGTCTCTTTGCGGCTGACTTCGTGGCTGGCAAAGAGCACACGATCATCGGGTCCCAGGGTCTTCAGCGCCGCATCAAACGCATCCGCATTGTCGATGGGCACCAATAAGCGGTGCGGACCATCCGGATCCGTGGCCCAGCGGTTATAGCCCGGGTTCAGCGCGACCAATTCATCGTAGCTGGTGCCGGCGAGTTGCGCGGCGATTTTCAAGTCGATTTGTGAATCAGTGTCGATGAGCGCGAAGTAGGGCTCATTGGGAATGACCGCGAACTCCAAGCCGTAGCGTTCCGGCTCCGCCATCAGGCGTTTCAAGGCGAGCAGCTTCGGCACGTAGGCGCGGGTTTCGGCGGGGAGCCGCAAATGCCAAAAATCCGCCGGTTTGCCGTTGGCGCGGTTGAAATCCAATTCGCGCTGCACGCCGTTCTCACCCACGTTGTACGCGGCGATCGCCAGAAGCCAATCGCCGAATTGATCATGCAGTGCCTGCAGATAATCGAGCGCCGCTCGGGTCGATTCGACCACGTCGCGCCGGCCGTCGTACCACCAATCACGCTTCAGGCCGAAGCGCCGGCCGGTGTCCGGAATGAATTGCCACAGCCCTGCGGCACGGCTGCCGGAGTAGGCAAAGGGCTCGTAGGCGCTCTCCACGACGGGGAGCAACGCAAACTCCAACGGCATCCCGCGCGCTTCCACCTCCGTGATGATGTGGTACATGTAGCGCTGACCGCGCTGAAATACCCGTTCCAGATATTCCGGATTGTGCTCGAACCAAGCCAGTTGCACGTCGATCGCGGGCTCCTGGACTTCATCGAAGGCGAAGCCGGCGCGCATGCGGTCGAATAAATCGTCGTAGTCCTCGCCGTTATGGTGCTGCCATTCGCGCGGCATGGTTAAGCTAGGAGTCGCGCCGAGCGCCGATCCGGTATCGGACGGCGCGATGGGTGTCTCTGAGGTGGGCGGAGCCGGCATGACGATGGGCTCGCGCTTCGGGGGCGCCGCCGGCTGGTGCGCGCAGGCAGCCAGCAACAAGGTCCAGCCGAGAAAGAATTGTCGTTTGATCGGTGTCATGAGTTTTCCGCTAGCGGAATTGATCCTTCCAGGCGCGCAGCGCGCCGAATACGTCGGAGGGCTCCTCGAGTATCTTTCCCGCATGCGTTTCAGCGGCAGCGCGCACCGTTGGTTTGTCGCAACGCAAAAACGGATTCACCCGGACCTCCAAACCCAAAGTAGTGGGAAGACTCGGCTCTCCGGCCGCGCGGATGCGATTCACGCTCTGCTGGTATTCGAGCGCCGTGCCGTTGGCCGGCTCGACCGTCAAGGCAAAGCGCAAATTGGCGGCCGTGTATTCGTGGCCGCAAAATACTTGAGTTTCGGGCGGCAGGTCCCGCATGCGATTCAAAGAAGCATTCATCTGCCTTGGCGTACCCTCAAACATGCGACCACAGCCCGCGCTGAACAGCGTATCTCCGCAAAAGAGCGCACCATGCCCCCAAAATGCGATGTGACTTAAGGTATGCCCAGGCACTTGCAAAATCTCGAAGCTAAGTCCCAAGTCCGGCAACTCGCAGCGATCCTGATCGCGGACGGTGCGGGTTCGGTGCGTGATGCGCTCATCATCGGGGCCGATCACCGGCACGTCGCCTAAGCGCAGCAATTCGGGTACGCCCCCGATATGATCCGGATGGTGGTGAGTCAGTAAAATGCCCGCCAGGCTCAAGTTGCGGCGCTTAAGCTCAGCGATCACGGGCTTTGCTTCGCCCGGGTCTACCGCAACCACCTGGGCCGGCACCTTAGGTGAGTCGATGAGCCAGATATAGTTGTCGGAAAATGCGCGTACCGGGCGCACGTTAAGATGCATTGCATGGATTGACATTTTGCGGCGTATTTAACCTGTAACATTAGAACTTCGCTAGTGTTTTCATCAAGGACTAAAGTTGGAATCGACGGCTGACACTTCGTTGAGCGACTGGTTCGAAGGCCCTTTGGGGGCGCGCGTGCTGCGCGAGGAAGCGGCGTTGGCGACGCTGGCGCTCGACAACGTTTTTGGCTTCGAACTGTTGCAAGTCGGCGCGTGGGGACCCAAGCACCATCTGCTGGATGGCGCGCGCACGCAGCATGCGACGCTGTTGGCGCCCGAGCTCGAGCAGGGGGTCACGCTGTGCGCGCCGCTCGATACGCTGCCTTTCAGGTCCGATTCCATTGATGCGATCCTGTTGCCGCACACGCTCGAGCTGGTTGAAGACCCTTATGCCGTGCTGCGGGAGGCGGAGCGCGTGCTCACTGGGGAAGGCTGCCTGCTGATTTGCGGCTTCAATCCTTTCAGCGGTTGGGGCGCGCGCCGTTTGTTTGGTCAGTACTTTGGTCGGCCGGCATTTCCGCCGGGCACGCAGCGCATGCTCTCGGAGCGACGCTTGCGCGATTGGGTCGCGCTGCTGGGTTTTGATGTCGACAGTGTTCACGGCTATCTTGGCTTTCTGCCCTTGAAAGGCCGCGCGGCCGACGTGCGGCCTCGACGCCCATTGACGGCGGGCGGCTATTTGCTGAAAGCGCGCAAGCGCGTGTCGACTTTGACCTTGATACGGCCGCGTCGGCGTGTGCGACAGCGGGTGCTGGTCGGCGCGGCCGAGCCAACCCACAAAGTGGGCCCATGAGCGAAGTCGATATATTCACCGATGGCGCGTGCCGCGGTAACCCGGGCCCGGGAGGCTGGGCCGCACTGCTGGTCTCGGGCAAGGAGCGCAAGGAGGTCTCGGGATCGGAAGCGACGACCACCAACAACCGCATGGAGCTCACCGCAGCCATCGGCGGTTTAAACGCCTTGAAACGGCGCTGCGCGGTGAAGCTGTATACGGATTCCAAGTACGTGCTTCAAGGCATCACCGAATGGCTACCGAATTGGAAGGCGCGAGGCTGGCGCACCGCCGCGCGCACACCTGTGAAGAATCAAGATCTGTGGCAATTGCTGGACGCCGCCGCCGGAACCCAAGATATCCGGTGGGTTTGGGTGAAGGGGCATTCGGGGCATGAAGGCAATGAATACGTTGATCAGCTCGCCAACGATGCAATCGATCGCATGCTGGCAGTGCGGTAAGATTTAGAATGCGTCAAGTCGTTCTCGATACGGAAACCACAGGTCTTGAAGTCGAACAGCAGCACCGCGTCATCGAAATCGGCTGCGTGGAGTTGTTCAATCGCCGCCTGACCGGCAGACGCTTCCACCAATACTTGAATCCCGAGCGCGACATCGAAGAAGGCGCGCTGCAGGTGCACGGTCTCACGCGCGAGCGCTTGGCGAAGGAGCCGACCTTCTCGCAGGTGCACCTCGAGTTTTTGGAATTCATTCGCGACGCGGAATTGATCATCCACAATGCGCCCTTCGACGTCGCCTTCCTGAACGCTGAACTTAAGCGCATCGAAGCCAAGCACCGCGTGGCGGATCTGTGCCGGGTGCTCGACACACTGGCGCTCGCGCGTCAAATGCATCCCGGACAGCGCAACAGCTTGGATGCGCTCTGCAAGCGATACTCGGTCGACAATTCGCATCGCGAATACCATGGCGCGCTGCTGGACGCGCGCATCCTCGCCGAGGTGTATTTGGCGATGACAGGCGGCCAGGGCAGTCTGACTTTGAGCGCCGAGTCCGACACCGTTCGCAGCCGTGCACGTCACGCCGCGCCGATGCGGTCGCCGGCGGACGTCCGCATCGTCGTGGTCCAAGCCAATGAGGAAGAAGCGGCGGCCCATGAGCACATCCTCGCATTGCTCGACAAGGCGTCCTCCGGCAAAACGGTGTGGCGACATTTGTGAAACTGCTCGTGACCGGCGCTGCCGGTTTTATCGGATTTCACACGGCGCGGCTGCTGCTCGAGCGAGGCGATGAGGTCGTCGGGCTCGACAATCTCAATGCCTACTACGATCCCGCCCTCAAGCAGGCGCGCCTCGAGATATTGAAGGATTATCCGCAATTTCGATTCGTGAAAACAGATATTGCGGATCGCGCAGCCATGGAGACGTTGTTCCGCGCAGAGAAGTTTCAGCGCGTAGTGCACTTGGCCGCGCAGGCGGGGGTGCGCTATTCAATCGAGAATCCGCATGCCTATGTGCACAGCAACATCACCGGCTTCTTGCAGGTCATCGAAGGCTGCCGCCGTACACAAGTCGAACACCTGGTCTATGCCTCCACCAGCTCGGTGTACGGCGCGAACACGCATATGCCCTTCACCGAACGCCAAGGCGTCGATCATCCCCTCACGCTGTACGCCGCTACCAAGCGATCAAACGAATTGATGGCCCACAGTTATTCCTCGCTGTATGGATTGCCGACCACGGGTTTGCGATTCTTTACGGTGTATGGTCCCTGGGGGCGGCCCGATATGGCGCTGTTCCTGTTCACGAAGAACATTCTTGCCGGCCTTCCCATCGATGTGTTCAACGGCGGCTATCATCAGCGCGATTTCACCTATGTGGACGACATCGTCAAAGGTGTGCTCGCGGCCGTCGATCACGTGGCAACGCCGGACCCGACATGGGATTCCGATCATCCGAATCCAAGCACCAGTTACGTTCCCTATCGGATTTATAATATCGGCAATCAGACACCCGTGTCCCTGCTGCGCTATATCGAAGTGTTGGAACAATGCTTAGGTCGAAAGGCACAAAAAAATCTCTTGCCGATGCAGCTGGGCGATCTGCCGGATACCTGGGCCGATGTGGAAGCCCTGACCAAAGATGTCGGATACCGGCCTGACACCGACCTGGAAACGGGTGTGAAGCAGTTCGTCGAGTGGTATCTTGCCTACTATCACCCGCAATCTTCATGAGTCGGTACACGTCAT